>LNFM01000700.1_pt1 | contig 80504 bp, 73 predicted proteins | sample 596031 | NCBI WGS metagenome assembly LNFM01 (sample SAMN04254537, study PRJNA301005) | activated carbon metagenome | isolation source: dual media filters at the Ann Arbor, Michigan drinking water treatment plant | place: USA: Ann Arbor | reverse complement strand
CATCTTCTCGCCTTCGACCTGCAGGAAGCCGTTATGCAGCCAATAGTTCGCCATCACGCCAGCATGGAACGCGCAGCGCGACTGCGCGATTTCGTTCTCGTGATGCGGAAAAACCAGGTCGATGCCGCCGCCATGGATGTCGAAGGTCTCGCCGAGATGCTTCCAGCTCATCGCCGAGCATTCGATATGCCAGCCCGGACGGCCGGGCGTTGCAATCCCGCAGGGTGACGGCCAGCCCGGCTCGCTCTCCTTGCTCGGCTTCCACAGCACGAAGTCCTGATCGTGCCGCTTGTAGGGCGCGACGTCGACGCGCGCGCCGGCGATCATCTCGTCAAGCGGACGCTTCGAGAGCTGGCCGTAGTCCGGCATCGAAGGCACGCTGAACAGCACATGCTCTTCCGCGACATAGGCATGGCCCGAAGCGACCAAACGCTCGATCAGCGTCTTCATCTCCGCGATATGCTCGGTGGCGCGCGGCTCGACATCGGGGGCTAAGCAGCCGAGCGCCGCGACGTCCTCCTTGAAATTCCTGTAGGTCTCTTCGGTCAGATCGCGGATCGGGATGTTGCGCTCGGCCGCGCGCGCATTGATCTTGTCGTCCACGTCGGTGATGTTGCGGACATATTTGACATGATCGGCGCCATAAAGGTGGCGCAGCAGCCGGTACAGCACGTCGAACACGATAACGGGTCGTGCATTCCCAATATGCGCGAAGTCGTAGACCGTCGGCCCGCACACATACATGCGCACGTTGTTCGGATCGAGCGGGGTGAACACCCGCTTCTCGCGCGACAGCGTATCGTAGAGCCGCAAGTCCATAAGCATCTCCGGCGCCTGCTGGCCCCGGGCGTTGCTTTATCTCATGGGAGAAAAGACGGCCGCAGCCAGCGTGAAGCGCTAGCGAATAATCTCCCGGCAAATGCCGAAAAATGCGTTGAGGCCGTTCATGGGCGGACAATGGCCGAAGCCCCATCGCGCCGTCAAGGGCGGGATTTCGGCAATATGAAGAGGCTGTTACGACGGCCAGGCCCGCCCCGGCGAACCGGAGCGGGCCTTGATCGTTATTCGGCCGGCGCGGCGTAGCGGGGGGCGATGCCCGCCGAGCGGCCGGGACCGCTGGTCGGATCGTGCCGCTCCATCTCCACCCGCCACGGCCGCCAGCGCTCCAGCGCGACCAGTCCGACGACGATCAGCGCCGCAAAGATCAGCGCCAGCGTCACGAACCCGCCCGGCAACAGATCGGCCAGCGTCATCTTGCCGAGATTGCCGAGACCGATGCCCGACCAGTCGAGCGCGGTGTCGATCTGCTTCTGGTAGAGGCCGTAGGTGTAGCCGCCGGCGAGACCGCCCGCGATCACCGCCCAGGCATCCTTGTAGCCGGCGCCGAGTTGCGCCATCGCCGTGCCCGGGCATGCGCCCGCGAAGACGATGCCGACGCCGAGCAGCAGCCCGCCGACGATCATGTGGCCGACCAGCGCGGTCTTCACGCTCAGCTGCACGATACCAAAACCGTGCAGCACGGCGAGAATGACCAGTCCGGTGGCGATGGCCGACAGCATCACCTTGATCATGGTGAAGTTGGTCAGCTGGAACTGGCCGATCAGGAACCCCGGCTCCATGACGCGGGCCTTTTCCAGCGCGAGGCCGAACAGCACGCCCATGGCGAGGCCGATGGCGACAGCAAGATAAACCGACATGACAGCCTCCGTTATGCGCGTTTGAGGACAGCGGAGATCGCCATGCCGCTGGCGAACATGGCCGCCATGGCGATCAGCGACGACACCGCGAGCTGCGACAGGCCGGACAATCCGTGCCCGGAGGTGCAGCCATTGGCGATGCGGGCGCCCAGCAGCAGCACGAAGCCGCCGGCGAAGGCGACCAAGAGACGGAGCGGGAATGAATGGATGCCCATCACCCTGCCCCACATCTCCGACATGGCCGGCCGCGTGGTGCCCGACATCTTCGCCGAGATGAAGGCGCCGGCGGCGACGCCGACGACCAGCGCCACCTGCCACCAGTCCTTGGCGGTGGAGACATGCGCCTTGAAATACGGAATGGCGTTCACGGCCGGATCGAAGAAGGATGCGATGCTCGCCGCCACCGTCACAAAGGACGAGGACGCACCGAGCGCGGTGTTCATCAGAAGGAAGGCCGGAATCTGGAGAAGCCCTATCAGAATGCCGGCGGCATAGGGCGACCAGACCCGGGCGGACAGAATCGACATGACAATGCTCCCGGTTCGAACTTGATTGATCCCACGCATTCTTTTATATATTCAAAGTTATGAATATTCAAGAGTTTGAATATAACGCCCAGGCGGCGGCCGCCCTGCTCAAGGCGCTGGCCTCCAAGGCCCGGCTGATGGTGCTGTGCCACCTGGGAAAAGGGGAAAAATCGGTCGGCCAGATCGCCGAACTGACCGGCCTGCGCATGGCCACGGTCTCGCAGCATCTGGCGGTGCTCCGCGCCGAGCGCCTGGTGGCGCAGCGCCGCGAGGGCACCAGCGTGCATTACCGGCTGGCGGACCCGACCGCCCGCAAGCTCATCGACGTGCTGTATCGCGCCTTCTGCAAGGACAGCCCCGCGACGCGCAAACGCTGAGGCGTGGCCGCGGCGCCGCACCCGGCGCGAAATCGCCGGCCGGGCTGAAGGAGGGATTGTTGCGGCCGGATGGAACCGGTTAACAGAACCTTAGTTATTTCCATCCAAATTATGGCATTACCTCCAACGCGCGTGATCCGATGCGGAGCCTGCTCGCACTGCCCATGCTGATCGCGGTCCTGCTGGCCTCCGCGGCCCAGGCCGAGAATCGCATCTTCATCATCGCCAATGACGCCGACGGCTATGGCGTGGATCGCTGCCTGGCCTCGGGCGCGGCCTGCGGCGCGGCGGCGGCCGCCGCTTATTGCCAGTCCAAGGAATTCTCCAAGGCGGCGTCCTACAGCAAGATCGACCGTGACGAGATCACCGGCGCCGTGCCGACCACCGGCAGCGGCGCCTGCCGCGCCGGCACCTGCTCGGAATTCGTCGCCATCGTCTGCTCGCGCTGACGCTTTCGGGCCAGCAGGATCTTTTCCGAAAACCGGTCCCTACTTTTCGGGGTCATGCCCTCGTGCCTTACTTCTCCACCCAGTCGGCGCAGCGCGGAACATCGCCCGTGCCGCCCCATGGCATGATCGGCACCGAAGACGTGGAATTCTTCGGCGAGCCTTCGATGATGCGGTCGGAATAGACCATGTAGACAAGCACGTTGCGCTTCATGTCGCAGCCGCGCACGATCTGCATCTTCTTGAACAGCAGCGAACGGCGCTGGCGGAACACATCCTCGCCCTGCTCGAACCTGGCCTTGAATTTGATCGGCCCGATCTGCCGGCAGGCCAGCGAGATATCGGACACCTCCTCGGCTATTCCGATCCAGCCCTTGAAGCCGCCCTTTTCGGGGACGGTAAAGTGACACGCCACGCCCTCGACCTCCGGGTCGTCGATTCCATAGGTGGCGAGCTTGTCGTTCGGCGACAGCCATTTGAAAACCGTGGACCGCTTGAACAGCAGGTCCGGATCGTCCGCCGCCCGGGCCGGACCAATCCCCCAGACCGCCATTGTAAAAAACGCGGCCGCAGCCGCCATGGAACCCGTGCGCAGAAGCCCAAACATTCCGGAATCTCCTCGTCCGGACGCCATATGGGAACCCGGCGCCGTGAATGCGACCCGGACGCAGCATTGAACTCGCGGCGGCGAGCGGCTACCAAAAGCCCTTAATTCATTGAATAGAGACCGGCAGGCGGACGATTTGGCCTTGGCGAAGACCGCAAAAAAATCCGCCCCCGAGGACCCGATCTCGTCGCGCGACATGGCGCATGCGACGCGGCCACTGCGGCTGCTGGTCGCCGCATCGATCCTGTTCCCGATCATCATCTTCGCCCTCGCCGCATGGCTTGGCTACCGCCAGCAATTCGCCGAGTCCACCGCCCGGCTCGAGCGCACGCTCGATGTGGTCTATGAGCACGCGACCAAGGTGTTCGAGACCCTCGATCTGGCCGCCCGCTACACCGACGAAATGGTCAATGTCGCGGACCCGGAGATTCGCGCCCGCGAGCGCGACTTCAGCCAGCGCCTGCGCGTCCTCGCCAACTCCATGCCGCAATTGCTCGACATCTGGGTGATCGGGGCAGACGGCAAGCCGCTGGTGTCCGGCACCGTGTTTCCGATGCCGGCGCTCGACCTGAGCGACCGCGACTACTTCAAGATGCTGAAAGACAATCCGAACCTGCTGCTGCATGTCAGCGAGGTTCTCGATTCCCGCATTCAGGATCTTCGATTCTTCGCCTATAACAAGCGCCGCTCGACCGCGAGCGGCGCGCCCGATTTCAACGGGCTGACGACGATTTCGGCCAGGCCGGAATATTTTTCGCAATTCTATTCCACCCTTCCCCGGCGTGACAGCGACATCGTGCAGCTGATCCGCGCAGACGGCGCCGTTCTGACGCGTTTCCCGCTGGACGCCCGGTTTCCCAGGCGCCTGCCTGGAAACAGCCCGCTCATCCCCGCGATGCAGGAGAACAATTCAGGGCTGATCTACGCCGTCTCTCCACTCGACGGCGCGGAGCGGATTTTCGCCTACCGGCGGCTCGCCAATGTCGACGTGTTCGCGATGGTCGGCATTAACCGGCAGACGGTGATCACCGAATGGCTGATCAACATGTCGCGCCATCTGATTTTCGGCGTGCCGGCCACCATCGCCCTCTTCATTCTGTCGCTGATCGCCCTGCGCCGCACGCGCAACGCCGCGCTGGCGCTGGCGCGCCTGCAGCAGGAGGTCGCCCGCCGCGAGCGGACGGAACTCGCGCTGCGTCAGTCGCAGAAGATGGAGGCGGTCGGCCGCCTCACCGGCGGCATCGCGCATGACTTCAACAATCTGCTCACCGCCATCCTCGGCAATGTCGATCTCGCCTTGCGCCGCGTTCCCGAGGGCGATGATCGCCTCCGGCGCACGCTCAATTCCGCGCGTCAGGCCTCGCAGCGCGCCGCGACGCTGATCCAGCGGCTGCTCGCCTATTCCCGCCAGCATCCGCTGGAGGAAAAGGCGGTCGATCTGAACCGGCTGGTCCAGGGCATGTCGGAATTGCTGCGCCGTTCGATCGGCGAGAGCATCACGGTCGAGACCGTGCTGGCCGGCGGCTTGTGGAAGACGGCGATCGATCCCAACCAGCTCGAGAATGCCATCCTGAATCTGGCGATCAATGCCCGCGACGCCATGCCGGAGGGCGGCACGCTCACCATCGAAACCGCCAATACCTATCTGGACGAGGCCTATGCCGCGGCCCAGGGCGGAGACGTCGAGGCCGGCCAGTATGTGCTGCTGGCGATCACCGATTCCGGCACCGGCATGACCAAGGACGTGATCGATCGCGCGTTCGAGCCGTTCTTCACCACCAAGCCGACCGGGGTCGGGACCGGACTCGGTCTCAGCATGGTCTATGGCTTCGTCAAGCAGTCGGGCGGGCACATCAAGATCTACAGCGAGGCCGGCGAAGGCACGACGATCAAGCTGTATTTGCTGCGGCTGACCGACGAGAGCCAGGTCGAACCCTGGCTTCCGTCCGAGCCGGAACCGGCCGCCTCGCCCGCAAGCGAAAGCCTGAAGGAAACGATCCTGCTGGTGGAGGACGACGAAGAGGTCAATCGCTTCAGCACCGAAGTGCTGCGCGACGAAGGCTATGACGTGATTTCCACCTATGAAGGCCAGAGCGCCTTGCGGCTGCTCGACGCCAATCCGCATATCAAGATGCTGTTCACAGACGTGGTGCTGCCCGGCGGCATGAACGGCCGGCAAATCGCCGACGAAGCACGGCGGCGGCGGCCCGACCTGAAAGTGCTGTTCGCTACCGGCTACACGCGCAACGCCATCATCCACCAGGGGCGGCTTGATGCCGACGTGGATCTTTTGACCAAGCCGTTCACGGCCGACGATCTGGCCAAGAAAATCCGCCAGATCCTGGACGCGGATTCGAAGGATCCTGTGGCACGCGCCAGCGCCGTGCTCGACCGCATGGCGGAAAAGCCGCGCGATCCGGACGAGTCCTGACTCAGCGGCCGGCTTTCGCCAGCGCGATCGCCTCCTTCAGCACATCCGGATCGCCGATGTGATTGGCGAGAATCAGAACCAGCTTCGCATCGAGCGCCGCCGCCTCTGATTCGGACAGACCGCGCCGCGCTTCGATTAGCGTCACATAGGCGGAATCGGGATCCTTGAATTGCGAGGCGGTGATAAGAGTCGGCATCGGCGGTCCTGACGGGGATTTCGACGAGGCGCGAGCCTAGCGCCCCGATCGGAGGGGTCAATGCGCGGATTCCGGGTTCCCCGGAACCATCTGCAGTTGTGCCCGTTAGCTTTGAAGCCGATCGCGGCATTCACAACAATGGAGGCTCTTATGTCAGCCGTCGCCGTCCGGGCCATGGTGAAAGCGCACCCGGACCATCCGGCTCACGCCGACGCCATCAGCCGCTGCATCGAGGCGTGTTTCGCCTGCGTGGAAACCTGCACCGCCTGCGCCGACGCCTGTCTCGCCGAAAGCAATGTCAGCAAGCTGATCACCTGCATCCGGCTCAATCTCGACTGCGCCGCCGTGTGCTCGGCCACCGGCGCGATCATGTCGCGCACCAACAAGGTCGGGCACCGGCAATTGCTCGAAGCCCAGCTCACCACCTGCATCGCCTTCTGCCGATCCTGCGCCGCGGAGTGCGAGCGCCACGCCAGCATGCACAAGCATTGCGCCGTCTGCGCAAAGACCTGCAGCGAGTGCGCGGACGCCTGCAACGACATGCTGCTGTCGATGCGGATGCCGACCTGAATCTCAGCGGCCGAGCGCGCGATCGCGCGCCGCCCTCACCTTGCCCGCATCGCAGGTACGCCAGCGTGCGCATAGATGCTGGTCGGGCCGCAGCAGATAGGCTGCCCCGGGCGTGGCGTCGAAGCGTGCGGCGAAATATCCGCGATCGTCCAGCAATCCGGTCCCGATTTCGGTCAGCCTGATGCCGTCGGGCAATGACGGCGCCACGCCGTTCTTCACGTAGAGCAATTCGAAGCCGTCGGACAATTCCGACACCAGATGGCAGTTCGTGCCGTCCGCCTTTCGCATTCGGGCATCGGGAACGGGCGCGCCCAGCCGCGCGGACCCGGCAAAGGACTCCTCGTCCGGCGTGGAGAGCGGCGTGTCATAGACAGTGGCGACCGACAACCGACCGGAATTGACCATGCGGCGGGCGAAATCGCAGCGCGGCGCAAGATCGAGCACGGCGTTGCGCAGGTTCTGTTCGGCCGGCGAATGCGGCGCGATGAAATCGGTCGACCGCGTCGAATGCGCGATGTTCTCGTCCGCCGCCTGCCGGCGCTCCAGATCGTAGCTTTCCAGCAGGCCCGGACCGGCCTCGCCGGCAATCACGGCAGCCAGTTTCCAGCCCAGATTTTCGGCGTCCTGCACCCCGGAATTCGCCCCACGCGCGCCAAAGGGCGAGACCTGGTGCGCGCTGTCGCCGACAAAGATCACCCGGCCATGCAGGAAGCGATCGAGCCTGCGGCAATTGAAGCGATAGATCGACACCCATTCCAGTTCAAAATCGCGCTCGCCGAGCATCTTGCGCAGCCGCGCGGTCACACGTTCGGGCTTCTGCTCCGCCTCGACATCGGCTTCCGGCCCGAGCTGCAGATCAATGCGCCACACATTGTCGGGTTGGCGATGCATCAGGGCCGACTGGCCGGAATGAAACGGCGGATCGAACCAGAACCGGCGCTCGGTCGGGAAGTCCGCGGTCATGCGGATATCGGCGATCAGGAACTTGTCCTCGAAGGTGACGCCCCTGAAACCGAGACCCATGAAATCGCGGATGCTGGATCGCGCGCCATCGGCGGCAATCAGCCAGTCGGCGTCGATCTGGTACGGGCCGTCGGGAGTCTCGACGGTCAGGCGCACGTCGTCATTGCGCTGCTCCAGCCCCGCCACCTTGTTGCGCCAGCGCAGATCGATGTTATCGAGCGCGAGCGCGCGATCGACCAGCGCCTTCTCCAGATAATATTGCTGCAGGTTGATGAAGGCCGGCATCTTGTGGCCGTCTTCCGGCAACAGATCGAAGGAATAGACGAGGTCATCGCCGAGAAAGACCTTGCCGAGCTTCCAGGTGACGCCCTGTTCAACCAGTCCCTCGCCGACGCCGAGCCGGTCGAGAATTTCCAGCGTGCGCTTGGCGTAGCAGATCCCGCGCGAGCCTTCGCCGATCTTGTCGGAATCGTCGAGCAGCACCACCGGCACGCCGCGCAACGCCAGATCGATCGCCGCCGTCAGCCCGACCGGACCGGCGCCGACCACCACCACCGGATGCCGCGCCGGCACATGGGCGTCCTGATCGCGCGAACGGCGATAGCTGTAATGATAGATGGTCTTGCGCTCGCCCGCGGCAGAGGTCATGCGTCCCTCCCGGTCAGGCGCCTGTTCTTGGCGGCAGGCTGCGCCGAACGGTTTCGACTGTAACCAATAGCGCGCTTCATCCGGGCCGGCAACTTGCGGTCAGACGGCGGCCGCCCCGCTAATTGGCTGCGCCCGCATGGGATGGCGCGGCTGTTTGATCGATGGCGCGCCGGACCTGGTCGCGCACCCTGGCGTCCGACAGGAACAGGTCGTGATTGACCGCGCCGACACCGACCTGCGAGGCGTCGATTACCTTCAGGCCCAGCGCCTGGAGTTTCCTGGCTTCCGCCATCCCGACCCGGGTCACGCCACCGGACATGCGCCGCATCAGATCGAGCGCGCGGTCGGTCGATGCGGTCAGCACCGTGATCTTGCCCTTCAAGGGGCCGATGCGATTGACCGAGGCGGAGAAGCCGTCGATGTCGATGTCGGGCGCCGCCAGCACCACCGCGCCGATATTCTGGTCCACACTGGCGCCGCGGCTGTCATAGAGCTGACGCAGCATCTCGACGGTCAGCATGGTTCCCATGGAATGGGCGACAATGCTGATCCGGCCGACATTGGGGTCGGCGATCAACTGGTCGAGCATGCTCTCGAACGCATCGCGCGACCACATCGCGCTTTCGCGATCGTAGTTGTAATCCGAAAGACTCGCCTTCGACGGCCAGGAGAACAGCAGGGTCTCGCCGCGGAACTGGATGCCGTCCGACAGCCGCGCCGCATCGAGCGCCGCCGTCTCGAAGGTCTGATTGAAGCCATGCACATAGATGAGCACGTCGCGCCGGCCGGCACCGCGCGACAGGCCCTGCCCGACCGGAACCGCCTCGACGGACTCGATGCGCCAGCCGCCCAGCCCAACAGCGGCGAAGGAACTGGCGGCCGGCGATGCCAGCCGCACACGCGCCTGGCTGGCCTGACTGGCTCTTTCCGCACCGAACCAGGGCGAAGCGCGGGCTCCCTTCACCGGACTGCGGGTGGTGACCACCGTCAGCACCGGATCGCCGCTGATGGCGGACCCATCGCGGCTTTCGCCCGCCGGAACCAGCGCGGAACTTCCCGGCGCGGTCGAACAGGCGGTCACCGCCGCCGCAAGACAGAGCAGCCCGGACAAAAGCAACGCGCGGCGGACGACTATTTTTGACAGGACCAGCACCAGACGCCATGGATATGAGGGAACCGGAACCAGGTCCGGACCCGCATCAATGCTGGCTGATCGCGGCGAGACAGTGGCGCGGAGGTGTCAGTCCTGCAACGCCGCCCACATCTCGCGATCGCGCTCGGCGGTCCAGATCACCGGCCAGCCCATGCCTTTCGCTTCGTCATACGCGCGCGCGACATTGAACGGCATGCAATGTTCGTAGATCGCGTAGCCGGAGAATTTCGGATCCATCGCCTTGCGCGCCGCGGCGAACGCCTGTTTCAGCGTCAGGCCCTGGGCGACGCTGTCCTGCGCGGAGGTGTAAAGCGTCGCCAGAAAATCGCGCGTGCCGTCGATGCCGGCCTGCACCTTGTCCGACGAATCGAGCGCCGCGCCGCGCCCGGGCACCAGCGCATTGGCCTTGAAGGCGGCGAGACGGTCGAGCGTTTTCGGCCAGTCGGCCAGATGCGCGTCGCCGCAATAGCAGGCCGAGTGATATTCGACGAGATCGCCGGAGAAGACGACGTTGGCGTCCGGGACATAGGCCACGACATCGCCCGCAGTGTGGCCGCGGCCGATATGCATGATGCGCACTTCGCGCTTGCCGAGCCAGACCGACATCTGCTGCGGGAATGTGATAGTCGGCCAGGTCAGGCCGGGAATGGATTCGACCGCGCGGAACAGCCGCGGAAAGCGGCCGATTTCCGAATCCATGTCCTGCCGGCCGCGTTCCACGATCATGTCGCGCGCCGCGTCCGACGCCAGGATTTCGGCACCGGCGTAGGCGGAAGCGCCCAGCACCCTCACCGCGTGATAATGCGACAGCAAGACATACTTGATCGGCTTGTCGGTGACCTTGCGCACGCGAGCGATCACTTCGAGCGCCATGACCGGCGTCGCCTGCGCGTCGACGACCATGACGCCATCGTCGCCGACGATGATGCCGGAATTGGGGTCGCCCTCCGCGGTGAAGGCGTAAAGTCCCTTGCCGATCTCGTCGAAGGAGATGGTCTTGTCCGCGGTATCGGTGGTGGATGCGAAGCCTTTTGCCATCTTTACGCCCTTACACCTCACGGCCCAGCCGGCGATCGATCGACCAGCGGCCGCCGCCATGAATCAGAAAATGAAACACCACGATGGACCAGAACAGCGGATATTCGAAGCCGCGCGCATTCCAGAAAAATCCGAACTGCGAGTGATAGACGACCGCGGTCAGCAGGAAGAGCAGGATCGGAACCGAAACGACACGGGTCAGAAATCCGACCGCCAGCAACAGGCCGCCGATCGTCTCCGTGACGGCGACCGCAAGCGCCCACAGCAATCCCGGCGTAAAACCAGCCTTCTCGAAAAAGGCCGCGTTCGCCGGCAGCGCGAAAAATTTCGGATAGCCGTGCGCGATCAGCGACAGCCCCGCCATCAGGCGGATGAGCAATTCGGTGACCGGCGCGAGCGCGCGATAGAGTCCGCCCAGCGCCGGGATCAGAAGGCGGGATTGTTCGGCCATGTTGCCTCCGTTGGTCTAGCCAGACCGAAAGCGTATCACGTCCCGCCGGCGGCGCAGAGCGCGAACGTCCTCGCCGGTCCGGCGCCGCCGGACCGGCTGACGGCGTCGAAACCGGCGTCCCTATTTGGGCGCGCGGCGTTTGGGGTCGAAATGCTTTTTCAGCCCCTTCCAGCAATCCATGTATTCGGCCTGCAGGGTGCTGGATTTCGCCGCGAACTTCGTCACCCGCTGACGGAAGCGGGTCTCGAACATGAAGGCCAAGGTGTTGTTCATCCGCACCGGCTTCAGTTCCACGTTGCTGGCATGCTCGAAGGCATCAGTGTCCGGGCCATGCGGCAGCATGGTGTTGTGCAGGCTCATGCCCCCCGGCACGAAGCCCTCGGGCTTGGCATCATAAACACCATACACCAGGCCCATGAACTCCGACATGATGTTGCGGTGATACCAGGGCGGACGGAAGGTGTTTTCCGCCACGCTCCAGCGCTCCGGAAAGATCACGAAATCGATGTTGGCGGTGCCCGCCGTCTCCGACGGCGAGGTCAGCACCGTGAAGATCGACGGATCGGGATGATCGAACGAGACCGCACCGACCGGCGAGAAATGCCGCAGGTCGTATTTGTAAGGCGCGTAATTGCCGTGCCAAGCCACAACATCGAGCGGCGAATGCGGAAGCTGGGTCTTGAACATCTCCCCGCCCCACTTCACGAACAGCGTCGTGGGTTGTTCGACATCCTCGTACCACGCCACCGGCGTATGGAAGTCGCGCGGATTGGCGAGACAATTGGCGCCGATCGGGCCGCGATCCGGCAATATGAAGCCGCCGCCGTAATTCTCGCAGACATAAGCGCGCGCCGGCCCGTCGATCAGTTCGCAGCGGAAGATCACGCCCCGCGGGATCACGCAGATTTCACCGGGCTCGATCTCGATCACGCCGAATTCGGTGCGGAAGCGCAATTGGCCCTGCTGCGCCACGATCAGCATCTCGCCGTCGGCGTTGAAGAAATGCTCACGCACCATCGACTCGGTCACCAGCAGAATATGCGCCGCCATGCCGGCCATGGATTCACAATCGCCCGCCACCGTCATGGTGTGCAGCCCGGTCACAAAATTGGTTTTCTTCTTCGGGAACGGCGTCGGGTTCCAGCGCAGCGGTCCGATCGCCAGATCGCTGTCCTCGCGCTCGGGCGCGGTGCGGATATGGCCCCGATCGATCCTCTTGAAGCGCGCGGTGTGCCGCACGGTGGCGCGGATGCGGTAGAGCCAGGAGCGCTGGTTGGTCGCCTGCGGCGCGGTGAAGGGCGAGCCGGACAGCTGTTCGGCGTACAGACCGTAATTCACCTTTTGCGGCGAATTGCGTCCGATCGGCAGCGCGCCCGGCAGCGCCTCGGTCTCGAAGCTGTTTCCGAAGCCGGACATGTACCCGTCCAGGATCGCCGACTCGGGCGGCCGCTTCTTGCCGGCCGGCTGGGATTTCCCTGATCCCGACGACGGGGTCGCGGGGCGCGCCATGCGCAGACGGGTATCGATCTCGCTGGCCATGGACATCCTCCTTTTGCCGCCTCAGGCAGCATTATTTGTTCATCAAGCTTTAGTTACATATGAAACCAGTGTCAATTCGCGCATAAATGCCTTGAAACCACCACATGGAAAGACGATATAGACACATCGGAGTCGGCTTTTCAGCCGCCTGCGGGCCGCGTGAACGAAAACCAGCTTGAACAAAAGCAATTTGGCTTTCGGCCTGCCTTTCTCCCCGATCTCATTCCATCGACAGCCCAGACCACGCGGGGTGTCTTGTCCACCCCCGCGGACGCATCCGTATGCCTGAATGGCGGCGGACGGTTCGCTGCATGAAAGATTCGTCTATTGACCGCTTTTCTTGACCTCGGCCTTGCTGCGCCGATTACCCGCGCCCTCACCGACGAGCGCTATGAAACCCCCACGCCGATCCAGGCGCAAACCATTCCCCACGTTCTGGCCGGCCGCGATGTCGTCGGCATCGCCCAGACCGGAACCGGAAAGACAGCCGCCTTCGCGCTGCCGATCCTCAACCACCTCACCAAACATCAGAAGCGCGCCGAGCGCAAAACCTGCCGCGTCCTGGTGCTGAGCCCGACCCGCGAATTATCCGGGCAGATCGTCGACAGCTTCAAGACCTACGGCCGCCACATGCGCGTCGGCGTCACGCTGGCCATCGGCGGCGTGCCGATCGGCCGACAGCGCAGCGCGCTCGCCAACGGCGCCGACATTCTGGTCGCGACGCCCGGGCGGCTGCTCGACCTCGTGAACAACGGCGCCCTGCGTCTCGATCACGTCGAAATTCTTGTGCTCGACGAAGCCGATCGCATGCTCGACATGGGCTTCATCAACGACATCCGGAAGATCATCCGGCAGATCCCGATCCAGAGGCAGACCCTGTTCTTCTCCGCCACGATGCCGAAGGAAATCGAGGAGCTTGCAAGCAGCATGCTGCGCGATCCGGCCCGCGTGGCGGTGACGCCGGCGGCCTCGACCGTCGAACGCATCGCCCAGCGCGTGGTGCATGTCGACAAGGCCGGCAAGCCGTCCCTGCTCGCCGAAACCCTGAAGAACGAAAACATCGACCGCGCCATCGTCTTCACCCGCACCAAGCACGGCGCCGACAAGGTGGTCCGTCAGCTTGAGCAGAAGGGCATTCCGGCGACGGCGATCCACGGCAACAAGTCGCAAGGCCAGCGCGACCGGGCGCTGTCCGCCTTCCGCAATGGCAGCGTGCGGACGTTGATCGCCACCGACATTGCCGCCCGCGGCATCGACGTCGACGGCATCAGCCATGTCATCAATTACGACCTGCCCAATGTCCCGGAAAGCTATGTCCACCGCATCGGCCGCACGGCCCGCGCGGGCGCGGAGGGGGTTGCAATTTCCTTCTGCGATGGAGAAGAAAGAGCCTTCCTGCGCGATATTGAAAGGCTGATCCGCATGAGCGTGCCGGCAACCGATCGCAACGGTCAGGCCGTGGCCGAGACCCATTCGGCGCCGCGCGAGCATCCGCGCAACAACCGGCCCGACAATCGCGGCAATTCAAATGGCGGCAAGAACGGTGCAAACCGCAAGCACCGCCGCCGTCCGGGCGGCCAGCGTCCGGCCGACGCGCAGGGACAGCGCGGGAATGCCCCGCAGGGCTCCGCGCCGCACAATGGTGAAATCTCCTCGGTCGCATTCATGCAAGGCCGGCGCGACAACGGGCGCAAAGACGTCCGCAACGCGCGCTAATCCGGCTTACCTGATAAGGATCGCTTCATGGCTAAAGAAGAAATGCTGGAATTCGACGGCACCGTCACCGAGGTGCTGCCCGACGGTCACTTCCGGGTGACCCTCGACAACGAGCACCAGGTGCTGGCCTACACCGCCGGCAAGATGCGGAAGTTCAAGATCCGCACCGGCGTGGGCGACCGCGTCATCGTCGAAATGTCACCTTACGATCTGACGCGCGGACGGATCAGCTTCCGCCATCGCGGCAACGCCATGGCCGCTCCGCCCACCCGCCGGCAGACCTTCGTGCGCAAGCGCTGACGATCGGCATCAGCCACCGAGGCTGGCATAAAAATAGCATGGCTGTCGGTGTCCTTACGAGATCGACAGCCATGAAGCTCCTGCTGATGACTCTCCTGCTCGGCGCCATCACCACTTATCCAAATATCCACGCGCTTTTGCGCCGCCGGACCGCCACGGACTGACCGCCGGCCGGTTCAGCTGCGACTGCGGACCCGCCTCGCGCCGTTGCACGTTGCTCAAAGTTCGGTCATGGTCCGCGCCGGTCTGGAGCAAATCGGGCGCGCATCGCCTTCATGGCTATACAGTCAAAAACAGGCCACGGTCCGGCCGGTGATCACGACGACCAGGCGCGAGCGGCGGGCGACGCCCCGCTGAAGCTCGAAGAATTTCTCCCCTATCAGCTCAATGTCGCCGCCAGCCTGGTCTCACAGGCGCTGTCGCGTCTCTATGCCCAACGCTACGGAATCGGCGTGCCGGAATGGCGAGTCCTGGTGACACTCGGCCAGTTCGGCGTCATGACCGGCAAGGCGGTGGGTGCGCACAGCCACATGCACAAGACCAAGGTATCGCGGGCGGTGGCGCATCTGGAGAAGCGCAAACTCATCCAGCGTCGGGTCAACAAGGATGACCTGCGCGAATCGCTGCTGTCGCTCACATCCGAGGGGCGCGCGATCTACGAGGACCTGACGCCCGGCGCGCTCGCCTTCTCCCGACATCTCATCGAAGCCATCGATCCCGCCGATCGCGCCGCCTTCGCGCGGTCGCTGGACCAACTCACCAAAAGATCGATGACGCTTGCCGACAACGGCGAAACGGGCGAACAGGACGACTGAAGCCGCCCGCCGCCACGCCGGACACTGAACCAGAGGACACCACGTGAAGCTCTACACCTACTTTCGTTCGTCAGCCGCCTACCGGGTTCGCATCGCGCTCAATCTGAAAGAAGTGCCCTACAATGCGGTGTCCGTTCATCTGACCAAGGACGGCGGCCAGCACAGGAAGCCGGACTATCAGGCCGTCAATCCGCAAATGCGTGTGCCCGCGCTGGAACTCTCCACCGGCGATACCCTGATCCAGTCGCTGGCCATCATCGAATATCTCGACGAGGTGTTTCCCGATCCGGCCCTGCTACCGACCGACGCGATCGAGCGGGCGCATGTGCGCGCGGTGGCGCAGATCATCGCCTGCGACATCCACCCGACCAACAATCTCGTGGCGCTGAATTATCTGCGCAAGCTCGGCCATGACGACAAGACCGTGAACGAATGGTACGCGTCCTGGGTTGTGTCTGGCTTCGAGGCGATCGAGACCATGCTGCGGCCGGGGCCTTATGCCTTCGGATCGCATGTCACCCTGGCCGATCTCTGCCTGGTGCCGCAGGTGTTCAATGCGCGGCGATTCAAGGTGCCGCTCGAACGCTTTCCGAAGATCGTCGCCGTCGACGCGGCTTGCGCGAAATTGCCCGCCTTCGACAAGGCGCGCCCCGAAAACCAGTTCGACAGCGAATAACAGCCTCCCGCCTGACGCGTATCTCGCCGCGCACAGGCGTGTTACGAGCGGGCCGTGACACTGCATCAGATCAGCCGGGTCCTGTTCTGGATGACCGGCACCCTCATCGCCTTTTCCGTGATGGCCGTCTCCGTGCGCGGTCTTGCGGGACGTCTGAGCATTTTCGAGATTCTCACCGTCCGATCGTCGGTGGCGCTGATTATCCTGGTATCGCTCGCGATTGTCCGGCCGGACTTGCGGAGGAGTTTTGCGCCGCAACAGCTCAGGCTGCATTTCATCCGCAGCCTGGTGCATTTCGGCGGTCAGTACTCTTGGGCGCTCAGTCTCACATTGCTGCCGCTTGCGGTCGTGTTCACGCTCGAATTCATGCTGCCGGTCTTTGTGGTCATCCTGGCGGTGCTGTTTCTCGGCGAGCGGATGACCGTCGGCCGCATGATCGTGATCGTGTTCGGCTTTGTCGGAGCGCTGGTGATCCTGCGCCCGGGTCTTGCGACCTTCCAGCCCGCCTCGCTGCTGGTGCTGCTGGCGGCGTTGTTCTACGCCGTGTTCAACGTCCTCACCAAGAAGATGACCTCGAATACGACTACCTTTGCGATCGTGTTCTGGATGAACCTGATGCAATTGCCGATGGGCCTTGCCGGCAGCGACCCGCTCTTCGTCCAGAAACTGGATCTCTCGAATCTGCCGTCCGTGCTCGGCATCGGCGTCGCGGGACTGGCGGCGCATTATTGTCTCACCAACGCCTTCCGCTGGGGCGACGCCAGCCTGGTGACGCCGCTGGATTTCCTGCGCATCCCGCTGATCGCGGTGGTGGGCTGGTGGTTTTTCGGAGAGACGGTCGATATCTGGGTGTTCGTCGGCGGATTGATCATCCTGGCCGGTATCCTGTGGAACCTGCGCGCCGAAACCCGCCCCAAACCACCGGTTGTGTGAGCGGGGGTCGCCCTCGCCGCATTGACCTTGTAGGCTGCCTGTGCTGCTTGAGCCGTTCGTTTACACTTTGCTAACCAAACGGGCGCCTGATGGCCGGCAAGCGGCCATGGAACCGGACATGAAGTCGGCGGGGACGATGGTTTTGACGCTGTTCCGCACATCCAATCTCGCCGCGCTGATGCTGGCGGCCACGGGCTTTGCCGCCGCGGCGCAATCCTTCCCCCCGCCCCCGGGCGGCGGCCGGGATCAGGTCTGCAGCCGGCTGGAAGCGCAGCTTTCGGGTATCGACCGCGCCAGCGGCGATCCCGCCCGCGTCGAACAAATCCGCCGTTATGAAGACGCCATTGCCCGCCAGCAGAGCGAGCTCGACCGCACCACGGCCCAGTCGCGCCGCATGGGATGCGAGAGCTCCGGCTTCTTTCAGTTGTTCAATCCGCAGCAGGCCCAGCAATGCGGGCCGCTGACCAAGCAAATCCAGGACATGCGCGGCAACCTGAACCGCATCCAGGCCGACCTGCAGCGGATGCAGGGCGCCGGCGCGAATTACGAGCGCGACGGACAGCGCCGCGCGGTGCTCGCCGCCTTGTCGCAGAACGATTGCGGGCCGCAATACCGGCAGGCGGCCGCGCAGCCGCAAGGCCGCGGCTTCTTCGACCAGCTCTTCGGCGGCGGCGGCTCGATCTTCGCGCCGGAACAGCAACAGATAGGCTCGGGCTTCCGCACGGTCTGCGTCCGCACCTGCGACGGGTCGTTCTTTCCGATTTCGTTCTCGACCTCGCAGGACCGGTTCCGCGACGACGAGCGCACCTGCCAGCGCATGTGCCCGGCCGCCGAAGTCGTCCTGTTCTCGTATCGCAATCCCGGCGAAGACATTTCCAAGGCGGTGTCGATCAACGGCCAGCCTTATACCGCCCTGCCCAATGCCTTCCGGTTCAAGCAGGAATACAACTCGGCCTGCAGCTGCAAGCGCCAGGGCGAAAGCTGGGCGGATGCGCTCAAGCATCTCGACGACCGGCAGACCGTTCTGGAGCGCGGCGACATCATCGTGACGGAAGAGCGCGCCAAGGCCCTGTCGGCGCCGCGCGACGCCAGAGGCCGTCCGATCGTGGCGCCGAAGGGCACCACCATCGGCACCACCCCGGCCACACCGGCCGAGGACAGTGCCGGCGAAGCCATCCAGAAGCCGGTGCGCAGCGTCGGACCGAAATTCCTGAACGCGCAATAGCCTATGTCGACAGTTCAGCGCTGTGCGTTCCGGCGCGTGATCAGAAATCGAACGCCTCGGTTTTCACCGCACCGCTTGCCGCCGACATATCGGGCTGCGGCAGCGGCGTGCCGGGATCGCGGAACTTGTTGACGATCGGGTAGCGGCGATCACGCCCGAAATTTTTCAGGGTCACTTTCACGCCCGGCGCCGCCTGCCGCCGCTTGTATTCGGCGATGTGCAGCATGCGCTCGACCTTCATCACCGTGTCGCGGTCGAACCCGGCCTCGGCGATGGTGGCAACGGCCTCTTCGCGCTCAACCAGACGTTCCAGAATGGCGTCCAGCACGTCATAAGGCGGCAGCGAATCCTCGTCCTTCTGGTTTTCGCGCAGCTCGGCGGTCGGTGCGCGCGTCAGGATGTTGTCCGGGATCACGCGGCCGGACGGGCCCAGCGCCAGCGCCGGCTTCCATGCGTTGCGCAGACGCGACAGACGGTAGACTTCGGTCTTGTACAGATCCTTCACCGGATTGAAGCCGCCATTCATGTCGCCATACAGCGTGGCATAGCCGACCGACATCTCGGACTTGTTGCCGGTCGTGAGCACCATGAGGCCGAACTTGTTGGAAACGCCCATCACGATGACGCCGCGGGCGCGCGCCTGCAGATTCTCTTCGGTGACGTCGCGCGGCAGGCCCGCCATCAGTGGCGCCAGCGCGGCTTCCAGTCCTTCCACGGCGCTGGCGATCGGCAGCGTGTCGTATTGCACGCCCAGCGCCGTCGCGACCAGCGCGGCATCGGCGAGCGATTCCCGCGACGTGAACTTGTATGGCAGCATCAGGCAGCGCACGCGCTCGGAACCGAGCGCGTCCACGGCCATCACGGCGACCAGCGCGGAATCCACGCCGCCCGACAGCCCGAGCACCACGCCGGGGAAACCGTTCTTGGTCACATAGTCGCGCAGTCCCAGAACGCAGGCGGTGTAGTCGGACTTTTCCTGCGGCTCGATTGCGGCGACCGGACCGGGCGCGCAACGCCAGCCTTCCGCCGTGCGCGTCCAATGCGTGGTGACGATCGCCTCCGCAAAGGCGGGAAGCTGCGCCGCCAGCGATCCGTCGCCGTTCAGGACGAAGGACGCGCCTTCGAACACCAGTTCGTCCTGTCCGCCCACCTGGTTGAGATAGACCAGAGGCAATCCGGTTTCCGTCACCCGCGCGACCGCCACGCTCAAGCGCTGGTCGACGACGCCGCGGCGATAGGGCGAACCGTTCGGCACCAGCAGGATTTCGCCGCCGGTTTCATGGATGCATTCGACCGGCTCTGGTCCCCAGATATCCTCGCAGATCGGAATGCCGAGCCGCACGCCGCGGAAGCTGACCGGCCCCGGCAGCGGTCCCGGCGTGAAGACGCGCTTCTCGTCGAACACGCCGTAATTCGGCAGATCGACCTTGAAGCGCAGGCCGGCAATCCGGCCGCCATCCAGCAGGGCGACCGCATTGTAGAGCTTGCCGTTCTCCAGCCATGGGGTGCCGACAACGAGGGCGGGGCCGCCATCGGCGGTGTCCCGCGCCAGTTTTTCGGTCTCGGCCCGGCACGCCGCCTGGAAGGCGGGCTTGAGCACCAGATCCTCCGGGGGATAACCGGCCAGGAACAATTCGGGGACGATCACGAGATCGGCCCCCTCGCCCGCGGCCGCGGCGCGCGCCCGGCGCAATTTGTCGGCATTGCCCGCCACATCCCCGACCACGGGGTTGAGCTGCGCAAGGGCAATGGCGAGACGGTCGGCGGGCCGCTGGGTCATGATTGATGGTCTAGCGCGAGGGACGGCCGGGCCGCAATGCGATGCGGCGGCGCCTAGAGAAAGGCTGAAATGCGCTCCCAGAGCGCCAGAAGCCAGAACAGGCCGGCCACCAGAAGGCTCAAGCCCACGGCGGCCGAGCCCATATCCTTGACCCGGCCGATCATCGGATCGTGCTCCAGGGTCACCCGGTCGGCCAGCTTCTCGATCGCTGTATTGAGCAGTTCTACGATCATGACAAGCAAGACCAGACAGACCAGAGCCAGCCGTTTCCAGTTGTCGGTCGCCACGAAAAACGCCAGCGGCACCGACACCCCCAGCACGACCAGTTCCTGGCGGAAAGCCGCCTCGCTCGCGATCACCGCGCGCAGTCCGTTCAGAGTGTGGATGGTGGCCCGCAGAATACGCTGCACGTCGAGACCCGGATTGTGACGGCGGAAGGTCTAGATCAGAACGAGCGCGATGTCACATAGGGGCCGAACTTGAAAGCCCCCTGGACGAACACGCCCATATGTTCGGTCTTCCAGTCGACCGGCTGCTGCGCGGTGTTGACGCCGACAACGCGGTTTTCGAAATGGCTGTGACCGCTGGTTTTCATGTTCCAGTAGCGCCCGCCGATGCCGAAACTGACGTTGGGGCTGTAGGCGTAGGACAGGACGGCCTCGAGCTGATAGCCCTGCCCCGTGCCGTCCTCGGGGATGCCGCCGGTGAAATCGCCGGGCGCATTGCCGATGCGCAGCCAGTGAAAATCCGTGCCGCTCAGACGGACATAAGGCAGATAGGCCGCATCGAGCCGCAGCATCAGGCGATCCGAGAGCTTGATGTCGACGTCGGCACCGACGCGCACCGACTGCCAGCGGTTGTTCTGCGAGATCACAAGAACGGAATCGGCAATGCCCCCCGCGCATACGCTCGGATTGCTCGCGAGCTGCTGGCAGCCATAGGCGCTGACCTTGTCTTCGAGATAGTGATAACCGCCGAAAATGCCGAGCCGGAAATCCTGCTGGCGCAGCAGATTGAAGCCGGCATCGATGCTGGCATAGGCCAGATGGCCCTCGCGCTGCTTGCTGTCCGTGCTGGAATAAGGCGTGATCGCAGGCGGAAAGTCTTCGTCGTTCAGCGAACCGTTGGGCAGAATGCCGCCGCCGGCATAGCCCTTCAGGAAAAATCCGCTGGTGTGGTCGAGACGCCCGAAGGCTTCGCCGGAATGCCCGTTCAGGCCGTCATAGGTCAGGCGCGACACCATATAGGCGCCGGAGATGCCATAGAGATCTTTCTGGGTCTCGCCCCAGCTGTACCAGTAGCGCAGCCCGAATTCGCTTGTGAATGACGACACCTCGCGCTGCTTCGGCAGGCTGGGCCAGCGCGGAGTGCCTGTCTTGCCGGCAACATAGCCGGGATCGCCCGGAATATTCGGCCATTGCGGATCGGCATGATCGGCAGCATGCGCCGGCGCATTCACCGCCGCCATCGCCAATAAAGCCGCACCAAACAACGCACTTCCACGCACCACACGCGCCTCCCGTCCAGGCGCGTAAAATTTGAATCAAATTGCTTTCAATTCATTGCCGGCGCGACGGCCCGCAGCGGCGCATTGACCGCAGCGTTAACGCAGGGTCAGCAGCGAGCGTTAATGCGCCGTAAATCGGGTGCGCGCGCTAGAGTGCGGCCACCGCCGGCAGCGGCTTGTCCTTGGCGATCCGCTCTTTCTTCAGGAGTTCCGCCACCAGGAAAGCCATGTCGATCGACTGCTCGGCATTCAGGCGCGGATCGCAGAAGGTGTGATAACGGTCGTTGAGATCGGCATCGCTGATCGCCCGTGCGCCGCCCGTGCATTCGGTTACGTCCTGGCCGGTCATTTCGAGATGCACGCCGCCGGCAAAGGTGCCTTCGGCCTGGTGCACGCCGAAGAAATCCTTCACCTCGGACAGGATGCGGTCGAACGGCCGGGTCTTGTAGCCGGAGGCGGCGGTGATGGTGTTGCCGTGCATCGGATCGCAGGACCAGACCACGACCTTGCCTTCGCGCTTCACCGCACGGATCAGTGCCGGCAGATGTTCGCCGACCTTGTCACTGCCGAAGCGTCCGATCAGGGTCATGCGGCCCGGTTCGTTGTCGGGATTGAGAATGTCGATCAGCTTCAGCAATTCATCCGGTTTCAATGACGGTCCGCATTTCAGACCGATCGGATTCTTGATGCCGCGGCAATATTCGACATGGGCGTGATCCGGCTGGCGGGTCCGGTCGCCGATCCAGACCATGTGACCGGAGGTCGCGTACCAATCGCCCGAGGTGGAATCGACGCGCGTCATGGCTTCCTCGAAGCCAAGCAGCAGCGCCTCGTGGCTGGTGTACAGATCGGTCGTCCGCAATTCCGGATGGCTTTCCAGATCGAGACCGCAGGCACGCATGAAGCCAAGAGCTTCCGAGATGCGGTCGGCGAGTTCCTGATAGCGGCGGGCCTGCGGTGAATCCTTCACGAAGCCGAGCATCCATTGATGCACGCTGCCGAGATTGGCGTAGCCGCCATGCGCGAAGGCGCGCAGCAGATTCAGCGTTGCGGCCGATTGCCGATAGGCCTCGATCTGCCGGCGCGGATCGGGAATGCGGGCTTCCGGCGTGAAATCGATGCCGTTGATGATGTCGCCGCGATAGCTCGGCAGTTCGACGCCGTTCTTCTTTTCGGTCGGCGAAGAGCGCGGCTTGGCGAATTGCCCGGCGATGCGACCGACCTTCACCACCGGCGAGCCGCCGGCAAAGGTGAGCACCACCGCCATCTGCAGGAAGACGCGGAAAAAGTCGCGGATATTGTTGGCGCCGTGCTCGGCAAAGCTTTCGGCGCAATCGCCGCCCTGCAACAGGAACGCGTCGCCGGCGGCAACGCCCGCCAAAGCCTTTTTCAGGCTGCGGGCCTCGCCGGCAAAAACCAGCGGCGGAAACGTCGCAAGCTGCTTCTCGACCGCGGCCAAGGCGGCCTTGTCCGGATAATCCGGGACCTGGACGACCGGTTTTGTCCGCCAGCTATCGGGTTTCCAACGCTCAGGCACCACACACTCCTCGCGGCCAGCCCTGGTGGACAGGCCGCCTTTGCTTGAATGGGCGGGGTTATAGCGGCCCTCGGCCGATATGGCCATAACCGCGGCCACGGCCGGAAATGGCCCTATTCCGCTGCTTCCCGGACGTAGCTGGCGGCCTTTTCCCGCAGGGTCACGAGTTCTTCCGCGGCGGTCGGATGCACCGCCATGACCGCGTCGAAATCGGCCTTGGTGGCCTTCATTTTAACGGCGATGCCGACGAGCTGGATCATTTCTCCGGCCTCCGGGCCGACGATATGGCAGCCGACGACCCGGTCGGTCGTGCCGTCCACCACCAATTTGAAGAACGACCGCGTGTCGCGCGCCGCGACCGTGTATTTCATCGCCCGGAAACTGGTCTTGTAGATGTCCACCCGGTCGAACCGATTGCGGGCCTCGGCTTCGGTCAGGCCGATCACCCCGACCTCCGGCTCGGAGAAGACCGCGGTCGGTATATCGCTGTGATCGACCTTGATGTCCTTCCCGCCGAACACGGTATCGGCGAAGGCATGGCCCTCGCGGATGGCCACCGGCGTGAGATTCACACGATCGGTCACGTCTCCGACCGCGTAGATGTGCGGGACAGTCGTCCGTGAGTACGCGTCCACCTTGATCGCGCCCTTGTCATTCAAATGCACGCCGGCCTTGTCGAGACCAAGCCCGGCGACATTCGGACGGCGGCCGGTCGCGAACATGACCTGGTCGACAGTCAGGGATTCATGATCCGACAAGCTGACGCATAGGCCGTGATCGACCTTTTCGACTGACTCCACGATGTTATGCGTGACAATCTTTATGCCGCGCTTGGTCATCTCGGCGCGCAGATGCTCGCGGACGTCATCGTCGAATCCGCGCAGGATGTTGTCCTTGCGATAGACCAGAGTCACCTCGGACCCGAGACCGTTGAAAATTCCGGCGAATTCGACGGCGATATAGCCGCCGCCTTGAATGAGAATGCGCTTGGGGAATTCCTTCAGATCGAACGCCTCGTTCGAGGAGATGACATGCTCGATGCCCGCGATCTCGGCGCCGGGATGCGGCCAGCCACCGGTCGCGATCAGGACATGCCGCGCACGCACGAGGTCATTGGTGGCGAGAAGGCGCACCTCATGCGGGCCTTCGAGCACGGCGCGGCTCTTGACGATCTCGACCTTGGAGCGCTCGAGATTGGCGGCATAGGCCGCCTCCAGCCGCGCAATCTCGCGATCCTTGTTGGCGATCAGCGTCGGCCAGTCGAATGACGGCTCCGGGACGGTCCAGCCATAGCCCGCGGCATCCTCGAATTCATCGGCATAACGCGACGCATAGACCAGAAGCTTCTTCGGCACGCAGCCGCGGATGACACAGGTGCCGCCGACCCGGTATTCCTCGGCAACCATCACGCGCGCGCCATGACTCGCCGCGATGCGCGCCGCGCGCACGCCGCCCGACCCTCCGCCAATCACGAACAAGTCGACGTCGCGCTCAGCCATGGCCCGGTGCTCCGAAAGAGCGCTTGTCTGCGCGCTCCATCAGATGGAGTGCCCTTTCTTTTTCATTTCGCTCCGGAACAGGCCCATGACCTCCTCCGACAACTTGTTGGCCCAGTCCTGCGCCATGCGCAACGTGCCGTCGACGGCCTTGGGCTCCTCTTCAATCATCTTTTTGCCGAGCGGGGTCTTGTAGAAGGCCGCGATGTCCTTGAGTTCCTGCTCGGTGAAGCGCGATGCATAAACCTTGGCGGCCTCGGTTTTCAGATTGCCCAGACGCAAGGCCAGTTGCTTGCGCAGATTCGCGGCGACCTCATTGAGATCCTTGGAGAGGTTCGGACTGGTCTGCATGAACACGTTTTTTGCCTGCTCGATGACGCCAGGAACCAGCGGCTCGAACAAAATCATCGAGCCCTTGGCGTCGATGATCTCGGTCGCGGCTGTCACCGCGGCGGCCGACGGCTGCTGCGCGGCCGCCGTCAGCGGCGATGCCAGACAGGCTGCGGCGATGCACGAGGCCCACGACAACCGGGCTAACGCTGTGAATCTCATAACTCAACTCCTGTTGAAAGAAACCGATCAGGGACGCTCGACGACGCGAACGCCGCCAGCGCCGGCGAGAACGACGGCACTTGCCATTCCAATAAACAAACCATGTTCGACCACACCCGGAATTGCCGCCAGCCGGCCGGCGAGCGCCTGCGGATCGGGGATCCGGCCAAGCGCGGCATCCAGGATGAAGTGTCCGCCATCCGTGACAAAAGGATGGCCGTCCCTGGTCTTGCGAAGCGTGATCATCGAGCTGTTATGACCCGGGCCGATGGCCGACACGATCTGACGTTGCGTCACACGCAGACCGAACGGGACCACCTCGATCGGCAGCGGAAATTGCCCCAGCACGGCAACCCATTTCGATTCATCCGCGATCACGATCATTTTGGCCGAGGCGGAGGCGACGATCTTCTCGCGCAGCAAGGCGCCGCCGCCGCCCTTGATCAGGCTCAGATCGGGACCAACCTCGTCGGCGCCGTCGATGGTCACGTCGAGTTCGGGCATCTCGTCCAGCGTCGCCAGCCGGATGCCGCATTGTTCGGCCTGGATCCGGGTCGCCTCGGAGGTCGGCACGCCCACGACGTCGAAGCCGGCACGGACCTTCTCCCCCAGCAGATCGACCAGATGCCGGGCGGTCGAGCCGGTTCCAAGGCCCACCCGCATGCCCGGCTGAACCCAGTCGAGGGCACGCGCGGCAGCCTGCCGCTTCTGAGCTTCAATATCCATAGGGGCGAGACGGTCCCGGGGGGCGTTTTCCGGTGCCTGTCTAGCCCCGATCCGCCCCGGAACCTAGTCCCCCGATGGTCTGCCGGCAGGCCCCCTTGCCAGCGGCCATCTGCAACGTTAGCGAGTGCCATGTCCCGCCCCATCGTCGTTTTTGACCTCGACGGCACCCTGGTCGATACCGCGCCCGATCTGGTCGATACTCTCAACGTCATCCTGACGCGCGAGCGCATCCCCCCGATCGGCTATGAGGCGGCGCGCATGCTGATCGGCGGTGGCGTGCGGCCGATGCTGGAACGCGCGCTCGCCGAACAAGGCCGGTCGGTCCCGGCACCGGAAATCGATGCTCTTTTCAAAACATTTCTCGATCACTATGCCGCGCATATCGCCGATCGTTCGCGGCCCTTTCCAGGCGTGGAAATTGCGCTGGATGTTCTGGCGCAACGCGGCTTTGTCCTGGCGGTCTGCACCAACAAGCTCGAATGGCTCTCCTTGCGTCTGCTCGACGAACTCGGACTGACCGCGCGCTTTGCAGCCATTTGCGGACAGGACACATTCGGCGTGAAGAAACCGGATCCCGACGTGTTGCGAAAGACGGTCGCGGCCGCCGGCGGCGACATGACGCGCACCGTCATGGTCGGCGATTCGGCAACAGACATCCGCCTCGCGCAGGCTGCGCAGGTTCCCGTCATTGCCGTCGATTTCGGTTACACCGACACGCCCGTCGCGGCGCTGCGCCCCGATCGCGTCATCAGCAGCTATCAGATGCTGGTCCCCGCGGTCTTCGAGTTGCTGGCCTAACCCGAAGCCACGGCCCGACCCAAGATTAACCATAATTATGGCATTCGGAAATCGTCCGCAGGAGGTCGGCAAGCGGAGGATATTTTGAAAAATTATCTCTTGCGATCAATCATTGCCTAAGCTTGTTGCACCTCGGATGCCCCGCTCGTATGGTTGGGTGGGGTGGGGATAAGCGGCCGGGCCGCGCGAACGAACGGAATCGACCCATGCACAAGGTGCTAGTGATCGCAGCATGCGGATTCGCGTTGGCGGCATGCTCGTCTTCTGGCGAAATGATGAAAACCGCCACGCCGACTGTGCCGCTGCAATTTGAATCGGAGCCGCCCGGCGCCGAGGTGAAAACCTCGGGCGGACAGACCTGCAAGACCCCTTGCGCGCTGGCCGTTCCCGCCGCCGATTTCATGGCGACCTATTCGATGAACGGCTTTCAGCCGCAGACCGTGGCCGTGAAGCTGATGCCGCCGGACGATCCGCGCGGCGATTCCGAAGTCGCAATCGGCGCCGCCCTGCCGCGTTTCGATCCCAGCCCGGTTTATGCCGAACTCGTCAAGGCGCCGCCGAAGCGGCCGGCTCCGCGCAAGCCGCGTGCCGCCCGCCCGGCCGACGCGCAGGCGGCAAGCCCGGCCCCGCGCACAGCCGCCCCGCCCCCGATGCAGCCGACTGCGCCGGCGCCCGCCAGTTCGCCCTGGCCGCCCGCCGCAAACCCTGTCCGCTGATGATTTTAGAGGTGTCGAGGGGGTGTTTGCCGCAGCGCGCTTGACACCCTTGGGCGCCATTCCTTAAATCCCCGACCCCTGCTCAACAGGGCGCTTAGCTCAGCGGGAGAGCGTTCCCTTCACACGGGAGAGGTCATAGGTTCAATCCCTATAGCGCCCACCATTTTTTTCCGCGTTGGCACAATGCAGTCTTTACCAGTCGCTTGGCGAGTGTCGTAACCCGGCAATTACCGGCTTGCCGGATCGTGACAATCGGAAACTTAGACGTGCGCCGACGGATTTCGAACGCCGGCTTGGCGAGGAAACCGACCCGCTTGACCTGCTGCGGCTGCGGATGTGGCCAATCTCGACGCGAGTCAACAAGCCGGCGAATGATGATGCCGAAATCCTTGACGGAATTCTCGGTGCGGGCTGATGTCTTTATTGGTATCGGCTCAGCCCTCACGTAACCTGCACCGCGCGGTGCTGGTAAAAGATTGCGATACCGAAGCCAATGTCGATCAGGCCTGCTAAACCATCGACTCTAGGCGCATAATTCTGAGATTGTCGCGGACGGCAACAATACCTGCCGTGCTCTCGGCGACGACCCGGATTGCATCCTTCTCGGCTGCATTAGGAACAACCCCCCAAAGCTCCGCGACACCGCCTTTGACAAGCACGTTCACTGGCCGCTTCCCCCAAGGCTGTCTGCTGAGATCATCTAGAATTTTGCGACGCAACTGCTCATCATTCGCGTGCAATTTCGTCGCATCGCTCAGACTCGCAAATGCCTGAATGATATTCGCTCGACTTACGATCCCCACAAGCTTTCCTTGTTCTAAAATCGGAAGGCGCTTGATCCCATTCTTTTCCAGAACTCCCGCAATCTCCTGCAACGAGGTTTCAGCATCGGCCGTGATGACGTTGCGAGTCATCACGTCCTTGGCTTGACGAGCATGACTTTTCACAAAATCCATGGCACGCCCATGGTCAGACATAAGCATTTCCAGCCACCATGACTGTTTTCGCTCTGTCTTAATTTCCGCCCGGTGGAGCAAATCGCCTTCTGATACAATGCCGATGACGTTGAACGACTCGTCGGTCACCGGCAGAGCGCTGATGCCGTTGGCGACCATAAGGCGGGCGACCGTTTTGACATCAAGTTCAGGACTCACCGTGATCACATTCGTGACCATTACATCACGAGCTTTCATGACTGCCGGAACCTCCGCTCCCCGCCAATGTGAATCTGGAAATCCGATCGATCAAACAACAGGAGAGACCGATCATCTGTCAAACGGGTTCGCCACGACCACGCTATCACGAGCATGCACGAACGTCGATGTCTGCTTATGAGTATAATGCAGACTTGATGCCGACATCAGGCGATGTCCGGGTCTGACCCAAGGCGGACCTCACCCCTTAACGACAACTATTTCTACTCGATGAACTGACGCCCAAATTTGCACGCGACGGGCCGCTTTTGGACACTGTCTGACCCAGCGTCCTAAGCAGGAACGGAGGGTGTCCTAGTTTGCGTTGGGCTGGCTGCTCCCCTACAAAACTGGAACGGAAAGATTACACACCAGTTCTTTGCAAAGAAACTTGGCGGAGTTGCTGTGTCCAAGGATGGGATGAAAATCACTCTGGAATTCGAATCTGAAGGTGAGCGGTTGTGGGCGACGTTTCCGAGTTCCGCCATTGAGCAATTGAAAATGCTGGCCCAAGACGCGCGCACATTAGCCGTAGACGCACACAAGGCGTGACCCGGCAGCGGTACATTGGTTCAAGTGATATACGGACATCCCGGCATGTCCGCAGTTTGGTCGCTAACGGAGGATACGCGAACACTGAGAAAAACCGCGCACAATCCATTTATGAGCACGCGCCCCAGCAGGGCTGAGCAGTCCGGCTGGACACACGTTCCACGGTCGCCAGGCTGTGCGACGTTTAGCCCTCTGGTCGAAAAAGCTCGCCATTCGGACTCGTGGAGTATCAGTGGCCCTCAAGTTTTTTGACTATAAACCCTTGAAAATATTTAAAATTTAAAATTCACTCACACGGGAGATGTTATAGGTTCAATTTCTGTAGCGCCCACCATTTCTCGCATGTCCCGGCCGAAGACATGCGGCCAATTGGTTCTTGCTGCGTTGTGCAAATCATGGCTTTAAACATGCGCAAAATGTCCGGTCCGCCAACTGTTTTTATCGATCCCGTCTTTTCCAGAACGGCATGAGGATATGAGATGCTGTCGCGTTGTCTTGCCCTTGTCGCGATCGCCTGTGCCACGCTGATCCTGTCCGGCACGGTGACCCGCGCCCAATCTGTTCCCTTCGACATCGACGAACGTTTCACCGGCGGCGCGCCGCGCGGAAAGCTCTACAGCCTGTTCGGCATGTCGCCCGTTCCGCGCACCACCGTCAGCTATCCGAGCAACGAAAGGCCCGGCACCGTCATCGTCAACACCAAGGAACGCCGTCTCTATTACGTGCTCGGCGACGGTCGCGCGATCCGCTACGGCATCGGAGTCGGGCGTGACGGCTTCCGCTGGTCGGGTGTGAAGACCGTCAGCGCCAAGCGCGAATGGCCGGACTGGACGCCGCCCGCGCAGATGCTGCAGCGCCGCCCCGACCTGCCCCGTTACATGCCGGGCGGCCCGGACAATCCTCTGGGTGCGCGCGCGTTGTATCTCGGCTCGACGCTGTATCGAATCCACGGCTCCAACGAGCCGGAAACCATTGGACAGGCCGTGTCGTCGGGCTGCTTCCGCATGACCAACGACGACGTGATCGATCTGTATGGCCGCGTGCAGCTCGGCACCAAGGTCGTCGTGCTGCAATAGCCGCGCACGATCTGCGCGTTCAAAAGGCCGGCCGCGCGCCGGCCTTTTTTGCGTTCAGCGGCGAAGGGGATCGCGCGACAATCCCTGGGCTGCGAGTTCGTCGAGATAATCCTGCCAGTAGGCGGCCTGATTGCGTCCGAGTTCGGCGAAATAGTCCCAGGAGAAAATCCCGGTCGAGTGCATGTCATCGAAGACGAGCCGGACGGCATAGTTCCCGATCGGCTGGATTTCCAGGATCATGACCTCGCGCTTGCCGGGAACGGTCTTGCGCTCGTCGGGCGAATGGCCCTGGACTTCGGCGCTCGGGCTCTTGATCCGCAGATATTCCGCCGGCAGGTCGAACCGGGACCCATCCTCGAAGGCGATGGTCAGAACCTTGCGATCCTTGCCCAGCCGCAATTCGGTGGGCCAGGGTCTCGGCTGGGCGGTGGGCGCATCGGTCATGGCAGGCCTTCTCGAGTGTCAGCTTCATAGCGCCGCATGGCCCAGAAAGCCATGCGCCCGGGTTTTACCCGCGACAACAAAGCCCTATATTGGGGCGAGCCAAGGATTCCGCATGAACGTCCGACCGCAAGATCTCGACCTGGCCACGGCCCCCCGCCCGGCCCTGATCGACCCGTTCGCGCGGGCGATCACCTATCTCCGGGTCTCGGTGACCGACCGCTGCGATTTCCGCTGCGTCTATTGCATGTCCGAACATATGGCCTTTCTGCCCAAGGCCGATCTGCTGACACTGGAAGAACTCGACCGCGTCTGCAGCGCCTTTGTGGCGCGCGGCGTGCGCAAGCTGCGGCTGACCGGCGGCGAGCCGCTGGTGCGGCGCGGGATCATGACACTGGTGTCGTCGCTGGCGCGCCATCTGCAAAGCGGCGCGCTCGACGAACTGACGCTGACCACCAATGCCTCGCAACTCGCCAGGTATGCGGCCGAGTTGAAAGGATACGGCGTCAGGCGCATCAACGTGTCGATGGACACCCTCGATCCCGACAAGTTCCGCGCCATCACCCGCTGGGGCGAACTCGACAAGGTGATCGCCGGCATCGACGCCGCGCAGCAGGCCGGACTTGAGGTCAAGATCAACGCCGTTGCGCTCAAGGGCGTTAACGAAGACGAGATTTCCTCCCTGATGGAATGGGCGCATGGCCGCGGCATGGATCTTACGCTGATCGAGGTGATGCCGCTGGGCGATGTCGGCGAAACCCGGCTCGACCAGTATCTGCCGCTGTCGCTCGTGCGCGCGAAACTGGCAGAGCGCTATTCGCTCGACGAGATCGATTACAAGACCGGAGGCCCGGCCCGTTATATGCGCGTCGCCGAGACCGGCGGGCGGCTGGGCTTCATCACGCCGATGACGCATAATTTCTGCGAAAGCTGCAATCGCGTCCGCCTGACCTGCACCGGCACGCTTTACATGTGCCTCGGCCAGGAAGACGCTGCGGATCTGCGCGGTCCCTTGCGGGCGTCGGAGGCCGACGATCTGCTGCATACGGCGATCGACGCCGCGGTGTCGCGCAAGCCGAAGGGCCATGATTTTGTCATCGACCGCCGCAACAAGCGGCCGTCCCTGCCGCGGCATATGAGCGTCACCGGAGGCTGACAGCGCGTCCCGGTTCCGCCCCGGCGCAAGTCGTCCCTCTGCCATTTTACCCCAATCCAGACGACGCCTCCCGCGGCAGCGGCAACTTTCCATTGACGGCTGCAGCCCTGTTCAGATTAGGTAACGAGCAGTCGCCGTTATGGGGGATGAGCGGCGGCCCGCCAATGAAGCGCATGCAAGCGCTCGCGGGACCTGGGAGGGGGACGCCTTTACTGTGCAAACGCTTCTCGCGCTGAGCCGTGTCATCGACGCCGTCAATTCCCGCCTTGGGCGATGGCTTTCCTGGCTTGTCCTGATCGTCGTCATCATTTCCGCCACCAACGCGGTGGTGCGCAAGGTATTCGACACCTCGTCGAATGCCTGGCTGGAATTGCAGTGGATCATCTTCAGCGTGATCTTCCTGCTGTGTTCGCCCTGGACCCTGCTCTCGAACGAACACATCCGCATCGACATCGTGAACAGCATGTTCCCCAGGACCGTTCGCAACGTCATCGACGTTGTCGGTCATTCGCTGTTCCTGCTGCCGCTGACGATCGTCATGATCATAACGTCATGGCCGTTCTTCCTGCGGTCATTCGAAATCAACGAGCAATCCCTGAATGCCGGCGGTCTGCCGCAATGGCCGGCCAAATCCCTGGTGGTGATCGGATTCACGTTGCTGTTCTTCCAGGGCATTTCCGAGTTGATCAAGCGCATCGCTGTGATGCGCGGTCTCATTCCCGACCCTTACATCCATACTCAGCATGCAGTCGAAGCCGAAGCCGAGCGGCTGGCCGCCGAGCTCAAAACCATCCGCGAATAGACCGCACACGGAGCCACGATGGCCGATCTGCTGATCCATAACATGGCGCCGATCATGTTCGCGGCGCTGGTGGTGTTCCTGCTGCTCGGATACCCGGTCGCGTTCTCGCTTGCCGCCAACGGCCTGCTGTTCGGACTGATCGGCATCGAACTCGGGCTGTTCCGCCCGGATTTCCTGCAGGCGCTGCCGGAGCGCGTCTACGGCGTGATGAACAACGACACGCTGCTCGCGATTCCATTCTTCACGTTCATGGGCCTGATCCTCGAGCGGTCCGGCATGGCCGAGGATCTGCTCGACACCATCGGACAATTGTTCGGCACCATCCGGGGCGGCCTCGCCTACGCGGTGATCTTTGTCGGCGCCCTGCTGGCGGCGACGACGGGCGTGGTTGCGGCCTCCGTGATCTCCATGGGGCTGATCTCGCTGCCGATCATGCTGCGCTATGGCTATGACCGCCGCGTCGCCACCGGCGTGATCGCCGCTTCCGGCACATTGGCGCAGATCATTCCTCCCTCGCTGGTGCTGATCGTCATGGCCGACCAGCTCGGCCGCTCGGTCGGCGACATGTATGAAGGCGCCTTCGTTCCGGGCCTCGTGCTGTCGGCGCTTTACGCAAGCTATGTCTTTCTGGTCACGCTGTTCTATCCCAAGGCCGCCCCCGGCCTGCCGCTGGACGCAATCATCTACAAGGACCCGAACGGAAAGCGCGGCGTGATCTCGCTGGGCGTGGTGGTGCTGTTTTCGGCTGCGGCGGCGTATCTCTACATGCGAACCACCGGCGTGCGCGCCGGCGCCGATTTCGTGGTCCTCACCATGTCGATCGGGGTCGGAATCGCGTTCCTGATCGCGGCGCTGAACCGCCTGCTGCGGCTGCGGCTGCTCTCCATTCTGGCGCAGCAGGTGATCTTCGTGATGGTGCCGCCGCTGGCGCTGATCTTCCTCGTGCTTGGCACGATCTTCATCGGCGTCGCCACCCCCACCGAGGGCGGCGCCATGGGCGCCGTCGGCGCGCTGGTGCTCGCGATCATGAAGGGGCGCCTGCGCTGGGACCTTGTCCGCCAGGCCAGCGAATCCACCGCCAAGCTCTCCGCTTTCGTCGTCTTCATTCTGATCGGCGCGCGCGTCTTCTCGCTCACCTTCTACGGCGTCGACGGCCATCGCTGGGTGGAAGAGCTTTTGGTAGGATTGCCGGGCGGACAGACCGGGTTCCTGATTTTCGTCAACATCTTTGTCTTCCTGCTCGCGTTCTTTCTGGATTTCTTCGAGATCGCCTTCATCGTCATCCCGCTGCTCGCCGCTCCGGCGGAAAAACTCGGCATCGATCTGATCTGGTTCGGAATTATGCTGGGCGTGAACATGCAGACCTCGTTCATGCACCCGCCGTTCGGTTTCGCGCTGTTCTACCTGCGCTCGGTCGCGCCGCGCGAGCCCTATACCGACCGCGTCACCGGCCTGCGCATGGAACCGGTGACGACCGGACAGATTTACTGGGGCGCGGTTCCGTTCGTCGTCATCCAGTGCATCATGGTCGCGCTGGTGATCGTCTTCCCCGGCATGGTGATGCACTACAAGGGCACCGGACCGACCGTCGATCCGTCGAAAGTGAAAATCGAGATCCAGATGCCTGATATTCCGCAACTGCAATTCGACCAGCCGCCCAGGATTCAATGACGCAAAGACGGACATGAAAAAAGCCCCGAAGCCATGCTTCGGGGCTTTTCATCGGGATCGCTTCGCGTCTAGGACCGCCCGCGGGCGCGGATCATGAAGGTGTCGAAGCCGTACTCGGCCACCTGCCACCACAGATACTCGTCGCCGCGTACCGCGACCATGGCGTCGTAAACCTTCTTGAAGTCCGGATTGGCTGCGGAGGTTTCGGCATAGACCTCGTTTGCCGCCTTGTAGCAGGCTTCCATCACCGGCTGCGGGAACGGCCGCAATTGCGCGCCGCCGCCCACCAGACGGCGCAAGGCGGCAGGGTTTCCGGCATCGTAGCGCGCCATCATCATGGTGTTGGCGACATGCGACGCCGCATAGACCACCGCCTGGTAATGCTTCGGAAGCTCGTTCCATTTTGCGATGTTGATGAAATTGTGCAGCATGGGGCCGCCTTCCCACCAGCCCGGATAATAATAATACTGCGCGACCTTCTGGAATCCGAGCTTCTCGTCGTCATAGGGGCCGACCCACTCCGCGGCGTCGAGCGTGCCCTTCTCCAGCGCCGGATAGATGTCGCCGCCCGCCAGCTGCTGCGGTACGACTCCCAGCTTCTGCAACACGCGGCCGGCAAAGCCGCCGATCCTGAATTTCAGGCCTTTCAGATCGGAGACGTCCTTGATCTCCTTGCGGAACCAGCCGCCCATCTGCGCGCCGGTATTGCCCGCCGGGATCGCATGGATGTTGTACTTCTTGTAGAAGCCGTTCATCAGATCCATGCCGCCCATCGAGAACATCCACGCATCCATCATGCGCTGGTTGAGTCCGAACGGCACCGCGGTCCCGAATGCGAAGGTGGGGTCCTTGCCGACATAATAGTAGGATGCGGTGTGGCACATCTCGACCGTGCCGTTGGTCACGGCGTCGGCGGCCTGCAGGCCCGGAACGATTTCGCCGGCGGCGAAAACCTGAATCTGGAATTTATTGTCGGTGGCTTCGGCCACCGTCTTGGCGAACACTTCCGCCGCCCCGTAAATGGTGTCGAGCGACTTTGGAAAGCTCGACGTCAGGCGCCATTTCAGGTCCGGCATGGACTGCGCGATGGCGGGCTTGGCGATCGCGCCGACGGCAAGGCCCGCGCCCGCCGCTGTGATGAACTGACGACGTTTCATAAGTTTATGATCTCCCCTCATTTCCCTCCCCGCGATGCGGGACCTGCCGGACAGCTTCTGCGGGCTGGCTCGGGCCAGTGACAGCATGGCCGAGACCGCAATCGTTATCCAGAGGTCGCAACAAAAAAACGGGCCGGCCCCCAAGGCCGGCCCGCTATAACAGCGTTCTGGTTTCGCACCGCCCGCGGCGCGGTTACGAGCGCGTACGCGAGCGGATCATGAAGGTGTCGAAGGTGTATTCGGCCACCTGCCACCAGAGATATTCGTCGCCGCGGAAGGCGACCATGTTGTCGTAGATTTTCTTGAAGTCGGCATTCGACGCGGTGGTCTCGGCGTAGACCTCGTTCGCCGCCTTCAGGCAGGCTTCGAGCACCGGCTGCGTGAAGGGACGCAATTGCGCGCCCGACGCCACCAGCCGCTTCAAGGCCGCCGGGTTGACCGCATCATACTTGGCCGTCACCGACAGATTCGCGGTGTCGCATGCCCCGCGCAGGATCGCCTGGTAATGCTTCGGAAGCTGGTTCCACTTGTCGATATTGATGAAGGCGTGGATCACCGTGCCGCCTTCCCACCAGCCCGGATAATAATAATAAGGCGCGACTTTCTGGAATCCGAGCTTCTCGTCATCGAACGGACCGACCCATTCCGCCGCGTCGATGGTGCCTTTTTCCAGCGCCGGATAGATGTCGCCGCCGGCCAGTTGCTGCGGCACGACGCCGAGTTTCTGCAACACGCGGCCGGCAAAGCCGGCGATACGGAATTTCAGGCCGTTGAGGTCGGAGACGTCCCTGATCTCCTTGCGGAACCAGCCGCCCATCTGGCAGCCGGTATTGCCGGCCGGGATCGCGTGAATCTTGAACTTCTTGAAGAAGTCGTTGAGCAGCTCGGTTCCGCCGTGCTGATACATCCACGAATTCTGCATCCGCGTGTTGAGACCGAACGGCATTGCGGCCGCAAGCACGAAAGTCGGATCCTTGCCGACATAATAGTACGACGCGGTCTGGCACATCTCGACCGTGCCGTTGCTCACCGCGTCGGCCGCCTGCAGACCCGGAACGATTTCACCGGCCGCAAAGGTCTGGATCTGGAACTTGTTATCGGTCGCTTCCGCCACCGCCTTGGCAATCGTTTCCGCGCCGCCCCAGAGCGTATCGAGGGATTTCGGAAAGCTCGAGGTCAGGCGCCATTTCACATCAGGCATCGCCTGGGCAATGGCCGGCTTTGCAATGGCCGCCGTCGCGGCGCCTGCGCCGATCGCGGTGATGAATTGCCGACGTTTCATGTTTTCCTCTCCACTGAAGTCCGCGGCGCATCGGAACCGCTTCTCGCGGTTATCCGGACGCCGCTCGCGCGTTTGAGTTGGCGGTACCATGAAGTGGGCCCCGGACCGGCGCAAGGGCCCGGCTTTCACAAATCAAGGAGCAGGCGTCAATGCGAAAAGGATCGCCGCCCGCCGGCTTTGGCCGCACTGGTCGCGAATCGGGGCTGTTGCGGCTGTGGTCAAATGATCTGACGCGGTCTAAAGCCCGGCGCCGAAACGCGCCATGACGACGATGATGGCGATCTGCATGAGCCCCTGGATCGCAACCACCCGCACATAGGTTTTCATCCAGCGGCCGATCTTCTCGCCGTCCGGATTCGGTTTCTGCATTTCCAGAAAGACGAGGATGTTGGTCGGGGTCAGGATGCCGAGCCCCTGCACGGTCAGAATCGTGATGATCACCAGCGCGGCCGCCACCCAGTAGAATTCCGGATAGCCGAGCTCGAGATAGCCCATGCGCTTGGCCAGAAACCAGCCGGCGGTGCCGGTGATGATCGCAAGCGTCGGCATCAGGATCATGGTGCGCGGGATCAGCGCGGCGGTGATCGCGCGGCGCGTGTCGAACGACATCCGGCGCAGGATCGGCCCCAGCACAAAGCCGAGGAACAGGTCGATCCCGGTCCACAACACACCCGCCATGACATGCACGAAATTCAGAAGCCAGATATTGTCGATCGCAATCGCCGCCACCATCGTCGCCAATGCGAGAATCGCGGCGGCGACATAGGCCGGACGGACCGACACAGCCGCCGCAGGCGGCGGCAAAACGCTTTCCGCCATTGACGCTAGGCCTCGATCACGATCTTCGGCGCGGCGCGCGCGGCGCCCGCTCCCGACAAGGCGCTGCGGACATTTTCCGCGATCGCGCGATAGGCCTTGGCATGGGCGCTGTCGGGTTGCGTGGCGACAATCGGCAGACCGGAATCGGAGGTCTCGCGGATCGCCATGTCGAGCGGCACTTCGCCCAGGAACGGCACCTTGAGGCGCTCGGCCTCCTTGCGCGCGCCGCCATGCCCGAAAATATCGGAGCGCGTGCCGCAGCTCGGGCAGAGGAAATAGCTCATATTCTCGACCACGCCGAGAATCGGGACATTGACGCGCTGGAACATGGCGATGCCGCGGCGCGCATCGATCAGCGCGAGATCCTGCGGCGTCGACACGATGATCGCGCCGGCCAGCGGAACCTGCTGCGCCATGGTGAGCTGGGCGTCGCCGGTTCCGGGCGGCATGTCCACGACCATGACATCGAGTTCGCCCCAGGCCACTTCGCGCAGCATCTGGGTCAGCGCCGACATCACCATCGGGCCCCGCCAGATCATCGGCGTTTCCTCCTCGATCAGGAATCCGATCGACATGACCGTGAGGCCATAGCGCTCGATCGGCTTCAGCCGCGTGCCGCCGATGGTCTGTGGCTTCTCCTTGATCGCCAGCAGCTTCGGCAACGACGGCCCATAGATGTCGGCATCCAGCACGCCCACCTTCAGGCCGAGATCGCGCAGACCGAGCGCCAGATTGATCGAGGTGGTGGACTTGCCCACGCCGCCCTTGCCGGAGGCGACGGCGATGATGGCCTTCACGCCCGGCACGCCGGAAGGTCCGGCGGGCGCGCGTCCCTGTCCATGATCGTGACCATGCCCGCCCTGCCCCTGCGCGCGTGCGGCGGCCGGCGGCGGCGCCGCACGGCCTACCTGCCCGCCCGCGCGTTCGGCCGTCAGCGCGACCATGGCCGAGACCACTCCGGACACGGATTTCACGGCGTCCTCGACCTGCTTCCGGACCGGTTCCCAGGCCTTGACCGCGGCGGCGTCGACACTGAGCGAGAAGAAGACCTTGCCGTCGCTGACCACAATCTCGGATAGCGCCCCGCTTTCAGTGACTTTCCGGCCGTCGGGGGCCGCCACCGTCGCGAGGCGATCCAGAATCTGCTCTTTGGTGGGCGCCATCCGCGCGTCTCCGCTTCGATCGCCGCACGCGGCGTGGTGGTGATGCCATCTAGATAGGGCGGGTTGACGGGGGCGCACAAGCCGTCACATTGGCGCGCGGACAAAAAGGGCGATGGTCGGCTCCACCCGGCCGAATTTATCCATTTATCGCGCAATCCCGGCGGACCGGTTTCCTCCTCGCCGCATTGCGCTCTTGGGAGGACATAATGGCGAAGGTTGCTTTTCTCGGGCTTGGGGTGATGGGATACCCGATGGCGGGGCATCTGAAGACCAAGGGCGGCCACGAGGTCACGGTCTATAATCGCACCGGCGCGAAGTCCGACAAGTGGGCCGCCCAGTTCGGCGGCAAGAGCGCGAAAACACCCAGGCAGGCCGCCGAAGGCCAGGACTTCGTCATGTGCTGCGTCGGCAACGACAATGACCTGCGCGAGGTCACGTTGGGAGTGGATGGCGCATTTGCCGGCATGAAGAAGGGCGCGCTGTTCGTCGACCACACCACCGCCTCGGCCGAGATTGCACGCGAGCTCTATGACGCCGCGAAAAAGAGCGGTTTCGATTTCATCGACGCACCGGTGTCCGGCGGCCAGGCCGGCGCCGAGAACGGCGTGCTGACGGTGATGTGTGGCGGCGACGCCGAACCCTTTGCACGCGGCGAGAAGGTGATCGCGGCTTATGCCCGCGCCTGCAATCTGCTCGGCTCGCCCGGCGCCGGGCAACTGGCCAAGATGGTCAACCAGATCTGCATCGCAGGTCTTGTGCAGGGATTGTCGGAAGGCCTGCATTTCGCAAAAAGAGCCGGGCTCGACATCGAAAAGCTGATCGCCACCATCTCCAAGGGCGCGGCGCAATCCTGGCAGATGGAAAACCGCTACAAGACCATGGCCGAAGGCAAGTTCGATTTCGGCTTCGCGGTCGACTGGATGCGCAAGGATCTCGGCATCTGCCTGTCGGAAGCGCGCCGCAACGGCGCGCACCTGCCGGTCACCGCGCTGGTCGATCAGTTCTATTCCGAAGTGCAGAAGATGGGCGGCAAGCGCTGGGACACGTCGAGCCTCATCGCGCGGCTCGACCGTTAGCCGCAGTCAGCGGAATTGCCAGCATCGCATGCCCGGCTTGCAGGATTGCGGGCCGGTGGGCGGATGACGGGTGATCGGCGGCGGCCTTCGAGTCGGTCCGACAATCGTAATTGACGAGCCCGGCCCCACAACGCGCGGCGGGGGACGACGGATAATGATCTCTTCCTCCTCGATGACCGGCGGCCGTGAACCGCGCGGCGGCGGACCCGGCCGGCGCGGCGGCGGTGTCGGCTCGGCTTTGCGCGACGGAACCGGGCATGAGCATGTCGCCGGTCCCGCCGGCAGACTGGCGGGAATGGCCGCGGGCGGCGGCGTGTTGCCGATTCCAGGAATGCCGCGCGTCAGATTGGCAGATTGCGCGCGCAGCCGGGCGCGGTCGCGCATTTTGCGCGCCGTCGGCGCCAGATCGCTGTTCGGATAGCGCTCAAGGAACGCGTCATAGGCCAGCACAGTGTTGACATTCACCACCGTGAACCAGGTCATCATTTCACGCCGCCGCTCGAGCAGACCGCGCACGCGCGGCACCAGGGCGGAGGCCGCGTGCAGCGACAGGAACTCCTCGTAGGCATCGACCTCGTCCTCCAGAATGACGACATCGAACGCCTCCTGCGGCGACCGGCCCTGCAATTCCTTACGCCAGAATCCGGCAGGCTTGCCCATATTCGCCGCCGCGCCGATTGTCTTCGGCACGGTTCCGGCGCCGGACGCCACCTTTGAATCCGGCGCGCCAAAGAACGCAAAATCAGCCGTCAGCGACGAACTCTCCCAGGGAGTCTGGCGGCCTTCCGTCGTCTTGTGCACATGAAGACGAATGCGCTTCAGCGCCTGCTCGATCGGCAGATTGGGTTCTTTCGCGACCTCGACCAACGCGGCAGTGAACGGAGAATTGTTTCCCGCGCCATCGAGCGCTTCCGTGCCGGGCGCTGTCGCGTAGGACACGATGGAGCCATTCGGCGCGTCCACGATCGCAAGCCCCCGGCCGGTCGTCCTGTTGATGGAGGAGAACGGGTTGTTGCGGCAGGCATCGAGAATGACAATGCGGGTGCGGCTCGGCGTGCTCGCGAGCGCAGCCATGATGTCGGCGAGCCGGACCGCTTCGATTGCGACATCGGCCTCGCGATCGATTCTGGCGTCGACGGGGACGAGATAGTTTTCGCCCTCGACCTGCACCCCGTGCCCGGCATAATAGACCAGCGCGACCGTGTCCGGTCCCCGGAGTGCGACATTGGCGGCGAAATCCCGGATCGCCCGGCGCATGTCCGCTTGCGACAGATCCGGAGCCGACACCACATCGAAGCCCGCGGCACGCAACATGTCCGACATCGCCTGCGCGTCATTGGCGGGATTGGGCAGGACGGTCACGGTCTTGTAGGCCGAATTTCCGATCACCAGCGCCAGCCGCGATTCAGCGCCGGCGGAGAACGGCCACATCACGACGATGCTCAATCCGAGAAACATGCCAAGCGAGCGGCGCCACATGGGAGCTCTCCTTTATCTGCGATCAGGCTGACATCGTCTCTGAATGACGCGACCATGCCCCCCCAAAACCAACCTCGCAATGTGCCGGCACATTACGCCGGAAGCGGACATCGTCGACATTCACTTTTCAGTGCATCAAGAGTTTCAGTTCATCAAGGGCCGCGACGGGAGGAACCCCCTCGCGACCCTTCGCATGTGCTCGTATCAGCGGCGGAACTGGCCGTTGAAATTTCCGGCGTTCTGGCGCTCCACCGGCTTGCGCTGGATGGCGATATCGCGGCGGATTTGAACATTATTGTTCAGTTTCGGCTTCACCTGAACGTTCTGGTTTTTGATGATGCCGATATTGCCGTTCGTGCCGGTCTGCTTGATCACCGGGCGGCCGGTCTTGACCGGCAATGTGGTGACCTTGCCGGCTTCAGGCAATTTGGTGATCACGCCATCCTTCTTGACGACGGTGCCCTCGCCCGGCTTGGGCAGTGTCACCACCTGGCCGTCGGCGGGCAGCTTGATCACATTGCCATTCGGCTTCGGAAGCGTGGTCGCCTGCCCGTTCGTGGTGCCGTTGGCGGAACCGTTCTGGCCGTTCTGCGGGAGCGGATTGACGGGTCCGCTCGGCTTCACGATCGGACCGGTCTTGATGCCACCGCCGATGCCGGTGTTGCCATTCTGGTTGTTGCCATTCTGATTGTTGCCGTTCTGATTGTTGCCGTTCTGACCGTTGCCGTTTTTCGGGAACGGGATCACCGGACCGGTCTTGCTGCCGATATTGCCGATCTTGATGTCGCTCTTCGGGAACAGCGAGACCAGCTTCGGGCGCTCCTGCAGCTTCTTCGCCGCATTCGCCAGATCGCTGTTGCCGTGCTTCGACAGGAATGCCTGGTAAGCCTGGGCGGAGTTCGACTTGGTCGCCTTGTGCCAGGCGATCATCTGCAGCCGGCGCGACAGCGCGCGGCGAATGTGATCGCAGAGCGGATGGGTCGGATAGATGCGGACGAATTCTTCGTAATACTCGACCGAGTCTTCCGCCACCACGGCGTGATAGGCGTCCTGTACCGAACGCGTGCGCAGTTCGGCCACCTGAAGCCTCGGAGCCGATTCGGCCGCGACGTCGGCATTGGCGTTGCTGAAGAACACGAAGTCGCTGGTGAGCGAGGAACTCTCCCACGGCATCTGCTTCGATCCGGTCACGTCGTCGACAAGGACGCGCACCTTCTTGAACAGCTGCTCGATCGGAAGATTGGGCTGCTTGACGGTGCGGATGAAGGCGGCCGTGTAGGGGCTGTGCTGGCCGGCGCCGTCAAAGGCTTCGGTGCCCGGCGCCGTCGAATAGGCGACGATCGTGCCCGATGGCGCGTCGACGATGGCGAGACCTTTTCCGGCCACGTCGCCGATCGCGGAGAACGGGTTGTTGCGGCAGGCGTCCAGGATCACGATGCGCGTCTTGCTCGGCACCGCTTCCAGCGTCGCCATCACATCCGCAAGCCGCACGCCCTGCTCGGCGACATCGGCTTCCTTCTCGAAGCGCGCATCGACCGGCACAAGGAAGTTGTCGCCGTCGACCTGCAGGCCGTGACCGGCGTAATAGACCAGCGCCACCGAATTCGGGCCCTTCTCCGCCACCTTGGCCGCGAACTCGGCCACCACCTGACGCATCAGGTCGCGGGTGAGATCGAAGGCCATGACAACTTCGAAGCCGGCCTGGTTGAACAATTGCGCAACCGCCTTGGCGTCGTTGGCGGGGTTGGGCAGCGCCTTCACCGCCTCGTAATTCGAATTGCCGATGACGAGCGCAATGCGCTTTTCAGGCGCAGGGTCCGTCTGGGCGGCGGCGGGATTGAATGCCAGCCAAAATACAGCAGCGGCCAAGGCGAACAGCCTGAGCGCAAAACCGGTCCGTGACATGACGTCCTCCAAAGGCGTGCAAACGGCATCGATGCAATGCCTCGGGAGTTGGTCGCGGTGCGCGGGACGCCGGTTCAAGACGGCTTGGCCGTCCGGCCACCCCTACTCAGATACCGGCAGGACCGGCGTCACGCCGCAGCGCTCGGGCGCGCCGCCAGCTCGCGGTGCCAGCGTGTCACATGAGTCAGTTCCGGCGGCAGCGGCAGCTTGGCCGGCTTCATGAAATCCACCGCCACCAGCCCTGTAATGTCGGCCACCGTGAACTCCTCCCCGGCAATGAAGGGGCGGCTCGCCAGTTCCTTGTCGAGCAAGGCTAGGAATTCAATGGCGCGAGGCTTATTGACCTCGCCCCAGGCGGAAATCTGCGGGACCTCCATCTCCTTCATCCCGGGATGCAGATGCCGGAACACGGCCTGGATCGGAAGGTACAGGTTCAATTCAAGCCGTCGCTGCCACATCTCCACCAGCGCGACGCTCTTTGGGGCACGCCCGAATAGCGCCGGCTCGGGCTGGACGGCCTCGAAATAGCGGCAGATCGCGATGGATTCGGTCAGAACGGTGCCGTCGTCCAGAATGAGAACCGGCAGCCGCTGGAGCGGATTGAGCGCGGTGAACTGCTCCGATTTGTGGGACTGGGCACCGAGATCCACCGGCTCGATCGGCACCGTGATGCCCTTCTCGGCCAGAAAGATGCGGACCCGGCGCGGATTGGGCGCGCGGCCCCCGTCATAAAGTTTCATGCCCCGTCCTTTGCGTTAACCGGTGGTTTTACCTTTTAGTTAAGGTTGCCCTTAAGGATTTTGGGACAGTTTAGCCTGAATCCCCGAGTAACCGCGTATTCCCATGTCCAGTACCGCGACCGACCAGCGCCAGTTCCTGTCGTCGAAACGCCGGCGCGCCGCGGCGCAGCGCGTTCGCGATGCGCGCGACCGGCTGACATCCACCACCGGGACGCGGCCCATTTTCGACTACGAATTGCTGCGGCTGTTCGCGCAGAACCGGATGTCCGCCTCGCTGGTCATCCCGTTGCTGGTGGCAACGGTGGGCTTCCTGTCGAGCCTGTGGACCGGCGCCGCCACCGCCGCCGTCTGGACCATCGGCGTGCTGATGATCCATTTCGTGATCATCGCCAAATGCCGGCAATTTCTCGCCACACCGCAATCCGAAATCGACATCAAGGGCTGGCGTCTGCGCTTCATCATGCTCGATCTGTTTTTCGGGCTCGCCTGGATGTTCAATCTCATTCAGCCGGTGGGCGTCGCCGAAGGCACCGGCACGTTCATGCTGTTCGTCATGCTGCTGGTGGTGGCGGTGGCGAGCATGCTGGCGTGGAGCCTGCCGATCGCCGTGTTCGCCTCGACCGTGCCGGTCACAGCCGCCGTCGCCATCAACTTCGCGATCAAGGGCGATCTGCACAACTATATCCTCGCCGTCATGGCGGTGACGGCGCAGGGCTATTTCCTACTGCTCGCGCATCGCCTATATTCGTCGGCGCTCGCCACCTTGCAGGCCCGCGCCGAGAAGGACATGCTGATCGGCGAGCTGGAACAGGCCAAGGCGATCTCCGACGAGGCGCGCAGCCGCGCGGAAGCCGCCAATATCTCGAAATCACGATTCCTCGCGCAGATGAGTCATGAACTGCGCACGCCGCTCAATGCCATTCTCGGATTCTCTGAAGTGATGAAGTCCGAAATCTTCGGCGCGCATGCCGTGCCCGCCTACAAAGATTATTCCAACGATATCCACACCTCCGGCCAGCACCTGCTGGGGCTGATCAACGAGATTCTCGATCTGTCGCGCATCGAGGCCGGTCGCTACGAACTGAACGAGGAATCGGTCCCGCTCGCGCTGGTGGTCGAGGATTGCCATCATTTGGTGAAACTGCGCGCCAAGAACCGCGACATCACGATCCATGAATTGTTTGAGCAGGATCTGCCCCGAGTCTGGGCTGACGAACGCGCGATCCGCCAGATCGCGCTCAATCTTCTGTCGAATGCCATCAAGTTCACGCCGCAGGGCGGCGAAATCTGGATCAAGGTGGGCTGGACGGCGTCCGGCGGGCAATACTTCAGCGTAAAGGATAGCGGACCCGGCATTCCGGAAGATGAAATCCCCGTGGTGCTGGCCTCGTTCGGCCAGGGCTCCAACGCCATCAAATCGGCCGAGCAAGGCGCCGGCCTCGGTCTGCCGATCGCCAAGAGCCTGGTCGATCTACATGCCGGTACATTCACGCTGAAGTCGAAATTGCGCGTCGGCACCGAGGTCATCATCGCACTGCCGCCGGAACGCGTCATGTCGGCGCTGGCGCCGATGGCCGAGCCCGCTCCGTCCCTGCAGCCTGAAAAACAGGGCACGCCCGAACTGCCGATCGTGCCCTATGAGGAACGGCCCGGTTCGCGCGCCAAGAAAACGTCCTTGATTGCCGGATTGCGGGGCAACTGACGAGTCGGGCCGCGCGACAAAGCTGTCATTGCCTTTATCAGCGGCGTCCTTATGTTGCTCGCACATCCCACAGCCCGGCAAAGCCGATGTCCGAAATCGTCACCCCGTGCAAGAAAATCTGCTTTCTCGACCCACGCTCGGGGCTGTGCCGCGGCTGCGGACGCAATGGCGAGGAGATCGCGGCCTGGATCGGCCTGAGTCAACCCGAACGCGCACGCATCATGGCGCTGCTTCCGAACCGGCTTGCCGCGCTTGGCTCCGCGCCAGACGCCAAGTTCGACGTGCATTGAGGGTTTAATCGTTGCGCCACCGCCTCCTCTGGATCCTGCTGATCGGCCTTGGCTTGTCGCTGGTGATCCTGATCGTGCGGCACGATCAGGGCACAATCGGCGCGCTCAGCAGCGACGACTTCGCCTCACTCACCGTGAAGATCGCGTTCCTGGTTTTTCTCGGCGGCACGGTGCTGCTGCTGTTCCGCGAAAGTTTCTGGAAAGCGTTTCAGGCCGTGCTGTTCTGGGTGGTGATCGCGCTGGTGCTGGCGCTCGGCTACACTTACCGGTTCGAACTGAAAACGGTGTATGACCGGATCATGTCCGAGCTTGTTCCCGGTCGCGTGGCGAGCCAGGGACGCATTGTGGAAGTCGCACGCGGACGCGCCGGCGAATTCAGCATCAACACACAGGTGAATGGCGGCCGCATCCCGATGGTGCTCGACACTGGCGCCACCGCGGTCGTGCTCACGCAGGAAGCGGCTAAGGCGGCAGGATTGCCGCTGGAAATCCTGTCCTACAATGTCAACGTCGATACCGCGAATGGCCGCACGCAGGCTGCGTCTGTGACTCTGGATCGCATCGGCGTGGGCGGGCTTGTCGAGCGTTCGGTCCCCGCTCTGGTCGCACGCCCGGGACAATTGCGCACCAGCCTGCTTGGCATGACTTTCCTCAATCGTCTGGAAAGCTGGGAAGTGCGCGGCGACAAGCTGATCATGCGCGGCTATCCCTGACGTCGTCAGCCGATCAGGCTGAACACAAACCGCACGGCGATCAGCAGCAGGAATATCCCGAACGCGACTTCCAGCTTGCGCTTCGACAGAGCGTGCGCGATGTGCGCGCCGAGCGGCGCCACCAGCGACGTCACCGGTGCCATCAGCACGAAGCCGATCAGCGAAACATAGCCCAGGGACAAGGGCGGCATCAGCGCCTGGTCGTGCAGGCCGGCCAGCATGAAGCTCACGGTGCCGGTGAGCGAGATCAGCACGCCGGCGCCGGCCGACAGGCCGATCGCCGGCAGGATGGGCTGGCCATACAGCGTCAGGATGACGGTCGAGACCGCGCCTCCACCGACCCCCATCAGCGCCGAATAAAGCCCGATCACCAGCCCGTAGATGGTCATCAGCACGCGGCTCGTGGGCAACTGGCTGCCGAGCGTCCAGTGCCCGGTGCCGAACAGGAACTTGAATCCCAGCAGCGTCGCGACCACCACGAACGACGCCTTGAACACCGACGGCGGCGCAACCGCCGCGATCAGGCCGCCGATCACCACGCCCGCGATGATCGGCAAGGCCCAGCGGCGCAAGATGGCGACCGGCAGATTGCCGCGCGCGAGATGGGCGCGGAAGGAGCGGATGGAGGTCGGGATGATGATGGCGAGCGAGGTGCCGACGCAAAGCTGCATGCGTACTTCTTCGGGCACATGCATCAGCCGGAATACTTCGTACAGGACCGGCACGATGACAGCGCCGCCCCCGACGCCGAACAGACCTGCCAGCAATCCGGTCGCGATGCCGCCCGCAATAATCATGGCGGCGAACAGCGCAAGTTCGCCTGCGGGCATTCCCAACATCGCTGCAGCTCCGGTCTATCCGGTTGAAAGGGATCAGGCCGCTGCGGTGTGCGTCAATTCGGCGGGCGTGTCTACGATCAGGGCCAGCGCGTCGCGCAGAACACCTATGTCCGCGCCGGGCTTCACGGCGTTGACCGACAGATGCCGCCGGAACGCGCGCGCGCCAGGCACGGCACGGAACAGGCCGAGGATGTGGCGCGTGATGGCATGCAGGCGCGTGCCGCTGGCCAGTTCGCGCTCGACATAGGGATAGAAGGCTTCGGCCGCGTCCTTGATCGAAGCAAACGGCGCGGCCTCGCCGAACAATACGGGATCGACCGCGAGCAGCCGCCAGGGCTCCTGATAGGCGGCGCGGCCCATCATTACGCCGTCAACGTGACGCAGATGTTCGCGCGCCTGTTCGAGATCGGCGATGCCGCCATTGATCGCGATGACGAGATCGGGATGCGCGCGCTTGAGGCGATAGACGCGGTCATAGTCGAGCGGCGGGATATCGCGGTTCTCGCGCGGCGACAGACCCTCGAGCCAGGCCTTGCGCGCATGCACGATCAGGCCGTCGACACCGGCGCTTTTCACCTTTGCTGTCAGGCTATCGAGTGAATGTTCGGGATCCTGATCGTCGATACCGATGCGGCATTTCACAGTCACCGGAATCGACACCGCGGCTTTCATCGCCGCCACGCAGTCGCCGACAAGGTCCGGTTCCGCCATCAGGCAGGCGCCGAAGCGGCCCTCCTGCACGCGGTCGGACGGGCAGCCGACATTCAGGTTGATCTCGCGATAGCCGAAATCGGCGCCGATCCGGGCACATTGCGCGAGCGGGACCGGGTCCGATCCGCCGAGTTGCAACGCCACCGGCTGTTCCGCCGGATCGAAGCCCAGCAGCCGGTCCCGCGGTCCGAACAGCACCGCCCCGGTCGTCACCATCTCGGTATAGAGCAGCGCACGGCGCGTCAGCAGGCGATGGAAGAACCGGCAATGCCGGTCGGTCCATTCCATCATCGGAGCCACGCTGAAGCGGTGGGCGGGGGTCACAGCCTTGAATGTCCTCGGGTCGGGATTTGCCCCGGGACCTATCAGTTAGCCCCCTGAACGAAAAGGCCGGATGGACAAGGCAGCGGGTGCCTGCATCTCCTCTTGCATAGTTCCTGTTTTGTTCTAGTATTCATTTTCAATTGACCGCAGAGAAATCATGTCCGTCACCCTGCCCCACGGCCGCCCGCGCGCCGAGGTCGTGGATGAATTGCGCCGTCTGCTGCCGAGGATGGCCCCCATCCCGGCGGAAAAGCATGCCCTCGCCTTCGGCGTGGCGGCGCTGGATTCCTGCCTGCCGCAGGGCGGCCTGGCGCTGGATGCCATCCACGAAATCGCGCCGACGGCCGAGGCGGACAGCCCGGCAGCCCTGGGTTTCGCCGCGGCGCTGCTCGGCCGCCTGCCCCGGAGCGGCCCCGTAATATTCGTCGCAGACAAAAGCCGAAGCCGCCTGCACGGGCATGGACTGAACAGCCTCGGCCTCGATCCGGCGCGCGTCGTGCTGGTGGACACGGCGGACGACAAGCAAACCTTGTGGGCACTGGAAGAAGCCTTGCGTTCGGGCGCGCCCGGCGCCGTCGCCGGCATTGCCGGCGGTCCGTTCGATCTTCTGGCCGGCCAGCGTCTGAGCCTTGCCGCCGGCGATACAGGAATTCCGCTCGTGTTGCTGCGGCCGGCAGGACTGCCGGGCGTGAATGTCGCAATGACGCGCTGGCGCGTCAGCGCAGCGGCATGCGCGCGCGACCGCTTCGGACTCGCCACGCATTGGCGCTGGCGTGTCCGGCTCGAGCGCTGCCGCAACGGGCGATCGGGAGAATGGCCAGTGGAGTTCGATCATGCCGCGTATCGTTTCAGTCTTCCTGCCACGATGGCCGATCCTGCGCTGTCTCGCCGCGCAGGCGCGCAATCCCTCCTCGCAAGCGCGCATCGATCCTGAACGCCCCTTCGTACTGTCGGTCGATTCCTCCGGAACGCCGCGCATTGCCGCCTTGAATGAAGCGGCCGAAGCCGAAGGTCTTGTACGCGGCGACACGCTGGCGGATGCACGCGCGAAGATCGACAGGCTGCAGGTGCAGGCCGCAGATCCGGCGGCCGACGACGTCGCCCTGAAGCGGCTCGCGCTCTGGACCACGCGCTACACGCCCGCCGTCTCCTGCTGGGACGAGGAGAATGGTGCAGACGGATTCTTCCTCGACGTCACCGGGGCAGCGCATCTGTTCGGCGGCGAAGAAACGATGCTCGCCGATCTGCAACGCCGTCTCGATCATTTCGGCCTGCCGGCAAAACTCGCCATCGCCGGCACGCCGGGCGCGGCCTGGGCCCTGTCGCGCTTCCAGCGGACGCGCATCGGCATGGCGCCGTCCGGTATGGAAGCCGAAGCGCTGGCGTCCCTGCCGGTCGAGGCTTTGCGCCTGTCGTACGACACAGGCACCACCTTGCGGCGGCTCGGCTTCAAGTGCATCGGCGCCCTGCTCGGCACGCCGCGCGCGCCATTTGCCGCGCGCTTCGAGAAGGAATTGCTGCTGCGGCTCGACCAGGCGCTCGGCCAAGCCGCGGAGCCGCTCAACTTCATCGTCGCGCCGCCGGTCTATCACAGCATCCGCTATCTGCTCGAACCCGTCTTCACCACCGACGCCGTGATCAGGATCGCGACGCGCCTGATGCAGGCTATCGCCCACGCGCTGGTGCGCGACGGCGTCGGCGCCCGCGACCTGCGGCTGTCGCTCTATCGCGTCGACGGCGACGCCGGAATTCTGGATATCGGCCTGACTCGGCCGACACGCGATGCCGCACATGTCGTGCGGCTGCTCGATCTGAAGCTGGAACGCCTCACGCAGGATGTCGATGCCGGCTTCGGCTTCGAGGCGCTCGATCTCGCGGTCACCAAAGCCGAGCCGATGGAAGACTGGCAGGCCGAACTGTTGACTGATTCCGAAGGCATATCGGGCTCGGAACAATGCGCGGCTTTGGTCGATCGCCTGCGGCAGAAGCTCGGACCGCGCAGCGTGCGGCGGCTGGAGCCTGCCGAAAGTTATCTGCCCGAACGCGCGGAAACGTCCACGAGCGTGATCGGCGATGCGCCGGCCTGGCCTCTGCCGGATTTGGCGCGGCCGCGCCCCCTGATCCTGTTGACGGAAGCGGAGCCGGTCGAGGATGTCGCGGCGCTGGTGCCGGAGGGGCCGCCCAAACGCTTCCGCTGGCGCGGCATCACCCACAATGTGGCGCAGGCACAAGGCCCGGAACGCATCGCCAGCGAATGGTGGCGTGACGGCAAAGCCCAGCCGACGCGCGATTATTATCTGGTCGAGGACGAAACCGGCCATCGATTCTGGCTCTATCGCGCCGGCCTGTACGGACGCGAGAGTCGCGCGGCGCAATGGTTCCTGCACGGCCTGTTCGCGTGAGGCCGGCATGACCGCCTATGCCGAACTCGCCGTCACCACCAATTTCTCATTCCTGCGCGGCGCCTCGCACCCACAGGAAATGGTGGCAACGGCCGACGCGCTCGCCCTGGCGGCCATCGGCATTGCCGACCGCAACAGCTTTGCCGGCGTGGTGCGCGCCTTCGATCAATGGAAGAGACAAAAGGACGAGAGACGGACGCCGGAAAAGAATTATTTTCATCCTTTGGTCAAGCTTCTGGTCGGCACGCACCTCGTCACCACGGACGGATTCGAAGTGCTGGCCTATCCCACCGACCGCGCCGCCTATGGACGGCTGACGCGGCTGCTGTCGGCGGGCAATCTCAGAGCAGACAAGGGCGAATGCCATCTCGGATTCGACGAGATCCTGGCGGCAGGCGAAGGCCAGATTCTGATCGCGATGCCGCCGGACAATTTGTCCGACGCATTCGCCGCGCGTCTGCAGATGCTGGCACGCACAGCGCCTCGCCGCAGCTTTCTGGCCAGCAGCTTTCGCTATCACGGTGACGAGACCCGGCGGTTGGGCCTGCTGCACGAGCTTGGTGAGCGCTGCGCCACCCCGATGGTCGCCGTCAACGACGTGCATTATCACGCGCCGCAACGCCGCGCGCTGGCCGATGTGCTCACCTGCATCCGGGAAAAATGCACGATCGCGGAGGCCGGCTTCCGGCTGGCGCACAATGCCGAACGCCATCTCAAGACGCCGGACGAGATGGCGCGGCTGTTCCGGGACTATCCCGATGCGATCGCCCGTACGGTTCAGATCGCGAATGCCTGCCATTTCTCTCTGGGCGATCTCAAGAATGAATATCCCGACGAGCCGGTGCCGCCCGGCAAGACGCCGCAGCAGCACCTGGAAGACCTGACCTGGGCCGGCGCGGCCCGGCGCTATCCCAGATCGCATCACCCTGACGGCATTCCCAAGGACGTCATCACGCAGCTGAACGAGGAACTGGCGCTGATCGCAACGCTCAACTATGCGCGCTATTTCCTCACCGTGCATGACGTGGTCGCCTATGCGCGCGGCAAGGACATTCTGTGTCAGGGCCGCGGCTCCGCCGCCAACAGCGCGGTCTGCTTCTGCCTCGGAATCACCGAGATCGACCCGAACAAGAGCAACCTGCTGTTCGCCCGTTTCATTTCGGCAAACCGCGGAGAGCCGCCGGACATCGACGTAGATTTCGAGCACGACCGGCGCGAAGAGGTCATTCAGTATGTCTATGACCGTTACGGTCGCGAGCGCGCCGCGATCTGCGCCACCGTCATTCACTACCGCTCGCGTCGGGCGATCCGCGAAGTCGGCAAGGTCCTGGGATTGACGCCCGACATCACCGCAGCCATCGCGAAAACCGTCTGGGGCAGCCATGACGACGGACTGCCCGACCGGCATATCCGCCAGGCCGGGCTCGATGCGGAGAATCCGGCGATCCGCCGAACCATCCTGCTGGCGCGTGAGTTGCTCGGCTTTCCGCGTCATCTCTCCCAGCATGTCGGCGGTTTCATCCTGACGCGCGAACGGCTGGACGCGACCGTGCCGATCGGCAACGGCGCGATGGAGAAACGCACCTTCATCGAATGGGACAAGGACGACATCGACACACTCGGCCTGATGAAGGTCGATGTGCTGGCGCTCGGCATGCTGAGCTGCCTGCGGCGTGGTCTCGATCTGCTGAGGACGCATTATGGCAAGGACTACACGCTCGCCACGCTGCCGCCGGAAGACCCGAAAACCTACGAGATGCTGTCGCGCGCGGATTCCGTAGGTGTGTTCCAGGTGGAAAGCCGCGCGCAGATGTCGATGCTGCCACGCCTTCGTCCCAAAGAATTCTACGACCTCGTGATCGAGGTCGCGATCGTGCGCCCCGGCCCGATCCAGGGCGACATGGTGCATCCCTATCTGAAGCGGCGCGACAATCCCAAGGCCGTTCACTATCCCTCGCCCGCGCCGGAGCATGGCCACAAGGATGAACTGAAAGACGTTCTCAAGCGCACGCTGGGCGTTCCGCTATTTCAGGAACAGGCGATGCAGATCGCCATCACCGCCGCCAAATTCACACCCGACGAGGCGGACGGTTTGCGCCGCGCCATGGCCACTTTCCGCCATACCGGAAATGTGCCGCTGTTCCGGGAGAAATTCGTCAGCCGCATGACTGCGCGCGGCTATGATCCGGCTTTTGTCGAAAGCTGTTTCAACCAGATCGAGGGTTTTGGCGAATACGGTTTCCCCGAAAGCCATGCCGCGAGTTTTGCCTTGTTGGTCTATGCCTCAGCCTGGATCAAGTGCCGCCACCCGGACGTGTTCTGCGCCGCCATCCTGAACAGTCAGCCGATGGGGTTCTACCAACCCGCCCAGCTGGTGCGCGATGCGCGCGAGCATGATGTCGAGGTGCGGGAAGTCGACGTCAATCACAGCGACTGGGACTGTACGCTGGAGCCGACCGCGGACGGAAAACACGCCATCCGTCTCGGATTCCGGCTGATCCAGGGCTTGAGCCAGGACGAGATGATGCGGCTGGTTGCGGCGCGCGGCAACGGCTATGCCAGCGTGGAGCGGCTGGCGGTGGTGGCGGGCGTCTCGCGCTTCGCGATCGAGCGCCTGGCCGCCGCCGACGCTTTCCGCTCACTGAAACTCGACCGGCGGGCGGCGCTCTGGGCGGCGCGCCGGCTCGATGCCATCGGTGTCCGCAGGACCCGGGTCCTCAAATCGCAATCAGCCACGCGCGACGACCGACTTCCCCTGCTCATTCCGCAGATGAGCGACGATCTTTTTCCCGAGCCGCAGATCGCCCTGCCCCCGATGCAGCCCTCCGAACATGTCGCCGAGGATTATGCAGCGACCGGACTGTCATTGAAGGATCATCCGGTGCGTTTTTTCCGCGACGATCTGGCGCGGCTGGGCGCCATCCGCAATATCGACCACCGCAGGGACAGCCGGCCGCAGAACAGCCTCGTCACGGTGTCGGGTCTCGTCCTGATGCGGCAGATGCCCGGCACCGCCAAGGGCGTGGTGTTCGCGACACTGGAAGACGAGACCGGCATCGCCAATATCGTGATCTGGCCGAAGGTGTTCGAACGCAACCGCCGCATCGTCATGACCTCGCGCTTTCTCGCCGTGCGCGGACGGCTGCAGCGCGCCGGACTCGTGGTGCATGTCGTGGCGGAGCACTTCATCGATCTCACCGGCGAGTTGCACCGGCTGCGCGACGGGGATAGCGCGGATCCGCCTCCGTCCAAGTCCGATCAGGCCACGTTGCCGCTGCTCAAGAGCCGGGATTTCCATTGAGGCGCCGCCGGGCTTTCGCCCTCGCGGCTTACGCAATTGACAACATAGCCTTTATTTCCCGGCCCGATCTCCCGCAATGCGCTGAGAATGCTTCGCATCTGCAGTTTTTTCTGTTGCGCTTTGGCGCGACGGCATTCAGATGACGCAGCGATTTCAACCCCGCATCCGACATTCCCATGCTCAGCCCGAAAGAACGCGTCGCAATCGTGTCCGCTCTGGCAAGCGGAAGCCTGGCGGCGGCGAAATTCACCATTGGCGTGATGATCGGCAGTCTCGCGCTCATCTCCGACGCGCTGCACAGCCTGATTGATCTCGGTGCGACGCTTGTGACCTGGTATGCGGTCCGGGTCGGCGACCGTCCGCCCGATGCGGAACATCACTACGGTCACGGCAAGGCCGAGAACGTCGCGGCCTTCGTGGCGACGGCCCTGCTCCTCATGCTCGCCGGCGGCGTGGCGGTCGAAGCGGTAAAGCGCCTCGCCGAGGGCGGCAGCGTGGTCACGTTCTCGATTATTCCGTTCATCGTGCTCGGCATCGAAATGATCGTCAATGCTTGGCGGGCACGCGCGCTGTGGAATGCCGCCCGCGAGCACAGCAGCCAGGCGCTGGCCGCCGATTCCCTGCATTTCGCGTCCGACTTCTTCGGATCGATCCCCGTCATCATCGGACTGATCCTCGCAGCCTATGGCTATGAATGGGGCGATTCCGCCGCCGCTCTCGTGGTCGCCGCGCTGATCACCATTCTCGCCGTCCGCATGGGACGGCCCAGCATCGACGCGCTGGTCGACACCGCGCCGGAAGGCGACACCGAACGTGTCGAGGCCGCTTTGCAGAAAATCTCAGGCGTGGTCGGCGTCGAGCGTGTGCGCATGCGCAAGGTCGGCCCCCGCTATTTTGTCGACGTGTCCGTCCTGGTGCCGCGCACCTATCCGCTCGACCGGGTGATGTCTCTGAAGGCATCGGTCGACGGCGCCATCGATCGGTTATTGGGCGACGCCGACGTCACCGTCACCACCACCCCCGCCGCGCTCGATGACGAGACCATGCTGCAGCGGGTGAATATGATCGCGCGCAACCGCGCGCTCGCGGTACACCATGTCACGGTGCAGAACCTGCAGGGCAAGCTGTCAATCTCGCTCGACCTCGAAGTGGACGGTAAGCTGTCGCTCGGCGCTGCGCATGACATTGCCGACGGCCTCGAGAAGGCGATCGAGGAGGAGCTCGGCAACCACGTCGAGGTCGAGACTCACATCGAACCGTTGCAGACTGACGACCTGTCGGGACGGGACGCACCCGCCGCGCGCGTGCGCGAGGTGGAGACGGCATTGGCCGAGACCGCAAGACAGATCGGAACCATCCGTCAGGTGCATGACGTGCGGGTGCGCGAAACCGGTGACGGCGAAATCGTCAATTTCCACTGCCGCGTCGATCCGGCGCAGACGGTGCACGACGTGCATGAAAAGGTGGACGATCTTGAACGCGCCCTGCGCGAACGCTGGCCCGAGATCCGCCGCGTGATCGGGCATGCCGAACCGCTGGCCGGCTCATAGCAACGCGCAAAAAAACGGCGCGCATGCCAAGCGAACCCGGCATGCGCGCCGCAATGAATGGACTTACTTCGCGCCGATACCGGCAGCCGCGAAGATCTTGGTGTAGCGATCGGTATCGTTCTTGATAATGGCGTCGAACTGTGCGGGCGTGTTGGTCACGACCGTGATGCCGCCCTGCTTGGCCAGACGCTCCTGCAAGGCCTTGTCCTGCAACGCAGCGATCGTGTCCTTGTTGATCTTGTCGATAATCGCCTTCGGCGTGCCGGCCGGCGCCATGAGGCCGAACCACGAATTATAGGAGAAGCCTTTCAATCCCGCCTCATCGAGCGTCGGCACATTCGGCATGGTCGGAATGCGCTTGGCGGTTGCGACCGCGATCGCGCGCACCTTGCCGGACTCCATCAACTCCATACTGACATTGGCCGGATTGAAATAGAAATGTGAATCGCCGCGGATCACGCTGGTGACCGATTCCGGCGCGCCCTTGTAGGGAACGTGAACGACGTCGAGCTTGGCGGCGTCCCTGAACAAGGCTCCCACAATGAAGGTCGTGCTGCCGAGGCCGGGCGAAGCGAAGTTGAGCTGGCCAGGTTTAGACTTTGCATAAGCAATGAGTTCCTTCAAATCTTTCGCGGGCACATCGGGATTGAGGATCAGCACCAGCGGCACAGTCGCCACCTGGGTGATGCCGGCGAAATCTTTGACCGGATCGAATTGCAGATTCTTGTTCACCGCGCCGGCGACCGTATGACCGTTCGAAGTCAGGAGCAGCGTGTAGCCGTCGGGCGCGCTCTTGGCCGCGGCGGTGGTGCCGGCAAGACCCGGGCGGTTCTCGACCACAACCTGCTGGCCCCAGGTCGCAGACAGTTTTTCTGCCAGGGCGCGGGCCAGGGTGTCGGTGGCGCTGCCGGCGGAGAACGGAACGACCAGCCGAACCACCTGGGTCGGATAGGCCTGCGCGAAACCGGCGGTTGTGGCGGCCAGAAGCGCCGCGGCGGCAAGACAGAGCGAACGAAGCATGGTCATGAATTTCCTCCCTGGCTTCCTGCCGTTGGTTTTTCTGATTGAGGCCGGCAGGAAGAGCAGGCAGGAAATACAAGAAATACGAACGTTTGGGAACATCTCTGCATCCGGGCCGCCGCGTATTTTTTGTCACATCAAACAGTTGCCCTTGTCACATGGTCCAGTGTGATAAGACGATTCCGAGGGGCAGATGTCCCTCGTTTTCCACTGAATGAAAGAACCGCATGCGCACCGAACAGGCTCGCCCCGTCCGTTTACAGGATTACCGGCCGCCCGACTGGCTGGTTGACAGGGTCGATCTTGACGTCGCACTGCATCCCACCGCAACCCGGATCCGTGCGGTCTTGAGCCTGCGTCCCAATCCGGCCGCGCCGCATCCCGCTCCGCTGACGCTCGATGGCGACGGCTTGAGGCTGAAAGGCCTGTCGATCGATGGCCAACCGCTTGGGGACGGGGCCTTTGCCGCTACCCCCGACAAGTTGACGATTTCGCGGCCGCCCCAAAGCGCATTCCGTCTTGAAATCGAGACCGAGATCGATCCATCCGCCAACACGCAACTGATGGGACTCTACAGGTCGAGCGGTGTGTATTGCACGCAATGCGAAGCCGAGGGCTTTCGCCGCATCACCTATTTCCCCGACCGGCCGGACGTGATGGCAGTCTACACCACGCGCATCGAAGCCGACAAATCCCAAGCGCCGATCCTCTTGTCGAACGGCAATCTCGTCGAATCCGGCGAGCTTTCCGGCGGCCGGCATTTCGCGGTCTGGCACGATCCGTTTCCGAAACCGTCCTACCTGTTCGCGCTGGTCGGCGGATCGCTCGCCTGCGTGGACGATACCTTCGTCACCATTTCGGGACGCGAGGTCGCGCTGAAAATCTATGTCGAGCCCGGCAAGGAAGACCGCTGCGGCTATGCGATGGATTCGCTCAAGCGTTCGATGCGGTGGGACGAGACCGCCTTCGGCCGCGAATACGATCTCGACATCTTTATGATCGTGGCGGTGTCCGACTTCAATATGGGCGCGATGGAGAACAAGGGCCTCAATGTCTTCAACGACAAATATGTGCTGGCCTCGCCGCAGACTGCGACCGACGGCGATTTCGCCTCGATCGAAGGCATCATCGCGCACGAATATTTCCACAACTGGACCGGCAATCGCATCACCTGTCGCGACTGGTTCCAGCTTTGCCTGAAGGAAGGCCTGACCGTTTACCGCGACCAGGAATTCACCGCTGACCAGCGTTCGCGGCCGGTGAAACGCATCTCCGATGTGCGCGGCCTGCGCGGCCATCAATTCGTGGAGGACGCCGGGCCCCTCGCCCATCCGGTGCGGCCCGAGCTCTATCACGAGATCAACAACTTCTACACCAGCACGGTCTACGAGAAAGGTGCCGAAGTGGTCCGCATGATCCGCACCCTGCTCGGCCCCGACCTGTTCCGAAAAGGCATGGATCTCTATTTCGATCGCCACGACGGCGAGGCCGCGACCATCGAGCAATTCGTGCGATGTTTCGCGGATGCGTCGAAGCGCGATTTCTCGCAGTTCATGCGCTGGTATGCGCAGGCCGGTACGCCCGAGGTCATCGCCAGCGGCGCCCATGACGCGAAGGCCATGACCTACAAGCTCGATCTCCAGCAAATGATGCAGCCGACGCCGGGCCAGTCCACAAAGGATCCGATGGTGATCCCGCTGGTTCTTGGCCTGGTGGGCCGCGGCGGCGACCTGCCGCTGGTCATGAATGGCGGTCCGGTCGAACGCGACGTGATCGTGCTCGACAAGCCGTCGCAAACCTTCGTGTTCGACAACATTGGCGAGGCACCGGTACTGTCGCTCAATCGCAGCTTCTCCGCACCGGTCAAGCTCACGGCCAACCTGTCCGCCGCCGACCTCCGGACGCTGGCGGCCCATGACAGCGACCCGTTCAACCGCTGGCAGGCGCTGCAGACGCTGGCCACGCGCACGCTGGTCGACAATGTCGGCGCGAACCGCGCCGCAAAGAGCCTCCAGCAGAACACCGGACTGATCGACGCGCTTGCCGCCATCCTGCGCGACGAGACGCTGGAACCGGCATTTGTCGCGCTCGCATTGGCGGTGCCCGGGGAATCCGACATCGCCCGCGAGATCGGCAAGGATGTCGATCCTGATGCGATCTACCGTGCGCGTTCCGCCTTGCGGTCGGACATCGGACGGGCGCTGGCCGCGCCATTGGCGGAGATTTATACGGCGATGGCCGATCGTGCTCCGTTCAGCCCGGACGCGGCGAGCGCCGGCCGTCGGTCGCTGAAGAATAGCTGTCTCGATCTGCTGGCCGCCGGCGGACGGGGGGACGGCATTGATCGCGCCGTTGCGCAATATCAGTCCGCCGACAACATGACCGACCGCATGGCGGCCCTGGCGACGCTGTCCATGCATGACGTCCCGCAACGTCAGACCGCGCTCGACGATTTCTATCGGCGTTACGCGAGCGATCCGCTGATCGTCGACAAATGGCTGGCGCTGCAGGCCGCAATCCCGGAAGCCGGCACGCTGGACCGCGTGACCGCGCTGACCGCGCATCCGGCCTTTTCCATGAGCAATCCCAATCGTGTCCGCTCGCTGATCGGCGCGTTCGCGCAGGGCAATGCCACCCAATTCAACCGCCCGGACGGCAAGGGATATGAGTTTGTCGCCGAAAAGATTCTCGCGCTGGACGGGAAAAATCCGCAGGTCGCCGCGCGGATGATGACCGCTTTCCGCTCATGGCGGGCGCTGGAAGCGGGCCGCCGCGCCAAGGCGCAGGCCGCCCTGCAGCGGGTGGCCGCCACCGCGTCGCTGTCTGCGGATGTACAGGACATTGTGAGCCGCGCGCTGGCAGAGGCGTAAGTGATTCCAGCGACTCGCGATTCCGGCACGCACCGTTGCGGCGACGCGGCTGTGAACATCCCGCGCCGCGGTAATTGACTCTTAAGACTCTCGACAAATCAGCCGCCATCGATTCCAATCAAAGAGTGATTCGGAGCGGTGCGGCACATCCTTCCGGTCGGGGTGGCGTAAGGGGATCAATCGCATACGGGGGCCAGCATGGCGCGCGTCGAGGCGGCGAGCGCGTCTGTACGTTCTGATTCGATCAAGGGTCTGGCGCAGTCCATCGCCAAGCCCGCGTACAGACGGCTATTGACTGCCGAACCGGCTTTGCGCCGCGCGGTTCCCGCGCTGATCATCGCCTTCCTGCTCACTATCGCAGTTGGCGCCTTTGTGCAGGTGCTGGATCATCGCCGTCAGGCGATCGCCGATGCGAGCAAGGACATCGAGACTATCGCCGAGGTACTCTCGGACCGTCTCGACCGACCCCGCCGGGAGGATGCCGCCCCGCTCTGGCGCAGCGCACAGGAGGCGCTGGACCGCGCGCGCACCGCTCGCACCACCGCCGCCGGACGATCTATCCTCATCAGCAACCCCGAAGGAGTGGTGATCGCCGCGGCGCCCGCGGCCTCGGGGCTTGTCGGACGCAAATTGCTGGATATCCTCGGCGAGACCCAGCCGATAACCTCTCTTGGCGCCGATGCCGGCGTGCTGGAAATCAGGCTGACTGACGACACCCACGCCCTGGCCACGGTGCGCCAGTTGAACCCGCCCTTCGGCCAGTTGACGGTCTTCCAGCGCCGGTCCGACGTTCTGGCGGGCTGGCGCTCCGACACCACTCTGACGGTGACGCTCTCGGCCACCACCGGATTCGTCCTGCTCATTCTCGGCTTCGCCTTCCACTGGCAGGCGACACGCGCGCGCGAAGCCGACATCATCTACGATACGGTCCGCAGCCGCATCGACACCGCCCTCAACCGCGGCCGCTGCGGCCTGTGGGACTGGGATCTCGCGCGCGGCCGTATCTTCTGGTCGCATTCCATGTTCGCCATTCTGGGCCTCGACCCGAAGGACGACCTGCTGCCGTTCTGGGAGGTCAACGCACTCGTCCATCCCGACGACATCAAGCTCTACGATATCGCCGCCCAGCTGGCCGATGCCCGCACCACCTCCATCGATCATGCCTTCCGCATGCATCACGCCAGCGGCAAATGGGTCTGGCTGCGCGCGCGCTGCGAACTGGTGCAGCAGCCGGGCGAGCCCGGCCTGCATCTGATCGGCATCGCGGTCGACATCACCGAGCAGAAGAGTCTGGTCGAGAAGACCGTCGCCGCCGATCTGCGCTTGCGCGACGCGATCGAGACCATTCCGGAGGCCTTCGTGCTGTGGGACGCGGAAAACCGCCTCGTCCTGTGCAACTCGAATTTCCAGACCCTGCACAATCTGCCCGACGAGGCGATCGCCGCCGGTATCCCCTATGAAGACGTGGTGGCGGCCGGCCGCAAGCATGTCATCCGCGCTAAGGTCACCGGCGCGGACTCCGAGGAGCCAGGCGCGCGGACCTTCGAGGCGCAACTCGACGATGGCCACTGGCTCTATATCAGCGAGCGCCGCACCAAGGACGGCGGCTATGTCTCGGTCGGCACCGACATCACCACGCTCAAGCAGCACGAGAAGAAACTGCTGAGCAGCGAGAAGCGCCTGCTCGCCACGATCGAGGACCTGCGACATTCGCAGCAGCAATTGCAGGATCTGGCGGAAAAATACGCCGAGGAAAAGGACCGCGCCGAGGACGCCAACCAGGCCAAGTCGAAATTCCTCGCCAATATGAGCCACGAATTGCGCACGCCGCTCAACGCCATCATCGGTTTTTCCGAGATCATGGAGAAGGGTATGTTCGGCGATCTCGGTGCGCCGAAATACAAGGAATATTGCCGCGACATCCATCACAGCGGGCAATACCTGCTCGACGTCATCAACGACGTGCTCGACATGTCGAAGATCGAGGCCGGCCGCTTCAAGCTGGAGCCGGAGACGGTTGAGCTCGACCAGATCCTGGCCGACGCCATGCGCGTGGTCTCAACTACCGGCGACGAGAAGTCACTGTCGCTGAATGCCCGCATCGCGCCCGGCCTCTGTTTCAAGGCGGACCGGCGGGCGCTCAAGCAGGTGGCGCTCAATCTCCTGTCGAATGCAGTCAAGTTCACACCGAATGGCGGACGCGTGACGGTGCGCGGACGCGCCAAGGGTGGCTGCGTGATGATCGCCATCAGCGATACCGGCATCGGCATTCCGAAGGACGCCTTGCAGAAGCTTGGCCGTCCGTTCGAGCAGGTCGAAAGCCAGCTGACCAAGTCCCATCACGGCTCGGGGCTTGGCCTCGCCATCGCCAAGTCGCTGATCGAGTTGCACAACGGCATGATGCGCATCCGCTCGACCCCGGGTGCGGGCACGGTCGTGCTGGTGCGGCTGCCGATCGAGGGACCGGCGACGGGGCGGCCAATGCCCATGGCGACGGTGCATTGACGGCCCCGCGGCGCGGCTAGTCCTGCCCCAGAATCCGCAAAAAGCTTTTCCGCACCCGCTCTTGCGTCTCGACCAGATGCGCGTCGAGCGTCGGGAAATCCGGGACGTCCGCCGCCCGCGCCAGCAGCCGCAACAGCCCCTCGCCCGCGGTCTTGGAATCGAACGGCGCGGTCAGGCACAGCCGCAGGATCTGGCTCAGATCCTGATAGAGCTGGGCCGCCGGCCGCAGTGCTTCGGAATCCTCCGGCGTCAGCAAACCGAGACGCGAGGCCTTTTCCAGACAGCGCACGGTCGAGGGATCGAGAATGTCCGGATGCGCGGCGGCATTCACGAGCTGCAGGTATTGCGCGATGAACTCGACATCTATCAGACCACCGGCGGCGTATTTCAGGTCCCAGCGCTCGCCCTCGCCTTTCTCTTGCGCAATGGCGCGGCGCATTTCGGCGGCGTCGGCGGCGATGGCCTGCGGATCGCGCTCGCGGCAGAGCACGGTGCGGATGACGCCATCCGCCTCCTCTCGGAAGCCGGGCGTCGCCGACACCACACGCGCGCGCGTCAGCGCCATATGCTCCCAGGTCCAGGCTTCATTTTCCTGATAATCACGGAAGGAATCGATCTTGGTGGCGACCGGGCCGGAGCGGCCCGAAGGCCGCAGCCGCATGTCGACCTGATAAAGCGCGCCGTGATTGGTCTGCGCGGTCAGGGCGCTTATCAGGCGCTGGGTCAGGCGCGCAAAATACTGGCCGCCGTAGAGCGACCGCCCACCCTGCGATTCCGGCTGCGCCTCGTCGTAGTCATAGAGCAGGATCAGGTCGAGATCGGAGCTCGCCGTCATTTCGCGTCCGCCAAGTTTGCCGAGCGCCAGCAAGGCGGTCTTCTGGCCGGCGATCCGGCCATGGGTTTCCGCGAACTTGTTCTCCACCCCGACATGCAGCGCGCCGATGATGACATCGGCCAGCCGCGCGAAGGCCTCTCCCGCCTGCACAGCCGTCACCGTCCCGGACAGGATGCGCGCGCCGATCAGGAACATCTGCTCCTGACCGAAGATGCGCAGGCGATCCAGCATATCTTCGTAGGAAGACGACTGGTCGAGCGAACGATACAATGTTTCGGTCAGCGTCTTCGCGTCCGGCAATTCGCCGAAGAAGGCCGGATCAATCAGCGCATCCATCACCTGCGGATGCTGCGCCAGGATGTCGGCCAGCCGCGGCGCATTCGCGAGGATCAGCATCACCAGCGCCAGCAGGTCCTGGTTCTGTCGCAGCAGCGAGATCAGCTGCCCGCCGCCCATGCCGTGCAGGTTGGCGAGAAACCGATCGAAGCCGTTAAGTGCCGCTTCCTTGTTTTCGGAGCGCGCCAGTTGCGCGATCAGGAACGGAATCAGTTCGTTCAGTTGCGAGCGCGCGAAATCGCTGCGTAGCGCCATATGCTGGCCGGAAAACCAGTTCCGGATGGTCGCGGAGATTTCCAGCGGATTGCGGAAGCCCATGAAGGCCAGACGGTCGAGAGTCTCGGAATCATCGTGATCTTTCGGAAAGACAAAGGCTTGCTCGACGCCTTCCGGAAGCGCCTGCTCGAACAGATGCGCATAGTGGGTCTGCACCTTGCGGAGATGCGCGAGCAAAACGTCGGCAAAGTCTTCGACCGTGGCATATCCCAGGAAATGCGCAAACCGCTCGAGCTCGCCCGGATCGTCCGGCAGAATATGGGTCTGCTCGTCCGCCACCATCTGCAGCCGATGCTCGACCTTGCGCAGGAACTGATAGGCGGCCTCCAGATCGCGCTCCGCCTCCGCCGCGACCCATTTGTCGTCCGCCAAAGCGGCGAGCGTGGTCAGTGTGCTGCGGTCGCGCAATTCGGGATGCCGCCCGCCCGCGATCAGTTGCTGGGTCTGCACGAAGAATTCGATCTCGCGGATGCCGCCGCGGCCAAGCTTGACGTTGTGGCCGGCGACCGCGATCACGCCATGCCCCTTGTAGGCATGGATCTGGCGCTTCATCGCATGGATGTCGGCGAGCGCCGCAAAGTCCATGTACTTGCGCCAGATGAAGGGCGAGAGATCCTTGAGGATTTTCTCGCCGGCGGTAATATCGCCCGCGCAGGGACGTGCCTTGATCAGCGCCGAGCGTTCCCAGTTCTGGCCGCGATGCTCATAGTAATCGAGGGCTGCGGGGGTCGAGATCGCGATCTGCGTCGATGCCGGGTCCGGCCGCAGCCGCAAATCGACGCGGAACACATAGCCGTCGGCATTGCGCTCGGAGAGCAGCTTCACGAGCCCGCGCGTCACGCGAATGGCGAGATGGGCGGCGTCGGTGTCGGGCGCCAAAGCCGGCGCGTCCGGCTCGAAGAACACAATCAGATCGATGTCGCTGGAATAGTTGAGTTCGTACGCGCCCATCTTGCCCATGGCGAGCACGATGTAACCGGAGCCGATCTCGGGATGAGCAGGGTTTGGGGGATTCAGCTTGCCGCGCCGAACGGCATCCGCGAGCAGAAAATTCACCGCCCCACCGACGGCAGTATCGGCGAGTTCGGTGAGCGCCTTGGTGACCAGCATCACCGGCCAGACCTCGCCGATATCGGCGAGAGCGATCAGCAAGGCCGCCTCCGACTTCATTCGGCGCAGCAGCCGCATGGCGTCCGCTTCATCCTCGGTCGCGGCCAGCGCAATCCGTGTGTCGTGCAGAAGCTGCACAAAGCGATCGTCCGGCGACGATTGCAGCAGTGCCGCCAGCCGGTCCGGATCACTCTCCGCCAGATCCCACAGATAGGGCGAGTAATCCGCCACGCCCGCGATCAGGGTGCGGGTCTTGGGAAAGGTTTTGAAGATATGAGCCAGCGTCTTGCCAGCCTCTATGCCGGCAATGCCGGCAAGCCACTCATCGCATTTGCGCCGCGCGGCGAGAATTTCCGGTAAATGAGGCGCAGTGGATATCCGCGCCGCGAGACTCGACCCCGCAGATGGTGTGGCGCGGGCTGTCATCCCGCCCCCTGCGGTCCTCCGCGCGGCAGCACAATTACTGCCTGCAAGCCCGGCTCGTTGCCTTCCAGCCGCAATTCGCCGCCATGCAAGCGTGCCACCGCCGCCGCCAGGCTGAGCCCCAGACCTGACCCCGGCACCGAGCGGCTCTTCTCCAGCCGTACGAAGCGCTCGACCACGCGCCCGCGGTCGCTTTCCGGGATGCCCGGCCCTTTGTCGGCCACCATCAGCACGACGCGATCTCCTTCTGCCGCCGCTTTGACCACGATTCCCGACGGTGCGCCATTTTTCTGCGCCTCGGGCTCGGCGTATTTGATCGCGTTGTCGACGAGATTGGCAAGCGCCTGGCTCACCAGTTCGCGATTGCCGGTGACCGGGACGGAGGCTGGCGCGGCAACGGTCAGTTCCAGGCCCTTTTCTTCCGCCAGCGGCTCATACAATTCCCCGATCCCGCGCGCGACTTCGGCGGCGTCGAATTCGACCATGTTGTCGCGCGCCTGTCCGGATTCCGCGCGCGCGATCATCAGCAGCGCGTTGAAGGTCCGGATCAGGCCGTCGGATTCCTCGATTGTGGATTCCAGCGCGGCCCGATAGCCGGCTTCGCTCGGCTGCCTGCGCAAGGCTTCCTCGGCCCGGTTGCGCAGCCGCGTCAGCGGCGTTTTCAGGTCATGCGCGATGTTGTCGGAAACTTCCTTGAGCCCGCGCATCAGCGCCTCGATGCGCTCCAGCATGGCATTGAGGTTTTCCGCCAGACGGTCCAGTTCGTCGCCGGTGCCCGCCACCGGCAGCCGCCCCGACAGGTCGCCGCCCATGATGGTGCGCGTGGTGTCGGTCATGGCGTCCACGCGCCGCAGCACACGGCGGGCGACGAAGAATCCGCCGGCCAGACCGAGAATGACGACAATCGCCGCCGACCACTTGCCAGCGTCGAGCACGACATCGTAGAGCCGGTCGCGTTCATCGAGATCGCGGCCGACCAGAAGGCGAAACCCTCCCGGCAGATGCGAGACCCGCACCAGTGCACGATGCAGTTCGGAAATGTCGCTCTCGTCGAGCCGGCGATAGACCGTCTCGGTCCAGCCCGGATTGGCCATGACGCCCTGCGGCAGCGAGCCGACATTGCCCGCCAGCCCCTCACCGGTCGGCGTGGTGACGAGATAGAGCGACGATCCCGGCCGGCGCGACCGTGCCTCGACGATGAGCACGAGACGCCGGATGCCGGCGGTGTTGAACTGATTCGTCAGCCCTTCGATGTCCAGATTGACCGTGTTGGTGATCTGCTCGTTGAACAGCCGCCGCGTGTTGAAGGCGAAATAGCCAAGCAGAAACACGGCAAACAAGGCGAAGATCGTCAGGTAGACGAGCGTCAGCTTGAACGCCGTGGTGCGGAGAAGTTTACCGAGCGCCGTCACGGATCATGTATCCGGCGCCGCGCACGGTGTGCAGCAGCGGCTGCGCAAAACCCTTATCGATCTTCGAACGCAGGCGCGAGATATGCACGTCGATCACGTTGGTCTGCGGATCGAAATGATAATCCCAGACATTCTCCAGCAGCATGGTGCGGGTCACCACCTGCCCGGCATGTTTCATCAGATATTCCAGCAGCCGGAATTCGCGCGGTTGCAGCACGATTTCCTCGGTGCCGCGCTTGACCTGATGCGACAGCCGGTCGAGTTCGAGATCGGCCACGCGATAGACGGTGTCCTCGTTGCGGCCGCCGCGCCGGCGCGCCAGCACTTCCACGCGGGCCAGCAACTCGGAAAAGGAATACGGTTTGGGAAGATAGTCGTCGCCGCCCGCCCGCAGGCCCTTCACACGGTCGTCGACCTGTCCCAGCGCGGAGAGGATCAGCACCGGCGTCTCGATGCCCTTGTCGCGCAGGATACCGATCACCGACAGGCCGTCGCGCTTGGGCAGCATGCGGTCGACAATGAGAACGTCGTAGTCGCCGTCCAGCGCCATGGCCAAGCCATCCTCGCCGTCGGCGGCCTGGTCGGCCACATGACCGACCTCGCGGAAAGCCCGGACGATGTAGTCGGCCGCGTCGCGGTCGTCTTCGATGATCAAGAGGCGCATGGGAGTCCGTTCAATCATGGATTCGCTCGATAATAGCGAATTCCCGGACTGCATGTGGGGTGGGGAAAAAGGCATGAGGGGGCGGCGACTCTTACGCTACACCGCCGCCCCCTCACTTGACCTCGACCCGGCGGGGGCGACGATTGCCGGTATGCGAGGCTAGAAGGCGGGGACGGGCCTTGCGACCCGTCCCCCAGGGTTTCGTGTCACCGGCGGGGGCGACGATTGCCGGAGCCACGCCCCTATTCCGTTGTCAGCCGCGTCCCGCGGGAAGCGCGACGAAGCGGCTGGATTCACCCGACTTCACCCGCATCAGGACGGTCCGTTTGCCATCCTTCTGCGCATCGGTCAGCGCCTTGCGGACGTCTTCCGGCTTGGACACCGCCTTGCCGCCGACCTCCAGAATGACGTCGCCAGCCTTGAAGCCGCGCTCGGCGGCGGGGCCGCCGGGCTCGACATTGGTCACGACCACGCCGTCGGCGCTTGCCCCAGCTACGGAGCTGGCGGGCGCAAGTTGCAGACCCAGACGCGCGCCGTCGCTGGCGGGCGATTCACGGGTATCGGGAGCGCCGGCCCGCACGTCACGCGGCAATTCGCCGAGCGTGAGGGTCAGGGTCTTCTCGCTGCCCTTCTGCAGGACCGCGAGCTTCACCGAAGTGCCCGGGGCCATCGACCCGATGCGGCGAGCGAGCTCACGCGCATTCTGGATTTTCTCGCCGTTGACCGAGGTGATGACGTCACCCGCCTTGATGCCGGCCTTCTCGGCTGGGCTGCCGGCCTGCGGCTCGGCCACCAGCGCGCCGTCGGTCGACTTCAGGCCCAGGCTGTCGGCGATGTCTTTCGACACCGGCTGGATCTGGACGCCGATCCATCCGCGCATCACCGTGCCCTTGTCCTTGAGCTGGCTGACGACGGAATCCACCGTCGAAGCCGGGATTGCGAAGGCGATGCCGACCGAGCCGCCCGAGGGCGAGAAGATCGCGGTGTTCACGCCCACAACGTTGCCGTCGATGTCGAAGGTCGGGCCACCGGAATTGCCCTTGTTGACCGGCGCGTCGATCTGCAGGAAGTCGTCATACGGTCCGGCGCCGATGTCGCGGCCACGGGCCGAGACGATGCCGGCGGTGACGGTGCCACCGAGGCCGAACGGATTGCCGACTGCAAGTACCCAGTCGCCGATGCGCGGAGCCTTGTCCGCGATCTTGGCGAAGGGGAAACTTCCGCCGTCGACCTTGATCAGCGCGAGATCGGTGCGCGGATCGGTGCCGATGACCTTCGCGGAATAGGTCTTGCCGTCGTCGGTCATGACTTCGACCTCGTCGGCCTTGTCGACGACGTGATTGTTGGTCACGGCATAGCCATCGGCGGAGATGAAGAATCCGGAGCCCTGACCGGCACGGCGCGGACCGCGCGGACCGGGCCCCTGTTGCGGACCCTGCGGCATGTCCGGCATGGCATCCGGGCCAAAGCGGCGGAAGAAGCGCTCAAAGCCGCGCGGCAACTGGCCGTCATCGGACGAGAGCTGCGGTCCGCCATTCATCTTGACGCGAACCGAAATCACGGCGGGTTTCACCTTCTCGACGATGTCGGCGAAACCGACCGGGCGCGCAACCGTCTGCGCCTGCTGGGTCACATTCTGCGCCTGCGCAGTGTGGCGCACGGCGTCCGGCGCAACCAGCACGCCGGCAATACCCAAACTGAGAATGGTGGTTCCGAGCAGCGCGAAGCGGCGTGCCGAGAGGCCGCTCGCTTTCGAACCGGGCAAATTGGAAGTCATGAGGGGTCTCTCCATCTTCATTGCAGGTCAGGACGGTTGAAGGCCGCCCGTTGCAGCTAAAGATGGGGAGTGCCGCGTTACGGCAAACTGTCGGCGGGATTAAATGTTGGTAACGTGGGGAACGGATTTTTATCTAGTAATTTCAAATATTTAGTTAATGCCTGGGCACCTAGATCTGGCCGTCGACCAGTTCGGCGAGGCGCTTCTGCTCCTTGGCGGTCAGTGCCTGCGCCGAATCCCCGCCATCCGCGCCCGCCTGAGCCGATCGCTGCCGCCGCAGGAAGACGACAAGCGCAACGATGCCGCCCAGCAGCACCAATGCGGGCAGCGACCACAGCAGCGCGGTGCGCGCGTTGAAGCGCGGATTGAGCAGGACAAAATCGCCGTAGCGCGCGGTCAAAAAATCCATCACCTCGCTGTCGCTGTCGCCGGCCTGCACCCGCTCGCGCACCAGCAGGCGCAGGTCGCGCGCCAGCGGCGCATCCGAATCGTCGATCGACTGATTCTGGCAGACCATGCAGCGCAATTCGCGTGACAGCGCCCGCGCCCGCGCTTCCAGTGCCGGATCGTTTAGGATTTCGTCAGGCAGCACGGCGAGGGCGGGCGATGCGATGAACAGCGCAAGACAGACGAGGAGATGGCGCAAAGCTGTCATCGCTGTCCTACTCCGCCGGCTGCAGGGCCGACTTCTTCGCGGGCTTCGGTGCGCCGACACGCAGCCGGCGATCCGACAGCGACAGCGCTCCGCCCAGCACCATGATCAATGTACCGATCCAGATCAGCAACACCAGCGGCTTGTGATAGAGCCGCACGGCGATGGCACCGTCGGTGCCGGGATCTCCCAGCGAAATGTAGAGCTGGCTGAAGCCGCGCGTCAGCAACGCCGCTTCCGAGGTGGCCATGCCGCGGGCGGTGAAACTGCGCTTCGACGGATCGAGCGTACCGACGATCTCGCCGTCCTGCCGCACCACGAATTTCGCCACGAGTTCGCGGTAATTCGGCCCCTGTCGCGACACCACGCCATCGAAGGTTACATCGTAGTCGCGCACGGACACCGTCTGCCCCGGCTTCATCGCCAGGATCTGTTCGGCATTGTAGCTGCTTTCGCCGATGATCCCGAGCAGCGAGACGCCGAGTCCGAAATGCGCCAGCGCGGTGCCGAACACCGAGCGCGGCAATCCCCTCGCCCGCCGCAGCGATATGCCGACCGGCTGGCGGAACAACTGGATGCGCTCGACCAGATCGACCAGCGCGCCGACCATGACATAGACCGCAAGTCCGATCGCAAATGGCGCCAGCACTGGCCCGCCACGGATGATCGCGAAGGTCACGGCGATCGCGACAAGACCGGCCGCGAAAGCCACCATCAGACGCTGTGCGGCGCCGAGCAGATCGCCGCGCTTCCACGCCAGCAGCGGCCCGAACGGCACCGCCAGCAGCAGCGGAACAAAGAGCGGACCGAAGGTGGCATTGAAGAACGGCGCGCCGACCGATATTTTTTCACCGGTCAGGGACTCCAGCGCCAGCGGATACAGCGTGCCGACAAACACCGTCGCCAGAGCCGTGGTCAGCAGCAGATTGTTGAACACCAGCGCGCCCTCGCGCGAGATCGGCGCAAAGATGCCGCCCTGCTTGAGCAGCGGCGCGCGCCAGGCATACAGCGCCAGCGAACCGCCGATGAACAGCACCAGAATGGCGAGGATGAAGACGCCGCGCGTTGGATCAGTGGCAAAGGTGTGCACCGAAGTCAGCACGCCGGATCGCACGAGGAAGGTGCCGAGCAGCGACAGCGAAAAGGCGAGAATGGACAGCAGCACCGTCCATACCTTCAGCGCATTGCGCTTCTCCATCACCACCGCCGAATGCAGCAGTGCGGTGCCCGCGATCCACGGCATCAGCGAGGCATTCTCGACCGGGTCCCAGAACCACCAGCCGCCCCAGCCCAGTTCGTAATAGGCCCAGTACGAGCCCATCGCGATCCCGAGCGTCAGGAACATCCATGCCGCCAGCGTCCATGGCCGCACCCAGCGCGCCCAGGCGGCGTCGATCTTGCCCTCGATCAGCGCAGCGACCGCGAACGAGAACGAGATCGAGAAGCCGACATAGCCGAGATAGAGCAAAGGCGGATGCACCGCGAGGCCAACATCCTGCAGGATCGGGTTGAGGTCGCGCCCCTCGAACGGCGCCTGCGGCAAGCGCGCAAACGGGTTGGAAGTCGCGAGAATGAAGAGATAGAACGCCGCCGCGATCCAGGACTGCACGCCCAGCACATTGGCACGCAACGTCGCCGGCAGGTTGCTTCCGAAAAAGGCGACCAGCGCTCCGAACACGCTCAGGATCAGCACCCAGAGCAGCATTGAGCCTTCATGATTCCCCCATACGCCGGTGATCTTGTAGATCAGCGGCTTGGCGGAATGCGAATTCTCGAACACATTGACCACGGAAAAATCCGAACTCACATACAAGACCGTGAGCGCAGCAAACGCAACGGCGACAAAAGCGAATTGCGCGAAGGCGGCGATGTCGGCGACGCCCATCAGGGCCGGGTCGCGCAGGCGCGCGCCAACCACCGGCACGCTGCCCTGGATCAGCGCGAGCGCGAGCGCCAGCACCAGCGCATAATGGCCGATTTCCGCGATCATTTCTGTTGCACGGGTGCGCCGCCCTTCTTGTCGTAGTCGTCTTTCCAGTGCCCCTGCTTCTTCAGCGCGTCGGCCACTTCCTTGGGCATGTAGGTTTCGTCGTGCTTGGCGAGTACGGTCTCGGCCCGGAACGCCTTGGCGTCGGTCAGCGTGCCTTCCGCGATCACGCCCTGCCCCTCGCGGAACAGGTCCGGAAGGATGCCGGTATAGCTCACGCGAATGACGTTCCTGCCGTCGGTCACGTCGAATTGCGCGTTCAGATCGCGGCGGTCGAGCGTGCCCGGCTGCACCAGCCCGCCCAGCCGGATGCGGGTACCGGGCTTGACCTGCTTCTCCACCACGTCGGTCGGTGAATTGAAGAAGACGATGGAATCCTTCAGCGCGGTCAGCACCAGAACGGCCGCCAGCGCAAGAACGCCGAGACCCGTTCCGATCAGAACCAGACGCCGCTGCTTGCGTGTCATGTCACCTCTCGCCTCGCGTCCGCATTCGGTCGCGGCCGCATCTATATAGGTCTGTTTCAGGCAGCATTGCGTTCAGCCCTCCAGCCCCAGATCCTTGGCAAATTCGTCGAGCTTTTTGCGCTTGTCGGCATCCTCGCCTAGCGCCTTGCGCGCATCCGCCAGGGCCGCGCGCGCCTTGTCGGCCTCGCCCAGCACGATATAGGCGCGCATCAGCCGCAGCCAGCCGTCGAGATCGGAGCTGTCGGCCTTCAGCCGCTCGGCCAGGCGATCCACCATGCCACGGACCATCTCGCCGCGCTGTTCGGGCGTAAGCTGCTGCGCCGCCGCGACATCGTCGGAGGACGGCCCCGGCGCAGCCGCGTCGGGATCGACGCGCGACAGCGAGGACTGGATGAGCGGACGATAAGGCGCGTTGGCCGGCGCCCGCGCCAGCAGTTCGCGCCAGATCCGGCCCGCCTCCTGCGGCTTGCCGTCCTGCTCGGCGGCAAGTCCTGTATAATATTGTGCTTTCACGTCTGCGGCATTGAGCGCCAGCGCGCGATCGAACACGGCTTTTGCGTCGACTGTCACCATGCCATTGGCGGCGGCGACCATGGCTTCGCCGAGATCGGCTTCGCGTTCGGCGGTCGCGCCCAGAAGATGTAACGCATTTCCGCGCGCGCGCACCGCGTCGGTGAAGCGGCCGGCGCGCATATAGACCGGCGCCACCACCTCCCAGCCGCGTCCATCTTCCGGGTTGCGCTCCAGATGGGCCTCGACCTGCGCCACCATGCTTTCGATCGATCGTTGTTCGGGCGCCTGCGCGCTGCGCGAGGCGAGCGGCGCGCCCGGCAGATGCGGAGAGCCGAAGCTGAGATAGAGCGCCGCGGCGCCGACTGGCAGAAGAACAAGTGCCATCAGCGCGGCCGCACGGCGGCGCCACAACGCCGCGGATGGCGGAGTCTTTGCCGAATTCTGAGTCTGGTCGGCCGCCGCCAGCAAACGGCGCGAGACCTCGACCCGCGCGGCCTCCGCCTCCTGTGCGCCGATCAGCCCGGCGGCCAGATCGCGCTCGATTTCCTCGAGCTGGTCCCGGTACACCGCCAGATCGCTGCCAGAACGCCCCTGCCCGCCCCGCCGCGACAGCGGCCAGAGCACGGCGAAAACGGCCGCGGCGGTCATGAGAGCCAGAATGAACCAGAGGGTCATGGCCCGCTTACATCACGGGCGGGCGCACCCTGCAACTGGTCTAAATTCAGCCTTTGGCGGCCTTGCGCTCGCTATGGACGGCCACATCGGCGGCCTTTTCCAGGGTGGCGGCATAGTCGTCCCCGAACACCTTGGCGCAGAAGCGCGCCGCCGCATCGACCTGGGCCTGCCGGAACGCCCGGTCGGCATCCCCGGCCATGCGCAGGGCCTCGATCAGGGGCTGCGTGGAGGTGTCGAGATAGTTCTGCACGTCGGAATAGACCCGCTGGGTCATCTCGTTGATCGCCAGTTCGCCGGCGTAATTGCGGCAGATGCCGACGAATTCGATCAGCGCCTCGGTTTCCGCCACATCGCCGGGATCGAGCGTGGCGACCGCCGTGATCTCCTTCGCCGGCCGCGGCCGCAGCAGGCGACGAACCCGGCCCGGCAGCGAGTCGATCTCGGCCTTCAGCATGTTGGAGATTTCGGTGCGGATCGCCGACAATTCCCGGCCCCAGGGCGAGTCGGTGGAAAGATTAATTTCGGTACGGATGCCACGCGCCGCGTCGTGGATGGCTTTCAGCAGCGCGCCGACCGCGACGCCCTTGCCGCTGCGCAATTCGGCTTTCAGTTCGCCGACCATGCGCTCCATTTCGGAGAGCACCATGGAGACGGTGATTTCATATTGCGTTTCGGCGACGCGCGCGGCGGAATCGCTGCCGGCGGCGCGGGTGGCGAGCCGGATCAATTGCCAGGGTGCCGCCAGACGGCTCATCACCATCACCAGCACATAAAGGAACAGCGACGAACCGCCGGCGACCGGCGATTCCACCAGCGCCTTCACATCGTCGACCATCTGGTCGGAAAAATTCTTGACATGGCCCGGCAGGCGGGCACCGAAGGCCGCGAGCTTGTCGCGCGCCTGCAGGACTTTCAGGATGGCCTGCACATCTTCGAGCGCGCGCGGCGTCGAGACCTGGGCAGTCAGCCGGCGCATCGCCTTGTCGTCCTGCCAGGCGGCATTGAGCGCCTGCTCCATCCGCACCGCAACGCGATCCTGGAAGGCGCGCGCCAGTTCTTCCGCTTTATTGTTGTCGCCGGTCGAGAGCGCGCGGGCGACCTGATCGGTAATGGCCTTGGCTTCGCCCGGCAGCAGATCGCGGCAAACCCAGTTCCAGATCGGGTCGAGCGAGACGCGCGCAATGCGGCCGGGATGTTTGTGTGTGGCGGCGTCGTCGACCAGGAAGGGTTCGAGCGGCTGGAAGAACAGACGGGCGAGATTGCCGGCACGCGGCGACGGGCGGCCGCCCTCACGCGCGAAACGGCGCAATTCCTGCAGCACCAGTTCGGCGCCCGTGGCCTCCTCGCCGCGCAGCAGTCCTCGTTCAAGCTCTGAAATCAGCAAAGCCTGAGCGTCCGGCTTGAGATCCCGGAGGAACTGACGCAAGCGGTCGACGAGCGGTTCGTCGGCCATTGTTGACACACCCTAACGCTCCACACCCAAGCCTTGTTGATAGCCGCAGGGCGTTAAGAAGCCGTTAGGTGCGATGAAGCGTCTCAGGTTACCGGCTGCCAGCTTCCGTCGGGATTGCGGCAGGCCTGACCGCGCGCGATCTGGGGGCGGCCGTCGATATAGATGGTGTGGGTATAGTCGCGGCAGCGGGTGCCGCGGCGGTCATAATACGGGCCGGGCACGATCGAGCCACGGCGGCCGGAATCGGGATTTTCCCAGCCGACCGGCGCACCGGGCGCGCCGCCTTCCAGGGCCGCCATCTGCGCTTCATAGGCACGCTGGCGATCCTCGTCGTCCAGGGCCGCGCCCAGGCGGTTGCCGACCATGCCGCCGATTACCGCGCCCGCGACGCCCGCCGCGACCCGCGACCGGGTGGAACCGCCGATCTGCGAGCCGATGGCCGCGCCGGCCACGGCGCCCAGCACCGTGCCGGTTCCTTCCTTCGGGCCGGTGTCAGCCATTCGTTCGCTGGCGCAGCCGGCCAGAGCGAGGCCGGTCAAGGCAATGACGATGATCTTGGCTGAAGCCATGGGCCCCCTCGCAGGTTACTCATGAATGTGTAGCGGCAATCGCTTGCCGGCTGGTTACCTTGCGGCAGGGATTGCGGCAAATCTCTGACCCGGCGCGGGTTTACGCCGCCGGCAGCACCAGTTCCGCGCGCAGACCGCCAAGCGGCGCCGCGCCCAGCGTCAGGCCGCCGCCATACAGACCGGCCAGTTCGACCACAATCGACAGGCCGAGGCCCGATCCCGGCTTGGTCTCGTCCAGCCGCCGGCCGCGCCGCGCCACCTGCTCGCGCTCAGCCGGGGTCAGCCCGCGGCCGTCGTCGTCCACCACAATACGGATGACATGCTGCGCGGCATCGAGCCGTTCCATCGACACGTCGATCACGACCCGCGACTGTGCCCATTTGCAACCATTGTCGACGAGATTGCCGACCATCTCCTCGAGATCCTGCTGCTCGCCGCGAAACCGCACATCCTCGGGGGCGTCGAATTTCAGCAGCAATCCCTTGCCGGGATGCGCCTTCTCCATGGTGCGCGCGATCGCCTGCATCACCGGCAGCACGTCGGTGACGCTGCCGACGACGGTCAGGCGCGCCGCCAGCCGAGCGCGCTCGAGATGGCGCGCCACCTGGTCGCGCATGATATCGGTCTGCTCGCGCACCTTCTGCGCCAGCGGATCGTCGCCGCGCGCCGCAGCCTCGTTGACCATGACCGAGAGCGGCGTCTTCAGTGCATGCGCCAGATTGCCGACATGCGTGCGCGCGCGTTCCACGATCTCGCGATTGGCGTCGAGCAAGGCGTTGGCTTCCCGCGCCAGCGGCGCGATCTCGACCGGGAAATGTCCCTCCAGCCGTTCGGCGGTGCCGGCGCGGATCGCGGCCAGACTTTGCGAAATGCGCTTGAGCGGCGCAAGCCCGAAACGGACCTGGAACGCGGTGGTGAGAAGAAGGATGAGCGCGAGCCCGCCGAAGGTCAGGCCGAGCGCGCGATCGAATCCGCGAATATCCTCTTCGATTTCGGCGGCATCGCCCGCCACCGCAACCAGAAAACTGCCTTCGTCGCCGAGATCGATGGTCCGCTCGACGACGCGCAATTTCTGCTCTTCCGGTCCGTTCGCATAGCCGGTGCGGATGCCGACCGCGGCGACGGCGTTCGCCACCGGCAGGCGCGGCAGGCCGCCGTCCCACAGCGAACGTGAGGCGCGCACATCCTGCTTGTCGCCGTCGACGCGGGTGACCTGCCAGTACCAGCCCGACAGCGGCAATTCGAACAGCGGTTCGCTGACCGATTGCGGGAACGGCTCGTTGGGATTTTCGGGAGAGGCGACGTCGGAGATGAGGGTGCGCAGATAGACGCCGAGGCGGGAATCGAAGGCGCGCTCCACCGCCTGGCGGTAGAGCGAGGACAGGACGATGCTGGTGGCGAGCAGGATCACCACCGTCCATGCGGTCGCCCACAGGAACAGGCGGAGCGCGAGTGAGTTAGCGCGCATCTGGCGGGGTGAGAAGATAACCGAGGCCGCGCACGGTCTGGATCACGTCGATGCCGAGCTTCTTGCGGATGCGGCCGACGAACACCTCGATGGTGTTGGAGTCGCGGTCGAAGTCCTGGTCGTAGAGATGCTCGACCAGTTCGGTGCGCGACACCACCCGTCCGGTGTGATGCATGAGATAGGACAACAGCCGGTATTCGTGGCTGGTCAGCTTGACCGGATGGCCGTCCACGCTGACGCGGCCGGTGCGGGTATCGAGCCGGACCGGGCCGCAATTGAATTCGCTCTTGGCGTGGCCGGCCGAGCGGCGCAGCAGCGCCCGCACCCGCGCCAGCACTTCCTCCAGATGGAAGGGCTTGGGCACATAATCGTCGGCGCCGGCGTCGAAGCCCTGCACCTTGTCGCTCCAGCGGTCGCGCGCCGTCAGCATGAGCACCGGCATGGCGCGACCGGCGCGCCGCCAGGCTTCCAGCACCGAGATGCCGTCCATTTTCGGCAGGCCGATATCCAGGATGACCGCGTCATAGGGCTCGGTCTCGCCCAGATAATGCCCCTCCTCGCCGTCGAACGCGCGGTCGACGACGTAGCCGGCTTCGGTCAGCGCGGCAGCGAGCTGGCGGTTGAGATCGGGATCGTCCTCGACGACGAGGAGACGCAAGATGGTACCCTCCGGGGTCAGCCGCCCTCGGCCACAAGGCCGGTCTGGGCATCGACAGTCTTGCGGGTCACTTTGCCATCGCGCGCCACGACTGTCAGCAAATAGACGAGGCCCTTTGGACCCTTGCAAAGCTGGGCATTCACCACCTCGCCGCGGCGGGCCTTGGTGGCGCGGATCGCCCTGGACAGCGGAACCACCTTGCCCGCGGCCGCCACATGCCGGCGCTGGTCCGGGGTCAGACAGTCGGCCAGATTGGCGGGCCTGTCGGCGGCCCTGGCCGGAACGGCAAGGCCGGCGGCGGTGAGCGCCGAGGCGAGAATCAGGATGGCGGGTGACATGGCGCTTTCAATAGGAATCGGCCGGTGAACCCGGGATGAATGCGGATCAAGGCGGAATGGCGGCGGCTATGCGCCAAACGTCGCATCATCTCCTTCCAGGAGGTGGCGGATCCCAGCCGGCACCGGGAATCCGTAGCCGCTCCCGGGCGCTTCGAGTCTGAGCTTGCCGGATTTGTGATAACTGCTCGTGTAAAGCTCCGCACCGATCATTTGCAGAGCCAGCACGATCGCCTGAACTGCGTCGGCGCCCCAGGCCTTCATTCCATGACGGCCTTCCGGCCAGTCGACTTCATACTGACACCACCAGGCATCCTGACTGGCTTCCGGAGCGAACAGCCTGATCGCGATGTCGATATCACCGTCGGCTTCGCTGAGTTTGAGGATGCGTGTCGCAATGATCATGACCTTCCCTCAATAATTCAACGGCGGGACAGGCAAGTCCTGGAGCGTCGCAGTGCATGCGTCTGCGCCGACATTCGATGCCAACGTAGTCCACTCGAGAAAGCCGGAACAGGTCAAGCCTCACCCGCGCCCCGCCGTGAACACCCGCGCCACCTTCTCAAACGGCCGCGCGATGAAGAACGAGAGAATGATCGCCTGCTCGTAGGTGTCGTAGGGCGCCGGCAGCTTTGCGATTCCCCATCCCAGCGGAAAGGTGGAGTCGAGGACGATGGCGCCGAAATGCACCACGCAGGGATAGACCAGCAGCGGCCGGATCCACGCCGTCACCCGCCAGCCGCGATCGGCCTGCAGGATGTCCGCCTGCCGCTTGCGCGCCTCGAGTTCGGCATTGATCTGCGCCAATGCCACCTGGGTGTCGGCCTGCACGCCGGTCTGGAAGCGCGCCAGGTCCTCGCTCGCCTTCTGCCGGAAATGATCGGCGACGCGCGTCACGATGCTCTCGAGCAGACCGCTGCCGAACAGGCCAAGAATTTTGAGAACCAGTCCGCCGATCATCTCAGCCATCCTTCCGGCCGACGCGGCCCGTCGTCGCGAAGCGCAGCATGATGGTGACCACGCCGATGATGGCGATGATCTTCACCGCATGAGCCGGCGGCAAGAGCGGCGCGAGATCCACCGCCTGCAGCGCATCGAGAATGTCGGCTGTGATGCCGGCGCCCGCGACCAGCGCCCCGAACGCAATCGTCTTCCAGCCTTTCAGCGTCTCGCGCAGCGGCGCGATAAAGCCTGGCGCGCCAACAGGCGCGTCCTGCCGCCGTGTCCGCCAGCGCGTCCACGCGATCCAGCCGCCGGCCGCGAGCAGCGCGGCCAGCGCGACACACACCATCACGCCCGGCCATCCCGCGCCGGCGTCATGCGCGGCTTGCGCCGCCGCGCCGCCCGCCACCACCGCCGCGGCGGTGGTGACCTTGCGCGCGGTCTTTGCCAGCGGCACTTCGCCCCGGCCCTGCGCCGGCGACGGCAGGCCGCCGTCCTGCGCGCCGTTGGCCAGCGCCAAAGCCGCGCGCCGCACCTCGGCGACGCGGCGGCCCCAGCCCGCGCCAAACACCGACCATGTGCGCAGGCGTTTCAGAAAGGCCAGCCGCTCGTCGCACAGCCGCGCAACCAGACCGGCGGCGTCCTGCGCCCGCGCCGCTTCGATCAACGCGTCGCTCATGCGGCCGTCGTCCGGCAGGCCGAGCAGCCGCTGCAGCACCTTGGCCGCGCGCGACACCCCGCTGTTCACCCCGTAATCGAACATCGCGTAATCGAGTCCGGCCGGCAGTTCGTCGCAGCGCAGCGCGCGCCAGTATTTTTCGCGGTAGATCGCCTTCGCATGGTCCAGCGGCATCGCCCGCACATCGTCGGCGTCCGCGTCCGGTTTCACATACTTGCGATAGTCGGCGATGGTGATGCCGAACTTGGTCGGCCCGCCCGGATCGCTCGGATGGTTGGAATAGCCACCCTCGTGCACCAGCAGGCGCCGGAGGGCGTCGTCATAGCTCGATGCCGCCATGGCGCCCTCACAGATCGAGCTTCAGCGGCCATTTGCCGGCCGCGTAGCGATAGGCGCACAACGCCGCGATCTGGGCGAAGACAATCGCCCATCCAAGCCAAGCCATGGGGAACCTCCTGTAATATGTGAGCCTGAATCAAAAGCGGGCCGCGCGCGCCTGCGTCATCCCTCCCCCGCTTGCGGGGAGGGTCGGCGTGCGTCAGCGCGTCGGGGTGGGGGCGAACGCGAAGGAGTGCGGAGCAGGCGCGTGCGCGCGCAACGTCTCCACTTCCGCCACCACCCGCGCTTGCAGCGCCGGATCGTCGTCGAGCCGGCTGTGGATGCGGTCATGCCGCTCCTGGATCAGCGCGCCGGCAAAACCCGCGCCGGCGCGCAGGGTGCCGCGGCCGAGCGGCGTCATCTTCTGGTAGAAGCAGATCGCGCGTTCGACATTCTTCGGCACCGGCGGCGGCCCAAAGAGTAGCCGGAAGGACGTCGGATCGAAACACACCACCAGCGGCACCGTGACGCCGCGCGCGCCCAGCAGCACCGCGATCTTCAGCGCGGCGTCCGCGCCCATCGAATGCCCGATCAGGACCGGCCGCGCGCCGCCTTGCGCCGCGCGCAAGGCCGCGTCGAAAATCCGCGGCACCTCGCCATAGGGCCGCAGGAACGAGCCCTGATCGTGAACGGAACAAGGCACGCCGATCAGCGTCAGCCGGCCGGCGAGAACGTCCATGCCGCCGGAGAAATAAAAGGGGGCGCCGCCCGCGAGCCCGCGGATGGCGAAGGCGTG
>LNFM01002252.1_pt1 | contig 80548 bp, 80 predicted proteins | sample 596031 | NCBI WGS metagenome assembly LNFM01 (sample SAMN04254537, study PRJNA301005) | activated carbon metagenome | isolation source: dual media filters at the Ann Arbor, Michigan drinking water treatment plant | place: USA: Ann Arbor | reverse complement strand
CGGGTCTGTTCCAGCCAGCGCATCAGCACCGGCCCTCGGGCGTTGAGGCCGTTGATGTTGTAGGTGGCGATGCGCATCGTCGGGGCAGGACCAGCAGACTCGATGCCGCGATGTTCGCACGGGTCGACGGGGACCAGGCCGCGCCGGGCCCGCTTCGGCACGAGCGACGGGAGTGCGCCTGCGGCGGCCCCTCCCCTCGCGAAGGCGCCCGGCTCAGTCCTGCGAGATCTTGCGTTCCTTGACGATCACCGCGTAGCGGGCGCGGTCGTCGGCGATCACCTTGCCGAAGCCCGCGGGCGACAGCACGTGCGGCTCGGCGCCCAGACCGCGGATGGCAGCCACCACCTCGGGCATCACCAGCGTGCGGTTGATCTCGGTGTTCATGCGTTCGATCATGGCCGCCGGCGTGCCGGCAGGGGCCCAGAAGCCGTGCGTGGTGCCGGCGTCGAAGCCCTTCAGGCCCAGTTCGTCGAGCGTGGGCGTGTCGGGGAACAAGGGTGAGCGCTTGGCGCTGCCCACGGCCAGCAGCCGCAGCTTGCCCGACTTGATGTGCTGGAAGGCCACGCCGGGGTCGAAGGAATAGTCCAGCCGCCCGCCCAGCAGGTCCTGCAGCACCTGGCCGGACCCGCGGTAGGGAATGTGCACCGTGAAGACGCCGGCCTGCGACTTCATCATCTCGCCGGCGATGTGCGGCGACGTGCCGTTGCCCGGCGTGCCGTAGGTCAGCCTGCCCGGGTTGGCGCGGGCGTGACGCAGGAACTCGGCGAAGTTGGTGAAGGGCAGGTCGGCGCGGGACACCAGGAAAAGTTCGAGCCGCGCGCCGCCGGCCACCGGCACGAGGTCGCGGTTGGGATCGAAGGGCATCTTGTTGTTGATGAGCGGCACGATGGACAGCGCGCTGCCCGAGGACAGCAGCCAGGTGTAGCCGTCGGGCGCCGACTTGGCCGCGGCATCGGCCCCCAGGATGCCGCCCGCGCCGGCCCGGTTGTCGATCGCCACCGGCTGGCCCAGCGCCTCGGACAGCGGCTTGGCCACGGCCCGGGCCACGATGTCGGGCGAGCCACCGGCCGGGAAGTTCACCAGCATCCGCAAGGGCCGGGTGGGCCAGGGGGCGGCCTGGGCCCGCGCGGCCGGCAGGCCCGCGGTGACGGCCAGCAGCGCGGCGGCGCCGCGCAGAAAGTGCTTGCGTTGCATGGAAAGGGTCTCCTCTGTTCTCGATGGCTTAAACCACCCAGCAGCATAGACCCTGCCAAGAGCGGGGTCAGCCCATCACCGCAGCGCCTGAAAGGACTTGGCCCGGTCACCGAGAGCCGACGGGCCAGGCTTCGCGGACGTGGTCGGCACGCGCTCAGGCGTGCGCATGAACGGCACGAAGCTCGGCCCGGGCCTGCCGGACGACCGCATGCGAGGCGCTCAGCGCCAGCACGCCCATGACGACCGCGACCACCAGGTCGGGCCAGCCGCTGGCGGTGCCGAACACGCCCAGCGCCGCGACCATCACGGCCAGGTTGCCGATCGCATCGTTGCGGCTGCACAGCCACACCGACCGCATGTTGGCGTCGCCCTCGCGCCAGGCGTAGAGCATCACGGCCACGGCCACGTTGGCCAGCAGCGCGAGGGCGCCGATGACACCCATCGTGAGCGGCTCGGGCACGGTGCCCGCAGCCGCCGACCAGGCTGCGCGGCCGAGCACGAAGATGCCGAAGGCGCCCATGCTCAGGCCCTTCACGAGCGCCGCGCGCGCGCGCCAGCGCAGCGCCATGCCCAGCACCACCAGCGAGACGCCGTAGTTGGCGGCGTCACCGAAGAAGTCCACCGCGTCGGCCAGCAGCGACACCGACCCGGCGTGCAGCCCGCCGGCCGCTTCGACGACGAACATGACGAGGTTGATGACCAGCGCGGCCCACAGCACGCGGCGGTAGCGCGGGCTCTGGGTGGCGGGAAGGGGGGCGCAGCCGTGGCTGCCGCAGGAGTCGCTCATGACGGGGATTCCGGGAAGGTTCACGACATTGGAAACCCTGAAGTGGCTGCAGGGTCAAGGGGCCATACTGCGGGGCCGTCGCGGTGATGGCCACGGGGCAGGACCATGAAGATCGGCGAACTGGCCAGGGCCACACAGACCGCGGTCGAGACCATCCGCTACTACGAGCACGCAGGCTTGCTGCCGCAGGCGCCGCGAAGCGAAGGCAACTACCGCATCTACGGGCCGGAACACGTCGAGCGGCTCGCCTTCGTGCGGCACTGCCGGTCGCTGGACATGACGCTGGACGAGATCCGCGTGCTGTTGCGCTTCAAGGACCAGCCGCAGGCCGACTGCGGCGAGGTCAACGCGCTGCTGGACGAACACATCGGGCATGTCTCGGTCCGCATCCGCGAGCTCAGGCGGCTGGAAAGGCAGCTCCACGCCCTTCGCGACCTGTGCGGCCGCGCGGCCAGCTCCGAGAACTGCGGCATCCTGCAGGAGCTGACCCAGTCGGCCCGGCCTGCCGCTGACCGGGCCACCGAGGCCCACGTGCACGGGACTCACGGCCGCCGCCGCTGACGGGCGCGTGGCATTGACATGACTCAACCGGTCGGCGGGTCGGGTGCAACACCATGGTTGGGGTCCAACCCGATCCCCCGGTCGCCCAGGAGTCACCATGTCCATGATGAAAGCCGCCGTCTTCGTCGAACGCAACCGCATCGAACTGGTCGACAAGCCCCTGCCCTCCGTCGGGCCGAACGACGCGCTGGTGCGCATCACCACCACCACCATCTGCGGCACCGACGTGCACATCCTGCGCGGCGAATACCCCGTCGCCCCGGGCCTGACCGTGGGTCACGAGCCGGTGGGCGTGATCGAGAAGCTGGGCAGCGCCGTGCAGGGCTACAGCGAAGGGCAGCGCGTCATTGCCGGCGCCATCTGTCCCAACTTCAACTCGTACGCCGCGCAGGACGGCGCGCCCTCGCAGGACGGCAGCTACCTGGTGGCCTCGGGGCGCTGCGGCTGCCACGGCTACAAGGCGACGGCCGGCTGGCGCTTCGGCAACCTCATCGACGGCACGCAGGCCGAGTACGTGCTGGTGCCCGACGCGCAGGCCAACCTGGCGCCGATTCCCGACGGCCTGAGCGACGAGCAGGTGCTGATGTGCCCGGACATCATGTCCACCGGCTTCAAGGGCGCCGAGAACGCGGGCATCAGGATCGGCGACACGGTGGTCGTCTTCGCGCAGGGACCGATCGGCCTGTGCGCCACGGCCGGGGCACGGCTGCTGGGGGCCAGCACCATCATCGGCGTGGACGGCAACGACCACCGGCTGGGCATCGCCAGGAAGCTGGGCGCCGACATCACGCTGAACTACAAGCAGTGCGACGTGGTCGATGAAGTGATGAAGCTCACCGGCGGCCGCGGGGCCGACTCGTCGATCGAGGCCCTCGGCACGCAGGGCACCTTCGAATCGGCGCTGCGCGTGCTCAAGCCCGGCGGCACCTTGTCCAGCCTGGGCGTGTATTCCGAAGACCTGAAGATCCCGCTGTCGGCCTTCGCCGCGGGCCTGGGCGACCACCGCATCGTCACCGCGCTGTGCCCCGGCGGCAAGGAACGCATGCGCCGGCTGATGAACGTGCTGGCCTCCAGCCGCCTGGACCTGGGGCTGCTGGTCACGCACCAGTACAGGCTCGACGACATCGTCGCGGCCTACGAGCTGTTCGCGCACCAGCGCGACGGCGTGCTGAAGATCGCGATCAAACCCTAGACGCCGGCGCGGCACCGGCGCGTGCACGGTGCATCATGGGGGCATGCGACACCTCTGCACGATGCTCGCCGCGCTGCTCGTCCTGGCCGTACCGGGACTGCGGGCGGCCGAGCGCATCGTCACCATCGGGCCCGGCCTGCAGGGCGCCTGGGCCACCCCCGACGCCGGCTGGGACGGCCGCGCCGTACTGCTGCTGCACGGCTTTGCCGACGACATGGATGGCGCCGGCGACCTCACGCGCACCCTCGCGGCAGACCTGGCGGCGCGCGGCATCGCCAGCCTGCGCATCAACTTCCGCGGCGAAGGCGACAGGGCCCGCACCGACATCGAATCGACGCTGGCCACGCGCATCGCCGACACCGAGCACGCCCACGCGTTCCTGCTGCGCCAGCCGGGCGTGAAGGCCGATGGCATCGGCGTGCAGGGCTGGAGCCTGGGCGCCACGACCGCGATCGAGGTGGCCGCCAGACAGCCTTCGTGGTTCAGGAGCATGGTGCTGTGGTCCAGCCCCAGCGGTGACGTGTTCGCACAGTACCTCCAGGGTGCGACGGCGCGCACGGCGCTGCGCGACGGCGTCGCCACCGAGGACGTGCCGGGCTGGAAGAAGATCACCACCCGGCGCGAGTTCTACGAGAGTTTCCGCGGCGTGGACCTCGACCGTTCGCTGTCGAAGTACCCGGGGGCCCTGCTGTCGATCCGCGGCGCCCGGGACTTCCTGCCGCAGCGCGATGCCGCGCTGCTGGCGGTCGCGCCGGGCCGGCCCGCCGAGGCGGCGCTGCTCGGCGGCGCCGACCACATCTTCAACGTGCTCGTGCCCGGTGCGCCCGAGCCGGCACGCGTGCGCCAGCTGACCGTGGCCTGGTTCGAGCGCACGCTGGGTCCTGCGCTGTCGCGCCCGCCCTGAGCCCCGAGGGCCGCCGCAGCCGCCAGGGCCACGGTTCAATCCCGGGCGCGCGGCAGCCGGATCGTGAACGCCGTGCCCTGAGCCGTCGACGACTCGACCGTGATCGAACCCGCATGGGCCAGCACGATCTCGCGCACGATGAACAAGCCCAGTCCCAGGCTGGTCCTGGTCAGATCGTGTCCTTCGGCGCGCGTGTCCGGTGCCTGCACCCGTGGTTCGAAGACCGCCTGCAGCAGGTCCGACGGCATCGGATCGCCCGCATGGGCGACCGTCAGCACGACGCCATCGGGCCCGCCGTCGGCCGTGAGCGTGACGGGCGACTCCCGGTGGCCGTGCTGCACGGCGTTGTTCAGCAGGTTCGACAGGACCTGCCGCATGCGGGCCGCGTCGGCCTGCACGCTCAGGTCGCCGGACAGCCGTTGCATGAACTGCTGCCCGGGGTGGCCGGCGCGGATGTCCTCGAGCGCGTTCCCGCACAGCGGCCCCAGATCGCAGACCCTGCGGTCGATCGGGATGCCGCTGCCCAGGCGGGTCTGCGTGTACTCCAGCAGATCGGTGATCAGATGGTTCATGTCCCGGCAGGCGCGCCTGACGCGCGCAGCCGCCTGTTGCCTGGCCTCGTCCGACAGGCCCGGCTTGGCCAGCAGCACCGCCGACATGCCGATGCCCGACAGCGGGCTGCGCAGGTCGTGCCCCAGCACGGCCACGAACATGTCGCGCGAGGCCGCGACTTCGTCGGCGCAGCGGTGCACCGACCGGGCCAGTGCACTGTCCAGACAGTCGTTGAAGCGCGCGAGCTCCTCGACCGACGAAGGGCCCGACACCGCCGGTCCCTCCCGCAGCCACGAGGCCGTGACGCTGGCCCGCAGCGCGTGGAACTCGGCGAACAGCTGCACGAGGTCGAACCCCGCCAGTGGCCGCAAGGTGCCGTGCTCGGCTGCTGCACAGGCGGTGGGCTCCTCGGTGGCCACGATGTCCTGCGGCTGACGGGCTCCCTCCTGGTCGGCATGCCGGCGCTGCATGTCGCCGGCGATGGCCAGCAGGATCTCCCGGCCGTGGTCGCGCAGGGCCGGTGCGTTCAGGGTCCGGCCCGCGGGCAGCGGCCTGGCGAAGGTCTCCCACTCGGTGACGATCGCGTCCAGGTGGTCCTGGATGAAGGCACTCAATGTCATGCGCGGTTCCTGAAAGGGCGTCGGGGCCGGCCAAGCCCGCCAACATCCTAGGCCTTGTGGCTTGACCGTACCGTTCGCTGGCACACGCTGCAGCGCGGGCCCCGACCCCGTTCCTGGCTTCACAGGCGCCGGGGCCGGAGCCTGCCCGGCCCCGGAAACCCGCTTCGGCCCGGCCCGCCTACAGCCTGTGACTCGGCAGGTTGATGGTGAAGATGCAGCCGGTGCCCGGCAGGTCCTTCACCGTCAGGCTGCCCGCCTCGGCCTCGATGGTCCGCCGCGCGATGGCCAGGCCCAGGCCGAGCCCGCTCCTGTCGAAGCCGCCCTGGGTGAACGGCCTGAACATCTTCTCCGAGAAGCCGGCAGGAAGACCGCCGCAGTGGTCCTTCACGTCGATCAGGACGCGGTCGCCGACGGTGTAGGCGTGCAAGGTCACTTCCGCGTGCGCGTGCGAGAACTTGAACGCGTTCTGCAGCAGATTGACCAGCGCCGCGAGCAGCCGGTCCCGATGTCCTGCGATGGCGACGCCGGCATCCACCGCGGGCACGGTCAAGGCACAGCCGCGGGCACTCGCACCGAGCGAGCCGATGCTCTTGGCATCGGCCACGAAGTCGGCCAGCGAGAAGACATGGGCGGTGTCCTTGTGGCCCGCCAGGACACGCACCTCGGCCAGAGAGCGGTCGAGCAGAGCGGACATCGTCGCCAGGCCGCGCTTCATCACGGCGCCGGTGGACCCACCGACGGGCACCTTGCCGGACTCCAGGGCGGCAAACGCCAGCGTGAGGGTCTGCAGTGCATTGCGCAGCTCGTGCACGAGCACCCCGACGCGCTCGTTCTCGCTGTCCAGGTGCTGCCGCGACAGGCGCACGTCACGGTGGGCACTGAACTCGCTCACCGCGTCGGCGATGGCGTTGTCCAGGCATCGGTTCAGCGTGCGGAACTGATCGACGGAGAACGGGGCGTCGCGTTCGACGGCCAGATCGGTGATCGACTGGCAGAGATCACCGTACACATGCACCACCTGGTCGACGGTGCAACCGCTTTCCAGCAGGTCGTAGCCATGCGCCGTGGCGGTGAGGCCGATCTGGGACAAGGCCGCGATGTCGCCTCCGGCGGGGCCGGAAATGCGCTCGCCTTCCGCCAGGTCGCCCTGCTCCTCGGCCGCCAGCGTCCTGGTCAACTGGTCCAGGAACATCGGGATGCCGTTGGCAAGCTGCTGCGGCGTGGCGGGCCGATAAGGCCGCTGCGCGACCTTCTCCCTGCAGCGGGCGATCAATTCGTCTCGGTTGTTCGTCAGGAAGCTATGCATGGGGTCGTGCTGATGAAGCCTCGGAGCCCTGGGGCAGGCGTGCAGGAGGGAAGCAAGGCCAGCGATGACCCGCGTGCCACGGCCCCTGCATCAGGCGCCGCCGGTGCGCCGCAAGGGGCGGCCGCACCCGGCTCGCCACGCTCATCGGCTGCAGCCTGGGAGGTCTCCACGCACGCGCGATCGGCCCGCGGAGAGGTCCGCTGCTGAACCCGTCGCCGGACCGGCGGCGCCGTCCGCCGCCAGGGACGGGACCTGCAGCAAGGCCAGGCTCATCTCGAACTGGCTGCCGCAGCCCGGTCCGTCGCTGCGGACGCTGATGCGCCCGCCGTGGGCGAGCACCAGCTCGCGCACCACGCTCAGGCCCAGGCCGATGCCCGAAGCGTCGTAGCTCACGGCCAGGGCCTGCTGGAAGTAGGGATCGAAGATGCGCTGCAGGTCCTGGGGCGCGAGACCGATGCCGTTGTCTCCGACGACCACGCTGGCCCGCCCTTCCGCGCTGCGCACGGCCAGGGTGATGACACCGCCGCGCGGGGTGTAGCGTGAGGCGTTGGCCAAAAGGTTGTTCAGGATCTGGGCCAGCCTGACGGCGTCAGCATCGACCCACAGCGGCTGCGACGCGAGGTCGATGTGCAGCGTCTGCGCCCGGGCCCGCATGCTCGGCCGGCAGGTCTCGGCCGCGCCGGCCACGACCTGGCCCAGGTCGACCACCCCGCGCTGCAACTGCAGCTTGCCGCTGCGGATGCGCGCCACGTCCAGCAGGTCGTCGACCAGCCGCGCAGCATGGGCGGTCTGACGTTCCAGCAGGCTGCCGACGAAGGCGTTGGTCTCCGGTGAACAGGTGGCACCGCCGAGCAGCGCGGCGGCCGTGCGGATGGGCGACAGCGGGGCACGCAGTTCATGCGCCAGCACCGCCATGAACGCCGCCTGGCGCTCCAGGGACTGCTCGGCGTCCAGCCGCTTCTGGTGGGCCCGGGACAGGGCCTGCTGCAGCTGCCGCACCGTGCGGCTCAAGGGCATCGCCGCGCCTGCACGGCTCTGGCGATGGGCGGTGAGCACGGCCCGCCGCAGCTTGCGTGTCGCACCGGGCGCCGGGGGGTGCGGCGCATCGGCCGCAGACTCGCCGATCGCGACGTTCAGGCCGGGCCCCGGCTGGCGGGGCGCTGCCTGCTCCAGCCCGGCGCGGGTGTCATGGCTGTCGGTCATCGGGATCTCCTGTCTCTGGCACTGCATGGGCTCTCGCAGGCTCGATCGCCCGGCGAACAGTTACATCTTGCCTTCAGCACGCCACCGGGTCTGTGCGGCGTCGAACATTGCCGGCCGCAGCTTCGCAAAACGACAGGCCCGTGAATCGGATGGTCCTCCTGACCAGGATGGGGTCGCGCCTCGTCGCGGCCCCGCATCGGCGCAGAAATAATCGCGGGCGATGGCTTGGTGATCGTGAGCAACTGCGATACCGTCGAGACAGGGTCTGGATCGCCAGTTCAACTTTGGGATGATGCCGTGCCCGTCACGACCAAACCCGCCGCCAACCAGTTGTTGGCGGCCCTGCCCGTCGAAGAGGCAGCCCGGTGGCACGAGCACCTCGAGCCCGTGGAACTTCATCTGGGCCAGGTGTTGTACGAATCAGGTAGCCCGCAAAGCCACGTCTACTTCCCGTCCACCGCCATCGTGTCCCTGCTCTACGTGACCGAAAACGGCCAGTCGGCCGAGATCGCCGTGGTCGGCAACGAAGGGGTCGTCGGCATTGCCTTGTTCATGGGGGGCGACACCACCCCCAACCGGGCCGTGGTCCAGAGTGCCGGTCTGGGCTATCGCCTGGCGGCAGACACCATCAAGGCGGAGTTCGGTCGATCGGTCCCGGTGCTGCACCTGCTGTTGCGCTACACGCAGGCGCTGATCACGCAGATGGCCCAGACCGCCGTGTGCAACCGTCACCACTCGATCGATCAGCAGCTCTGCCGTTGGCTGCTGCTGAGCCTGGACCGCCTGCAAGGCAACCAGCTGAACATGACCCAGGAGCTGATCGCCAACATGCTGGGCGTGCGGCGCGAAGGCGTGACCGAAGCCGCGCTGAAGCTGCAGCGCGCCGGCCTGATCAACTACTCGCGTGGCCAGATCGAGGTGCTGGACCGGCCGGGCCTGGAGAGCCGGACCTGCGAGTGTTATGACGTCGTCGCGGCAGAGTACGCGCGCCTGCTGCCGCGGCGCACGGCCACCTAGCCGACGGCGGATCAGGCGCCGAGGGAACGGAGGTCCTGCCGGCCGTCCGCTACCGGCCGGGCCGGCATCAGATTCAGCAGGTAGCGGTGGGCCGCCGGATCGGCGCCGACGTGGGCCAGCACCTGTTGCCCGTCGCCGTCCCGCCGACTCAGACTGAGCATGCACGAGACACCCGGCGTGCCGGCTTCGACGCTGGCCAGCGCCTGGCCGAGCCGGCGCGCACTCTCTGCGCTCAGGAAGGCGTCCAGCGGCAGGCCGAAAGCCTCGTCGCGCACGATGCCCAGCATCCCGGCACCGGTCTGGTTCAGTTCGTGCAGCAGGGACTTCGCATCGATCGTGAAGCAGCCCACGGGCTGGTGGTCATAGAGCTCGACCTGCCGCCGCAGGGCCGACTCCAGCTCGGCCCGCGACTCCTGCAGCTCCTGCGCCTGCAGATCGAGTTCGACCTGGTGCACCTGCAGTTCGTGCAGCAGCACCAGCGCATCGCAGGCCGTGGCCGGCGACGACGCCAGCGCATGCAGCACGGACAGGGCATCGGCGGCATGGACGCTGCCGCCCTTGGCGGCCGCGGGCCCGGTCAGGCATGAAGCAGCCCGGCTGCGGAGGTCCGCCAGACGTTCAGGCTCGATGGCATGGACGGGCAGGTCAGTCATGGGGACCTTGGGGTTGGCGGGCATGGACCTGACACTCTACGCCTTGCGCAGACGGGATTCGAGTTCTTTTGCGACGGTGATGTCGACGAAGGTGATCACCACGCCCTGGATGACGTTGGCCAGCGTTCGGTAGGGCATGATGCGCACGGTGAACCAGTGCCCGTCGCTGGTGGCGATCTGCTTTTCGCTGAAGGCCAGCGTGCGCAGGGTCTCCTTCACGTCGGCATGCAGCTCGGGGTAGAGCAGCGTGCTGGCCAGCTCGCTCAACGGCCGTCCGATGTCGCCTTCACGCAGGTGGATCACACGCGCGATCTGCTCCGTGTAGCGGCGCACGTTCAGCTGGTTGTCCAGGAAGAGCGTGGCGATGTCGGTGCTGTTGAGCAGGTTCTGCATGTCGCTCTGCGCCAGCGCCAGGTCGTCGAGCTTGGTCTGCAGCTCGCCGTTGATGGTCTGCAGCTCCTCGTTCATCGACTGCGCCTCTTCCTTGGACGTCGTCAGCTCCTCGTTGGCCGACTGCAGTTCCTCGTTGGTCGACTGCAGCTCCTCGTTGGCCGCCTGCAGCTCTTCCTGCGACGCCCGCATCTCCTGGCGCAGCGCCTGGATCTCCTCGCGCGAGCGGAGCAGTTCCTCGGCCACCCCAGGATCGGCCCCGCCCGACGACGCGCTGCGGCGCCCGCGCCGGCGCCGCGCGGCCGGCACGTCGCGAAACACGATGATGGCCATGCCGGCCAGCGCCTTGGGCTGCACCACCTCCTGCACGGTGATGTCGACCGCAGCGGCGGCAGCGTCGTCGTCCAGCCGCAGCGCCCGCAGTTCGACCGTGCTCTTGTCCTGCAGCGCCGTGCGCAGCGCCACGGCCAGCTGAGCGCGGATGGCGGGCCGCGCCATGACGTGGATGTTCCAGTTGGCCTTGCCCGCCGCAGGCTCCAGGTAGCGGCCCGTGCGCCCGCTGATGTAGACGACGTCGCCGCTCTCGTTGACCAGCACCGCGGCGGGCGCGTAGGACTGCAGCAGCAATTGATCGGCCAGGGTCTGCAGGTTGGCCGGCGGCGTGTGGTGGTGCTCCAGGGCTTTCTCCTGCGAAGAGGAACGGTGGGCGTGGCGCGCCTGGGTCGGAAAGACCACGGCGCCGCCCGCGGCACCGGTCGTGCCATTGTCGCGGCGCCAGTAGAGCCGCGTCTTGGTGTCCAGCGGATGGAACAGCGACTGCGCCCGGCCGACCGTCTCCGAGCTGCCCAGCAACAGCGCCCCGCCGGGCCGCAGGCTGTAGTGGAACAGCGGCACCAGGCGCTTCTGCAGCGCGGCGCCGAAGTAGATCAGCAGGTTGCGGCAGGACAGGAGGTCGAGCCGGGTGAAGGGCGGGTCCATCGAGACATCGTGCTGCGCGAACAGCACCATGTCGCGCACGCGCTTGTCGATCTGGTAGCCGCCGGGTCTCTCCGCAAAGAAGCGCTGCAGCCGCTGCGGCGTGAGGTCCCGCGCGGCGTTCGCTGCGAAGCGGCCGCTGCGCGCTGCGGCGATGGCATCCGCATTCAGGTCGGTGGCGAAGATCTGCAGCTCGTGACGGTCGGCCGCGGGCACGGTGTCGAGCACCTCGATGAAGGCCATGGCCAGCGAATAGGCCTCCTCACCGGTCGAACAAGCGGCCACCCAGGCGCGCATCGGGCCGGCGTCGCGGGGGTGGCGCTGCAGCAGGACGGGCAGCACCTTGTCCTGCAGGTCGCGCCAGACCTCGGGGTCGCGGAAGAAGGAGGTGACGCCGATCAGCATCTCCTTGAACAGCAGGTCCATCTCCTGCGGGTTGCCGGCCAGGAAGTCGGCGTACGCCGCCATCGAGTCCAGGCCGTGCACGGCGATGCGCCGCGCGATGCGGCGCACCAGCGTGTTGGACTTGTAGAGCGCCAGGTCGTGCCGCGTGTGCCGGTGCAGCAGCGCCAGGATGCCCTCCAGATCGCCGGCCGAGTGTTCCGCCGCCTGTGCAGGCGCCCGCGCGGGGTGCGACTGCGGACCCGTGATGGCCACGATGCGGGGTGCCATGTCGGCGGGCAAGGCGACGATGTCGACACAGCCGGCGGCGATGGCGCTGCTCGGCATGGAGTCGAACTGCGCCGACGCGGGCTCTTGCGCCAGGGTCAGTCCCCCCTGGTTCCTGATCGCCTGCAACCCCTGGGTGCCGTCCGAGCCCATGCCCGACAGCACGACGCCGATGGCACGCTCGCCGAGTTCACGCGCCAGCGAGCTGAACAGCACGTCGATCGGCAGCCGCTGTCCACGCGGCTCGGCCGGCCTGGCCAGATGCAGGGCGCCGGCACGCACCGTCAGTTCGGCATCGGGCGGAATGACGTAGACCGCGTCGGGCTCGATCTGCCGGCCCTGCACCGCCTCCTGCACCGCCATCGGGGTGCTGCGCTGCAGCAGCTCGCCGAGCAGGGTCGTGTGGGTGGGGTCCATGTGCTGCACCACCAGGTAGGCCAGGCCGCTGGCGGGCGGCACGCCGGACAGGAACTGTTCGAGCGGCGCCAGGCCCCCGGCCGAGGCTCCCAGCCCGACGATGCGCACGGCGGCAGAGGGCGCGGAGGCGGCTTGCAGCGGCGGCGGATCGTTCATGCGCGAGTATGCGGGCTGGCGACACCGGGCGCGAAGGCGGCACCCGCCCGGCTGCCGCCCATGCCGCGGCTACAGTCCGCGCCATGAGCTACGAACTCCACTACTGGCCGGGCATTCCCGGCCGCGGCGAATTCGTGCGGCTGGCCCTGGAAGCCGCCGGTGCGCCCTACATCGACGTCGCGCGCGAGAGCGTGACGCGGGGCCGCGGCCTGCCGGCGATGATGCAGCTGCTGCAGGACCGGCAGGCGCGCCATCCGCCCCTGGCGCCGCCCTTCCTGAAGGACGGCGACTTCGTCATCGCGCAGACCTCGGCCATCCTGCAGTATCTGGCGCCCACGCTGAAGCTGGTGGGCCGCAACGAGCAGTCGCGCAGCTGGACGCTGCAGATCCAGCTCACCATCGCCGACATGGTGAGCGAGGCGCACGACACGCACCACCCGGTGGGCGTGGGCCTGCACTACGAGGAGCAGCTGCCCGAGGCGCTGCGTCGCGCCACCGGCTTCTGCCGCGAGCGCCTGCCGAAGTACCTGCACTGGTTCGAACACATCGTGGCGCACAACCCCGCCGGGCCGCGCCACCTGGTGGCCGGCAAGCTGAGTTATGCCGACCTGTCGCTGTTCCAGCTCATCGAAGGACTGCGCTACGCGTTTCCGCGCGCCACGGCCCAGGTGCTGGCGGGCACGCCCCACATCGTGGCGCTGCACGAGCGCGTGTCCGGGCTGCCGCGCGTGGCGGCCTACCTTGCGAGCCCGCGGCGCCTGGGCTTCAACGAGCAGGGCATCTTCCGCCGCTATCCTGAACTGGACATCGTCTGAGCCGGTCGGCACGGGCTGGCCTGCGACAGAACACACGTCCGCCCTCGTGTCGCATGGCACGGGCCGCAGCGGGCTTCCTAGAATCACTTCCCGAGTCCTGTCCCGGATGCGCCGGCCCCGTGCCGGTCGGCGCGGCAAGCGCCGGCTCACTTCTTCGATTCCCCGATCTCCCGATCGCCTGCAACCCCTTGCCCCGGGTGGACCATGCGGCTGCGCTGCACTCTCTCTCGCCTGCTGCTGGCCTGCAGCCTGGCGGCGTGCTTCAACCTCGGGGCTGCTGCCGCAGATCCTGCCGCAAGGCGCGACGTGCGCCCGGCGACCGTCACGACGCACCCGGCGCATCCGGGCATCAGCGACGCTGCTCGCCAGTTCGCGATGCAGGTGCTGAACAGCCGGGACCACGGCGGGCGCCCTTTCGCCATCGTCGACAAGCATGCCGCCCTGATGGTGGTGTACCGCGCCGACGGCACCCTCGCCGGCAGCACCGGCGTGCTGCTGGGTCGCGTGCGCGGCGACCATTCCCAGCCGGGCGTGGGCGAGCGCACGCAGGCCGGTCGCCTGCGTCCCGAAGATGCCACCACGCCGGCCGGACGCTTCAGCAGCCAGCCAGGCATCAACCGCAGCGGCGAGGCCGTGGTCTGGGTCGAGCCCGAAACGGCGTTTGCCATCCACCGCCTGCGCAACGACGCGTCGGCCGCCTCGCGCAAGCGGGCGCTGGCCTCGTCGCGGCTGCAGGACCGCCGTGCGTCGGCGGGCTGCGTGGTCGTGCCGGTGGCCTTCTACGAAGCGGTGGTGCAGCCCTTGCTGGGCGCGCGGCGCGCCGTGGTCTACGTGATGCCCGAGCGCAGCCACTGGCAGTCGATGTGGGACGGATCGGGCACCGCGGGGCTCTGAAGTCCTGCTAGGGAGGGGCCTGTTCGCCGGCTGACCCCGCCGCCCCTGCCGAGCGGCCCGCCATCAGCGCCTGCAGCCGCGCCATCAGCACCTCGTGCTCCACCGGCTTGACGAGGTGCGCGTCGAAGCCGGCGGCCACGGAAGCCTCGCGATCCGGCGCCTGGCCCCAGCCGGTGAGCGCCACCAGCACGACATCGCGGCCCCAGTCCTGCTGGCGAAGGCGGCGCGCCACCTCGTGACCGTCGAGCCGGGGCAGGCCGATGTCCAGCAGCACCACGTCGGGCCGGAAGCGCTCGGCCTGCGACAGGGCGTCGAGGCCGTCGTGTGCGATCGCGACGACGTGGCCGGTGATCTCCAGCAGCAGGGCCAGCGTGTGCGCCGCGTCGACGTTGTCGTCCACCACCAGCACGCGCCAGCCGGCAGCGGCAGCCCCTGGTCCGGCCAGAGGGGGCTCGGCAAGCGGCCACGGCGACGGCCCGGGCGGCCCCGACGATGCGACGCCGGGAAGCACATCGGACGCGGCGTGCAGGGCCCCCTCGCCCGCCTCCCCACCCCGGGGCAGGCGCACCACGAATTCGCTGCCGCGGCCGGGGCCGTCGCTGTGCGCGTCGAGCCGGCCGCCGTGCAGTTCGGTCAGGCGCCTGGCCAGCGCCAGGCCGATGCCCAGGCCGCCCTGAACCTGGCCGGGTTGCACATCGCCCTGCGTGAACATGTCGAACAGCCGTGGCAGGGTCTGCGGCGCGATGCCCGCGCCCTCGTCGCGCACCGCCACCTCGTAGGCGCCGTCGTGTCGGCCCACCTTCAGCCGCACCGGGCTGCCCGGCGGGCTGTACTTGCCGGCGTTGCCCAGCAGATTGCTGAACACCTGGCTCAGGCGCACCGGGTCGGCCTGCAGCCACAGCGGGCCGGCCGGATGCTGGAAGTCCAGCGGCTGTCGGGCTGCCGCCAGCGCCGGCCGCGCCGCTTCGACGGCGTGTTCCAGCACGGCCAGCAGGTCGACGCGCTGCGGGCGAAGTTCCAGCCGGTCGCGCGTGATGCGGCTGACGTCGAGCAGGTCGTCGATGAGCCGCACCATGTGGCGCATCTGGCGCTCCAGCGTGCTCAGCGCGCGCGCCGCCGCCGGGGTGGGCGGCTCGGCCCCGGGCCGCTTGAGGATCTCCAGGGCGTGAGCCGACGGGGCCAGCGGGTTGCGCAGCTCATGCGCCAGGGTGGCCAGGAACTCGTCCTTGCGGCGGTCGGCGTCGCGCAACTGCTGCACCAGCTGGGCGTTGGACTCTTCGGTCCGGCGCAGCGGCGTGAGATCCAGCGCCACCCGCACATGGGTGTCATCGCCGCTGCCCGGTTCGAGCAGCGCGGCGGCGCCGATGTAGGGGGTGCGCCCGCCGTCGGGCCGCAGGAAGGCGCGTTCGTAGCGCGCCACCTGTCCGTCGCTCAGGAGCCGCGCGCGCCAGTCGTCGTGCAGAGGGGCGAACTCGGGCGCGACCGCCTGCACCCAGTCGATGCGGCCCGACTCGAAGTCCTCACGCGTGCGGCCCATCATGCGCAGCATCTCGTCGTTGATGTAGCTCACGCCGCCACGCGTGTCGCCGAAGGCCACGCCGATCAGGTTGGCGTCCGCGATGCGGCGGAACAGCACCTCGCTGCGCGCCGAGGCCGCTTGTGCGGCCGGTCGGTCGCCGGGGTCGCCGCCCGGATGGCCGGCGGGCGCGGAGCCGCTGTCGGCACCGGCGCCGCGATCGGAGGGCAGCTGGCCGGCCGGACGCCCGGCAGCGCGAAGCCGCTGGCGATGCCGCACCGACAACCAGGCGGCCGGCCCGGCAGTCAGGCCCACGGCGGCGGCGAGCAGTGCCAGGTCGGCCGGCCCGCCGGCACCGCCCATGCGCCAGGCCACGCCCAGCCCGCCCAGCGTGGCGGCCGCCAGGAAGGGGCCCGGCTGCACCAGCAGCACCAGCACCAGCAGCACGCCGAAGAGCGGCAGGAGAGGCAGATCGACACTCAACCAGGGCCGCAGAGCCTCGCGCAGCAACAAGCTGGCGGTCACCGCGACCAGGGCCAGCAGGTACTGCTGCCACAGCGGCAGGCCGGCGCGCCCGGCATCGAGCGACGCGGAGCTCAAGCCAAGCCCCGCGCCGCGAACTGCCGTCGTGAAGCGGTGCAATGCTGGCGGAGAAGGATCTGCAGCAGGAATGGGCGCCATGAGGGCTGGGACCGTGCTAGAGGTCCAGGGTGTAGACCTCGGCCTCGGCGCGCTCGGCCGCGCTGTGGCCGGCCAGTGCGAGGTCCCACTCGGCCTGCCACGCGCTGCGCGACGGCGCCAGGCTGTCGGTCATCATCATCACCTCGGGAGCCCCAGCGTCCAGCTCGGCCACCTGTCGCCGATCCTGCAGGAACAGGCGCGCCAGCCGCTGCGCGCTGGACGCGGAATGGATCAGCACCAGGAAGCGCACCGGCGGCTGCTCGTCGTCCGGCGCGGGCCGACGCGGCGCTTCGATGCCGTAGGTCTGGCTCATGGCCGCCCCGGCTCAACGGTTGCGGCGCCACAGCGCAGCGGTCAGCACGGTGGCAAAGGCGACCCACCCGACGAAGGGCACGCCGGCCGCCGCGGCGGGCTTGTCGACGCGCCTTGCCTGCACGACATAGGCCGCCCCGGTGCCCACCATGGCCGCGGCCAGTGCCGTGCTGGCAGGCAGATGGCGACGGCCGAAGAACAAGCCACTCCAGCCGCCGATGAGGCCGACGTTGAGCGCCCACCAGGCCAGTGCGCGGTTGCGCGGCGCACTCGATGGCCGGCGCAGCAGCCGGTAGGCGGCAGCGGCCAGCCCCACGTCGATCAGGCTCCAGGCCACCGGGATCACGGCGTCGGGCGGCTGGAAGGAAGGTTTTCGAAGCAGCCGATACCAGACACCGGGCACCAGCCGCTGCGGCCCCCACAGCCGCCCTGCCAGTGCAGGCCAGACCAGCGCGGCGGCGGCCAGCGTCGCTGCCCACGGCCGGGACAGACCCGGCTCTTGCGGGGGCGTGGCGGCGCCGGCCTGGCGAGGCGGGTCCATGGCCGAGGGGCGGCTGGGCCAGCGCGGCACGAGGTCCGGGTCGGCCGCGGTGGCCACGGGCCAGGGCGGTCTGGCGGGAGCCGCAGCCGCAGCGTTCGATGCCGGAGGCGCAGCCGGCCCCGGAGGCGCCTTGTGCCCCGCGACCTCGACCGCGGGCGAGGTGGGTTGAAGCGTTTCCATGGCTCCCTGCGGGCAATCCGGATGCCCGCGAACGTCCGGGCATCGTTGATGTGCCCCGGCGTTCCGGGGTCTCGCCGGGTCGGGGATCAGGCCGCGGCCAGCGGCGCCGCCAGGGGATCCGGGATCGAAGTCGACGGCCGCTCGTAGGTGCCGATGAGGCAGCCGCTGGCCAGACCCCGTTCGACCAGGGCGGAAGCCACCGCCTCGCGTCCGGGACTGTCGGGAAGGGGCTCGCCCGGCCCGAGCGCGAACAGCTGGAACACGTAGCGGTGCACGCCGTGACCGGGCGGCGGGTCGGGTGGCAGCCAACGCGCCATCAGCAGTGAATTGCGTCCCATCGGCACCAGCGGCCCGGCCTCGCGGTCGCTGCTGAGCGCGCCTTCGGCCAGAGCGCCGTCGCCGGCGGCAGGCGCCTGCGCCCGGTCCGCCAGCGGCGTGACATCGTCCTGTTCAGCTCCGGGAGGGAACCCTCCGGCCGGCAATCCGTGGGCGATCGCATGCACCAGCGGTTGGGGCGTGGGCGAGTCGGCGTCCTCGACGATCAGCACCAGCTCCACGGCCTGCGGCGGCACGCCGTGCCAGTGCAGGGGTGGTGACAGGCCCGGGCCGTCGGCGGTGTATCGGGCGGGGATCTCCGTGTGGTCGGCGAAGGCCAGGCTGGCCAAGCTCAGGGCACCGATGCCCTGACGCAGGTCGACCGTGTGCATCAAGGTCTGCGACAGGCCGGCACGCACCTCGCCCAGCGCTTCGCCCAGGGCCTCGGGGAGTTTCTCCAGCATTCGCGGTCACCCGTCGGCCGGGGTCAGCGCGTGGAGCCCACGCGGAGATGCAGCGCGGAGGGCAGCTGCGTCAGATCGATGGCGAGCTCGCCGGGCCGCGTCGCCTCCGTCGTGGCGGCGGCCTCTGCAGGCGCGGCGCCCGCCGCCAGGGGCGGCGTCTGGCGCGCCTGCTCGGCCCGCCAGACCTGCTCCTGCAGTACATAGACGTAGAAGGACAGCAGCGCCAGCAGCACCACGACGGCCCACCACACGAGCGGCCCGCCCGCGGACCCGAGCCGGCGCGACGGGGCTGGCCCGCGCAGCCAGGACGGCTCACGCCATGCAGGCGACGACGCGTCGGCGCCGGACCGATGCGGGACTTCGGCGGGGTCGGCAGAACGGCTGGGGGTGCTCATGGCGAGGCTCCTGGGCGTGACGCCACTGTGTGTTCAGCGCCGGGCCTTGCCCATCGGCCGTACGCCCGTGACGCTGTAGGAGAGCGCCGGCAAGGGGCGGGCCCGGCGCGATGGAAGACGGTCGGTGCCGCGTGGGGCTCCGGGCCCAGGCCGTGTCACGCCCCCACGGTGCGCCGCCCTGCGACACCCGGCGCCGCCGGGCCGTTCAGGGCCGTTTACCCGTCGCAGGCTTCGTCGCGTCGGCGCAAGGGTCGCCGGCTGCGGGCTCGCCCGGGTCCATCAGCGGCAACAGGGCGGCCGCTGGCCCGACCACGGCGCCCAAGGCCAGCGCGCCCAGCACCCTGCCGGCCAGGCGCTTGCCTTCGATGCCGACGGTGGGCGATGCGAACGTACCGCCGATGTGAACCGGCGTGCGCAGCGCCAGCGGCGAGAAGTCCTTGGGTCGCGTGCGTGCCTGCAGGGCCAGCGTCTCGTTGCGCAAGTCCACCTCGCCGGCCAGACGCACGGTGCTGTCGGCGTTGTCCATGATCGCCAGCCGGGGACGCGCCACGCCGTTCTGCATCACCAGGTCCACCCGAGCGCAGCGCAGGGGCAGCGACCGGTCGCTGCGCACCATCACCCCCAGTGCCTGCGCCAGGTCCAGGCCGGCCAGTTCCGTGACCAGGTGCGACACCGTGCCGTCGCGCAGCATCAGTTGTGCCTGTCCGTCCAGCGTGGCGAGCATTTCCGCCACCGAACGCCCCTGGCCGCTGGCCTGCAGGTGGCCGCCCAGCCGGCCGGTGAGGTAGGCGCGCACCGGCGGCGCGCCGTCCTGCTGCGCCGCGGCGCGCTGCTTCTGCGGATTGCGGGGGGGACTGCCGGCGACGACGGTCGGCGCCGGGTCGGCGCGCACGCCCTTCACCCAGCCGGCGACGTCGACCCCCGAGAAGCGCAGGTCCGCGCGCCAGCGTGCCGGCTCGGCGCTGGCATCCAGCCGCGTGCTGCCGCTGAAGCGGCCGCCGGCCACCACGGCCTGCAGCTCGCGCAACTGAAGCACGCCGCCGTCGAGCAGGAGCTGCGTGCGCAGGTTGCGCAGCGGCTCCAGCGCGTCGCTGCCGAAGTCCAGTTCGTCGATGGCGACCCGCACATCAGCGTCCATGCCGCGCAGCGAAGGCAGGTCGAAGCGGCGCTGCGGCAGCAGCTTGCCTGGCGGCTGGCGCGGCGCGCCGGCGCCCACCGCGGGGGCGAGGTCGCCCAGCAGCAGGCGCGGGCCGCCCAGGCGCCCGCTGAGCCGGCCCGGACTGGCGTTGGCGTCGTAACGGAAGTCGCCCCGGAGCAGGCTCCTGCCGATGGCAGCGCGCTCGACGCGCAGATGCCACAGGCCGCCCGCGTGGCCGAGTTCGCCGCGCAGGTCGAAAGGCGGCGACTGCGGCAGCGTCAGACCCAGCGGCTGGCCCGCCTGGGCCAGCGAAGGCCCGCGCAGTCGAAGGTGGCCCTGCAGGCGGCGATCCCCCAGCAGGGCCGAGGTGTGGCCATCGAACAGCACGCTGGCGGCACCGGCCCGACCTTCCACGCGCAAGGGCACGTCAGGCGCGCCGGTGTCCGCACCCTGCGCGTCCTGCAGCAAGGGCAGGCTGCTGCCGCTGACGATGTTCAGGTCCAGCGGCAGCGCACGCCAACGACCCACCACCCGCGCCTGGTATCCCGAGGACGTCGGCACGGCGGCGTCACCGGCCGCTGAAGCCGCCGCTGCGGGAGCGGCCGCCGCATCGACTCCTGCCTCGGTCTCGCCGCCGCGTGCCTGCACCCGCAGCTGCGTGTCCGAGGGCCGATCGTCCACGACGATGAGGCCGCGATCCATCTGCAGCGACCCGAAGCGGGGCAGCACCGGGGCGGCGCCCTGCTCCGGCGAGGCCGATGCAGCCGGCGGCCGAGCAATCTGCCAGGTGGCCCGACCGTCGGCACCACGCACCAGGTGCGCATCGACCAGCGCCGCGCGCAGGCTCTGCAGGCGCAAGCCTTCGCCCTGGCGCCAGCGCCAGAGGTCGGCCCAGCGCCAGCGCAACTCGACCTGGCGGGCATCCAGCAGGTGAGGCACCTGCGGCCCCGGCGCAGCAGCCACGTTCAGGTGTTCGACGTGGACGGCCGGTCGGCCGATCAGGCTGGCGCGGAACGCTCCTGCCAGCACGACCGGTACCCCGGCGCCCCGCGTCATGGCGTCCTGCAGCGGCTGCCTCAGGAAGGGCCAGCCGGCCAGCTCTGCGCCCGCCACGGCGACCAGCAGCACGCCCAGCGTGCCGCCGGCCCACCACAGCGCGCGGGGCCCGACCCTCATCGCCGTGCGGGTCTGCGGCCTTCTTCTTCGGCCGCCTTCAGGTCGTCGGCTTCCTGGGCACCGTCAGGGGCCGCATCGCGTGCGGCCGCTTCCACATCGGTAGTCTCCAGGAACTTCTCCACCGACTCGCGATGGCGTCGCGCCGCACTGTAGTTGCCTTCGCCCTGCATCGCGGGGTCGTCGGTCGGCGGGCGCTCCACGCCCTCGGGCGAGAGGGGAGTCGCCGAGTCGACGGCGCTGTCGCCGGCCTCGGGGGCGGAGGGATCTGCGGTCGACTTCGTGACGGTCTGCATGAGCGGTCTCCTTGGGCTGAGGAAGTGAGCGCGGCACCTTGCCGGCTCACAGGGCCACCAGCATGGCCCGCGCGGCGGCCGGGCGGCATCGGCGCGCGTGCCGACGGCTTGTCGGCGTGCGCTGACAGCGGCCCTGTCCTACAGGCGCCGGGCCTGCAGACCGACCCGGGGACGCCGGCCCGGCCCGAAAAATCGGGTCACGGGTCGGCGTCCCGCTCGAGACCTGGCCTGGCGCCGACCGAGCCCCGCAGAACGGGCGAGCCCATGCCGTTCATCCCAGGAGAAGCCCCATGTCCCGCGTCCGACCCCCTGACCCCGGCAGCACCGTGCCGCCGCCGTCCCGTCCCGAAGACCGCCCCGGCAGCCGCCCTTCCCACGGCCCCACCCGCGTCGGCACGGCGCCGCACGCGCCGGGATCGTCGCCTCGCGATGAGGGCGCCGACCTGCCGATGCCGCACGAACGCGACGAGGCTGCCGGCCACACCGCGCGCGAACCCGACCCCCAGATGGAGCAGGCCAAGCGCGACCTCGACGCCGGACAGGTGGACACCGACCTGCGCGGCACGCCGGGTCTGGACGCCGAACGGCGCCATCGGATCGTCGGCCCGGCCAGCGAGCCGGGGGGCGGGTCGGTCGACGGCGCAGGCTCCGACCGCGCTGTCGGAGGCCGCCCACAAGCCGTGCAGCCCGCGGCCGACAGACGCGGCAAACCCGGCTGACGACGATGAATCGCACGCGCCACCCCGTTGGCGACCGACTTCAACAGGAGTACGACATGCGAAGCCCAACCCTGACCTGCCCCACCCGGCAGGTGCCGACCGCACCAAGTCCCCGGCTGCTTCGGCATCTGCTGGCCATGACGACGGCGCTGGCCCTGCTGGGCGCCGGAGCCGATGCCGCCGCCGATGCCGGCCGGACTGCCCTGGCGACCGACACCCCCTTCGCAGGCGCGGCGGCCCACGCCGCCGAGGACCGCTCGCTGACCCGCGCCGAGGTCCGCGAGTCGCTGCGCACCGCCATGGACGCGGGCCTGATGCTGCGCGCCGGGGAGATCGCCGAGCCGCCCGAACTGCTGCAGGCACGCGAGGACTTCATCGCGATGCAGACGGAGCAGATGCACAAGGCCTACCAGGCGGCCGTGGACAGGAACGAGCGTCTGACGCGGGCCGGCCAGGCGCGTCAGGACGAGGCCTTGGCCCGTCTGGACGCCGAACGTGTCTCCCGACTGGTCGACGAAGCCACGGACCGCCTGCCGGAGCAGCCCGGCGCGGTGGAGATCTGGGTCGAGCCGGGCACCACCATCGAGCAGCTGATGGCCTACATCGAGCAGACCGCCGACCGGGACGCCGTGGTCATCGTGCTGGTCGACGAAGCGGCGCCCGAGCCGGCCGACTGAAGGCGCAGTCACGGGCCCGGGCCGGCATCCGCCTTGCCGGTCCGGACGCTCCCACCTTCGAAGGAGAAGACCATGACCCAGGTGTCCGACATCATGACCGCTGAGGTCCAGGTGATCCAGCCGCAGGAGAGCCTGCGACGGGCGGCGTCGCTGATGCAGGAGCTCGACATCGGTGCCCTGCCGGTGTGCGACGGCGAACGTCTGCTGGGCATGATCACCGACCGCGACATCACCGTGCGCGGTGTCGCCGCAGGACTGCATCCCGACCAGGCCTGCGTCTCCGACGTGATGACCGGGGACATCCAGTTCTGCACCGAGGACCAGGACGCCCAGGAGGTGATGCGCCTGATGGGCGACAAGCAGGTGCGCCGGCTGCCGGTGATCGACCTCGACAAGAAGCTGGTGGGCATCGTGTCGCTGGGGGACGTCGCGCTGCGCCAGCCCGGGCACATCGACCAGACGGTGCGCGAGATCTCCGAGCCCGGCTCCGACCGGGCGCCGGGGTGAGCCCGACCGAGCCCCGCAGGGGCGACGCCCTGGAGCGGCTGCGCGACCAGCGGCAGCAGATCGACGAGTTGTTCGACAGCCTCGACAGCCACCGCATCGACCCCGACACCTCGACGGGCGAGACGGCGCGCATCGCCTCGCTGATCTTCACGCTGCTTCGTGTCCATGCGCAGCTCGAATCGGAGCTGCTGCATCCCGCCCTCGTGCGCGAGGCCGGCAGCAACGCGGTCCTCAGCGAGGCGGCAGTGCGCCCCGCACAGGCGCTGGAGGCCATCGAGAAGGTGGAGGGGCTGGACGCGCAGGACCCGCTGCACGGCGCCGGGATGACGGGCCTGCGTACCTGTGCGCGTCGCTGGTTCGACGCCGACGAGAAGCTGTTCGACCTGGCCCAGCGCACGCTGATCGACGTGGCGATGCTGGACCGCCAGATGGCCGCCCGGCAGGAAAGCCTGCTCACCGCCGGACGGGAATCCTAGGCGCCCGGGGCGGGCGTCGCCCGACCCCCGACCCTCGACCCTCGACCTCAAGTCAGTGGCGCTGCCGCGTCGGTCTGGTTCCTGACGTCTTCCCGGGGCCGGCCCGCCGCCTGCAGGCCGGCCTCGTGCTCGTGCACCGCCCGGCCCAGACGCTGCAGATCGGACGCGTCCATGCGCCGACGCACGGCGGGAAAGAGATGTTCTTCCTCTTCTTCGTGGTGATGGCGGGCCTGCTCCTCCAGCACCTTGCACTTGGGCGCGAAGGTCTCTTCACCGGGCGAGAGTTCCAGCAGGTCGGCCAGCAGCCGCTTCAGTGAGAGGTGTTCCTCCAGCGACTCGAGCAGGATGTCTTCGGTGCGCAGCGCACGCACGGCCGGATAGAAGACCTGTTCCTCGGCGGAAATGTGCACGGCCAGTTCGTCGCCCGCCTGGCTCAGCAGGGCGTTGCGCTCGCCGCCGTCTTCGCTGTCCACCAGGGCCTTCAGCAGCGCCTCCAGGCGGCGATGCTGGCCGGTGAGCAGGGAGACGGCGTCCTCGCCGTGGGGGATGGCGCCAGGGGTGTCGGAATTCATGCGGAAGCTTTCATGGACGGAGCGGGGAAAGCGGGGCCGGGTCGGTGCAGGCCCCTGCGTCGGAAGGCACACGAGCCCGCAGGCAAGCGAGGCGCCCGCCAGCGGCTGAGGGCCACCGGCCTGCAAAGGCGACGGCAAATCTTTCGCTCCGGGGCCGCTATCCGACGGCCCGCCGCGGGGAGGCACGCGCGCCGTCATGAAAGCACCGGGCACGCGGTTTGATGGGGGGACCCGGGAGCCGCGTTCGCGGACGGGAGGTGACATGACCAGCAGCTTCGAGGGCCGGGGCTCGACCCTGCAGCGCGGCCACAGCACGGCAACCCAGCCCTTCGGCGAACCGACGGCCCGGGCGCCGGCGGGGATCGGCCGCCCGTACAACGCCCTGCGCGCCATGCTGCTCCTGGCCCTGCTGGCCGTTGCGCCGGCCGCCCGCTGGACGCCGCCGAGCCCTTCGGTCACCCCGCTGGTGGTGCCTGCCCCGGGCGCTGCGCAGCCGGCACTGCACGGGGCACCGACCCTGAAGGACGTGCCGCTGGGCCAACGCCTGCGCACCGAGCAGGACTGCGGCAGTTGCCACCGCATCGAAGACCGGCGACAGGCTCCCGCCGCCGCCGAGGTGGGCGTGATGACCTGAGCGTCCCGGCCGTGCTGCGCGCGCGGCGCGACCACGCGGCGTCACCATGAAGCGGGCACCGGCCTTGCCTTTCCCGTGCAGCGCAAACCGCGCCACAGGGAAGGACCCCCATGAGAATCGCCGATCTGATGACACGGGAGCCGGTCACCATCGCTCCGCACGACACCGTGCAGCGCGCAGCGCAGTTGATGGACGAGCTCAACGTCGGCGCCTTGCCGGTCTGCGAGGGCTCGCAGCTGGTGGGCATCGTCACCGACCGCGACATCACCGTGCGTGCCACCGCGGCAGGGCTGGACCCGCGAATGACCGAAGTGGACCTGGTGATGAGCGACCGCGTGCGCTGCTGCAGTCCGCGCCAATCGGCAGCCGAGGTGTTGCGGCAGATGGCTGCGGTGCAGATCCGGCGCCTGCCGGTGCTGGACGAAGCGCAGCAGCTGGTGGGCATGGTCGCCCTGGCCGACATCGCCGTGCGCGAGCCCGCCGGCGTGCAGGACGCGCTGCGCCAGATCTCCATGCCCGCCGAACCCGACCGCGCAGCCCTGGCGGCATGAACACGCTGCCTGTGCGCCCGCCCCTGCGCCGGGCTGCGCCCCGGGCCGCCAGGCTCGCCGCGCCGGCCCTCGCGGCAGCGGCATTGGCGGCCTGCACAGAGAGCTCGCGGCTGCCTTCCGGTGCCGACGTCGGTACCCAGCCGCAACTGGTGGCTCCGCAACAAGGTCTCATCCCCACCGTCAAGATCGCACCGGCGGCGCCCTGGCCCGACGGGCAGGCACCGGTGGCCGCCGCCCCGCTGCAGGTGCAGGCCCTGGCCCGCGGGCTGCAGCATCCACGCTGGCTGTTCGTGCTGCCCAACGGCGACGTGCTGGTGGCCGAGAGCAACGCCCCGGCCAAGGAAGGCGGCGGCGGCATCAAGGCCTGGGTCATGAAGCAGGTGATGGCGCGTGCCGGCGCGGGCGTGCCCAGCGCCAACCGCATCACCCTGCTGCGCGACGCCGACGGCGACGGCCGCGCAGAGGTCCGCAGCGTCTTCCTGCAGGGTCTGAATTCGCCCTTCGGCATGGCCCTGGTGGGTGAGCGCTTCTACGTCGCCGACACCGACGCCGTACGGGAGTTCGTCTACAGACCCGGCCAGCTGAGCATCGAAGCACCGGGGCGCACGCTCACCGAGCTGCCTGCCGGGCCGATCAACCACCACTGGACGAAGGCGCTGATCGCCAGCCCCGACGGCCGGCGGCTCTATGCCACCGTGGGGTCCAACAGCAACGTGGCCGAAAACGGCATCGAGGCGGAAGAGGGCCGCGCCGCGATCTGGGAGATCGATCGCGCCAGCGGCCGCAAGCGCCTGTTCGCCAGCGGCCTGCGCAACCCCAACGGCATGGCCTGGCAACCCACGCCCGGCGGCGACGGCTACACGCTGTGGACGGTGGTCAACGAGCGCGACGAGCTGGGCAGCGACCTCGTGCCCGACTACCTGACCTCCGTGCGCGACGGCGCCTTCTACGGCTGGCCCTGGAGCTGGTACGGCGCCCACGTGGACGAGCGCGTGAAACCGCCCCGCCCCGACAGGGTGGCCCGCGCGGTGGTGCCCGACTACGCGCTGGGTTCGCATGTCGCGCCGCTGGGCCTGACCGGCAGCGCCGGCAGCCCCATCCCGCAACTGCTGAGCACCAGCCCGGCCCCTGCGGCGGCAGCCCCCGAGGCATCCCCTGCATCGTCCGCATCTGCTGCATCGGCTTCCGTACCGGGTGCCGCATCCCCTGCCGCACCGAGTGCCGCATCCGCTGCCGCATCGCCGACCCCGTCTGACGCCGCACAGGCCGTCTCCCACGGCATGTTCATCGGCCTGCACGGGTCATGGAACCGGCGGCCGCTGTCGGGCTACAAGGTGGTCTACGTGCCCTTTGCCGATGGGCGGCCGCAAGGTCTGCCGATCGATGTGCTGACCGGCTTCGTCAGCCCGGACGGCAAGGCCTGGGGCCGCCCGGTCGGCGTGGCGATCGACCAGCGTGGTGCGCTGCTGGTGGCCGACGACGTCGGCAACACCGTCTGGCGCGTCGCGCCGCCTTGATCCGCAGCCTGCCCCCCTGCAAAGGCACAGGAACGATGGCCGCTGGACGGGGGTTCCGCAGGCCGCCCCGGACGACCGGCCGCCGCCCAGGCGGCCGGTCGGCGCTTCACTTTCAGCGGTAGACGTTCTGCCCCTTGGCGTCACGCCACTGCTGCTCGAGATGGGTGGCGTCGTCCTCGCTGCGCGGACGCACGCCCATCAGGATGCCGCCTTCGCGAATGCCGGTCTCGTATTCCTTGATGCGCTCTTCGGGGATGTTCCAGCCGATCAGCGCCCCCACCAGGCTGCCTGCGGCGCCGCCGGCACCGGCACCAGCCAGGGCAGCGGCCACCGGGCCTGCGATGACCAGGCCCAGGCCTGGCAAAGCGATGCTGGTGCCCACGGCGGCCACGGCCGCCGCGATGGCGCCCACCGTGCCGCCGATGCCGGCGCCGATGCCGGCGCCTTCGGCGGCCTTGGTGCCGAGTTCGGTCTGGCGCCCGCCCTCGGTGCCCGAGAAGTGCTTCTTGCGGGTCTCGTCGGACATCACGAGGTTGAGGTCGTCGGTCTTGTAGCCGCGGTCCACGGCGCGCTGGTAGGCGCTTTCGGCGCTGGCGCGGTCGGGGAACAGGCCGGTCACGTAACGGTCATCGGTGGCCATGTGGGGGTCTCCTTGAATGGCAATGTGCAGGGGCCCGCGCGCTTGCGCGGGAGGTCTCTCGGGATGGCAAGCCCCGCGCCCGGGCGGTGACTTCAGCTGCGCGGACCGCCAGGGGTCAGCACGACCTTGCGGCAATCGTCTTCCTTGTCGTCGAAGAGCTGGTAGCCGCGGGCGGCCTCGTCGAGCGACAGGTGATGGCTGACGATGACCTCCGGGCGCAGTTCACCGTGGCCGATGAGCTCCAGCAACTCGGGCATGTGGCGCTGCACATGCGTCTGCCCCATGCGGAAGCTCAGGCCCTTGTCGAAAGCATCGCCGAACAGGAAGCCGTGAATGAAGCCGGCGTACACGCCGGGGACGCTGACGATGCCGCCGCGGCGCGTGCAGGCCATGGCCTGGCGCAGCACGGTGCCGGCGCTGCCTTCCACCTTCAGCGTGGTGAGCACGGTTTCGATCGCGCTGCCCTTGGCCTCGAAGCCCACCGCGTCGATCGACGCGTCGACGCCGCGGAACTGCGTCTGCTCGACGATGTGCAGCGCGACGTCGTCGATGCGGTCGAAGTTCACCGGCTCGACGCCGTAGGTCTGCTGGGCGAACTTCAGGCGATAGGGATGGTGGTCGACCATGAAGATGCGCGACGCCCCCTTGAACCGGGCACAGGCGGCGGCCATCAGGCCGACCGGCCCGGCCCCGAAGATGGCCAGCGTGCTGCCCGGCGCGACCTCGGCGTTGAGCACCGCCTGGTAGCCGGTAGGCAGGATGTCCGACAGGAACAGCACCTGCTCGTCGCTCAGCGCGTCGGGGACGACCAGGGGCCCGGTGTTGGCCATCGGAACGCGCACGAACTCGGCCTGGCCGCCGGGCACGGCGCCGTACAGACTGGTGTAGCCGAACATCGCGGCGGCCGGCCGCAGGTCCTTCTTGTTCAACAGCGCGCCCCGGCCGTCGTTGGTGGTCTCGCAAGCGGCGAACTGTCGGCGTTCGCAGAAGAAGCAGCTGCCGCAGGCGATGACGAAGGGGATCACCACGCGGTCGCCGCGCCGCACACGGGTGACGCCATTGCCGGTCTCCTGGACCACGCCCATGAATTCGTGCCCCAGCACGTCCCCGGGCCGCAGCCCGGGCACCTTGCCGCGGTACAGATGCAGGTCGGAGCCGCAGATCGCCGTGGCAGTCACGCGCAGCAGGATGTCCTGCGCGTCCATGAGCACGGGATCAGGCACCGTCTCCACTCGGACGTCCTTGGTGCCCTGGTAGGTGAGTGCGCGCATGCCGATCCTCGTCGATGCTGTGAGGAGGTGGCGGCGGCAAGCGCCATGCCGCGTCGTGACCGCCACCGCGCAGCGCCCGGCATGGGAACAGGGGTTGCCGCCCTCTTGTGCAGACGCCGGCGCCATCCCGGCCAGGCGTCTGAGGGCGATGACAAACAGCTGAAAGGACAGACGATGTCTCGACACGACGAACGCGGCCGCCATCAAGGTGGCCCGCAAGGCTCACGACAAGGGGGTTCCTACGGCGGCCAGCACAGCGCCGGCGAAGGGCAGCGCGAGCCCGACCAGCAAGGCGGCTGGGGCGACGATCCAGGCCGCAGCGGCGGGCAGCGCAGCAGCGCGGGCAGCAACTACGGTGACTGGCGCGGCCAACAGGGCGGCGGTCAGCAGGGCGGCTATGGCGGCTATGGCGGCCAGGGCGGTTCAAGCGACTACGGCAATCAAGGTGGCTACAGCGGCAGCCAGGGCAGCAGCGCTGGAGGCGGCTATGGCGGCCAGGCCGGCATGGGTGGCGGCTACGGCGGCCAGAGCGGGTATGGCCAGGGTGGCGGCTATGGCCAGGGCGGCAGCTACGGAAGCCAAGGCGGCTCGCGCGGCAGCGAATGGGCGTCCAGCAGCGGCCACAGCGGCCACAGCGGCCACGAATTCGAACCCGATTACCACCAGTGGCGCATGGAGCAGATGCGCAACCTGGATGACGACTACCGTCACTGGCGCCAGGACCGGTACAAGAAGTTTTCCGACGAGTTCTCCACCTGGCGGCAGAGCCGCGCCGGTTCGGGCGCGGCGAGCCCGGCCGGTGCTGGAGACGCTTCGAGCATGAGCGGAAGCGGCGAGTCGCCGGCCGGCGGCTCCGGCTCGAACGGCACGTCCGGCTCGGCGACGACGTCCGGCAGCTCCAAGGGCAGCAAGTAGTCACCCCGGGACACGCCTGGCCGCGTGTCCCGGGCTGCCGAGCGGCGGAACGCAAGCTCGCCCGCGGTCGCCGTGGGCGATGGACGACCGGCGCGCCTCAGGCGTGCCGCCGCCGCCGCTCCACCGCCTCGATCTTCAGCATCTGCCGGTACTTGGTGACGGTACGCCGCGCCACCACCAGGCCCTGCTGCGCCAGCTGCCGCGTGATCTCGGCGTCGCTCAGCGGGTGGTCGGCGCTCTCGGCCTCGATGATGTCCTTGATCAGGCCGCGTATGGCCGTGCCCGAGCAGGCGCTGCCATTGGCACTCATCATGGCGCGGCTGAAGAAGTACTTCAGCTCGAAGACACCGATGGGCGTGGACATGTACTTGTTGTTCGTCACGCGCGACACGGTGCTCTCGTGGATGCCCACCTCGTCGGCGATCTCCCGCAGCCCCAGCGGCTTCATCGCCATCGCGCCGTACTCCAGGAAATTGCGCTGCCGCTTGACGATGGACTCGGCCACGTCGAGGATGGTCGAGAAGCGCTGCTCCACGTTGCGCAGCGTCCAGCGGGCTTCCTGCAGGTGCGCCCCCATCTCGGCGTTCTGCGCCGTGCGGTGGCGCTGGAACAGGTTGGCGTACACCTGGTTCAGGCGCACCTTGGGCACGATGGCCGGGTTGAGCTGCACCGTCCATTGCCCGCGCACCTTCTTCACGATGACGTCGGGCACCACGTAGGCCACCTGCGTCGAGCCCAGCCGCCAGCCGGGCCGGGGATCGAGCCGGCGGATGCGGTCGCAGACCTCTTCCACGCGCGCCGGCGACTCGCCGAGCTGCCGCGCCAGGGCATTGACGTCGCGCGCCGCCAGCGACTGCAGGTGGTTGCCGACGATGGCCTGCGCGAGCGCGCGCATGTCCGGGCAGACGATGGACGGCAACTGCAGCTGCAGGCACTCGGCCACGTTGCGCGCCCCCACGCCGGCCGGGTCCAGCGACTGCACGCGGCGCAGGGCGATCTGCATCTCCTGCAGCGTGGCCTCGGGGTCCAGCTGGGCCACGGACAGCAGCTCTTCCAGCGGCGTGCGCAGGTAACCGTCGTCGTCGAGCGACTCGACGATGGTGCGCGCCAGCGTCAGGTCGCGGGGCGTCAGCTGCAGCACGTTGAGCTGGCCGTGCAGATGGGTGTTGAGCGAGGTCTCGACGGCCATCATGTCCATCGCCGACATCTCGCCGTCGTCGGCGCGGCGCAGGCCCGAGCCGGCGTCGGCCTGCCACAGGTCGCGGTCGCTGGCGCCTTCGTACTCGCTCTCGGCGGTGGTGTCGCGCTCGCTGCCCAGCTCGATGCCCGCGGCATCGCTCAGCGGCGCCGGATCGGACGCGTCGTCGCCGCCAGCGGCGTCGTAGGGCAGGCCATCGTCGCCGTCGCCCTCGCCTTCTTCGGTCTCCAGGAAGGGATTGCGTCCCAGCGTGTCGCGGACCATGGCCGCAAAGTCCAGCGAGGACATCTGCAGCAGGCGCACCGCGTGCTGCAGTCGGGGCGACAGGGTCTGGGTCTGGCGTTGTGTGGTGCGGATGTCGATCGATGTCACGCGGACCTCCTCAAGCGTTCGGGAAACGAAGCGCGCCGGGTCCTGACGCGCTGCCTTGTCCCCCTGGATACGCAACGCCTGTGCCGCTTTCGCCTCGGCGTTTCAACCCGACACAAGGACAGGCCGGGCGCAGCACTTCTCCCTCGGTGGAAGGCCTCTGCCGCCCTCGAAGGGGCGGCCCTCGAGCGAACTTGTTCGCGCCCCACGCGCCGCGAAGCGGGCGCCGAATTACCGGTCTGCCGCCTTTTTGCGGCAAGCCGTGCAGAAAGTCACACCTGCGCAGCCACCGCTGCTGGAGGAGCACCGGGCCACGGCACCGCGTTTGCCGCGGGCCTTGCCTCGTCCCACGTATCGAAAGAACCGGAGATTTCCATGCCCACCAGCCGTGCCGCCAGCCGGGCCTCGTCCCAGGCCCGAACCGCCATCCTTGCCGAGCTCAAGGAGGACCACAAGCGAGTGAAGAAGGCCTACCGCGACTTCCAGAAGCTCGACGCCGAAGCCGACCCCGAAAGCTGCGAGGCGCTGGTGCACCAGGTGCTCGACGACCTGAGCGTGCACGCCGCGATCGAGGAAGAACTGTTCTACCCCGCGGCACGCGGCGCCATCGCCGAAGAGAGCCTGGTCGACGAGGCCGAAGTCGAGCACGAGTCGGTCCATGCGCTGATCGAACAGCTGCGCGGCATGACGCCACAGGACGACAAGTACGTCGCGCGCTTCACCGTGCTGTGCGAGTACGTGCTGCACCACGTGAAGGAAGAGGAAGGCGAGATGTTCCCGCTGCTCGAGAAGGCCCGCCTGGACTGGGAGGCGCTGGCAGCCGAGATGAGCGCGCGCCGGCAGGCGCTGACGGCGGCAGGGCCGCTCGAGGAGGGCGACGACATGTCCGAGGACGGCCCCACCGCGAGCCACAGCGCTTCGCGTCGCTCCTGAACACGCGCGCCCGCTGCCTCCACCTGCCCCGACCACCGGTCCGGGCGGGCTTCCCTCTTTGCAAAGCGCCCACCATGCCCCCCGTCCTGATCGCGTTCTCCCACGTCCGCTGGCGCTCGACGTGGGCCCGCCCCCAGCAACTGCTGTCGCGCCTGGCAGGCCGCTGGAAGGTGCTCTACGTCGAGGCACCCGTGGCCAGCGCCGGTCCGGCCTGGCTGGAGCGATTCGACGCGGGTGAGCACCTCGAGGTGCTGGTGCCGCACGCCCCCATGCAGGACGCCGGTTTCCACGACGCACAGATCAGCGCGCTGCTGCCGCTGCTGACGCGTCACCTCACTGCCACCGGCCAGCGCAGTGAAGTCGCCTGGCTGACGACGCCGATGGCCTGGCCCCTGGCCCAGGCCCTGCACCCGGACTGCATCGCCTACGACTGCATGGAGGAGCTGGCCGACCTGCGCCACGCACCGCGCCAGATGCGCCAGCGCGATTCGGCCCTGCTCAAACGCGCGTCCGTCGTGTTCACCGGCGGCCCCTCTCTGTACGAAGCCCGGCATGCGGTCCATCCCGCCGTGCACTGCCTGCCCAACGCGGTCGATGCAGAGCACTTCTCGCCGGCACGCTGGCAGCCCGGATCGCCGTCGGCACGGCGCGTGCACGTACTTCTGGGGGCCCTGCCCCGGCCGCTGCTCGGCTTCCACGGCCTCATCGACGAGCGAGTCGACCTGGACCTGGTCTGCGCCCTGGCCGACCACCATCCGCGGTGGTCGCTCGTGATGGCCGGCGAGGTGGCCGGCAAGCGATCAGGGAAGACGGCGGACCATCTGCCCCGGCGACCCAACCTCCACTGGATCGGACCGCAGCGCCACGAGGACCTGCCGGCGCTCTACCACGGCTGGGACCTGGCGTTGATGCCCTTCGTCGTCGACGAGTCGACCCGCAGCGCCTGCCCGCTGCAGACCCTGGAGTACATGGCGGCCGACGTGCCGGTGGTCAGCACCGCATTGCGCGACGTGGCCTGGCTGTACGGCGACGCCGTCACCGTGGCCGCACCGGGTGCCGAGGGCTTCGTGCAGGCCTGCGAGGAGACGCTGGGCGAGACCGCGGCGCAGCGCTGCCGCCGTTCGCTGGAGGCCACGACCCTGGTCTCGACGTCCTCGTGGGAGCGCAGTGCCGACACCGTGCATGCGCTGCTGACTCGGGCGCTGCAGCGATCCGGGCGCCACGCGCAGGCGCAGGCTCTGCCGCTGCGCGTGGTGGCGGGCGGCCGGCCGGGCTGACCCCGCCCTGGCCTCTTGGCGCGCGCCCGACGCGCCCTCAGTCCACGCCCTGATCGCCCAGCAGTTCCCCACGCCGCAAGGCCAGCCGCGTGCCCAGCGCCTGCAGGTCGAGCGTGAGCGCGGCGGGGAACAGGTGCAGCTCCTCGTCGCTCATGTGCGCGCGCACGGACCGGGCCAGCGAGTCCAGGGCCTCGGCGAAGCCGCCGCCGTCGAGACCGGGCAGCGACAGCGACTCGAGCTGCCGGCCGAAGTGCGCATGCTCTGCCTCGGCGCCCTGCACCCGCGCGTCGATGTCGCGCAGCGCCGGGTAGAACAGCTCCTGCTCCATCGTCGTGTGGGCCAGCAGCAGCGCGCCCAGCCGCGCCAGCAGGCCGCTGCGGTCGGCCTCGCTGTGCGCGGCAGCTGCCGCCAGCCTTGCACAGTCATCGAGCAGGTGATCGATGCGGCGGTGGTCGGCGAACAGCAGTTCCAGCGCGTCCTGGGTGGACGGCGGCGGATGACCGCCGGCATCGCCGCTGCCGCCCGACGGTTCGGCGGGCTGGTCGATCGAGGGATCGTGCAGCTCATGCATGGAGCACCTCGAACTCGCGTTCATGGTGGCGGTGCCGGCTGAGCGCCGCCAGGAAGGACAGCAGGGGATCCCCGCTCTCGGCACCGCTGCCTTCGGCCAGCACCAGCCCGGGGTCGGGCCGCTCGTCGCCCAGCAGGCGCGGGATGCCGGCCCGGGACAGGAGCTGTCCGCCGGCGCTGCCCAGCGCCAGGATGGGCTTGCAGTGCCGGTACTGGTCCTTCAGGAAGTCCATCACGCCGGCATCGGCGGCCAGCAGCGACCCCGCCGCCTCGCCGCCGGGCAGCACCACGGCGTCCCACAGCACCGAGGGCATGGCCTCGACGCTGGCCTCGACCTCGATCGGCTCACCGTCGGAGGTCTCCACCCGGCCCAGTCGCAGGCCGACGAAGCGCGGCACGGCACGCGCTTCGGCCAGACGCTGGTAGGCCTCGCGCAAGGGCCCGCCGTCGACGCCCGGCGCCACCAGCAGGGCCACGCGGCGGCCGGCGGCATGCGCGCTGCCGGGCCGCGCGAACAGCGACAGGCCGGGCGAGCCTTCGACCTCGCTGTGCACCGGCTGCTGCAGCAGCGTGGGCTGGGCGGCCGGCAGCACCATGCCCAGGCCGTCGGCCACGGTGCGGGCGAGCTGCACGTCGACGTTGACGAGTTGCGAGACGACACGCTCGCGCACCGCCGCCACCGTCACGCGCGACAGTTCGAAACGGAAGGCGTCGGCGATGTGGCGCTTCTCGGCCACCGTCTGGCTGCGGAAGAAGAGCTGCGCCTGCGAATAGTGGTCGGCAAACCTTTCCGGCTTGCCGCGCACCTTGTCCTCGGGCGGCGCCTCGGGCGCGCGCCGCGCGATGCCCGCCTCCGATGCCGATACGAAGCCCGCGCTGCCGGCCTGGAAGGGGCAGCCCCCGGCCAGCGAGTTGGGCTCGTAGCTCACCCGGCCACGGTGGATGGCCTGGCGGTGCATGCCGTCGCGCTGGTTGTTGTGCACCTGCGCGATCGCCGCGTTGATCGGGATCTCGTGGAAGTTGGGACCGCCCAGGCGCGAGATCTGGGTGTCCACGTAGCTGTGGATGCGCCCCTGCAGCAGGGGGTCGTTGCTGAAGTCGATGCCCGGCACCACGTGGGCGGTGCAGAAGGCCACCTGCTCGGTCTCGGCGAAGAAGTTGTCGGGGTTGCGGTTGAGCGTCATCTTGCCCACCACGCGCAGCGGCACCAGCTCCTCGGGCACCAGCTTGGTGGCGTCCAGCACGTCGAAGCTGAAACCGTCGGCCTCTTCCTCGGTGAAGACCTGCAGCGCCAGTTCGTACTCGGGGCAGTTGCCGCTCTCGATGGCTTCCCAGAGGTCGCGACGGTGGAAGTCGGGGTCGGCGCCGCCGATCTTCACCGCCTCGTCCCACACCAGCGAGTGCGTGCCCGCCAGGGGCAGCCAGTGGAACTTCACGAAGCGCGCTTCGCCGGCTTCGTTGACCAGCCGGTAGGTGTTGACGCCGAAGCCCTGCATCGTGCGGTAGCTGCGCGGGATGCCGCGGTCGCTCATCACCCACAGCGTGTGGTGCATGGACTCGGGCATCAGCGAGATGAAGTCCCAGAAGGTGTCGTGCGCGCTGCTGGCCTGCGGCATGCCATGGTGCGGCTCGGGCTTCACGGCGTGGACGATGTCCGGGAACTTCATCGCGTCCTGGATGAAGAAGACCGGGATGTTGTTGCCCACCAGGTCCCAGTTGCCTTCCTGGGTGTAGAACTTGACGGCAAAGCCGCGCGTGTCGCGCGCGGTGTCCATCGAGCCGCGTTCGCCGGCCACGGTCGAGAAGCGCACGAACACCGGCGTGCGCTTGCCCGCTTCGGACAGCAGGTCGGCACGCGTCACGTCGGCCTGCGACTCGTAGCACTCGAAGACACCGTGGGCGCCCGACCCGCGCGCATGCACCACACGCTCGGGAATGCGCTCGTGATCGAAGTGCGTGATCTTCTCGCGCAGGATGAAGTCTTCCATCAGCGTGGGGCCGCGCAGGCTCGCCTTCAGCGAGTTCTGGTTGTCGGCCACCAGCACGCCCTGGTTGGTGCTGAGGGCACGCTGGCGGGCGTCGACCCGCACCCGGTCCAGCGGATCGTTGCCGGGGTTGTGACCGTCGCGCGGTACGCCGTCACCGAGCTTGTCGGAGTCGATGTGCTCGCTGACCGTGCTGCCGCTGACCGGGTCCTCGGGGTCCTCTTCGCCGTGCGCACCTTCCTGCGGATGCTGCCCGGCGTGCTGGCCGTGTTCGCCGCGCTTGTTGGCATTGAAGGGCATGGCCGCGGCCAGCCGCTGCGCGCCCGCCTTCTGCACGGCCAGCTTCTGCAGCGACGGCACCTCGGGCGCGTCGCGACCGTCGTCGGCAGGCAGGCGTGCCGGCCCGGCGATGGTGGCTCCGAGGGAGCCGATGGCTTCGGCGGCGCGTGGCCGCCCGCTGCCGCCACCCGCCTCGTCGGCAGGGGCGACGGAGCGCTGCGGGGGCGGCGCCGTCTTCGAGGCTTTCGGGGCCACGCGCGAGGCGCGAGGGGCTGATCCCGGACGGTCGGGCTTGGGTTCTCTGGAAGTGGCCATGGGATCCTGAAGTGGTTGGAAGGAGCCGGCGCTCTTGGCGACACGGGCAGGCACCGCATGTCGTGCGGCGCTGAGCGACATCAGCGTGTCGGGCAACGCCCGTGCCCGGCGGCCATGCGTTGCCTGGACGCCCCCGAATCCGTCCCGGGGACCGGGCGGCTCGGGACGCGGCGGCCGCCCGCCCACCACCGGGAGCGACGCTTGCCATGTGCGGTGTTCCAACCCCACTCACGGAGAACACCGATGAAGAAGATCCTCCTCGTTTCCATGCTCGCCATCGCAGCGGTCGCCACCACCACCGGCTGCGCCGTGCGCAGCGGTCAGAGCACGGTCGGGCAGTACGTCGACGACGCCACGATCTCGACGCGCGTCAAGGCACGCATGGCCGAGGACCCGGCAGTCAGCGCCATGCGCATCCAGGTCGAGACCCTCAACGGCACCGTGCAGCTCGCCGGTTTCGCGGCCTCGCAGGCCGAGAAGGACAAGGCCGGCCAGCTGGCGCGCGGCGTGCCCGACGTGAAGGACGTGCGCAACAACATCGTCGTGCGCACGCCCTGACCCCGCGGCGCCGCCAGGCGGCGGCGCATCCCACCTCCCCTTCGCAGGCTCACCCGGGAACTCCATGAACTCCAAACTGTCCACCGTGCCGCTGCGGTCCCTGGCGTCCGCGCTCGTGGTCGTCGCACTGGCCGCCTGCTCCAGCGGGCCACCCACCGCGCCGGCCCTGGCGGCCAGCGAGGCGTCCATCGAATCGGCACGTTCCTCAGGCGCGCCGGAACTGGCCGCCGCCGAGCTGAACAACGCGCGCGAGAAGCTCGCGCGTGCCCGTGTGCTGGCGCAGGCCGACCGCAATGTCGAAGCCATCCGCCTGGCCGAGCAGGCCGATGTCGATGCCCAGCTGGCGCGCGCACTGGCCAGCAGCGAACGCTCTCAGCGTGCGCTGGCGGAGGTGGAAGCCAGCCTTCGCACCTTGCGCGAAGAACTCAACCGCAGGCCCGCCGCGGCGGCCACCCCGTCGCCGGTGGCGCCGGTGCGACCCCCGCAATGACCACGACGGAGCTCTGCATGAACCATCGATCGAACACGACCCCCGTGAAACTCGCCCTGGCCGCCGCGCTGGCTCTGGCGCTGGCCGCCTGCTCCACCGTGCCGCCCGAGAACGCCGACCTCGTGGCAGCACGCAGTGCGCTGTCGCAGGCACGCGCCAACCCCGCAGCGGCACGCGCCGCAGCGGTGGAACTCGAACGCGCGCAGCAGGCGCTGCAGCGCGCCGAGTCGGCCTGGGCCGACAAGCGCGACAACGAAGAGACGCAGCATCTGGCCTATGTGGCGCGCCGCCGTGCCGAGGTCGTCTCGGCCCTGGCCGCGAGGGCGCAGGCCGAGGAGCGCATCCAGCAGGCCGGCGCCGAGCGTGAACGTGCACGACTGGAGGCTCGCACCCGCGAGGCCGAGGCCGCCGCACGCGTGGCCAGCGCGGCGCAGGCCGATGCGCGCACGGCGCAGGCCAGCGCGCAGGCCGCCCAAGGCCAGGCCGTGCAGTCGCAGCAGGACGCCGAGGCGGCACGCCAGCAGGCGCTGCGGGCCCAGCAGCAGGCGCAGCAATCCCAGCAGCAGACGCAGCAGGCCCAGCAGCAGGCCGAGGCCGAACGCGCGCGCGCCGCGCAGCAGGCCGAGCGCGCGGCCGCGCTGGAGCGCGACCTGCAGACGCTGCAGGCCAAGAACACCCAGCGTGGGCTGGTGGTGACGATGGGCGACGTGCTCTTCGCCACCGGCCAGGCGACCCTTCAACCGGGTGCGCAGCGCAGCGTGCAGCAGCTGGCCGAGGTGCTGCGCCAGTACCCCGAGCGGCGGGTGCTGGTCGAAGGCTTCACCGACAACGTGGGGTCCGAGACGATGAACCTGGCACTGTCGGAGCGCCGTGCCGAGGCCATGCGGCGCGCCCTGCTGAACGCCGGCGTGGCCGCAGAGCGCATCGAGGTGCGCGCGCACGGCCTGGCCTATCCCGTGGCTGACAACAGCACTGCCGCGGGTCGACAGCAGAACCGGCGCGTCGAGGTGCTGTTCTCGGACGCGCAAGGCCGCTTCGCGCAGCGCTGAGGCGGCGCCCGGCCCGCTTCTGACGCGCAGCCCCCGTGCGACCGCCGCTGACCCCACCCTCGCCCCTGGCGAAGGTGGGGGGCGCGACCTGGGCCCTGCGCGGGATCTTCGCTGTCGTGCTGATCTTCGCGGTGCGGGAAGCCAAGCCGCTGCTCGCTCCGGTCCTCATCGCGATCGTGCTGACCTTCGTGTTGGCCCCGCTGGTGCGCCTGCTGCGCCGGCGCGCCCGCGTGCCCGAGGTGGCAGGGGCCGGCCTGGTGGTGCTGGCGCTGCTGGCCAGCACGGTGCCCGTGGCACTGAGCCTGGCGCAGCCGGCGGCCCGGTGGTGGGAGCGCGCGCCGACGACGGTGGCGCAACTGCTGGCCGAGTTCGACCGCCTGCGCGCCGGCATTCCCGGCCTGGGCCCGCCCCCGGCCGCGCCGCCCGCGTCCCCGCCGGTGCGACCGGGCGCGCGCGGGACAGCCGGCGAGCCACCAGCCTCGACCACGCCGCCACCCGACCCGGTCAAGGAGCGCATCGCCAGCGAAGGCGTGGCGCTGACCGGCGCCTTGCTGGGCCAGGGCGTGGCGTTCGCGGTGTCCGCCGCGGCCACCGTGATCCTCTTGTACTTCCTGCTCGCCTCCGAGCACTGGATGCTGTCGCGGTCCGTCGAGGCCATGCCGCGACAGCGCACGCGCGCGCTGCTGCTGGGCGGGGTGCGCGCGGCGCAGCGGGAGATCGGCCGCTACCTGGTGGCCCTGGGGCTCATCAACGCCACGGTGGGCGTCATCACGGCACTGGCGCTGTGGGGCCTGGGGCTGCCCAACCCCACGCTGTGGGGCGTGGTCGTGGCGGTGCTGGGCTTCGTGCCCTACATCGGGCCGCTCATCGTCACGGCGATGCTGCTCGCCGCGGGCCTCACCACCTTCCACACATGGACCTCGATGCTCGCCCCCGCCGGCGTCTACCTGGCCTTGCACGCAGTGGAGAGCAACGTCATCAGCCCCTGGTTCGTCGGGCGGCGACTGCTGCTGAGTCCCATCTCCGTCTTTCTGTCGGTGATGTTCTGGGGCTGGGTGTGGGGCATCGCCGGCGCACTCATCGCGGTGCCCCTGCTGATTGCCCTGCGCGCCCTGTGCAGGCGTTCGCGGAACATGCGGCTGCTGTGCCGATTCCTGGAGGGCGACCACCGCCATGGGCGGCCGCCCTCGCTGCGCTCGCTGCTGAAGCAACCCCGTCAGGCGGGGTCGTTCAGGCTGCGGCGCAGCCCGCCGCCATCAGAAGCGGTGAACGTAGCCCAGGCTGGTGGCGTCCACGTTCTGCCGGCCGATGCCGGGAAAGCGGAACTCGTTGCGCGACCACTCGAGCACGACGCCTGAGGTCGGCGTGAAGTCGAAACCCACGCCCACGGCATAGGCCGCGCCCCAGCCGCGTTCCTTGCCGTCCTGCACATCGGACAGGAAGCCGGTCGAGACGCGCGTCTCGCCGTACAGCGCGCCGGCCTTGGCGAACAGGTTCATGGGCCCCACGGGCGCCCGCGCGACCAGGCTGAGGTTCACGCCCTGCGCCCGCGTGGCGCCGCCGGCACGGTCGGCCTTGCCGGCGTTCACATAGCCGAGCTCGGTGCCGAACCAGTCGTTGAACATGCCGCCGGTGTAGAGGTAGCCGGAAACCTCGGGGTTGGCACAGCCGTAGCCGCCGCTGCCGCAAGGCAGGTCGAACTCCGTCTTGCCCAGGTTCAGGCCGACGTAGCCGCGGCGCGTGTACGGGATCAGCGAATAGGCGTCGCGACCGTAGGCGCTGGTGCCGGCACTGCCGACCGCGCCCCTGCGGCTCGACGTGTCCATCGTGCTGCGGTCCATGCCGGACGACGTGCCCATCGGGGCCGAGGTGCCCGAGGTCCCCGTGGTGTCCATCGACCCGCTGCTGGATCCGCTGGTGCTGGCGCCCGGCGTGGTGACGCTGCCCGCGCCGGTGCCGCGCGCCGCCGGATCGGTCGGCGTCGGGTAGCCGATGCCCGGACTGGGCGACCGGGCCCGGGCTGGTGGCGCCCGGGCCCGTCGACTGGGCCTGGGCGGCCAGGCCGAACAGGGCCAGGGCGATGCCGGTGGCGGTGGCGGTGGTGAAGCGGTGGTGGAGTTTCATGAGATTCCTTGTGACGGTGGTATCCGATGCCAGCGGCGGGCCTTGCAGGCTCGCCCCTGGCGCGAACCTTCCCTAGGGCAAACCCCATGCCCCCCCGCATCGGTGGGAGACGGACAGCCCCGCGGGCACACCGTTTGCCTAAGGTAGGCGTCACTTCCGGCCCCTCCATGCCGCCGACCACGACCTACTCTGCCCTGCAGCGTCCGGCCCACCCCCAACAGGCTCACGGCCAGGATCTGGCGCGATGGCTGGGAGAGCCGCTGATGGGAGGCAACCGGATCGAATTGCTGCAAGACGGGCCGGAAACGGCGGCGGCCCTGTTCGCGGCCATCGACGCGGCACGCGACCACATCAACATCGAGAGCGGACTCGTCGAGGCCGACGGACCCGGCGAGGAGCTGGTGCAACGGCTCGTCGCCCGCTGCCGCGCCGGCGTGAAGGTGAACCTGCTGTTCGACAGCCTCTGCGCGCCGGCCGCGGCGCCGGACCTCTTCCTGCGCCTGCGCCGGGCCGGCCTCACGCTGTGCGAACGCCAACCGCCGCCGCGCTGGTGGCAGTGGCTGAAACCCGCCCTGCCGCTGCGCGACCCGCGCCAGCTGATGGTGGTCGACGGACGCATCGGCTTCCTCGGCGGGGTGGACGGCATCAAGCTCTGCCGGCCGGGCTCGTCGCCTCGGAACGGGGACGGCACAGCTCCCGCCCGGGCACACGAGGCCGCGGCCGGCTGCCGCGACCTCCACGTGCGCGTGGAAGGGCCGTTGGTGCAGCGCCTGCAACGCCTGTTCATCAGCCGCTGGCAGCGACATTCCTTCACCAGCCTGCCGCTGGCGCGTTACCACCCGCCGCTGCCGGCGGTGGGCACACAGCGCGCCGCACTGGCCGCCGCCGACACCGGCCATCGCCGCGACCCGTTCCACGGCGCCCTGCTCGCCGCCATCGGGTCGGCCCGCGAGAGCGTCTGGCTGACCACCGCGCACCGGGCGCCGCCGCCTCGCATGCTTCGTGCACTGGTGCAAGCCGCCGAACGGGGTGTGCAGGTGCAGTTGCTCCTGCCGGGCCGCACAGGTTTCCGGTTGCCGCTGCGCGCCTGGCGTTTTCACCTGGCCCGGCTGCTGCGCGCCGGCGTGCAGATCCACGAACGCCAGGACACCCAGGACAGCCCGCTGCACGGCAGGATCTGCGTCATCGACGGGGTCTGGTGCAGCGTGGGCTCGAGCCAGGCCGACTGGCGCAGCGTGGTGCACGACGCCGAGGCCAGGCTCGTGGTGCTCGACGAACGGTTCGCGCAACAACTCGCGCAGGTCTTCCGCGACGACGTGGCCGGAGCGCGCCGCATCGACGGCGAGGACTGGGCGCGCCGGCCCTTCTGGCAGCGCGTCCCCGAGATGCTGGCAGGGCGCGTCGAGTCCTTGCTGTAGTGTCCACCCACCCGCAGCCTGGGGGCGGCCGTTCCGGCCTGCCCGCGCTATGGTTGCGGCCGGTGCCGGCCTGCCCGGTGCGCCCTCCACTCCTGCCCGCGTGAACCGCCCCGCCCCCTTGTCGGTGACCATCCGATCCCGTCTGCTGCTGCTCGTGCTGTCGGTCCTGCTGCCCGGACTGCTGGGCATGGTCTGGCTGATCGACAGCACCTTTCGTGCAGAACGCGAGGCCAATCAGCGCACGCTGCGCGACACCACGCGCGCGCTGTCGATGGTCATCGACAGCGAGATCGGCCAGCGTGCCATGCTGGCCCGGGTGCTGGCGCAGTCGCGCTGGCTCGACGACGCGCCGGAGCTCGGCACGCAGCAGATGCTGGCCTTCGAACAGCAGGCGCGACGGGCCCTGCAGGGGCTGGACGGGTGGATCGAGTTGCGCTCGGCCACGGCGGTGCTGCTGGACACGCGCGAGACCGCCACCTCGGCACCGCCCCCGGCCGCCGGCGGCGGGCTCGAGCTGGCCGACCTGCCGCTGGTGCAGCCGCTTCGCCTGGACCAGGGACCCGACAAGGCCTATGCCGCCGTCGTGCAGCCGGTGGTCCGCCGCGGCCGCCTGGCGCTGAACCTGGTGGTCACGATGCGGCCGGTGGAACTGCAGCGCATCATCGATGCGCAGGCGCTGCCCCGCGGCTGGGTCGGTACGGTGCTGGACAACCGCGGCACGGTGGTGGCGCGCCAGCCCGGCGCGGACAGCTACATCGGGCGCAGCGCCACGCCGGACCTGCGGCAACGCCTGACCGCCGGCACCGAAGGCCTGTTCGAATCGGTCTCGCTGGACGGCCATCGCACCGCCGGCTACTACAGCACCTCGGCCCATGGCTGGACCTACCTCACCGCGATGCCGCGCGAGCAGTTCGCCGGCCTGGTGCCGGCCGCGGTGCTGCAGGTCATCGTCGGCTCGCTGCTGCTGCTGGCCCTGGCCGTGGCTGGCGCGCTGTGGGTGTCGCGCCGCATCGTCGGCCCGGTGCATGCCTTGAAGACCGCCGCTGCGCACATGCAGGCCGGCCAGGCGGTGCCCTATCGCACCACCGGCCTCGTCGAGTGCGACGAGGTGGCCGTGGCACTGGCCGAAGCCGCCGAAGCCATACAGCACGGCCGCAGCGACCTCGAACGCCAGGTGGCCGACGCCGTCGAACGCACCCGCCAGGCCGAACAGCGTGTCTCGCAGAGTCAGCGTGTCGAGGCGCTGGGCCGGCTCACCGGCGGCGTGGCCCATGACTTCAACAACCTGCTGGGCGTGATCAGCAACAGCGCCCACCTGATCGAGCGTCACCCGGCTTCGGCGGACCTTCAGATGCCGCTGGCCGCCACGCTGCGCGCGGTGGAGGTCGGCAGCCAGCTCACCCAGCACCTGCTGCGCTTCGCCGGGCGGCGCCCGGTGCGGCCGCAGGCCGTCGAGCTGGGCCGCTACCTGCCCGAACTGCAGGAGCTGATGCGCAGCGTGCTCGGCCGCCGCATCGAGATCTCGGTGAAGGTGGCGCCCGACACCTCGCCGGTGCGCGTGGACCCCGGCGAGCTGGAGCTGGCGCTCATCAACCTGGCGCTCAACGCACGCGACGCCATGCCCTCGGGCGGCGAACTTCGCCTGGGCGCGCGCGACGCCGACGCCGACGACACCGAGGGCCTGCCCGGCGTGCCGCAGCGCCGCTACGTGCTGATCACGGTCGGCGACGACGGCGTGGGCATCGCGCCCGACGTGGCGGCGCGGGTCTTCGAGCCCTTCTTCACCACCAAGGCCGTGGGCAAGGGCACCGGCCTGGGCCTGAGCCAGGTGCATGGCTTCTGCGTCCAGGCCGGCGGCGCGGCGCGGCTGGCCAGCACCCCGGGGCTGGGCACGACGGTGTCGCTGCTGCTGCCGGCCAGCGACGGCGACGATCCCGCGGGCGTTCTGGGCAAGGTGTCGGCGGCTGCGCTGCCGGGCATCGACGGCATGAAGGTGCTGCTGGTGGAGGACAACGACGAGCTGGGCGACATCACCTCGGCGCTGCTGCGCTCGCACGGTGCCACGGTGCAGTGCGCCGGCCATGCCGCCGACGCGCTGCGCCTGCTGCAGGCCCAGCCCTTCATCGACGTGGTGCTGTCCGACGTGGTGATGCCGGGCGACATGGACGGCCTGGCGATGGCGCGCCTGATCCGCCGCCACCACCCGACGGTGGCCGTGGTGCTGATCAGCGGCTACAACACCGCCGCGGCAAACAGCGAGTTCACGGTGCTGCGAAAGCCCTGCCCGCAAGAGGAACTGCTGGCCGCGCTGCGCGACGCCCTCGCCCTGCGCGCGCGGCAGGGCGAGGGCCTGCCCGGGGCCCCCCGGCCACCGGCTTCGACGGGGCCCTGAGCCGGGCTGGACCGGGCCTGGCGGGCCCGCGCTGCAAGCCCTGCCGGGCACACGATCTGCCATCCCCGGGGACGCGCGTCGCACGCCCTCGCCGGGCCGTGTCGACGCTCTTTCCCCCGCTGAAAAGGACGCTGACATGGCACTCGAGGACGACACCATCGACACGCTGAACAAGCTCGTCGAAACCTCCAAGGACGGCGAGTTCGGCTTCCGCACCTCGGCCGAGTACATGCGCCATCCCGAGACCCGGCAGCTGTTGCTGCGTCGCGCCGACGAGTGCCGCCAGGCCGCCAGCGAGCTGCAGGCCCTGGTGGTGAGCCTGGGTGGCGCCGCCGAGGACAGCGGCTCGCTCGCCGGTGCGGCTCACCGCGGCTGGGTGGCCGTGAAGGGCACCCTCGCCGGCTACACCGACCTGGCCATCCTCGAAGAGGCCGAGCGTGGCGAAGACAAGGCGCTGGCGGCGTACCGCAGTGCCATCGAGACGGCCCTGCCCGACAGCGTGCGCAGCACCGTGGAGCGCCAGTACGAAGGCGTCAAGCGCAACCATGCGCAGGTGCGCGCGCTGCGCGACCAGGCCCGCGCCACCAGCGGCTGATGGCGGCCCTGCCCCACGGTGCGGCGCCTGTGGCACCGGCCGCCGCGCCGCCCGGGCTGCTGGCGTGCCCGCGGCATTGCGGACGCAGGCGCCCCCTCGGCACCTGCGCGGCGGCTGCACTGGCGCTGGCGCTGGCGCTGACGACCGGCGCCTGCGGCCAGGCACCCGCGCCGGTCGCCACGCCACCCGAGCCGGTGGCCGACGCGGCCCTGTCGCTGAGCGACGCGGACCGCCGCTTCGCCATCGAGGCCGCAGGCTTTGCGCGCTATCAGGTCGAAGCCGCGAGGCTGGCCGAGCGGCGCGCCAGCCAACCCATGGTCAAGGCCTTCGCAGCCTTGCTGCAGCAGCAGCACGGCGCCGCGCTGGCCGAGCTCGAAACCCTGCTGCTCACGCGCAGCGTGCCCTGGACCGGCGGCATCCCTGCCGAGAGGCGCAGCGTGCTCGACGCGCTGGAGTCCCTGGCTGCCGTGGTCTTCGACCGCCGGTTCGTCGAGCAGGTCGGCATCGCCGACCACCAGGCGGCCGAGCGGCCGTTCGAGAGTGCCACGCACCATCTGCAGGACCCGGCCCTGCGGTCCGGGACCCACAGCGTGGCCCTGGCGGCCGGGCGAGGTCAGCGGCCGCGCAGCAGGGCCGCGGTGCGTCCGGGCCGCCTGTCGTCGGCATCACCGTCGGGCTCTTCGACCGGCGGGGCCGCGCCCTCGTCGTCCTGGTCTTCCAGCGGACCCGGCACGTCGGGATCCACCGGCCACCTGGGCCCGGGAGGCTGCGGCGTGGCGGCGCGCAGTCCGCCGCTCCGCCGTGCGCGCGGCGGGCCGTCGCTCTCGTCCTCGGGCGGGGTGTTCTTGCCGTCGTCTTCGTCGAGATCCTCGTCTTCCGCCGGATCGCCGGCAACGGCCTGGCCCATGAGGTCCCGCCCTTCGGCATCGTCGACGTCGGCGCGGCCTACGCGACCGGGCGTGAAGACGCGGTCGACGCCGATGTCGGCGGCCTCCTTGCCGGCGTCCGAGCCCGCGCTGCGACGCTCGCCGGTGCCGCCCGCGTCGCTGGCCCCGCCGTCCATCACCTCGTCGGGCAACAGGCTGTGCGGCATGTCGTCGCGCAGGGCCACGTCGACGGGCGCGGTCGGGTCTCCCAGGTCGCTGTCCTCGATGCCCATCATGTCGCTGCCCGAGTCGGAGCTGTCGCCCGGGCCCAGCGCCGCGGTGTCACGCCCGGCCGGTACGGCGGCGGCGGATTCGGTGCCCAGCAGGCTGCTGCGTGCCATGGTGATGTCCTTTCGTCCTTCGCGGCGGAAAGCGCTCCGTCGGCGCACACCCGGCAATGGGCGTTCCCCGGCCGCCCCTCGGCGCGCGCAGCAGGCCCGTCAGAGCCCGTCGACGAACTGCAGCCGGCCGACCTCGAAGCCCTGGTCGCGCGCGATCTCGACCATCACCTGCAAGCGCCCGGGCGGCAGGCGGCGGCGGCGCGACAACACGCGCAGCGCGTCGCGACGCGGGCTGCCCAGCAGCAGCTCGTTGCAGCCCGCGTCGATGTGCAGCACCCACTCGTCGCTCCAGGCCAGGGGCAACCAGCGCAGGCCGGGAGTCCGGCGGCTGACCCGCCAGCGCGCGCCGCCGCTGCCGGGCTGGGCGTGAGCCGAACCCTGCTGCAGATGCTCCCTGCCTTGCGCGTCGATGCGGCTCTCGAGCAGGTCGATGCTGCCGTCGCCACGCGGCGTGTACTGCACGCGCAGCGCGCCCGCCGGACCGGCGGGCAGCCGCGCCACTTCGTGCCAGGTGCCGGCCAGGCAACCCGAGGTCAGCGGCCCCGCGGTGCGCAGTGGCCGCGGCGGCGGCCGCGTGAAGACCGCCTCGGCCATCGGCAGGCCCAGCGCCATCACCATGTTCACGGTGTTGGGGCTGACGCGCGCACGCCAGGCCGCCGGCAGCAGCGGCCAGACGAAGCCGACCAGACGCACCCAGGGCACCTGGCTGTGCCGTGCGCCGCCCGCCTGTCCGCTGCGGGCTGCCGCAGCGGCGGACGCGTCACGCGCCGGCGCGGCGGCCACGGCAGCGGCGGGCGCCGCGCGCGAACGCCACCACCAAGCCAGGCCCAGCGCAGCCGCGCCGGCCCCCAGCGCCGGCCCGAGCAGGCGGCGCGGCTGCAGCGCGTCCTTCACGCGGCGGCGGAGGACACCGGCACGGCGGCGCAGGTTCTCCTCGCGCAGGATCAGTCGCTGCTCGGCCTGCCGGATGCGGGCGTCGAGGTCGGTCTCCTGGAGCTCATCGCGCCGCAGGCTGGCCGGCGGAGGTGAAGTCTGGGCTGTCATGGGCAGGGGCCTCGGGCGAGGTGGGTCGGGTCGAGGGACTGGGCATGAGGTGGCGGCGCGTGGCCGGCAGCTTCAGCCGTGGCAGCAGCGATCGCACACGCACCACGGCCCAGGCCATCACCAGCAGGTTGACGGCCAGCACGATGAGGAGCGCCCAGGCCAGATGCAGGCCGGCGGCCAGCAGGACAGCCACGATGCCGGCCCACAGCAGCAGCCAGGCGGTGACGCCCAGCAGGGCCGCGACCACCAGCAGCAGCAACACCTGCACCAGCGCCTGGCCGGCGCGCCTGAGCTCGAGCGACAGCAGCTCCACCCGGTCGCTCACCAGGCCGGGCAGATCCCGCCACAGTGACTGCAGCGTCTGCATCAGCGTCTCGGGCCGGCCGCTGCCGTCCTCCGCCGTCCCGGGCGCAGCCGCCGAGGGCGTCGACGACGAGGCGGACGGCGCAGCATCGCCCGTGTCGGCGGGACGGCTGCCTGTGCGCGGCGTGTCACCAGCGCGCTGCGCCACGGCCGATCTCAGCGCTGCGTGAGCTTGGAGATCAGGATGCCCACCGCCACGGCGGTGGCCACCGCGGCGAGCGGGTTCTCGCGAACGGTGACGCGCAGGCTCTCGGCCCACTCGTCGCCCAGTTCCCGGACATGGCCGGCACGTTCGCTCAGCGCACCGCTGGTCGAGGACACGCCTTCCTGCAGCCGGTGCACGGCAGGCGCCGCGGCTTCGGCCAGACGGTCGATGGCCGAATGCGCGCCTTGCACGACGGTGCCCAGCAGGTCCTTGTCAGAGCGCATCGCCGGCGTGGCCGACGATCCGCCGGTCGAGCCGGGGCCGGCACCCGATGGCGAGCCCATGGAGGGGGACGCGGACCCGGCGGATCTGCCGCCGCCGGGCCCGGAGGAGACATCACGCCCCATGTCGGCAGGAGCGTAGCTGTCGTCGGGCTGGCTGCCGACGGTCGAGGGGAAGGGGTTGTCGGCGATGGTGGCCATGGCTTTCCTTGGGCTGGGGTTGGAAGGGAAGGGTCAGCGCGCCGAACCGCGGCGTACCAGGTTGACGATGGCCAGCAGCACGATGGCGCCCAGCAGCGAGACGACCAGTGCCCCGAGGCTGAATGCACCCTGGTTGATGGTGCCGACGCCGACCAGCGGAGAGATGAACCATCCCCCCAGCGCAGCGCCGATGATGCCGACGATGACGTTGAGGAAGATGCCCTGCTGTCCGTCGGTGCGCATGATCAGGCTGGCGACCCAGCCGATGACGCCGCCGATGACGAGCCAGACGATGAAATTGATCATGATGATTGGTGCTCCTGAGTGGCTCGAGCAAGTTGCCCGTGCTCCCTGCAGGCAAACGCCGTGCCCTCCGTTTCGTGTCGACACGAAGACCTGCAAAGGGCGACGACCGCTTGCACCCCCGGGGCGGCAGGCGGCGCTGCACAAGTTGCCGCACCGCTTGCCGTTCAGGGGACCGAGGGTGCCGGCGCTGCGGCGGACACGAGCGAGGCCTCGTCGATCGGGCCCAGCATCGCCGCCGGATCGGCCCAGCGATCGAAGTCCGCAGGCTCCAGGCCCAGCGAGATCGCCGCATCGCGCAGGCTGCCGCCTTGCGCATGCGCACGGTGGGCGATCTGTGCTGCACGGTCGTAGCCGATGTGCGGGGTCAGCGCGGTGACCAGCATCAGCGAACCGCGCAGCAGGCCGTCGATGCGCGATGCATCGGGCGACATGCCCTGCAGGGTGTGACGGTCGAAGGACCGCATCGCATCGGCCAGCAGACCGAGGCTGCGCAGCACGTTGGCGGCGATCAGGGGCTTGCAGGTGTTGAGCTGCAGGTGGCCGGAGGCCGCCCCCAGGGTGACGGCGGAGTCGTTGCCGAGGACCTGGCAGCACACCATGACCATCGCTTCGCACTGCGTCGGGTTGACCTTGCCGGGCATGATGCTGCTGCCGGGCTCGTTGGCCGGCAAACGCCATTCGGCCAGGCCGCCGCGCGGGCCTGAGGCCAGCAGCCGCAGGTCGTTGGCGATGCGCATCAGTGCCACGGCCAGGCCCTTCAGGGCGCCGTGCAGCGCCAGCAGCGGCTCGTGGCCGGCGAGCGCGGCGAAACGGTCATGAGCGGGCTCGAAGTGCTGGCCGGCGCGCAGGGTCAGCTCGGCGCACACGGCACGCGCGAACTCGGGGTGCGTGTTCAGGCCGGTGCCCACGGCCGTCCCACCGATGGCCAGCTGCCGCAGCGGCGGCAGTGCAGCGTCGAGCGTGGCGCGCGCCAGCAGCAGCGAGCTCCGCCAGGCACCGAGCTCCTGCCCCACCGTCATCGGCACGGCGTCCTGCAGGTGCGTGCGGCCGAGCTTGATCAGCTTGTCGTGCATCGCCGCCTGCGCCGCCAGGGTGGCCAGCACCGCTTCCAGCGCAGGCAGCAGGCGATCGCGCACGACGCAGGAGACGGCCACATGCATGGCGCTGGGTACGAGGTCGTTCGAGGACTGGCCCAGGTTGACATGGTCGTTGGGATGCACCGCGACAGCATCGCCGGCTGCGAACAGACGCGCCTGGGCACGCCTGGCGAGCACCTCGTTGACGTTCATGTGGCTCTGCGTCCCGGATCCCGATTGCCAGGTGGACAGCGGAAACAGCGCCTGCAGCGACTCGGGGCCGTCGTCGACACCGGCCAGCAGCGCCGTGGCCGACAGATCGATGGCCTGCGCCAGCGGCAACGGCAGGCGGCCGAGCCGGCCGTTCACCACCGCGCCGACGCCCTTGAGCAGCAGCAACGCGCGCATCAGTTCCAGCGGCATGCGCTCGTGCTCGCCACCGATGTCGAAGTGGAACAGGGCGCTCTGCGTCTGGGCGCCCCAGGGGGCGCCCGGAGGCAGCGCCGGCCCGCCCTGCACCGCGGATGCGGGGGCGGCGTCGGGCCCGGGCGCGGGTTTCGGGACGTCGTTCATGCGCTGCGTCGGCAAGCATCGGTCCCGTCGGCCCCATGGGTTGCACAGCGTGCGAGGCCGGTGCAGCACTGGGCACGGGGGTTGCCGCCCTGGCGGGTTCCATCGGTTGTTCCTTGCACCCCAGACCCCCCTTTCAGGAGACCCCCATGAACCCCTTGACCAGGAAGCTGTCGCCCACCGCGACGCGCATGATCCGCATGGACCACACCCACGTCATGGCGCAGTACCACAAGCTCGAACCCGGGATGAACGATGGGCAGCGCCAGGCCATCGTGCGCAGCATCTGCGCGGCCCTGGAGATCCATGCGCAGATCGAGGAGGAAATCTTCTACCCCGCGGTGCGCGAATGCGGTGTCAGTGCGCCGGCCCTCGAGCGCGCCGTGCCCGAGCACGACGAGATGCGCCGCCTGATCGAGCGCGTGCGCTCGCTGGACGGCCAGCGCGACGCACAGGACGACGCCCTGAACGAACTCGTCAACGGCGTCATCCACCACGTCGCCGATGAGGAGACGCAGGTGCTGCCCGCGGCCGAGAAGTTCCTGGGCGCCGATCGCCTGGCCGAACTGGGCGCGAAGATGACGCAACGCCGGCTGGAGCTGGCCCGGCCGCGGGCGGCCGAGCTCGCTGCCGATCTGGCGCGGGCCGCGCCGGCCAAGACCGCGCTGATGGCGGTCGGCGCACTGGTGGCAGGCACCGTGCTGGTGAAGGCGCTGAGCGGCAGCCACCCGGCGCAGCGCAGCCACGGCCGCGACGCCCAACGGACCTGAACACCGCCACCTAGAGCGGCGCGCGCGCCGGCGGCTCCCCGGGCGGGTTCTCTTGCGGCCCCGTGCCGCCTTCGCGCCGCAGGTCGGCGGACTCCTTCTCGCTGCCCGAGGGAGTCTGCGCATCGAGGCCGCGGTCGGGCGATTCGCCCACCTGGGCCAGGTTGCCGGGCCGGTCGATCAGCTCTTCGACGATGAAGTGGCCGTAGTGCTGTGCCCGCTCTGCGCCCTCGCGCTGCGCCAGCCCGGCGACCTGCCGCGCCTGGGCGTCGTCGCCGACGTGCACGACCAGCCAGTGGTAGCCCTGCTCGGCCAGTTCGCGGTGCGCGCGCACGAGGTTGAGCTCCTGTCCGATGGACGCCAGCGGACTGGCCCGCGCGATGTCGTGATCGATCTGCTCGATCATCTGGCGATCGGTGTAGCGGCGGACCGCCTGGCCGACGAAGCCGGCGCTGTTCAGCGCGGCGGCCGCGGTGGCCGCCTGCGCTGCGCTGGGGAATGAGATCACGACATGGTCGACGGGCTTGAAGACGCCGAAGCTCAGCTTTTCTTCCGTGTTCATGGGATGGGCCTTCGTTGCAGGGGTGCCGGCACAAGGCAAGGGGGATGCCTTGCCGGTCGAGGCCGCAGATTTGCGGAACGTGCGGCGGGACGTGCCGGTCCCGATGGGTTCCGGCCGGTCGTCGCCGCCGACCGGCCCGAGCACGGCTTCCGGCGCGGCGCAGACCGGTGTGCGGGAACGTCTCTTGCCGCCGTCCGACATCGCCTACAAGGAGCTCTCGAATGGAACGTCCGCTGGAACACCCCGCCCGACGCTCGGTGCTGTATGTCGAGGACCATCCGGTCAACGCGATGCTGATGAGCGCGATGTTCGACCGCATCCCCGGGCTCGACCTGGTGGTGGCCGTCACCGGCCAGCAGGCCTTGTGCGTGGCGCCGGGGCTCCACCCGGCGCTGCTGCTGCTCGATCTGCGCCTGCCCGACTGCCACGGCAGCCAGCTGCTGCCCCTGCTGCGACAGCTGCCCGGCTGCGAGAGCGCGCCGGCGGTGGCCGTCACCGCCGACGGCGATTTCGACCTCACGGGCACCGGCTTCACCGAACTGTGGGCCAAGCCGCTCGATCTGCAGTCCGTGATGCAGCGTGTGCAGGCCCTGGTGGGGCCGCCCACCGGGCCGCCGCCGCCCGCCGTCACGGCGCTGCGCTGCAGCCAGGCCACCAGCCCCCCACGCAACGACCCCACCCGCCTGGTCCTGTCCTGGACCTGATTCGGGCACAGCCGTTGCCTGACTGATGCGCGGCGTTCGACGCCCGGCCCCGACCTCGGGGGCGGCGCCGAACGGTGTTTCTTCAACGCATCAGGAGTACTGGAATGAGCAAGCAAATGAATCGTCTGGCCGCCCTGGCGGCAGCAGCCTGTCTGGCCATCGGCGGCGGTCTGGCCGTCGCGCAGTCGAGCAGCACGGGGGCGACCGGCGCCACCGGCACCACCGGCAGTACCGCCACGGGCACCGGCACACAAGGCGGCACCTCGACGCAGGGCGGCGCCACCGGCACCGGCAGCACCTCGACGCAGAGCGGGTCGATGGGCTCGGGGACCACGTCGGGCACGAGCTCCAGCCAGAGCGGCCAGAGCGGCATGAGCGGCACCAGCGGCACGGGCAGCACAGGCTCGATGTCCGACGGCAACCGCAGTGGTCTCAATGCCGACGGGACCCCGCGCACCGGCTACAACGCCGACGGCACGCTGCGCAGCGGCTACAACGCCGATGGCACGCTCCGTAGCGGCTACAACGCCGACGGCTCGCGGGCGGCCCGCGCGGATCGCAACTGAGCGAGCTGACGGCCCACCGTGGCTGCGGCCACGGTGATCCGATGCCCGGCGTCCGCCACCGCGCGTCAATCGCGCGGCGGGGGGCGACCGGGCATCGGCTTGAACAGGGCCTCTCGGGGCAGTTGCTCCGGCAGCAGGTACACCACGGCACGCCGGGCTGAACGAGCGGGCGCCCCGGCGTCGCCGCGCGCGCCGGCTGTCAGGGCCGGGCGCAGCTGGAGGTCGTAGAACGATGCGGGCACGTTGATGCAACCGTAGCTGATGCGGTTGTCTTTCGGGCTCGGCGAGGCCAGGCGCTCCAGCCGCCTTTCCCTCGGATTGTTGGGACGGACACGGTGCATGGAGATGGCGGCCTCGTAGTCGACCCAGAAGATGTCTTCGCCCTGCGCATTGACGCCGACCTCCGCAATGAACCTGCCGGCAGGCGTGGTTCGTTCGTGGGGGCGGATCTGCTCCATGGGTCGCTCGCCGATGCCTTCGATGGAGGCATCGCCGCGAGCCAGACCCAGCAGCACGGGGGCCTGCCCCAGCGGCTGCGCCGCCGCATCGAACAGCCACAGCCGTGCCTGCCGCTTGTCGATGATGACAAAGGGGGCGCCTTCGTGGTCGGAGGTGTCCATCACCCACTGCAAATGGGCACGGGCCTGCACCGACAGGCTCGCCGCCTCGGCCCGGGCCGGCGTCGGCAGCGCGTCGCCCCGGCCGATGGCGCCCGCTGCCGCCAGCCCCAGCAGCAGGGACGCTGCCAGCCTGTGGGCCCTGTGGACGCGCTGCCCTGCCGCGGATGCCATGGTCGAGGCCTAGTACTGGTGGACGTGCGCCGCCGCCTCGGCGGTGGCGGCAGGGTCGCCCGCCGAGCCGGTGTAGGCGCAGGCGGCCGTCCGCGCCTCCAGCGCACCCGCGGTGCTGACGATGCGGTGCACCAGGTGCAGCTTGCGCACCGCCGTGCGCGACAGCACGAAGGGATAGAAGTCGGGCAGCCCCATGCTGCGCGACAGCTCGTTGAGCACGCCGGCCAGCTCCATCCAGCTTTTCAGCAATTGAAGGAATTCACCGGCCCTGGCGTCGCCCGACCCGGCCACCGCGTCGCTGCCGAACCGCTCGTAGTCGAGTTGCACGCGTTCGCCGTCCAGGCCGAAGCTGCGCGCGGTGTCCAGGGCGTCCACCATGTGCAGGTAATGGGCCCAGGTCTCGGCCCAGTCTTCCCAGGGGTGGCAGCTGGCGTAGGCGCTCACGTGGCGCTGGCCCCAGTGGGGTGCCGGGCCTTGTTCGTAGTACTTGTTCAGCGCAGCGAGGTAGTCGCGCCGCTCGTCGCCGAACAGCGCCCGCCAGGGGCCCAGCCAGTGGCTGCGTTCCACCAGGCGCTGCCAGTAGTAGTGCCCGCTCTCGTGGCGCAGGTGGCCCAGCAGCGTCCGGTAGGGCTCCATCAGCACGGCACGGCGCTGTTCGCGCCAGGCGTCGTCGGCCTCCTCGACGTCGACGGTGATGACGCCGTCGGCATGCCCGGTGACGACAGGCATGCCGCCCGGCGTCGCACGCAGCAGGTCGAAGGCCAGGCCGCCCGCCGGGTCCTCGCCCTTGGACGCCACCGGCAGCTTCAACCCGATCAGCGACGACACGAGGCGGCGCTTGGCCATCTCGATGCGGTTCCACCAGAGCTCGCTGTTCTCCAGCGTCAGGTCGGGCAGCGTGCGCGTCAGCCGGCAGCAGCGGCACAGCAGCGCTGTGCCGTCGGCCGCGGCAGGCCCGGCATCGGCCACCAGCCAGTTGCACCCGGCGGCGGTGTCCAGGTTGCTGCAGCGCCGGAAACGCGGTGCCTCGCGCGCTGCGCCGGCCTCGCGCCAGAGCGCGGCAGACGGATCGTCCTGGGCGCCCGGGCCGTCCTGCTCCGGCACCACCAGGTCCAGCGGGAGCAGCCGCCCCTGCTCCGGGTCATAACCCAGCGGCGTGTGGCAGGCCAGGCACTCGCTGTTGTTGAAGAACACCGGCCGCCCGCAGCGGCAGCTGTAGGCGCGCGGCGTGACGGGAGCCGGCATGCGCGCACGCGCGCCGGGCCCCGGTTCAGCGGGTCCCGCCGCACGCAGCGTCAAGGGGGTCTGTTCCACGGCGACCGGCGCGGCGCTGCGCGCCGCGGCACGCCCGCTGGGGCGCGCGGCATGACCGGCCTGGGACAGGGAAGAACGGGCAGCAGGGCGCAGGGAGCTCATGGCGATCTTCCTTGTAGAAAAGTGCGAGACCCTGCAGGGCATGCGGCGTGCCTGTAACCGTTGCAAAGCGCCTTCACAAGTTCAGCCGACCGGCCCGGCCAGGCCGGAGCCCAGCGCCAGCGCCGCAGTGGTCGCGCCGATCAGCGCCCCCATCAGCACGTCGCTGGGGTAGTGCAGTCCCAACACCACACGCGACACCGCCACCAGGCTGGCGAAGGTCCACAGCAGCGGCGCCAGGCCCGGAAAGAAGGCCGAGAGCAGCACGCCGAAGGCCACGGCATGCAGCGTGTGGCCGCTGGGAAAGCTGAACGGATCGGGCACTTTCATGCAGGCCCGTATGCCCTGGCAGCGCTCGAAGGGCCGCTGGCGCCGCGTGCTGCGCTTCAAGGCCCAGTAGATCAGCAGGTTGACGCCTCCCAGACCCAGCAGCAGCAAGGCGCGCCGCGGCCCGGCCACGGCGTCCAGCAGCGGTTGCAGGGCGATCAGCAGCAGCCACGATGGCGCACCGCCGATGCGACTGGCCCAGGTGAACACCCACCGCACGTGCGGCCGGGTGGCGGCGCAGTGCAGGGCCAGGGCCCCGCGGCGGTCGAGCTCGACACTGCGCAGGCGGCCGGCGTCAAGCCAGCGCAGCATGGGGCACCGGACCTGCCAGCGGCCGGGCCAGTGCGCGCAGCCGCTGCTCGAACTGCCCGAGCACCGTGTCCCAGTCGCAGCGGCGCGCCGTCTGGCGCGCTTCCCAGCGCAGCGGGCTGGTGGCGTGCGCCAGATCCAGTGCACGCTGGGTCTGGAGCAGGAAGGCCTGGCGACCTTCGGCGCCCGACGAGACGGGCACCAGCCAGCCGTTGACGCCGTCGACGATGTGCTGGCCCGCGGCAGCGGTGTCGAAGGCCACCACCGCCAGGCCGCTGGCCATCGCCTCGAGCGTCACGTTGCCGAAGGTCTCGGTCAGGCTGGGAAAGAGAAACACATCGGCACTGGCGTAGTGGCGGGCCAGTTCGGTGCCGCGCTTGGTGCCGACGAAGCGCACGCGAGGGTGCTGGGCTTCCAGCCGCCCACGCAAGGGGCCGTCGCCCACCACCACCATGCGCAGGTTGCGCTGCGAGCGGCGCAGCTTCTCGAAGGTGGCCAGCGCCAGCCTGACGTTCTTCTCGGCCGCCAGTCGGCCCACGTACAGCAGCACACGATCGGTCGACCTGGCATGCCACTCGCGCCGCAGCCAGTCGTCGCGCCAGGCCGGCGAGAAGCTGTCGGCATCAACGCCGCGGCCCAGCACCTGCAGGCGTTCGAAGCCTCGAGCCTGCAGCTGCGCCGCGATCTCCGGCGTCGGCACGAAGGTGGCATCGGCCAGGCGGTGCAGGCGTCGCAGCCAGCCCAGCACCAGCGGGCCGAACCAGCCCAGGCCGTAGTGCCGGCTGTAGCTGTGGAAGTTGGTGCGGAAGTCGGCGCTGGTGGCGATGCCCGCCTGGCGCGCCGCGCGCAGGGCCGCCCAGGCCAGCGGGCCGGGCGTGGTGACGTGCACCAGATCCGGCATCGATGCCGCCCCGTGGCGCCGCCAGCGGACGTGCAGGTCGCGCACGCTGCAGCGGCCCCAGCGCAGCTCGGGGTAGAGCGGAATCGGCCCGCCCGGCGTGCGCCACTCGTCGCGGTTGTCGGCGCGGCCCTCGCCCGGCTGGCGCGGCCGCAGCAGTTGCACCTGGTGCCCGGCCTGGCGCAGATGGCGCAGCGTGCGCTCGGCCGTGAGCGAGACGCCGTTGATCTCGGGCGGAAAGGTTTCGGTGACGTAGGCGATGCGCACGGTGCGGGGACCTGGGAGGCGTGGGACGGCCTGCGGCGGGCAAGACCTGTTCCCGGCGCCTTCGGGCCGGCCCTCGGCGCCCCACGAAAGAAGTGGCCGGGCCGGGGGGCGACGGGGTCTGCGGCAAGATTTGCCGGCCCCCGCCCGCCTACGGCTGCGGCTGCGGCTGCGGCGGCGACCCGGGTCCCTCAGGGCGGCGGCGTGGATGCCTGGCGATGGAGCGGCGCTGCCAGCAGCGCTTCGAGCCGCGCATGCTGCACGGGTTTGACGAGGTGGGCGTCGAAACCCGCCTCGGCGGAACGCCGGCGATCCTGGTCCTGTCCCCAGCCCGAGACGGCCACCACCAGCAGCCCGGGGCCGCCCTGGCGCTGGCGCAGCGTGCGGCACACCTCGTAGCCGTTCAGGCGCGGCAGGCCGATGTCGAGCAGCACCACCTCGGGGTTCCAGGCCGCCGCCAGCGCCAGGGCCTCGACGCCGTCGTGCGCCGTCTGCACCTCGTGGCCGCTCACCGAGAGCAGCATGGCCAGCGTCTGGGCGGCGTCGCGGTTGTCGTCGACGACCAGGATGCGGCGCCCCGGCGTCGGGGCCACTGCATCGGGCCGCCGCAGCGGCGCCTCACCGGGCTGCAACGAGGGGTCGCGCGCCAGCGGCAGGCGCACGACGAACTCGCTGCCCCGGCCCGGCCCTTCGCTGAACGCGCGGATGCTGCCGCCGTGCATCTCCACCAGCCCCTTGGCCAGCGCCAGGCCGATGCCCAGCCCGCCCTGCGAGCGTTCGATGGCAGCGTCGACCTGGCCGAACATCTCGAAGACGCTGTGCAGGTGCTCGCTGGCCAGGCCGATGCCGCTGTCGCTCACGCGCACCACCACCTGGTCGTCTTCGCGCGCGGCCTGCACTTCGATGCGGCCGCGCGAATGCGTGTACTTCGCGGCGTTGGTCAGCAGGTTGGCGATCACCTGGGACAGCCGGAGGCGGTCGCCGTGCAGGCGCAAGGCCGCGTCGGGCAGGCGCACTTGCAGCACATGGCCGGCCGCATCGATGAGCGGCCGCGCCGTCTCGACGGCCTCGTCGATCAGGCCCTGCAGCAGCAGCGGTTCCGGCCGCAGCAGCAGCCGGCCACTGGCCACGCGCGAGACATCGAGCAGGTCGTCGAGCAGCCGGGCCATCTGCGCCACCTGACGCTCGATGACCGCGCTGCACTGCGCGGCGGAGGCGTCCGCCGGCGCCTGCGCGCGCAGCGCCGTGGCGGCGTTGAGGATGGGCGCCAGCGGGTTGCGCAACTCGTGCGCCAGCGTGGCGATGAAGAGGTCCTTGTGGCGATCGGCCTCGCGCAGCGCGCGTTCGGCACGCTTGCGATCGGTGATGTCCACCGCCACGCAGATGATCCCGCTGATGCGCCGGCCGGTGTCGCGCAGCGGCTCCACGCGCATGTCGTAGTCGTGGTCGACGCCATTGAAGCGCAGGTTCACCTCCTGCCGTTCGCCGACGCCGCTGTCGATCACCTTGCGCTTGAGCGCGTGCAGGCGCTGCGCATCTTCGGGACGCTCGCAGATGCCGGCATCGTCCTGGCCCAGCACCTGCGCCGGCGTGAAGCCCGGCGCGGGGTTGTGGATCCAGGTGTAGCGCAGCGACAGATCCTGCTGGAAGACGACGATCTGCGAGCCGGTGAGAGCCAGCTTGAAGCGCTCGGTGGCCAGGCTCAGCGCCTCCTGGGCGCGGCGGGCATCGGTGATGTCCTCGAACACCGTGTAGACCTCGCCGGGACGGCGCTGGCCCGGGCGGCGCACCGGCACGGCATCGATGCGAAGCCAGCGCCGCTGCGAGGTCTGCGGGTTCCACACGCCCATCACCACGCCGCGCACGGCCTCGCCGCTGCGCAGCGCGCGCATCGACGGGTGCTCTTCGCCGGGAAAGGGACTGCCGTCCTCGCGCAGGGTGTCGTGCGCCTCCTGCACCGAGTCGCTGCCCAGGAAGCGCTCGCGGCTCTTGCCCAGGATGCGCACCGCCGCCGGGTTCATGGCGATGATGCGGCCGTCGGCGTCCTGGTGCACCACGCCGTGCAGCATGGTCTCGGCCAGCAGCCGGTGGCGCTCCTCGCTGGCGCGCAGGGCCTCCTCGGCACGCTGGTGGCCCGTGATGTCGAGCACCATCGACAGCACCGTCGGCGGCGCCCCGCCCTCGCCGGCCCGCCACGAGTTGTGCCAGCTGCAGTGCAGGACGCCGCCGTCCTTGGTGAGGTTGCGGTTGCTCCAGCCCACGTGCTGCACGCCTTCGCGCAGGCGGGCCATCACCTGCTGCACGCCCTCGCGGTCCTCGGGGTGCACGAGCTGCAGCTCGCGCAAGGGCCGGCCCAGCGCCTCGGCCTCGCTCCAGCCGAACATGCGCTCGGCCTCGCCGGCCCAGCGCTGCACGATGGTCTCGGCGTCGAACTCGATCACGGCCATCGGCATGCGGTCGATCTGGGTACGCAGCGCACTGGCGCTTTCGCGCAGCGACAGCTCGGCCTGCTTGCGCTCGGTGACTTCGCTGGCCGTGCCGAGCACCAGCCGGGCGCTGCCGTCGGGGCGGCGGCTGAAGACCGTGTTCTGCGCCTCGAACCAGCGCCAGCGGCCGGCCTGGTCGCGCAGCCGGTACTCCACCCCGGCCACTTCCGCATCGGGCAGCCGGGCCAGCCGCGCGAAGTGCGCCTGCAGACGGGGAAGGTCTTCCGGGTGCCCCAGGCGCGCCAGCACGTCGCCTCCCATGGCCAGCATCTCGCCGGCGGGCAGCCCCAGCCGCCGGCCGGCGGCGTCGTTGAAGTACACCGGGCGCTGCAGTTCGAGGTCCCACACGTAGACGACGTTGGGCACCGCCGCCAGCGCGCGCTGGAAGAACGCCGCGTCCTGCGGCGCCGCCGCGGCGCGCAGGGCGCCGAGTTCCCCGCGCAACGCGTCGTTCTGCGCCCGCAGCGTTGCCAGTTCCGCGCGCAGCGCGTTCAGCAGGGCGGCGTCGGCGGGCGGTGAGGCACTGTGCATGCAGGGATCCGGCCGGTGGCGTGAGGCTCGTGCGGGGGCGAGCCGTCGGACGTCGCAGTGTAGGGCGGCGCCCGGCGGCGGCGACCCTGGTTTGTCGCGCCGCGGCGAGGCGGTGCACGCCGGCAGCGGCCCGGCACGGCCGGGAACGCCGCTTGCCCGACGGGCGCCATGCCCACCGACGGTCCGGCCGCATGCTCGTTCGAAACGTCCCTGCCCGCCAACCGCCCGCACCTGCTGGACGCCTCCATGTTCTGGGGCATCAGCGGCGGCGTGCGGCGGGTGCTGAGCACCCGGCACCAGCTGCTGCCCGAGCGCGGCTGGCGGCACACCGTGCTGGCGCCAGGTGCCCGGGGCGAGGGCTTCATCGACTGCGGCGGCGTCCGGCTGCCGGCCAGCGGGGGATACCGCGTCGTGATGCAGAAGCGACACGCGCAGGACCTCATCGAACAGGCCCGCCCCGACATCGTCGAGGCCGCCGACCCTTACGCGCTGGCCTGGGCCGCGCTGGGCGCCAGCGCCCGTCTGCAGGTGCCGGCGGTCGCCTTCTGCCACAGCAACCTGCCGGCCCTGGCGGCGCGCCTGGCCGGCGGTGTCGATGGCCTGGGCACCCGGCGCGGACGCTGGGCGGCGCGCCGCGCAAGAGCCTACCTGGTGCACGTGTACGCCGGGTTCGATCTCGTCCTGGCGCCCAGCCTCGGCCTCACCCGGCGGCTGCGCGCCTGGGGTGTGGACCCCGTGGCGCACCAGCCGCTGGGCGCGGACACGCGCGTCTTCAACCCGCAGGCGCGCAATCCCGCATGGCGTCAGCGCCTGTGCATGCACCTGGGCCTGCACCCCTATACGCGCCTGATCGTCTACACCGGGCGCTTCGCGCCGGAGAAGAACCTGACGCTGCTGGCCGAGGCGGTCAGGCTGCTGGGCGCGGGCGTGGCGCTGCTGGCCGTCGGCGCAGGGCCGCTGCCGCCGCGCGGCAGCAACGTCTTCACGCTGCGTGCCGAAACCGACAGCCGACACCTCGCGCGGCTGCTGGCCAGCTGCGACGCCTATGTGCATGCCGGCGACCAGGAGACCTTCGGCCTCGGCGCGCTCGAGGCCATGGCCTGCGGCACGCCGGTGGTGGTGGCCGACGCCGGCGGGCTGCGCGAACTGGCGCAGGACGTGGGCATCCTGGTGCATCGACGGCGCGCCGTCGAGTGGGCCGAGGCCATCCACGCCTGCCTGACCGACAGCGCCTCTCCCCTGCCCTACCTGGCGCTGGGCAAGGCGCGCCAGCTCGACTGGTCGCTGGTGATGGACCAGATGTCGAGGCGCTACGAGAAGCTGCTGCGGCGTCACGCGGCGGCTCGGGCGGGCAGCAGTTGCAGCGAGCCGGCGGATACCCAGCCGTTGACGCTGCCGCCGCCGGCACGCGAGGCGGCACGGGTGTCCGCAGGACGCACCCTGGCGGGCGCGCCGTGAGCCCGGCGCCGCAGCACCGGGCACCGTCCCCCACCCGCGCGCCGGGCGGCTCGGGCGGGCGCCGCGCCGAAGCCACGGCCGGCAGAGGCCACCTGTGCGTCGTGCTGCACGACGTGTCGCCGGCCCGCTGGGCAGGGTGCGTGCGCGTGCTGGCCCGGCTGCGCTCGCTGGCCGCCGAGGCCGGCACGGAGCTGCCGCTGACCCTGCTGGTGGTACCTTGCCTGCAAGGGGTTTCCTCCACGCCGCGGCACTACCTGCGCTGGCTGCAGCGGCAGGCCGCCCTCGGCCATGAGCTGATGCTGCACGGCCTGACGCACCATGACGACGGCCCCGCGCCGCGCAGCTGGCGCGAGCACCTGCTGCGGCGGTTCTACGGCGCCGGTGAAGGCGAGTTCTCGGCGCTCGGGCATGCCCAGGCCGCACAGCGCATCGCACGCGCGCGACAGTGGGTGCGCGACCAGGGCCTGTCGATGCCGGGCTTCGTGGCGCCGGTCTGGCTGACCAGCGAGGGGGCCCGGGTCGCCGTGCGGGAGGCCGGCTTCACCCACACCTGCACGCTGAACCAGGTCATCGCCCTGCCGGGCGGCGAAGCGCTCCGGGCCCGCAGCCTGGTGTTCAGCACGCGCAGCGCATGGCGGCGCGGCGCATCGGTGCTGTGGAACAGCGCCCTGGCCTGGCAGCAGCTGCACACCGAGGTGCCGCTGATGCGCTTGGAGCTGCACCCCGGCGACTGCGACCACCCGGCGGTCCAGCGCTGCTGGAGTGCGCTGCTGCTGCGCGCCCTGCGCGACCGCACGCCGCTGCGCATGGCCGAAGCCGCCGCACTGGCGCGCCACCCTGGCACGCGGCCTGCCCTGCCGCGGTCATGAAGCCACTTGATGTCGACGTCGCGGCGCGTGGCGGAAGCCGGGGCCTGTGCGCGGCGCACGCTGCACGCTGTCCCGGCGGGAACGACTCCTGGGCGGGACGATGAGCGGCAGCATCGCAGCGCCCGGGCCGCGAAGCAGGCTGGGCCGCACGGGCGCGCGGGTCGCCGCGCTGGCCGCGCGGCTTCCGCGCAGCGCGCTGGCCCTGCCCCTGGCCCTGCTGGTCGCGACGGTGGTGCTCGTCATCAACGAAACCAGCCACGCCAGTTCGATGAAGGCGCTGTCCAAGCTGCAGCAACGGGCCGAGGCCACCGTGCGACTGCAGGCCGTGCTGCGCCGCCTGCTCGACGCCGAAAGCGGCCAGCGTGGCTACATGCTGACCGGCCGCAAGGTCTACCTGGAACCCTATGCGCAGGCTGCCGCCGACACCGAGCGCGAGCTGGCCTGGCTGGCCGGCTTCTTCCGCGACGATGGGGTGTCGTTCGGCCTGCTGCAGGCCCTGCAACCGCATGCGCGGGCCAAGCTCGATGAGCTGGCCCTCTCGGTGGTGGCCTACGACGCCGGTGATCGTGAGCGCTGGATCCCGCTGCTGGACAGCGAGAGCGGCCGCCACCACATGACGGCGCTGCGCAGCATCTCGGCGGCGCTGCTGGCGCGCGAAGGAAGCCATGTCGCGGCCGAACGCCAGGCCGTCTTCGACAACCTGCGGCGCAGCAGGCGCGGCGTGAACGCGACGGCGGCCATGGGCATCCTGGCGCTGCTGCTGCTGCTGCGCAAGAGTGCAGCGCTCGACGGCATCCTGAAACGGCACACGCAGGACCTGCAGGCCGAAAGCCAGCGGCTCGATGCCGAGGTGCAGCGCCGAACCCACGACCTCAGCGAGCTGGCGCGCCACCTGCACACGGTGCGCGAGGACGAGAGCGGCAGGCTGGCGCGCGAACTGCAGCAGGAGCTGGGCGCCCTGCTGGCGGCCACCAAGATGGATCTCGCCCGGCTGCGCCGTGCCCTGTCCGGCGCCTCACCCGAGGTGCTGGCACGCCTGGACCACCTGCGCAGCGGCATCGACAGCGGCATCGCCCTGAAGCGCCGCATCATCGAGAGCCTGTGGCCATCGTCGCTGTCCAACCTCGGTCTCGTGCCGGCGCTGGAGATCCAGTTGCGCGAGTTCGCGGAGCGCAGCGGTGCCGAGGTGCGGGCCGAGCTGCAGCCGATCGAGCTGTCCGACGCAGTGCAGATCACCGTGTACCGGCTGGTGCAGGAGGCGCTCACGAACATCGCCAAGTACGCGCAGGCCCGGCAGGTCGAGGTGAGCCTGGCCGGGGAACAGGCGGTGGACGGCGTGCCGCTCCATGGCGAGGCACCGGCATCGTGGGTGCGACTGGCCGTCACCGACGACGGCCAGGGCTTCGACCCGCAGGCCACGCAGCGCAGCGCGCACGGGCTGCGCGGCATGCGCTTTCGGGTGGAGGCCGTGGGTGGTCGGTTCAGCGTGCACTCGACACCCGGTGGGGGCACCCGCATCGTGGCGAAGTTGCCGCCCCCGGCGGCGGACGCCTCACGGAGCATGCCGGCTTGATCACGCGACCGCGTTCCGGCGTGGCACCGCCCCGACCAGGGGCCGGGGCCCACCCTTGCGACACCTCAGCGCCGCGGCGGCGGCGCGTCGATGGTTTCCTTGTGGCCCAGGCCCACCTGCCTGCCGACCACCATCGACGCCGCCATCGCCAGGACCTGGGTCGCGGCGTTGTCGGGGCCGTCCCAGAACTCGGCCTGCTGTGGCTGCAGGCGCAGCAGCGTCAGGTCGGGGTCGTCGGGGCCGCTGAACCAGGGACGCGCCACTGCCGACCAGAGCGCCTCCTTGCGCCCGGCATCGTCGACCAGTTCGGCATGGCCTCGCACCGACAGATAGTCGTTGTCCTTGCCGTCGAAGAAGGCGAGGTTGGCCGGACCGCCCGCGAGGTCCAGCAGGCCGTCCATGGCACGGCGGGAGGTCAGCATCCAGATGGCGCCGTCGGCATCCATCTCGAGCGGCGTCATCGGTCGGCTGGACAAGCCCTGCGCGTCGGCCAGGGTGAGCATCGCGACGCGATGCGGCTCGAGCTGCTCGGCCAGGCGTCGCATGGCTTCGGTGGACTGCGGCAAGGTCTTCATGGTCGGATGTCCTGGCAAGTGATGGAAATCGGGGGGGCACGCGGGCCGCTCGCGGCGGGCGCCTATCTCGAGGCCGCCCCGACGGGGTCGGCCTCTTCGTCTTCGATGTGCCCGTCCGCCAGCGCTTCGCTGCGCCAGCGTCCGAGCAGGCCCTGCACCTCGTCGTGGAGGGCCGCCCAGTCGACCGGCGCGGTCGGGCCGTCGACCCCGGTGCTGGTCAGGACGAGGAACTCCTGCACGCGCGAGAAGTGCAGCGCGGCCAGCCCTTCGAGCACGCTCATGGAGATGTCGCGGTTGTTGCTGGCCGTCTGCACCGACAGCAGCGACAGGTCACGCATCAGCTCCACCTCGTGCAGCAGGGCCGCCACGCTCGGCGCACGCTCGGGCTCGGCGTCCCGCACGGCCGGCAGCAGCACCTGCTCTTCGATCTTCCAGAGCAGTTCCAGACCCAGCCGCAGCCGCCTCTGCAATGCACGACGGCGGCGGCCTTCTGCCTGCTGGCGCTGCAGGAAGAGCTGCATCAGCGCGTCCTGCAGGCCGGCCAGCACGGCCATCAGCGCCTGCCGGGAATCACTGCGAGGCATGGTGGCGGCGTCCCGCGGCGGTCGTGCATCGGCGCGCACGTCGACAGGGCCGTCGACGATGCCGTCAGTGGTGCGAACGGTCGCTGAGCATGCGCACCAGCGCGAAGATCAGCGCGCCGGCGGCCGCCGCGATCAGCACCGAGCGCACGGGCTCGTCGCGCACATAGCCCACCGTCCTGTCGGACGCGTGCACGACCTTGGAGCGGACGCGGTCGGTGCCTTCCTGCACCCAGTGCGCGCCTTCGCGGGCCAGCCCTTCGGCTCGGCGCGCCAGACGGTCCACCACCGGCGCGGCTTCGTCGCGCAGGTCGGCCGCCCGGTCGGCGACGCGGTCGATGGTGCGCCGCGCAAGTCGCTGGGTGGAGTCCACGCCTTCGTGGGCATGGCGCGCGGCTTCGTCGAGTCGTTCCTGTGTGCTGTTCATGTCGGGGCTCCTGGAGTAGCGCGTGCCGATGGGCTCGCCGAAGACCTCACTGTGCCTGCCGACTCGGGGAAAACAGGTAGGCACGGTCCGCCGCCGGCTGTAGTCCGACGCGCCGCGCGCTTGTCGGAATCAGCCCACAGCCGGGCCCGGGGCGGCCCGCACGAGGTCGGCGCTTTCGCGATCGTCGCCGCGGTCGTCGCCACGGTCGTCCGCGAGCACGCTGCCGCCGCCGTCCGCGCCATCCTCCAGCAAGGGCAGCCAGGCCTCGATGGTGGTGCCCGCGCCCGGCGCCGAACGGATGCGCAGCTCGCCGCCTTCGGACTCCACGCGGTAGCGCATGCCCATCAGGCCGTGCGTGGTGCCGCTGCGCAGCGCGGGGTCGAAGCCCTGGCCGTCGTCCTGGACCAGCAGGCGTGCGCCGTCGCGGCCGTCCAGCCCCTGGGCCTGCAGCCGGACCGAGAGCTGCTGCGCGGCGGCATGGCGGGACGCGTTGGTCAGCGCCTCCTGCACCAGCCGGTAGAGCGTGATCTGCGCCGAGCCGGACAGCGGCAGGGTCTCCAGCTCGGTGTGGACACGGACGCCGCAGCGGGCGGCGAATTCGCGCGCCAGGATGTCCAGCGCCGCGGCCAGGCCGAGGTTGGACAGCGACGACGGGCGCAGGTCCTCGATGATGCGTCGCTTCAGCTCGATGCCTCGATTGATCGAGTCGTTGAGATTCTTCAGCCGGGCTTCGATGTCGGGCGTGGGCGGGCCGATCAGTCGCTTGAGCCGCGCCGCGTCGAGCTTGGCCGCGGTGAGCAGTGCGCCCAGCTCGTCGTGCAGTTCGCGCGCCAGGTGACTCCGCTCGTCTTCGCGGGCCGTCTGCAGATGGCGCGCCAGCTCGGTCAGGTCGGCCGTGCGCCGCGCCACCTCGATCTCCAGCCGGTCCCGCTCGTCCTGCAGCGCGCGTGCATGCTCGCGCTGCGCACGGTCGAAGCTGATCGTCTGCCGCAGGAAGAACGCCAGCGCCAGCAGGCTCAGCACGGTCATGGTGTTGATGCCGATGCGACCGCCGCGCACCGTGGCGTAGATCTCGTCTCGCTCGCGGTCGACGCGCTGCGTCTCGATCTCCAGCAGTCGCTGCGAGGCGCTGCGCACGACTTCCATCTTCTCGCGTCCGATGTCGGTCAGCACCAGCTCGCGCCAGGTGTCGTGGCGGCCCTGGTCGAACAGTTCCAGCGTCGTCGTCAGCTCGGACAGCTTGCTGCGGCTCTGCTCGTCGACCTGTGCCAGCACCGGCGCCGCCTCGGCGTCGCCGGCGTAGTAGCGGTCCAGCCAGCCCAGCGCGTCCTGCACGGCGCCCACCGAGCGCCGGTAGGGCTCCAGGTACTCGCTGCGTCCGGTGAGCAGGTAGCCGCGCTGTCCGGTCTCGGCGTCGATCAGGCCGCGCCACACGAGCTGGATCTGCGTGCGCGCCTGCCCGCGCTCGCCCAGGTGGGTCAGCGATGCGGTCGAACGCTCGTAGGCGGCTTCGTTGATGCCGAACAGCACCACCGCCGCCAGCACGGCCAGCGGCAGCAGCCAGGCACTGCGCCTGACGCGCTGGATGATCAAGGGAACGGTCTTCATCTTCAGGTTCAGGCGGCACCCGGTTCGCCAGGAGGAATCACATGATCAGAGTAGCCATCGTCGACGACCACGCGCTGGTGCGCGCCGGACTGCGCCAGTTCCTGGGCGAACAGGTCGACCTGCGCATCGTCGCCGAATGCGCCAGCGCGCGCGAGGTGATGGAGGTGGTGCGCCAGGAAGCGGCCGACGTCATCCTGCTCGACATCTCGATGCCCGGCCAGAGCGGGGTCGACGCGCTGCAGGCCATCAAGGCGCGCGCGCCCGGGCTGGCGGTGCTGATCCTCAGCAGCTTCCCCGAGGAACACTACGCCATCACGCTGCTGCGGCAGGGCGCCTCGGGTTACCTGGCCAAGGACTGCGATCCCGACGAGATCATCAAGGCCATCCGCACCGTGGCGCTGGGCCGGCGCTACATCACCGCCGGCATTGCCGAACGGCTGGCCAGCGGCCTGACGCAACCCGAAGACAAGCCGCCCCACGAGCTGCTGTCGGAGCGCGAGTTCCAGGTCTTCCTGCGCCTGGCCAAGGGCGAGACCATCAGCCACATGGCCGAGAGCATGTCGCTGAGCGTGAAGACGGTGTCGACCTACCGCACGCGCGTGATGGAGAAGATGGGGCTGGCGTCGAACAGCGACCTGACCTACTACGCGCTGAAGAACGGTCTCATCCAGTGAGCGGCGCTGCCGCCCCACGGCCGCGGCCTGCTCCTGGAGGGGAGCGGCCCGGCCCACCTCAGCCCAAGGCTCCGGGCGACGTGTCGCCGGGCCGGTCTGCCAGGTGGGTGCAGTAGCTGATGAGATCGTCGAGGTCGTTGGACTTGTCGAAGACGCGGTGCGCGCCCAGCGACCTGCACTTCTCGCGCATGTCCGCCGTGGCGTAGTTGGTCAGCACCACACGCCTGGCCCGCAGACCGGCCTGGGCAGCGCTGCGAAGCACGCCCAGGCCCGAACCCGACTTGAGAAAGACGTCGATGATGACGAGGTCGAGCTGCCCGTCGAGCTGCTTCATCCGCTTCAGTGCAGTGGCCTCGTCGCCGGCACTGCCCACCACCTGCACGGGGGACATCTCCTCGAGCGTGGCGACGAGGTTGTCCAGAATGATGGGACTGTCTTCGACGATGAAGGTCTTGACCAAGGTCGTGTCCGGCGGTGCCGCACCCGGGTTGGGTCCGCTGGAAGGTGACTGTGACACGCGGACCGGGCCGCGGCTGTCTGTGCACAAGACATTGGCCTGTAGGAGCGTTCCTACAGGCTTCGGGGGCGGCTCCCGCGATCGTGGCTCGCGGCGTTGCATGGGCTTGTCCTTTGCACGTTGCGCCAACCCGGGCGGGCCGGCGCAGGGCCGGACTCACCCGGCCGGTCGAACCGCGCTCAGTTGGTACGGGCCTGCGGCGGCTGCACGTTCAGCTCGTTGTCCACCGCGACGACACCGTCGACCCCGCGTGCCAGTTCGGTGGCGCGGGCGCGGGCGTCGGTGTCGGGCGCAGAGCCTCGCAGCACCACGCGCCCGGAGGCCGTGTCGACGTTGATCTGCAGTGCGCTCAACTGGCTGTCGCGTGCCAGGCGCGTGTTGACCTCGGCCGTGATGGCCATGTCCCTGGACTTGTTGGCAAGGCTGTCGGCGGCCTCGCCGGCGGACTGTCGGGCATCGCGGCCGGCCTCGCGCACGTCGGCGGCGATCTCGCCGGTCCTGCGTTCGGCGCTGGCGACGCTCTGGTCGACCTGCTGGCCGGCGGTCCGGCCGTCGTTGCGGTCACAGGCTGCCAGGATCAGGGTGCCGGCCAGAACGGCCAGGATGCTGCGCGACAGGCGGGGGGTCGGGGTCTTCATGGAGCTTCTCCGTCGTGAATGCCCTGGAATGGGGCGATGCACTCACGATAGAAGCCAGGCCACGTCGCGGCGATCGGTGGGCAGCCCGTCCGGCTGTCGGACGGGGCCGACAGCGGCGGGCCGGCGAGCAGGGCTCCGACCCGACCTAGTCTTCTCGCGGCGGCTCGCGCGAGGCCTGGGCGGCACCGTCTTCGGCCGCGTACTCCTTGAGGCGGTTGTAAAGCGTCTTCAGGCTGACGCCCAACACGGCGGCCGTGCGTTCCTTGTGGTGGTTGTAGTGGCGCAGCGTGGCCAGCATCAGCGCGCGTTCGGCCTGCGCCATCGAGGTGCCGATCGGCAGCGTGATGCTGTCGGCCAGCTCGGCCGCCGGCGCGGGCGAGATGGCGGCGGCCGGCATGGGCGGCGCCGCCGCGGCGGGCAGCGGCGAGGGCGCGACCGCGGGCTCGGCGCTGGCGGCCGGGGCGGCGGCGGAAGGCGGCGGCACCGAGGTCCCGGCCGCCGAACCGTCGGCGCGTGGCAGCCACTGCTCGTCGATGAGATCGCCTTGTGCCATCACGTAGGCACGCTGCACCGCATTGCGCAGTTCGCGCACGTTGCCGGGCCAGTGCCAGGTGCCCAGTTGCGCGAGCGCCGCGGGTGTGAAGCGTCGCGCCTGCCCTTCCTGCTCGATGATGCCCTGCAGGAAGTGCTCGGCCAGCAGCGGCACGTCGGTGAGCCGGTCGCGCAGCGGCGGCAGCTCGATGGGGAACACGTTCAGCCGGTACAGCAGGTCTTCGCGCAGCTTGCCGGCGGCCACCGCATGGTGCGGCAGCCGGTTGGTGGCGGCAATGATGCGCACGTCGGCCTCCTGGCTCTGGGTGCTGCCCACGCGCATGAAGCGCCCGGTCTCCAGCACGCGCAGCAGCTTGACCTGCAGCTCCAGCGGCATCTCGGTGATCTCGTCGAGGAACAGCGTGCCGCCGCTGGAGCGTTCGAAGAAGCCCTGGTGCTGGCGGTCGGCGCCGGTGAAACTGCCCTTCTCGTGGCCGAAGATCTCGCTCTCGATCAGGTTGGGCGAGATGGCACCGCAGTTGACCGCCAGGAAGGGCCTCTTGCGCCTGCGGCTGAGGTCGTGCACGGTCTGCGCCACCACCTCCTTGCCGGTGCCGCTCTCGCCGGTGATGAAGACGGTGACGCTGGTGCCGGCGACGCGCGAGATCTGCTCGTAGATGCGCTGCATGGCCGCGCTCTTGCCCCACAGGTGCCCGAAGTGACCGCTCGAGGCCAGGTTGGCGGTCAGGTCTTCCACCTCGGCCTTCAGCGCCGCCGGCTTCATGATGCGCGACAGCACGCCCTGCAGCTGCTTCAGGTTGACCGGCTTGACGAGATAGTCGGCCGCCCCCAGGCGCAGCGCCTGGATCGAGGTGTCCATGCTGGCATGTCCCGTGCACAGCACGACCTCGGAGTTGGCCACCAGGTTCGGGTCGGCCAGCAGGTCCATGCCGTTGCCGTCGGGCAGACGCAGGTCGAGCAGCAGGATGTCGGGCTGCTGCAGCGAGATCTGCCGCCGCGCGTCGCGCAGGTTGTGCGCCACCGCGACGGTGAAGTGCTCGCCGGCAATGAGTTCGCGCAGCGACGCGGCGGAGTCGATGTCGTCGTCGACGACCAGGGCATGGGGCATGTACTTCAACTCCTCGGAAGAACCGCCGCATCAGGAAGGCACTGCCGGTCGGACAGCGCACTTCCTCGACACCGGCCGGACTGGCATTCTGACCCCGAACGGTCGTTGCATCTCAGGCAGCGCATCGCCGGGCCGCTCGCCCGCCACCGTTGCGCGGTCTGGCGGGCACACCGGTTGCTGCATCGGACCATGCCTTCTTCATCACGCGACATCATGTTTGATTCCAACCTGGACGAGCACGACAACCCTGGCCCTCACGATGCCTTCGAGCCGCGCGGCGACGGGGCCACTGGCGTGCGCGGCGCGCTGCGCCAGGGGCTGTTGCTGCTGGCGCTGGGCGCTCTGCTGCTGAATGCGCTGGAATGCGTCAACCGCACGCAGCGCCGTCGATGGGAAGGCCGCACGGGCAGGCTGCCCGAGCGACTGCAGACCTGGGAGGGCGAAGGCGGCCGGCCGGACGTCGACCCTGCGCCCGCCGGCGCCTTTTCATCACCGCTGTGACCCGCGACCAGCGAGCCTGAAGCGGCTGCGACACCCTCGGCACCGTCGGCGCACCGGCCCATGGCGCCAGCGCCGCCACGTCGGCCGGCACCACCACCAGGGCGGCGCGACCGACAGGCGGGACCGGGGCGCTGACACGGCTTGGGCCCTGGCCTGCAATCACCGCCAGACCATCAATGCCAGGGCTCCTCGGGCTTCCGCGAGCCGGGCGCCAGGGGGTCGATCACGGGTTCCTGGCCCGGCATCGGCGGCTCCTGCACTTCGGGGGGCATCGGTTGTGCGGGGGGTACCGGGTGGGGTGACGGGGGCAAGGGCACGACATCGGGGGGCGGCTGCGGCACATCGACCGACAACTGCAGCGGGGTCCAGGGGGCCGCCGGTCGGGCCGCAGGCAGTGATCGAGTCGCGGAAGGCTGGCATCGGGTCATGTCGTCGAATCTCCTTGCGCGATGCGGGCAAGCGACGTTCCTGCCCACGCGAAAGGCGCGCTGCGGGGCACGCAGCGGTTTGCTGCAAGTCCTTCCTCGTCCCCCCGGGCATCAACCCCTCCCCCGGCCCCGCCACCCGGGCCGCGAGGGCCGACCCGGGAGCGTCGATTGCAGGGGATGTCGTTCCTGGTGCCGAGGATCTGCCCATGGGCCCTGCCCCCACCCCGCCTGCCCATCCGGTCGAGCCACCTCCTGCCACCTTGCCGGTCGACCAGGACTCGGTGGCCGGTGAAGAAGACCCGGGTGCCGCGCTGGGGGAACTCAGCCCGGATGCGGGGCCGCCGATGCCCCGTCGCGCCGCGGCACCGTCACCGGCGCCCCCGGCGGCGGCCGACCCTTCAGCGAACCGTGGCGCTTCGCGTAGACCCAGGTGAACTCGGCACCCAGCAGAAAGATCTGCGCCGAGTAGTAGACCCACAGCAGCAGCACCACCAGCGAGGCGGCTGCGCCGAAGGGCGAGGCGACGCCGCTGCGGCCGATGTACATGCCGATCAGCGTCTTGCCCAGCGTGAAGAGCAGCGCGGTGATGGCACTGCCGATCCAGACGTCGCGCCAGTCGACCTTCACGCGCGGGATCCACTTGTAGATCATCGCGAACATGGCGGTGATGAGCGCGAAGCTGACCGTGAAGTTGACGACGGCGGCCAGGATGGCGACCTCGCCGAACCAGGGTGCCCACCACTTGCCCAGCGCCGACAGCGCCGCGCTGATGACCAGCGACACCATCAGCAGGAAGCCGATGCCCAGCACCAGCCCGAGCGACAGCAGTCGCGCCCGCAACAGCTTGAAGAGGCCGCCGCGCGGCCGCGCCGGTGCCCGCCAGATGCGATCCATCGCATCCTGGAGCTCCGCGAACACGGTGGTGGCGCCGATGAGCAGCACCGCCAGTCCGATGGCCGTGCCCAGCAGGCCCGAGCGCGGCTGGTTCAGCCCTTCGAGCAGCGACTCCACCGTGGCGGCGCTGTCGGCGCCGACCAGTCCCGACAGCTGCTCGAGGATCTCGCCGCGTGCGGCCTGCTCACCGAACACGAGGCCGGCCACCGAGATCACGATCAGCAGCAGCGGCGCGATGGAGAACAAGGTGTAGAAGGCCAGCGCCGCACCCATGCTGGCGGCGTAGTCGTCGGACCACGATGACGCGGCATCGGCGAGCAGGCGCCAGGCCGCGCCGAACATCGCCGCGACGCTTTACTGGCTGGCCGCCGACGCCGGGGACATGGCCGAGCTCCCGGTGGTGCCAGGCGTCATGCCGGTCGTGCCGTCGGTGCCGGTCGAGCCGGAGCTGCCCGGGGTGGTGTCCGAGGTCGTGCCCGAGGTCGAGCCGGTGCTCGGGGGCGTGCTGGGCATCGGCGTCGGCGTCGACTCGGTCGTCGACGGCATCGGCGGCGGCGTGGCAGGCACTTCGGGCTCGGGCGTCCGGTTGCAGCCGGCCACGGCGCCCAGCAGGACGACGGAAAGGGTCAGGCCGGCCAGCGCGCGGCGGGTGTTCGAGTGGTGGATCATGTTGCTTCCCTCGGTGGGTGAATGTTTGCCATCGGCACGCGTGTCGTCGGCTCGATGGCACGGGCGGCCGCAAAAACTGCGGCAGGCGTCACCGGGCCGTTGTGGCGACCCGGTGGCGCTGTCCGTCCGGCAAGGTGCATGCCCGGCCCGCTCGCGGACCGTCGACGGCAGGCCTGACAGAGGGGTCAGCCGCGGGACGGGGGCCCGGCCGTTCCTTCACCCATTTCGGCGGCGATGGCCAGCAGCTCGTCGGCGGCGGGCTTGTCCCAGTGCTCGCCATGCGAAGCCACGGCATAGAAGCGGATCATCTCGTCGAGCACCATCGGATGGCGCCAGCCCGATCCCTGCAGCCGCTTGGAGAGGCTGGGATGGCGGCCCAGCCGTGTGAACTCGGCCAGCAGCGACTCCACCAGCTCGGCCTGGCGCTCGGGCGCCAGCGCGGCGATCTCGTCGGCGCAGCGCTGCCGACGGCGACGCATCCACTCGGCCAGCCACTGCGCCTGGCGCTTGGCCTGCAGCTCGCGCGCGCCGGCCGCCAGGGCCGGAGCGCCCTGCCCCGCTGCCGGTGCGGCTGCCTCGGCCAGACGCGCCGCCCGGGCCGCTTCGGCAGGCATCAGCGAGCGCAGGTAGCGCAGCGGGTCGCGCAGGGGTTCGGGGAAGGCGCTGGCCAGCCGCCGCTGCAGTGCTTCGAGGCCACTGCGCAACGCGGTCTCGCCATGTTCATGGGCCAGGGTCTCGGCGGCTTCGTCGGGCACGCCCAGGCGCTGCGCCAGGGCGATCAGGCCCAGGTCCACCGGCTGCGGCGGGTGGCTCAGCGGCAGCACGCTCTGCTTCTTGGACTGGATGCGGAACTGCAGCATGTCCACGAAGCGTCCCTGCTTGTGTTCGATCAGCTCGATCTCGATGTCGGTGATGGCGTTGATCTCGGCGATCGCCGGCTTGAGCGTGTCTCGCTTGAAGATGCGGTACTCCTGGCGTGCGGTCTTCTCGTTGGCCGGGTTGCCGCTGAGCACCGGCTGCCACCAGCGCCAGGCCTGTCGCGCCGTGAGTCCGACCCCCTTGTAGCGCGTGCAGATCTCGTAGAGCGCCACTCCGGCATGGGATCGCAGCTGGCTGATGATCTCCAGCCGCAGGCGCGCAAACACCGTGGGCTGCAGCAACTCCTGCTTGAGGTTGACGGCGTAGGACCATTCGATCCACACCTGCCCGCGCTCCTTGCTCAGCCGCGCGTGCGCCAGCAGGCCGCTGACGTTCCAGCTGCTGCCTTCGCCCGTCGTGGGCGACTGCCACTCGACCGTGGTGGACACCATCGCGCGCAGGTGCTTCTTGATGAGCGCGTGGTCGTTGCTGTCGAAGTCCAGGCCCTTGATCACCATCTCGAGCGGCACTCGGAAGACCTCGCGCTCCAGGCCCTGATCCTGGGCGTGGAACAGCAGCACGTTGTAGCTCTTGCGTCCCAGCGCCGTGATGCGCGCCGACTTGGGCACGATGGCCAGCGTGTTGACCGCCTTGCGCAGCACATCGGCATCGCCGCCGGCGGCCGCCGCTGGGCGGGCACGGCGACGCGGGGCCGCCGTCAGGGCGGCCTCGGGGTCCTTCGACACGGCCCGTGCCCTGCCCTCGCCTTCAGCCATCCGCGCATGGTAGCCCATAGGTGAGTGCGTGTTTCACGTGTGTGCCACGACGCGCAGCGGGCCGGCGCCCGCTTGAAATCCCGAAAAGTCTCACGTGAAATCGTCGCTCCTCGGGGCATGGTGCCCCGGCAACTCCCGAACAGTCTCCGTTCGACGCAGCCTCCCGACGCGGCCGCCGTCCCGAAAACTCTCCGGCATCGAGGTCCGGGGAGGGATGCGGCCTCAAGCCAGCGGCGCTCGCGTCCACCCGGCCGCCCGCGCAGCCCCGGCGGCCCGTCCAGCGCGCAGGAGGGAGCTGCCGCCGGTCGCCGGGCCCCGTATCCACTGCGGGTCCTTCCTGCCGGCTCGCCGCCGTGTCCCGCATGCACGCACCTGGGGTCCCGCAAAGTCTCCGGCGTTTCCTGCATCCACTCCGGGAATAGCCGCAAGGTATTGATTTTATTGAGGAAATCCCGGCCTGAAGGTATTGAAGGACTTCAAGGTTCCTCAATTCCTGAAGCGGCGGGGTGGGTCGGAGAGCAAAAGGCCAGGGCAGCCGGGGCTCGAGAGCATGGGCGGCGTCATAAGCTGCCCATGCAACATGCCTTGAACGATAATCTTTGCAGGACGCGGCCTGCTAGACGAATTCCCTGGCAACCAGGCGGTTTCCGTCTAGCGCCCGCCGCGAGTGAAACAGGAGCCCGCTTGGATCCGATCAACTTCAAACTGCCGCCTCGCATCAATCTCAAGGACATCGCCGATCAGGCCGAGCGTGCTGTCCTGATGATGGAGCAGATCCGCACCGCGATGCTGGCCCCCAGTGCGCGCAAGGCGCCTCCGGTGTTCAACCTGAGCCAGATCGCGGCCATGTGCGGCATCGAGAAGGGTTCGGTCAATCACCGCATGTCCAAGAACGATCTGCCGGCCGGCCGCCTCAATTCTGCCGGCAGTCGGCGCGAGTTCAGCCTGGCCGAAGCGCGCAGCTGGGTGCGTGAGTACCGCCGGGCCCTGCTGCGGCCCGAAGGCGCCGAAGCGGTCACGATCAGCATCGGCAACTTCAAGGGCGGCGTGTCCAAGACGACGACCGCGGTGACGCTGGCCCAGGGCCTGTCGCTGCTGGGCCACCGTGTGCTGGTGATCGACACCGACCCGCAGGGCTCGCTGACGACGCTGTTCGGCATCCTGCCGGATACCGAGATCAACGAAGAGGACACCATCCTGCCGCTGGCGATGGGCACCGAGACCTCGATCCGTTACGCGATCAGGCCCACCTACTGGGACGGCATCGACCTGGTGGGTGCGGCGCCGGTGCTCTTCGGTGCGGAGTTCGCGTTGCCGGCGAGGCAGACGCAGGAGCCGGGCTTCGAGTTCTGGCGCGTGCTCGACCTGGGCATCGATGACGTGCGCGGCGAGTACGACGTGATCGTCATCGACACCCCCCCTGCCCTGTCGTACACCACCATCAATGCCTTCATGGCTTCCGACGGCATCATCATGCCCCTGCCGCCCAACGCGCTGGACTTTGCGTCGGCGTCGCAGTTCTGGAGCCTGTTTTCCGACCTGGCCACCGAGTTGCTGACCAAGCGCGGGCTGAGCAAGGAGTTCGACTTCGTTCACATCCTGCTGGCCCGGGTCGATTCAGCAGATGCTTCCAGCAACATCGTGCGGCAGTGGATCGGCCAGACCTACGCTGAGAAGGTGCTGCCCGTGGAGATACCCAAGACGGCGGTGTCGGGCGTGGCCAGCGCCGAGTTCGGGACCGTCTACGACGTCTCGCGCTACGACGGCAACGCGCGCACCTTCAAGCGTGCCCGCGATGCCTACGACAGCTTCGTCGGGCACATCGAAGGATCGATCCGTGGTGTCTGGACCCGGCAGGTGGGCACCCCGGCGCGTCCCGCCCCGGCGTTGAACCGTTCAACACGTGCCGCCAAGGGAGCTGAGCGATGAGCAAGAAACTCGCGGCCAAGGCCAGCCTGATCCAGATGCCGCCCCTGCCGGCCGCCGGCACCGGCGGCGATCCCCGGCCTGAGGCACAGGAGCCGCGCGTGAAGACGGCACCGGGATCGATGGCGCACTTCATGGCGTCGCAGTCCTCGGCGGTGAAGGAGGCCGAGGAACTGCGCGAACGCCTGAAGGCGTTCGACGGCGCCCAGGCCGTCCGCTTGCTCGACGCCCGGAGCGTGCGCGCCTCCCGCTGGGCCAACCGCCACGCGGATTCGTTCAGCGATGCCGCGTTCGAGGAGCTCAAGTCGGAGATTGCGTCCGCCGGCGGCAATGTGCAGCCCGCCAGCGTGCGACGGCTTCCAGAGCCTGCGGGGTCGGCGTCGGTGCAGCAGGACGGTCCGGCCTACGAGTTGATCTTCGGCCACCGTCGCCACCGCGCCTGCCTCGAACTGGGCTTGCCGCTGCAGGCCATGGTGGTCGAGGCGAGCGACCGCGAGTTGTTCGAGGCGATGGAGCGCGAGAACCGCTCAAGGAAGAACCTCAGCGCGTGGGAGCAGGGAACGATGTACCGACGGGCCCTCGACGAGGGCCTCTACCCGTCACAGCGCAAGCTGGCCGAAGCGCTGGGCGTGGACATTTCGCTGGTGTCCAAGAGCCTGTCGCTGGCCCGTCTGCCCGCTGGGGTGGTGGCGGCTTTCCGCAGTCCGCTGGACATCCAGTTCCGCTGGGCGCAGCCGCTGTCGGAAGCGCTGCAGCGTGACCCCGACGCCATGCTGGCGCGCGCCGCCCAACTGCGCGTCGCGGGCGGCACCCCTTCGGCCGCCCAGGTGTTCGCCGCGCTGACCGGGCAGGGCAGCGAAGTGTTGAACGGTTCAACACCCCGGCGGCGGACCCTCTCCGGCGCCGCGGGACTCCGTGCCACGATGGTGCGCGACGCGCAGGGCAGGGTGGTGATCAGCTTCCCCATCGGGGCTCTCGACGCCGCAGGCGAGGCGGAACTGGCGGTCTTCATCGAACAGCTCCTGGGGCGGCGTTGAACCGCCCCTGCCCGCAACGGCGCGTGCCTTGACCGGCCGCGAACACGCGCGCCGTCCTCCCTCCCGAAAACTCTCCGCCTGGCCGCGGCGCCCGTGCGGAAGCCCCGTCTGGGTAGCGACGACCGTCCCGCTGTGGCGGCCTCGGCCCGCTCAGCCGGTCGCTGTGTAGACCGAGGTGCTCGCCGCGCTCCTGTGACCGAGCCGGGCCTGCAGCACGTCCTGCGGCACGCCGCGAGCCGCCGCGTGCAGGGCGTGGCTGTGACGCAGCCAGTGCGTCGAGGCCTGGCCGATGCGCGCCGCGGCCGCCGGGTCGGCGTGCGACAGGTCGGCAGCGCACTGCTCGAAGCCCTGCACCAGCACCTCGTAGAGCCGGGCGGCGGACAGGGCCTGCGGACCATCGAGGCGTGCGATCAGAGGTGTCGCCGGGTCATTTGACAGGATCCGCCGATCGAGCCCGCGATCCGTCAAGTACTCCCGAAAACTCTCCACGGCGGCGTCGGGCAAGGGCACATCGCGCTCGTCGCCGCGTCGTCCCGGCACCCTGAGCGACCACACCACCCGCCTGCCGGCCAGCGTCTCCTGGCGCAGCCATGCGACCCGAGCCGCTGCCAGCTCCGCCAGCCGCAGGCCGGTCAGGTAGGCCAGGCGCAGCACGAAACGCAGGCGACGACGGGCAGGCAAGGGGCCGCGGCGGTCGAGCCAGCGGTCAACCTGCTTCCATTGCGCCGGCGACAGCGCGCGCTGCGGGGGTGCCGGCATGCCCGCCGCGCGCCGGGCCAGTGCCTGCCATGGGTTGGCGGCCAGGTAGTGCTGTCGCACCAGCCACCCGCACAAGGAGCGCACGACGGCCACCGCCACGGCTCGCGAAGCACAGGACAAGGGGCCCTCGAAGGGTCGCCAGGCGCCGTTCGAGCGCCCGGTCTGGCGCGGCCCTGTCCAGCCCGGCGCCGGTGCTTCCAGGAAGGCGCTGTAGGCAGCGCAGTCCTCGCCGTCCAGCGACGACAGCGGCTTGCGACGTTCGATGACGGCCCACAGCAGGAAGCGTTCGGCCTCCTTGCGATAGGCGCGCCAGGTGTGGGAGACGTCCCCGTGCTGCTGCAGCCAGGCTTGCACGGCCTGCAGATCGTTGGCAACCGACAGGCTGCAGCGTGCCGCCGGGCCGCGGTTCAGGCCGCGCGATCCGTCGAGCGCAGCCGGCAGCAGCAGACGCTCCAGCGGCACGATGCCCGGCTGCGCTGCAGGCGCCGGCGGCAGGGCAGGACCGGGAAGGGCGGCGCCCAGGCTGGCTTCGTGCTGCTGCAGCCAGCCCTGGATGCGTGCGGCGCCCTGCGGCCCCATCTTCGGCACGCCCCGGTGCCACCGCGGGCCCTTGCGACGCAGAAGGGCCAGCAGGTCCCCCAGGCTGACCACGCCGACCGCGGCCAGGCGCTGCGCGACGCGGTCGTCGAACCAGGCCGCCACGGCATCGCCGGGCCGAGGCTGGCGGGCGTCCTGCCGTTCCAGCCACTGCAGGGCCAGCAGCAGGCGCTGGCGCAGGCGCTGGCGGCGACGCGCTGCGCTGCGGGCATCGTCGCGGCCGAAACGGGCCTGGTAGAGCTCCAGCAGCTCGGCCTCGCTGTAATGGTCGGCCGCCAGGCCGGCCCGGAACTCGTCCAGCGTGGGCTGGGCCTGCGCCGCATCGACCATGGCCTCGGGATCGCGCCGCAGCAGGGCTGCGATGTCGGGTCGGCCGAGCGCGCGGGCCTGGCTGCGCAGCCCATCGAGCAGCCCTTGCAGTTCGCTGCGCGCCCGCCTCGCGTCGGCCGCGCCGTCGCCCTGCAGGTAGCGCGCCCAGGCCGCCGCCAGATCCAGGCCTTCGGCCCAGCTGCGCACGAACGCCAGCTCGCGCGGCGCGAGCCAGGCCGCCGTGCTGGTCCGGGAGGAGGGCCGTCGGGAATTTTCCATGTGATTCAGGCACTTGGGCCTGCAGCAGCCCAGTGGCGCGACAGGACGGGACTGAAATTGTCACCATGATAACTTTTCCGACAAGCCGCCTCTCTTACAGACGAGCGCCCGCGCATACCCACCCTTACAGGCTGTCCTACAGACAGCACCTGGAGCGGCTGGTAGCGTTGGCGCATTCAGGCGCTACCAGCCTTGCCGGGTCCCCCGTCGAACCGAGGTTGCGCGCAGGAAGTGAGGGTAGGTCCATGTTCCAGCGCAAGCCCGTTCAGGAACTCAGGAGAGTGGTCTGGCGCATCAGCGAAGCCAACCCGGCCGGAGAGTGGGTCGCGCTGACCGGCAGACCCGCGCCCACGGCTCCCGCCGCACCCGAGACCCATGACCGATGGTTCCGGGTTTCGTCGCTGGAGCTCGCCAAGGGTTCGGACGTGACCGAGACCGACGTGAGCCAGCTGCCCGGCGAGTTCCTGGACGCTTTCGGCCCGCGCCGCTGAGCGGGGCGCCTGCCGGCGAGGCGGCGTCGTGGCCGCGGGCGGCGCGCGAGGCTCCGCTACAGCAGCGACTTGCGCATCATGCCGTGCACACCGCGGTGCCCGTTGACGCTCTGCGTGATGCGGAAGTCGGCCGCCAGGCTGCACAGCGTGTAGGCGTCCTCGCGCGACAGGCCGGCCTTCTCGCCCAGCAGCACGATCATGTCGCGCAGGGCCATCGCCAGGCACT
>LNFM01001264.1_pt1 | contig 80556 bp, 70 predicted proteins | sample 596031 | NCBI WGS metagenome assembly LNFM01 (sample SAMN04254537, study PRJNA301005) | activated carbon metagenome | isolation source: dual media filters at the Ann Arbor, Michigan drinking water treatment plant | place: USA: Ann Arbor | reverse complement strand
TCCAGGGTCTTGTTCTGCTCCTGCGCCTCGCGCTCGATCACCGGGGCGCACAGCACCAGGTCGGCGGTGACCACGGGCTCTTGCGTGTAGTCGAACGTGAGCACGTTCGTGGCGTAGTCCTTCTGGCGGTACTCGCGGTTGAGCTGGCGGCCTTCCTCCTCGCCCACGATGCGCACCGTAATCTCGGCGTCGATGGCCAGCGCATGGCGAATCCAGCGCGTGACCTTGTGGCGCGGCAGCACGGCGCGGTGGGCGGCTGCGCCGTCAAAGGTGCCAAATTGCAGCGACAGGGAGAGTTGGTTCAGGGGCATAGGAGCGTTTTGGGCAGAAGGTGCTAGTGGGGCGGTCTTTTATAGCTATGAAAACAATAGCGATTGCCGGGGCTTCCCGCGTCAGTCCCGCGTCAGTCCCGCGTGCGCGCCGCCACCGCGCGGCGTGGGGCGTCGTAGGCATCCACGATGCGGGCCACCAGCGGGTGGCGTACCACGTCGGCGCTGGTGAACCGCGTGACCGATATGCCCTTGACCCGCTTGAGCACGCGCTCGGCGTCCACCAGGCCGCTCATCGCGCCCTTGGGCAGGTCGATCTGGCTCACGTCGCCCGTGACCACGGCCCGCGATCCGAAGCCGATGCGCGTGAGGAACATCTTCATCTGCTCGGGCGTGGTGTTCTGGGCTTCGTCCAGGATCACGAAGGCGTTGTTGAGCGTGCGGCCGCGCATGAAGGCCAGCGGGGCGATCTCGATCGCGTTGCGCTCGAACGCCTTGAGCACCTTGTCGTGGCCCATCAGCTCGTAGAGCGCGTCGTACAGCGGGCGCAGGTACGGGTCCACCTTCTGCGCCAGGTCGCCGGGCAGAAAGCCCAGGCGCTCGCCTGCCTCGACCGCCGGGCGCGTCAGCACGATGCGCTGCACGCTGCTGCGCTCCAGCGCATCCACCGCGCAGGCCACGGCCAGGTAAGTCTTGCCGGTGCCGGCGGGGCCGATGCCGAAGGTGATGTCGTGGCTGGCGATGTTCTGCAGGTACAGGTTCTGCGTGGGCGTGCGGCCGCGCAGGTCGGCACGGCGCGTGCTGAGCACGATGGCATCTGCGGGCGCATCCAGCAGTTCGCTGTCACCGGCCAGCATGAGCTGCAGGTGGTCCTCGGCAATCGGGCGCTCGGCCATTTCATACAGGGCCTGCAGCAGCTCCATGGCCTGCGTGGCCTTGGCCTTGGGGCCATCGACCTTGAACTGCTCGTGCCGGTGCGCAATGCTCACCTGCAAAGCCACCTCGATGGTGCGCAGGTGCGCATCGGCCGGGCCGCACAGGTGGGTGAGGCGCGTGTTGTTGTGGGGGGTGAAGGTGTGGCGCAGGATCACGCTGATAATTCCAGTCTGGCTAGAAAAAAGGCGCTGCAGCGTGTGCGGTCGCCGGCAAAGGACACCCAATGATAGGCAAGTTGACCGGCACCCTGCTGGAGAAGAATCCCCCCGAGGTGCTGCTGGACTGCCACGGCGTCGGCTACGAGGTCTATGTGCCCATGAGCACGTTCTACAACCTGCCGGCCCTGGGCGAGCGCGTGAGCCTGCTCACCCAGTTCATCGTGCGGGAAGACGCGCAGCTGCTCTACGGCTTTGCCACCGCGCCCGAGCGCCAGGCCTTTCGTGAGCTCATCAAGATCTCGGGCGTGGGGCCGCGCACGGCACTGTCGGTGCTGTCGGGCATGGGCGTGACCGACCTCGCCCAGGCCGTCACGCTGCAGGAGGCGGGCCGGCTGGTGAAGGTGCCCGGCATCGGCAAGAAGACGGCCGAGCGGTTGCTGCTGGAGCTCAAGGGCAAGCTGGGTGCCGACATGGGCGCGGCAGGCGGCGGTGCCATGCACAGCGATGCGCAGGCCGACATCCTGCAGGCGCTGCTGGCACTCGGTTACAACGACAAGGAGGCGGCGGCTGCGCTCAAGGCCTTGCCGGCCGATGTCGGCGTGAGTGACGGCATCAAGCTGGCGCTGAAGGCGCTGGCGCGCTGATAATCCCCTGGCATCCCATGGACTTTCCGCGGCTCGCCGCGGGCTTTGGCCGCGACATGACCAGGCGGCTGTGCACAGTTAAGCAAAGGACTTGAAATGAAGCGAATCTTCACCGGGCGCTGGACCGCCGGTTTCACCGTAGCCGCCGCCGCGCTGCTGTCCGCATGTGGCGGGGGTTCCGCCGGTGGCAGCACCTCTGCGCCCGCCCTCAGCGCCCCGATCACTTCGATGGCGTCGTGGGTGCAACCCGCCAGCGCCGTCCAGGATGTGGCCAGCATCAAGTCCCGCAGCGTAGACGCTGCGCCCCGGGCCGTGGTGGTCAGCCTGGGTGAACTGGACGCGGGCAAGACCGCCGCCGCGGCGCCCTCGGTCGGCCCCCGCCTGGTGGGTGTGGGGCGTGACGTGGACGCCACCAAGAGCGCATCTGCAACCCAGGCCCAGTGGAAGTGGACCGATACCCCTGCGGGCGGCAAGGTAGCCGCCATCAGTTTCCAGGCCAAGGGCGCCTATGGCGTGCGTCTGGGGGTGCTGGTGGACCAGCTGCCGGGCAGTGCGCTGCTGCGCGTGTACACCCAGGCTGCTGCCGCCAAGCCTTACCAGGTGGCCGGGCAGGCCATCCTGCAGATCATCGAGCGCAACCAGGCCGCCGGTGACCGCAGCGATGCGGCCCGTACCTGGTGGACGCCCGATACGGGTGAAGGCGAGGCCACGCTGGAGGTCGAGCTGCCCCCGGGCGTGCCGGCGAGCGCGCTGCGCATCTCGGTGCCACAGCTGTCGCACATCTTCGAGAACCTCTCGCTGCCGACCGAAGCCGACCTGGCCGACAGCCGTCGGCTGGACAGCAAGGACATTGGCGATTCCGTCCTGTGCAACCTCGACTCCACCTGCTACAACGACGGAGCCAGCGAGCGCAATGCCGTGGCCCGCATGGTCTATGTCAAGAGTGGCGGCTCCTTCCTGTGCACCGGCACGCTGCTCAATGACGGCAATTCGTCCGGTACCCCGTATTTCCTGAGCGCCAACCACTGCATCTCCGAGCAGACGGTGGCCTCCACGCTGCAGACCAACTGGTTCTTCCGCTCATCGGGCTGCAACAGCGGCGCCCTGCAAAGCGCGTCCACCCGCAAGGTGGGCGGTGCACGGCTGCTTTACGCCAGTACGGACACAGATGTCGCGTTCATGCAGCTGAACGACACGCCCCCCGCGGGTGCCGTGTTTGCAGGCTGGGACGCATCCAGCGTCGCTGCGGGCTCATCCATCATCGGCCTGCACCATCCGCGCGGCGATCTGCTCAAGCTCAGCATCGGGGCCGTGGCCGGCCAGTCGAGCTGCTCCAGCATCTCCGCCACCCAGTTCCAGTGCGTGGGTAGCACCGGCAATTTCTACAGGGTGACGTGGAGCCAGGGCACGACCGAAGGCGGCAGCAGCGGCTCGGCCATCTTCCGGGGTGGCAAGGTCATCGGCACGCTGTATGGCGGCAGCGCCATCTGCAGCAACCGCGCGTCATCAGACTACTACGGCCGCCTGGACGTGGCTTACAACGCGGCCCTGAAAACCTGGCTGGCTGGCTCGGGCACTTCGCCACAGCCATCCGCGCGCACTGCCATCTACCGTTTCTTCAACGTACAGACCGGCGCGCACTTCTTCACGGCCAGCGCTGCCGAGCGCGACTTCGTCATCCAGACGTATCCGCAATTCCAGTACGAAAACATCGCTTTCTATGCCTACGGGCAACCCACGGCGGGCCAGAGCACGGTGTTCCGTTTCTTCAACAAGAGCAACGGCGCTCACTTCTACACCATCAATCAGGCTGAAAGCGATTTCGTCCGGGCCAACTATCCCGTCTTCAACTACGAAGGCCCCATCTGGTATGCCCAGGCAACGGCCGCCGCGGGCACCACGCCCATCTACCGCTTCTACAAGCCATCGACGGGTACCCACTTCTACACCGTGAACGCCGCGGAGCGCGACTTCATCATCGCCAACTACCGGGACTTCCAGTACGAAAACATTGCGTACTACGCCTGGACCAGCCAGTAAGGCAGGGCGCGCGCCGACCGTATGACCATCCAGACCGACGACTTCGCCCCCGCACCTGCCAAACGCGTCATCTCCGCCGTGCCCGCTTCTCCACAGGAAGAAGCCATCGAGCGGGCGCTGCGCCCCAAGTTGCTGCAGGAGTACGTGGGCCAGTCGAAGGCGCGCGAGCAACTGGAGATCTTCATCGGCGCGGCCCGAAAGCGTGGCGAGGCACTGGACCATGTGCTGCTGTTCGGGCCCCCGGGCCTGGGCAAGACCACGCTGAGCCACATCATTGCGGCCGAGCTGGGGGTGAACCTGCGCCAGACCAGCGGCCCGGTGCTGGAGAAACCCAAGGACCTGGCCGCGCTGCTGACCAACCTGGAAAAGAACGACGTTCTCTTCATCGACGAGATCCACCGCCTCTCGCCCGTGGTCGAGGAAATCCTCTACCCCGCGCTGGAGGACTACCAGATCGACATCATGATTGGCGAGGGCCCCGCGGCTCGCAGCATCAAGCTCGACCTGCAGCCCTTCACGCTGGTGGGGGCCACCACGCGCGCGGGCATGCTCACCAACCCGCTGCGCGACCGCTTTGGCATCGTCGCGCGGCTGGAGTTCTACACCGCCGAAGAGCTGGCGCGCATCGTCAAGCGCAGCGCCGGGCTGCTCAACGCGCCCATGGACGATGAAGGCGGTTTCGAAATCGCGCGCCGCTCGCGTGGTACGCCCCGCATCGCCAACCGGCTGTTGCGACGCGTGCGTGACTACGCCGAAGTCAAGAGCGATGGCCGCATCACCAAGGATGTTGCCGACCAGGCGCTGGCCATGCTCGACGTGGACCCGCAGGGCTTTGACGTGATGGACCGCAAGCTGCTCGAAGCCGTGATCCACCGCTTTGACGGCGGTCCGGTGGGGCTGGACAACATTGCCGCCAGCATTGGCGAAGAGGCCGGCACGATCGAGGACGTGATCGAGCCCTACCTGATCCAGCAGGGTTTTTTGCAGCGCACACCGCGCGGGCGCATCGCCACGCTGGCGGCCTTCCGGCACCTGGGGGTGGCACCGCCGCAGGCGGCGGGCGGGCTGTTTTCTGAATAGATCCCATCCGGTACTAATGGCACCCATGACATTCCTTGCATTCACGAGTTTTGGGGTGGTGCGATGAATGCCCGCCGGATAGCCCTTGCGCTGGGCGCTGTCGTATTGGCGGGCGCTGCCGCCATCGGCGCCATGGCGCTGCGCGGCCCGCAGGTCGATGCGCTGGTGGTGCAGTCGGCCCCGCTCGTACGCACCTTGCAGTTTTCAGCTCGCGTTGCGACGCTATCGCGCGTCGATGTGGGCAGCACCGTCACCGGGCGGGTGGCGCAGGTGCGCGTGGCCGAAGGCGCGCAGGTGCGCCAGGGCGATGTGCTGATCGAGCTGGAGTCTGACGAGCTGCGCGCCGCGCTGGCGCAGGCGGTCGCTTCCGAGCAGCAGGCGCGTGCGCGTCTGGCCGGGCTGCGCAGCAGTGGTCGCAGCGCAGCGGTGGCAGCGCGTGCCCAGGCCGATGCCACGCAGCAGGCGGCCACTGCCAGCCTGGCGCGGGTGCAAAAGCTCGTGGCCGAAGGTTTCTACAGCCCTGCGCAGCTCGACGATGCCCGGCGCGCGGTGGACGTGGCGCGCGCCCAGCAGCAAGGTGCGCAGGCGCAGATCGAGGCCAATGCCGAGGCGGGGACCGATGTGGCACAGGCGCAGGCGCAGCTGGCACTGGCCCAGGCGGCCACGGCGGCAGCACGGGCGCGCCTGGCACAGGCAGCGGTGCTGGCACCGGCCGATGCCCGCGTGCTGGTGCGTGAGGTCGAGCCCGGCCAGATCGTGCAGCCCGGCAAGGCCCTGCTCAGCCTGGCGCTGGCGGGCCCCACCCAGCTGGTGGCGCCGGTGGACGAGCGCTTTCTGGACCAGCTTCAGCCCGGGCAGCCGGCATCGGTGGTGGCTGACGCGTTTGCAGGCCAGCGCTTTGCGGCGCGTGTGCTGTCCATTGCGCCAGCGGTCGATGCCCAGCGCGGCGCGATCGAGGTGAAATTTGCGCTGGAGCAGCAGCCGCCGGCGTTCCTGCGCGAGGACATGACCCTGTCGGTCGAGGTGGAGACTGCCCGGCGCGACAGGGCGCTGGTCCTGCCGCAGGCGGCCTTGCGCAGTACCGGGGGTGCAGACACAGCCATCGTGCTGGTGCTGCAGGACGGCCGCGCCCAGGCACGCACCGTGCGGCTGGGCCTGCGCACGCTCGATGCGGTGGAGGTGCTCGACGGCCTCAAAGAAGGCGACACCGTGCTGCGCGGAGAGGCCGATCTTCAACCGGGCAACCGTGTGCGGGCCCGTGCGGTGGAGTGGGCGGCAAGCCCGCCAGCGAACACCGGGCAGGGGGCGGGAGCCGGCGCAGGCGCCGCCCTCACCAACGCCATGGGCCGCTGAGAAGGCCCCATGCTGATCTGGCCCGGCTTCGAGTTCCGCGTGGCGCTGCGCTTTCTGCGCGAAGGGCGCATGCAGACCGTGCTCATCATCGTGGGCGTGGCGGCGGGGGTGGCGGTCATCGCCTACATCTCGTCGCTCATCAGCGGCCTGCAGGCCAACACCCTGAACAAGACCCTGGGCGCGCAGGCGCACATCACCCTGCGTGCGCCCGATGACGCCGTCACCCCGGCGGCATTGCCTGTGCCGGGTGTAGCCGTGCTGACGGACACCCAGCCGCGCGCGCAGCGCCTGCGCTCGGTGGCCAACTGGCAGGCGCTGGTGCCGCTGCTGGAGGGCCTGCCTGCGGTGGCGGGCGTCTCGCCCATGGTGTCGGGCGCCGGGCTTGCGCTGCGTGGCGAGGCCACCCAGGCCATCGCCCTGATGGGGGTGGACCTGGACCGCTACGACCGCGTGGTGGGGCTGCGCGCCAAGGTGGTCAGTGGCACGGCCCGGCTGGCTCCGGGCGAGGCGATTGTGGGGCGCGAGCTGGCGGCCGACCTGGGTGTGCGCGTGGGCGACCGCCTCACGGTGCAGACCGGCAGCGCCAGTGGCACGGTGAGTGACTCGGTGCGCGTGACGGCGCTGGTGGACCTGGGCGTGAAGGATCTGAACCGCCGCACCGTGATCGTGCCGCTGCGGGCCGCGCAGAGCCTGCTGGCACTGCCCGGCGGTGCGAGCCAGCTCGACCTGACCCTGAACGACGTGTGGGTGGCGAAATCGCTGGCGCAGGACCTGCAAGGCCGCTTCCCTTACCGGATCGAGAGCTGGCAGGAGACCAACGCCCAGCTGGTGTCGGCCCTCAACGCACAGTCCATCAGCACTGCCATCATCCGCGGTGTGGTGCTGGCAGTCGTGGTGCTGGGCATGGCCAGCGTGCTGGTGGTGTCGGTGGTGCAAAAGGGCCGCGAGATCGGCATTCTGCGTGCCATGGGGGCGACGCGCGGGCAGGTGCTGCGGGTGTTTCTGGTGCAGGGCGCGGTGGTGGGCGCGCTGGGCTCGGTGCTGGGCCTGCTGCTGGCGGTGGCGCTGATCTGGGTGTTCACCCACTTCGTGCGCGGCTCGGATGGCCTGCCGCTGTTCTCCATTTCGCTGCCGCCGGTCATGGCCTTGCAGATTGCGCTGATCGCCGCCGTATGCGGCGTTCTGGCGGCCGTGGCCCCCGCGCGGCGCGCCGCTGCGCTGGACCCCGCGCAAGCCATCAGGCTGTAGGGATGAGGCCCCACCCTGTGCGGCTGCGCCGCATCCCCCCGCTCTTGCAGCGCTGCGCACCGCGGGCAGGGGCACATCCCATGGCTGCGGGGCGGCCCGTGCACGGGAGCCGCTGGCCTGGATTGCGCCAGTTTCGTGCGTCACGAACGGTGCGAGGCGCCATGGAAGGCAAAAATGCTGATCGAGCTCAGTGATGTGCGCAAGAGCTACAACATCGGCCGCCCCAGCGAGGCCGAGGTGCTGCACGGCATCGGCCTGCGCGTGGATCGCGGCGAGTTCATCGCGCTGATGGGCCCCTCGGGCTCGGGCAAGAGCACGCTGCTCAACATCCTGGGCCTGCTCGAACGCATGACGTCGGGCAGCTACGCGCTGGCCGGTGAAGAAGTCAGGGGCCTCGATGATGCTGCGCTGACCTTGCGCCGGCGCAGCACGTTGGGGTTTGTCTTCCAGTTCCACCACCTGCTGCCCGCGTTTTCGGCGCTGGAGAACGTCACTTTGCCAGCCCTCATGGCCGAGGGCCGCGTGAGCGCCACACACCTGGAGCATGCCCGCAGCCTGCTCGATGCCGTGGGCCTGGCCAAGGCCATGCACAAGCGTCCGTCCGAGCTGTCTGGCGGCATGCAGCAGCGGGTGGCCATTGCGCGCGCGCTGGTCATGAATCCGCCGCTGGTGCTGGCCGATGAGCCCACGGGCAATCTGGATACGGCCTCATCGGCCGAAGTGTTTGCCCTGATGCGCCGCATTCACGCCGAGCGGGGAACGAGCTTTGTGGTCGTCACGCACGACCCGCGGCTGGCCGCCCGCTGCGACCGGCTCGTGGAGCTGATCGATGGCCGCATTGCGCGCGATGAATCCATCACCCCGGGCGTGGAACCTTCGCCTGGCGGTTGAGCGCGGGGCGGGGGGCAGCCGGGCAGCCGGCGCTCTCGCCCAGGGTCCCGCTGTGGTCATGGGCGCGCCAGGGGGCCCGGTGCGTGCTGGGGGGCTCCGTGCGCGGCGGAGCATTCGGCATGGGTGCGTCGGGGCGGGCCAGCCACCCGCCCACGATCAACGCCTGTGCAGCGTAGTAGGTGGCCAGCACCCACACCTGCGCCATCGGCAGCGGCGATACAAATCGGTTGGTGGCCAGCAGCGAATCGCTGAGCATGAAGAAAACGGCACCGGCCGCCACCATCCGCGAGGGAGCGTCGCGCAGCACCGTGGCCCGGCCGATGGCCTGCGCGGCCATCAGCGCAATCACCAGCACGTACGCGGCTACGGGCAGCCGCAGCGCTGGCGGCAGGCCACCCACCCACAAAAATGCATACATGGCTGTGCCCACGCCCAGCGTGACAGCCAGCGCCCCCCGGTGGGGAAACCACTGCAGCCCGACTTTGAAAAGCACCACATAAAACAGGTGTGCCACCAGAAAGCTCACCAGGCCCGGGATGAACAGGCCCGGGAGCATGAGGAACACATCGCCCGCCAGCGACCCGGCCAGCGCCGCAGCCATGAAAAACCGGCTTTTCGAGCCAAACTGGCCGCTTGTCCTTTCTTTATTTACCTCTATTGCTATCAAAACAATAGCAATCACCATGGTCAGCGGCTTGAACAGCAGGTGCCACTGCGTCAACCCCAGCGCACTGGTGGCGGTGGCCAGCGCCGCGCTTTGCAGCATCAACGCCATCAGCATGCCGATGCGCCCCTGCATCACGGCACCCAGCGACCATTGCGCCACCAGCAGCACGGCAAACCAGATGGCGCTGTGCGTCAGCGGCGCTGCATCGGCCTGCCACAGGAACACGGCCACACCGCCCAGCAGCATCGCAAACTGCACCAGCGCAAACCACTGCACGGCGCGCGACATGGGTGGCTGGTAGCGTTGCTGTGCTTGCGACATGCTGAAGGCGGGCCTGGGGAAGCGTTGCGCCACATCCGGCGGCCGCCAGCCCGGCGGCTTGATCCACACCCGGAGCTTGTCAGGCCAGCTGCGCGCGTGCCAGCTGTCGTGCGTCAGCCCGGCATATACCTGCGCGTTGGCCCAGAGCGGGTCCCAGCTGCCCAGCAGGCCGCGCGTGCCGTACACGCATTTTTCGTGCGGGTCCTCGTCCTTGAAGGTACCGAAGATCCGGTCCCACACGATGAGAATGCCGCCGTAGTTCTTGTCGATGTACGGATCGTTCACGGCGTGGTGCACGCGGTGGTTGCTGGGGCTGCAGAACCACCGGTCAAACCAGCCCAGCCTGCCCACCTGCTCGGTGTGTACCCAGAACTGGTAGAGCAGGTCGACGAGCGCCACCACCGCAAACACCAGCGGTGGCACGCCCGCCAGCGCCATGGGCACATAGAACACCCAGCCCAGCAGCGCGCCGGAGCTGGTCTGGCGCAGGGCGGTGGAAAGGTTGTAGTCCTGGCTTTGGTGGTGCACGGCGTGCGCGGCCCACAGCACGGCCGACTCATGGCCCATGCGGTGCAGCCAGTAGTAGCAAAGGTCATAGAACACCAGCGCCAGCAGCCAGCCGGGCAGGCTCGTCCAGAACGCGTCGTTCCGCCACAGCGCCACATGTTCGAAAACGGCGGTGTAGATGCCGATGCGCAGCAGCCGCGTGAACACGGCGCTGGTCTGGCTCAGCATCCCCAGGCTGATGCTGCTGATGGCGTCGGCCAGCCGGTAGGTATTGCGCTGGCGCCGGTACCCCACGGCCAGTTCGACCGCGATCAGCAGCAGAAAGAAGGGTGTGGCAAGAACAATGATCTGGGAAGGGCTCATGGGTCACCGCCTGCGCCAGGGGCGGCGCGCGTGCCGCTGCATTCTTGCGCCGATCAGGTCAGCGCGCCTCTGGCATCTACCCTGATGATCCGTTCGACCACCCCCTCGGCCAGGCCACCGCGCACGCCGATCATGAAGTCGTACAGGTTCACCGTCGGGTCGCAGTGGCCGGGCACGAGCCACAGCATCTGGCCCAGCGCGGGCAGCCGCGCCTGGGGCCCCTGGGCGTACAGCAGTCCGTGCTCGTCGCCTGCATTGGCGTAGCGCAGCGCGTAGTCCGGCGGCAGCAGGGCCACGGTGGGCAGGCCCGAGTCGATGGCGTGGCTCTTGTGGCCGGCATCGCAGACGGCGTGGCCCTCGTGCACAGAGATCACCTGCGTCTTGATGAAGGCCGCGTGTTCAAACTGCGGCTGGGCCGGCTCGCGCTCGTTGCGGGCGTAGTCGGCATCCATGAACAGGAACGAACCCGCCTGCAGCTCGCCGAACACGCCGCTGGCCGCCTCGTGCACCAGCGTGCCGGTGCCCGAGCCGGTGACCAGTGGCACGGGCAGGCCTGCCTCTTCGATGAGCTGGCGCGTGTGCCGCGCGGCGGCCACCACCGCAGCAATGGCCGTCCTGCGGCCCACCGTGCTGGCCATGTGCTGCGCGCGGCCGTGGTAGGCCTGCAGGCCGGCAAACCGCAGGCGACCGTGCTGTGCCACGGCCTGCGCCAGCACCACGGCAGCCTCGCCTGGCGGCACGCCGCAGCGGCCCTGGCCCACGTCAATTTCCACCAGTACGTCGATGCCCGCATCGCTGCCATGCTGCGCCATGGCCTCGGCCAGCCGCGCAATGCCCGCCATGTGGTCCACCGCGATCGCCAGGCGACCGCCCTGCGCGGCCAGCCGCGCAGCCAGTCGCGCCGCGCGTTGCAGCTTGGGCATGGCCACCACCTCGTTGGTGATGGCAATGTCGGTCACGCCCCCGTCGGCCAGTGCTTCGGCTTCAGACACCTTCTGCACGCACACGCCCTGCGCCCCGGCCCGCTGCATCTGCAGCGCCAGCGCAGCGCTCTTGTGCATCTTGGCGTGGGGGCGCCAGCGCACCTGGTGCTTGCGCGCAAAGTCGGCCATGCGCTGGATGTTGCGCTCCATGGCGTCCAGGTCGATCACCAGTGCAGGCGTGTCGATCAGGTCCACGCGCTGGCCGACGGCGGATTTGAGAGAGTCAGGTATGGGTTTCATCGCGCGCTGCGTTGTCCAGGTGCTGGGTGTCGGCCCACCCGACCAGGGTCAGGCCGTCGGGGGTCCACAGAAGACGGTTGATGGCGGTGTTCGCCAGCTGCCAGGTGCGCGGTGCCTGGATGTCCTGGCGCGTGGCCAGGCGGTACAGCACGTCGAGCACGCCGCCGTGCGCCACCATCACGATCTGATCGCCTGGATGCTCGCGTGCCAGCGCGGTGACGGTCCGCTCGATGCGGTCGCGCAGCGCCAGCAGCGACTCTCCGCCCTCTGGTGCGTAGTGCGGATCGCGTTTGCGCCAGCGCAGGGCGTCTTCGGGCAGCTCGGATTCAATCTCCGCAAACGTGCGGCCCTGGAAGTGGCCAAAGCTGCGTTCGCGCAGACCCGTGTGCGTGACCAGCGGCGCGCCGGTGCTGTGGGCCACGGCCTGCGCCGTGGCGTGGGCGCGCTGCAGGTCGCTGGTGTAGACCGCGGCCACCGGCTCGGATGCCAGTGCCCGGGCAACCTGCCGGGCTTGCCACAGCCCGGTGTCGTTCAAGGGAATATCCAGATGGCCCTGGATGCGCGTGTCCACGTTCCAGGCGGTCTCTCCGTGGCGGATGGCGACGATGCGGGTGGCGTCCATGCGGGCGTGTGTCGTGTCGGTGTGGGGCTGGCAAGGCAGCCTGGTGCAGGCCGCCCAAGGGCGACCGCCCGGCCTGCTGGCCCCGGGCGCTGCCCAAGCTTACCGCGTTGCCGGGGCTCCGGGGGCTGTAGGTGTGCCCGGCACGCCGGGGGAGGGCACCACCACGCCCGGCGTTGCGGCCGTACTGCCGGTGTGAGTGCCTTGTGCTGGAGTCGTCAGGAGCGGCAGCTGGACCTGCCGGACGCCGGCGGGCGCTGCCGGAAACCCTTGCAGCGCCGCGTCAAACAGCACGCCGTACACCCCCGGGTCGCTGACCCACACGTCCTCGTGCACTGCCGAGGTCTCGTACACCACGGCCTGGTCGCGGGCGCTGCGCAGCACCACGCTGACAGCGCGCCGGTACAGCGGTGTGGGCGCGCCCATGCCCCACAGCCCGCCCACGCTCCAGCCGCGACCATGCCAGCCGCCGCCAAATGCCCAGGGCGACGGGCCGAAGCCGCCGTACGGGCCGTAGGGATAGCCCCACGGGTCTGCCCGGGGCACGGTATCGGCCTGTACGCTGATCTGGGCCAGCAGCTGCGGTGCGGCATCGTCACGCTGCAAGCCCGCACGCGCCAGGGCCTGATCGGCCAGGCCGGCAATGGTGTCGAACGCCGGGCCCTGCTGCGAGGGCAGGCGCTCCAGCCGGTAGGTGGCGGGCGTGGACAGTGCGCCGGGGGTGGCAAAGCTCTGCACGCGCCCGTCCACGATGCGCGGGCCGGTGCTGCAGCCCGCCAGCACCACGGCGGCAAGCGCCGCAACCAGGGCGGGGGTGAGGCGGCGAAGGTTCATGGCAGTCAGTCCTCGGTGATGTCCGCAGCGGGACGATCATGGTGAGACACGGCCAGCCGCCTCAGGTTCACGATAGCTGCACCACCTGAACACCTGGTAACGAAGGTGACGGGGCCGCGAACTCTTCCTTGTCGAAAGCCTTGTCGCCGTCTTCGCTGGCGATGCCGGTGGCACGGGCGTTCCTGAAGTCGTACAGGCTGCCGTCCAGCAGGTGCGAGGGCACCACGTTCTGCAGTGCGTTGAACATGTTTTCCACGCGGCCGGGGAAGCGCTTTTCCCATTCGCGCAGCATCTCGCCCACCTGTTTGCGCTGCAGGTTCTCCTGGCTGCCGCACAGGTTGCACGGGATGATGGGGAAATTGCGATGCGCAGCCCAGCGGGCGGTGTCCTTCTCGGCCACGTAGGCCAGCGGGCGGATCACCACATGTTTGCCGTCATCGCTCACCAGCTTCGGGGGCATGCTCTTCATCTTGCCGCCAAAGAACATGTTGAGCAGCAGCGTCTGCAGGATGTCGTCGCGGTGGTGGCCCAGCGCGATCTTGGTGCAGCCCAGCTCATCGGCCACACGATACAGAATGCCCCGGCGCAGGCGGCTGCACAGGCTGCAGGTCGTCTTGCCCTCGGGGATCAGCTTCTTGACGATGCTGTAGGTGTCCTCGTTCTCGATGTGGAACGGCACGCCGGTGCTGGCCAAGTACTCGGGCAGCACATGCTCGGGGAAGCCGGGTTGCTTCTGGTCGAGGTTGACCGCGACCAGATCAAAGTGGATGGGCGCGCGGGCCTTGAGCTTGAGCAGGATGTCGAGCAGGGCATAGCTGTCCTTGCCGCCCGACATGCACACCATCACCTTGTCGCCTTCTTCGATCATGTTGAAGTCGACGATGGCCTTGCCGACCTCACGGCACAGGCGCTTTTCAAGCTTGTGCGTTTCGCGTTCGATCTTCATGCGGGCCGCGCCGCTGGTGGCTTCTGCGGGCTCGTCCGTCCAGCCTGCAGGTGGTGCAAGGGAATCGACGGATGGGGTTTCGTTCACTACGGTGCTCATGGGCTTACCACTGTCCAGTCTCGACGCGAATGGCCACTTCGCAGTCGTCAAAAATTTCAAGCTTGGCAATCTTCACGCGCACACCCTGTACGCCCGGCAGCTGCATCAGGCGCTTGGCGAGCTTGCCGATCAGGCTCTCGAGCAGGTTCACGTGCTCGGCCGTGCACTCGTCGATGATGATCTGGCGTACCTTGCGGTAGTCCAGCACGTGGCTGATGTCGTCGTCGTGCGGCAGCAGCGGCTGACGGCCCTGGTTCAGCTCGGCATCGACCTGGATGGGCTGGGGGGCGGTGCGTTCGTGGTCGAGGATGCCCAGGTTGGCATCAAAGCGCAGCCCGGTGAGCGTGAGGATCTGGGTGCCTGCAGCGTCTGTCATGAAAAGGGTCCTGGATGGAGTGGGCGGGTGGCACGCGCTCACATCAACGAAAAATCGCGGTCAAACTTCATCAGGTGCTGGCCGCCATCGACCAGCAGCGTGGTGCCGGTCATCGACCGGTTTTCCAGCGCGAACTTCACCGTGGCTGCCACGTCTTCGGGGGTCGACGAGCGGCCCAGCGGGCTCAGGGAGTGGAGCTGGGCAAACTTGTCGTCGCTGAGCATGTGGCTGGTGAGCGTCAGGCCCGGGGCCACGCCCACCACGCGCACCCGCGGGGCCAGCGCCATCGACAGCATGGTTCCGGCAGCTTCCAGCGCGGCCTTGGAGAGCGTGTAGCTCAGAAAGTCGGGGTTCTGGTTCCAGAGCTTCTGGTCGAGCAGGTTCACCACGGCGCCCTGCGCATCGGCTTCGCCCTGGGCCGCGCGCTCGCTGATGTGCTGGTGCAGCGCCTGCGCCAGCAGAACGGGTGCCCCGGTGTTGCTGCGCAGGTGTTTTTGCAGTGCGTCGAAACCGAAGGTGTCGGCGGTGTCATGCTCGAACAGCGAGGCGCTGTTGACCACCGCATCCACGTGGCCAAAGTGCGCCAACACACGGGGCAGCAGGCCGCGCACTGCCGCCTCATCGTCGAAATCAGCCTCGAAATGGGCGCTGGTGCTGGTCAATAAAGCACATTCGGCTACTGTATTGATAGCGTCCTGCGCTGATGACCGGTAGTGCACCGCCACCTGCCAGCCACCGGCAGCCAGGGCAAGGGCAATGTGGCGGCCCAGGCGCTTGGCTGCGCCGGTGACCAGCACCGTGCGGGGGCGTGTGGAAAGAGGAGGGGTGGACATGTGGGGGACAATGCGGGCCGTGACCCAAAGACCCGAGAGTTTAACGACCGCCCTGCACGCGCACATCTGCGAGGCCATTGCCGCCGCGGGTGGCTGGCTGGGCTTTGACCGCTTCATGGAACTGGCCCTGTACACGCCCGGCCTGGGCTACTACGCCAACGACTCCACCAAGTTCGGCGCCATGCCGGGTTCGGGCAGCGACTTCGTGACCGCCCCCGAGCTGACACCGCTGTTTGGCCAGACGCTGGCCGTGCAGGTGGGCCAGGCGCTGGCACAGACCCGAACCGACGAGGTGTGGGAGTTTGGCGCGGGCTCGGGCGCACTGGCGTTGCAGCTGCTGGATGCCCTGGGCGACCAGGTCCGGCGCTACACCATCGTGGATCTGTCGGGCAGTCTGCGCGCTCGCCAGCAGGCGAAGCTGGCTGCGCACGCACACAAGGTGCAGTGGGTCGATGCGCTGCCCGAAACCTTCAGCGGCGTGGTGGTGGGCAACGAGGTGCTGGACGCCATGCCCGTGCAACTGCTGGCGCGCCACGGCGGCCAGCAGGCTGGGGTGTGGCACGAGCGCGGCGTGGTGCTGGCCAGTGATGGCAGTTTTGCCTGGGCAGACCGCCCCACGCACCTGCGCCCGCCGATCGACATCGAAGGCCCGCAGGACTACCTGACCGAGATCCACGCGCAGGGCGAAGGCTTCATCCGCATGCTGGCCGACCGGCTCACGCGCGGCGCGGCCTTTTTGCTGGACTACGGCTTTGGCGAGGACGAGTACTACCACCCCCAGCGCCACATGGGCACGGTGATGTGCCACCAGGGCCACATGGCCGACGGCGACCCGCTGGTGTCCGTGGGGCTCAAGGACATCACCGCCCACGTCAACTTCACGGCCATGGCGCTGGCGGCGCAGGACGCGGGCCTGCAGGTGCTGGGCTACACCACGCAGGCGCACTTCCTGATCAACTGCGGGTTGCTGCCCAGAATGGAGCAGCTGCCGCAGGCGGACCGTGCCACCGCGGCCAAGCTGATCATGGAGCACGAGATGGGCGAGCTGTTCAAGGTGCTGGCGCTCGGCGTGGGCGAGCCGTGGGACCCGCTGGGGTTTGTGCGCGGCGACCGCTCGCACCGCCTCTGATCTGCTGGCCAGTCCCAACCCACCCCGGTCCGCTCCATCATGCTCCGCTGGTTCATCGTCCTGTTTCTGGCGCTCATGCTGCTGAGCTGGCTGTCGCCACTGCTGCGGCGCCTGGGATTTGGCCAGCTGCCAGGCGACCTGCGTTTCCGCTGGCTGGGGCGCGACTGGGATGTGCCGCTGGCGTCCACGCTGCTGCTGAGCTTTCTGGTGAGCCTGATCGCCAAGCTGTTCTGAAGCCTGCGCGGTCGGGCCTGGCCAGGTCACGCGCCGGAAGCTTCCAGTGCCGTGAGAAAGGAGCGGCGCCACCAGTGCACATCGTGCTCGCGGATGCCCGCCATCAGCTTGCTGTGGCGCTCCTGCCGCTCGGCCAGCGGCATCTGCAGCGCCTGTTGGATGCTGTCGGCCATGCCCTGCGTGTCGTACGGGTTCACCAGCAGCGCTTCCTTCAGCTGCTCGGCCGCGCCCGCAAAGCGAGACAGCACCAGTACGCCGGGGTCTTCCGGGTCTTGCGCCACCACGTATTCCTTGGCCACCAGGTTCATGCCGTCGCGCAGCGGCGTGACCAGCCCCACCGACGCGGCCCGGCACAGGCCCGGTACGCGCTTGCGCGCCACCATGCGGTGGATGTAGCGCACGGGCATCCAGTCCAGCTCGCCATAGTCGCCATTGACGGGGCCGCACAGGCCCTCCAGTTCCTGGCGCAGGTCTGAATAGGCGTTCACGTCGTCGCGCGAGGGGGACGCGATCATGATCAGCGTGGCGCTGTTGCGGTTCTCCGGGTAGCGGTCCAGCAGCTCGCGGTAGGCGCGAACGCGATGCGGCAGGCCCTTGGAGTAATCGAGCCGGTCCACGCCCATCAGCAGGCGGCGGCGCGAGTATTCGTCGCGCATGCTTTCGCAGGTTTCCACGGCTTCGGGCGCGTTCGACAGGCGCGTGAATTCGTCCACGTCGATGCCGATGGGGAAGGCCCGCACGACCACCGTCGCGCCAAAGGCGCGCACCCGGCTGTCTTCCAGCTCTTCAGCGCTGGCCTCGTTGCGCACGTACCGGGTGAAGTGCGCCACGTCGCATTCGCTTTGCAGCCCCACCAGGTCGTAGGCAAACAGCGAACGCATCAGCCACTCGTGCTGGGGTATGGCAGCCATGATGAGCGGCGGCGGCACGGGGATGTGCAGGAAGAAGCCGATGCGCTGCTTGCAGCCCATGGCGCGCAGCTCGGCTGCCAGCGGGATCAGGTGGTAGTCGTGCACCCAGATGATGTCGTCATCGCGCAGCAGCGGCAGCAGCTTCTGGGCGTACATCCGGTTCACGCGGCGGTAGCCGGCGATGTAGCTGGCGTTGAAGTCGGCCAGGTCCAGCCGGTAGTGGAACACCGGCCACAGCACGCTGTTGCTGTAGCCCAGGTAGTAGCTGTCGTGGTCTTCGCGCGAGAGGTCCACCGTGGCCAGCGTCACGGCACCAGCCTGGCGCACGCGCAGGTCGCCCTCGCCCGGCGTGCCGTCTTCGATGATGTTGCCGCTCCAGCCAAACCACAGTCCACCTGTTTGGCTCAGCGCGTCGCCCAATGCGACTGCCAGGCCCCCCGCGGCGGGTTTGCGGGGATCGGCGATGCGGTTTGAAATGACTACGAGACGGCTCATCTGTAAATCATTGCGTCCGGGACAGGAGGGCTGTGTCGGACAAGTGCGCGAATGCCCAGGGCCGGAAGGCGCATGCAGGCGGCGTCGGCCGCAGGCAGCGCGTGTGGCACCTGCGGCGCCCGCGCTGGCAGGGCCTGCTGCTGCCTACCGCGCGCGGTCCCAGCTGGTGCGCGCGGCCGACAGCCATCCGCGCAGCGCAGCCGGTGTCATGCAGCGGTGCTGGGCCATGGTGGGGCCTTCGCCGACCTTGATGCCCCAGCCGCCCAGCGCGTGCACTGCGGCAAAGCCCGCCTCGTCGGTCACGTCGTCCCCCACGAAGACCGGCATCCGCCCGGCAAAGGGCGGCTGCGTCATGAAATCGATGATGGCCTGCCCCTTGTGCACCCCGCGGGGCTTGACCTCCAGCACGCACTTGCCGCGCAGCAGCTCCACGCCATCCAGGCCCTGCACGGCACGCTCCATCGCGTGCACGCAGTGCGCCTCTAGATGCGGTGCCTGCCGGTAATGCAGTGCAATGCTGGCACGCTTGGTCTCCACCAGCAGACCGGCGTGGCGCGCGGCCAGTGCCTGGGCTGTGTGCAGCACCTGCGTGAGGTCGGTCGTGGCCACCGATGGGAGGGACTCGCCAAACAGGCGGTACTGCGCACCATGCTCGCTGGCCAGTGGCAGCCGCAGGGGCGCCAGAAATCCATCGATGTCGGCTTCGGGCCGACCCGTGACGATGGCCAGCGCACCGCCCAGGTGGGCCTGCATGGCCGCCAGCGTGGGCACCAGGCCTGATGCAATGCGCACTGCTTCGGGCCGCGGCGCCAGTTCGGTCAGGGTGCCGTCAAAGTCGAGAAAAAGGGCGTGGGCAGTGGTCAGGATCGGGAGCAGCTGCATGGCGGGGGACCATAGCAGAGCGCGCGCGGCGATGGGCCGGTGCAGGCAGTTTCGAGGCCCATTTGCGCGTAACTTTGTGTAGGCAGGGCGTGTCGGGTTTGCACCGCGCCCAGCCCTTGAAATCATCCGATCCAGCCGCACCCTCTGCATACAGCCAGTCACTTCTTTCCGAGACCCACGCGCATGTCCGAACCCCTCCACATCGTCTGCCCGCACTGCCACACCACCAACCGCGTGCAAACCGCCGACCTGGCCAATGCGCCCGACTGCGGGAAATGCCACCAGCCGCTGTTTGCAGGCGCGCCGCTGGAGCTGGCGGGCGATGCGTTTGACCGCCACATCGGGCGGAGCCACCTGCCGGTGCTGGTGGACTTCTGGGCCCCGTGGTGCGGGCCCTGCCGCCAGATGGCCCCTGCCTACGCGCAGGCGGCGCGCGAGCTGGAGCCTGCCGTGCGGCTGGCCAAGCTCAACACCGAGGCCGAGCCGGAGATTGCCGGGCGCTACGGCATCCGCAGCATTCCCACCATGATCCTGTTTCGCCAGGGGCGCGAGGTGTCGCGCATTTCGGGCGCGCTGCCAGCGGCAGACATCGTGCGCTGGGTGCGTTCTGCACTGGGCTGAGCGGCCAGCTCCGCCGCCTCGCTTTCGGCGCCGACTTGGCTGCGGGCCTGCTGTCGGCGCCGGTGACGCGGCCTGTGGGTAGCGCCTCAGGCCTCCACGCGCTTGCTGTAGGCGCGAAAGACCGTGTCCAGTGTCCAGCCCAGCGATTCGTACAGCGCCTGTGCTGCCGTGTTCGTGTGCGCTGTGGTCAGGTCCATGCGCACCTTCCCGTGGGCCTGCGCCGTGGCGTGCGCCGCCAGCAGCAACCCGCGCCCTGCGCCAGTTCGGCGTGCCTGCGGCGACACGTACAGGTCGTACAGCGTGTAGATCGGCGCAGCCTCGACCGAGCAGAACGTAGGGTACAGCTGGCAAAAGCCGGCTGCCTTGCCCGCGTTATCCACGGCCAGCAGGACAACGGATTCTTCACTCGCTAGGCGCCCGGTGATGAACTGCCGTGCGCCGGCCAGGTCGGGCGCTTGCCCGTAGAACTGGCGGTAGGCGTCGAACAGTGGCGCGATGGTGTCGGCGTCGGCGAGGGCGGCGGTGCGTATGTGCATGGCGGTTCGAGGGCAAATTGGGGGCTGGAGAGCAGGCGATGGGCGTCTGCGTGCGGACGGCGATGGTACGGCCCCGCCGTGCTTTGTCTTCAGCGCGCATGTCCAGGTTTTGCCCCTGCTCGTGCGCCGGGTTTTGACGAACGCGTCTTTAAAACATACCATCGGGTCACTTTTTAACCAATTCGTTCAGGAGTCGGCCATGCGTCCATCCGTGTCTGCCATTTCCCCGCCCACGCTCCGCGTCGCAGCCCTGCTGACCGTCACCGCGCTGGGCGCAGCGCTGTCCTTCGGCGCCCGCGCCCAGGCCTTCGACGCCGTGCGCCTGTACGGTGCGGTGCCCGACCGCGACGGCGGCACCGTGGGGCTGGCCGTGGTGGCGGGCCATGAGTACATGGGGTCGGACGAGCGCCGCACGCGGGCCTACCCGGCCATCGATTACCGCTGGGCCAACGGCTGGTTTGCTGGCACCACCAATGGCATTGGCTACAACTTCTCGCGCCAGCCGGGCGTGCAGTACGGCCTGCGCATGACGGCGGACTTCGGGCGTGACGAAAGCCGGTCTCCGGTGCTGCGCGGCCTGGGTGATGTGGATGCGCGGCCAGAGCTGGGCGCGTTCTACAACCTGCAGCCCACGGCCAACACCTTTTTGACGTCATCCCTGCGCTACGGCTCGGGCCAGGGTCGCGACGGCCTGCTGATCGACGTGGGCGCGGGCGTGACGGCGCCGCTCTCGCCTGCATGGCGCGTGGGCGCGGGTGTGGCCGCCACCTGGGCCAACGCGGAGTACACGCAGTCGTACTTTGGCGTGGATGCCGCCCAGTCCGCCCGCAGTGGCCTGGGCCTGTACCAGGCGAGCGCCGGGGTGCGCGATGTACGCGTGTCGGTGTCCGCCACTTATGCCATCTCGCCGCGCGCATCGGCCACGGCAGGGCTGTCGTACAGCCGCCTGCAGGGCGATGCGGCCAACAGCCCCATCGTGCGGGACCGGGCTGGCGTCAACGGCGTGCTGGCCGTTACCTACGCGTTCTGACGCAAGCGGGCTGACGCCTCGCGCGTCAGTCCACTGCGGCCCGCTGAGGCCTTTCGTTCAGTCCGCCGCTGCGCCCTGCAGCCATTGCCCCACCGCCGCCACCCGCGCCTGGTGAATGAGCGTGCCGACCTGCGGGCCGCTCATGCCGCGGGCGGCTGCGTCGGCCGCAATGTCGCGCGTGACCACGGCCTGCACGGCGCCCAGTGCCGCCAGCAGGCGCGGGCGCTGCGGGTAGGCGGCTTCTTCAAACCCCAGTCGTCCGCGCGCATCGCATTCACACGCCAGCAGGATGTCGGCAAATCGCTCGGGCTTGCGGATGGCGTCGCAGCGCTCCAGCAGCCGCACGAGTGCCGCGGCTGAAAGATCGCCGCTGCGGTGGATGTTGCCGTGCTCGCGGGCCACCACGTCTGCGGTCTCGCGGCAGTCGAGCGGCACGCGCAGGCGCTCGGCCACGGCTTTCAGCAAGCGCGCACTGCGCTCCTCGTGGCCGATGTGGCGCGGCAGCACATGGGCGGGCGTGGTGCCCTTGCCCAGGTCGTGCGCCAGGCAGGCAAAGCGCACCACCAGCGGCGCCTGCAGCCGGGCGGCCATGTCCAGCACCATCATCAGGTGCACGCCGGTGTCCACCTCGGGGTGGTACTCGGCACGCTGGGGCACGCCCCACAGGCGGTCCACCTCGGGCAGCAGCACCTGGAGCGCGCCGCACTCGCGCAGCACCTCGAACATGCGCGAGGGCTTGTCTTCCATCAGCCCGCGGGCCAGTTCCTGCCACACGCGCTCGGCCACCAGGTGGTCGGCTTCGCCATGCTCGACCATCTCGCGCATGAGTCCCATGGTCTCGGGCGCCACCGTGAAGTCGGTAAAGCGCGCGGCAAAGCGGGCCACCCGCAGGATGCGCACCGGATCTTCGCGGAAGGCATCGGTCACATGGCGCAGAACACGCGCCTGGAGGTCTCTGGAGCCGAAATATGGGTCAATAATGCCTGAGGCCCCCGAATCATTTGCCTCTAGAGAGGTCCTGTTCCAGTGTGACGTCTGGCGCGCTCTGCACCACAAAGCCCCGGTAGCCCTTGCCGCTCTTGCGCTCGGTGCGCGCCAGTGCGTACTCCTCGCGCGTTTCGGGGTGCAAAAACACCGGAAAGTCGCGCCCCACCGGCAGGTAGCCCAGCTCCAGCATGTGCTCTGGCGTTGCGCCCACCACCACCCAGTCGCGGTCGTTGACAGGGCGGCCCAGCAGCTTGTCGCGGACGGCGCCGCCCACCATGTAGATTTGCATGGGGCGCAGTGTAGAACCAGCACGGCGGGGTGTCCGGGGCCGGTGGCGTGCTGCAGTTATCCTCGGGCCATCATGTCCGTGTCGTCGTCCCTCACCATTGCCCAGCCCAACCCTGATGGCAGCCTGCCCATACCGGCGGCACCCGACGCAGCTGCCAACGCCGCCGCCGAGGCGCTGCAGCGCGAGGCGCGCATGGACGCCATGCAGGCAAAGCTGGACGAACTGCAGGAAATCCTGGCCAAGCCCCTGACCGAGATCCTGGCCGAGCATGACCGCTTCAAGGAAGCTGCCGCGGCCTGGGATGCATTCGGCGCGATGTGGATGCTGTCGCAGCGCGCCATGAAGCGCGTGGCCCTGGACCTGGCCGCCCAGCAGGGCGTGAGCGACGAAGACGTGGTGGCCCGCGCGCTGGCCTATGCCAACAGCGTGCTCAACGGCGACGGCGAAGACCTGGGTGGCACCATTGCCCCGGCGCAGATGGCGCACATCGCGCGGCACAAGCCGTTTTTGCGCAAGCAGTTCCGTTAGGGACCCTCTGCACGAATCAGCGCGCCGTGTGCATCTGCGGCCGCGGCCGGTGTGCGGGGTTGCGAAACCCGCGATGGCGGCGGCGATGGCTGCGCTGCGCGCCTTGCAGCCCTCCCGGCGCCGCGGCGCACGCCGACCACGGCAATGCCGTCTGACGCCAGTCGTGTATCTGAAAAGGAGGCGCCGCGCCCAGCCGTGCGGCTGCACAATGGGCACTTGCACTTCTACAAACCGTCAGTACTCATGCGGCCTGTTTGCCCAGTAGCCTGGTGCGTTCCGAAAAGGAAACGGCCTGCTTTGGCAGCGAAAACGACAGATCCGCCCTGACTGAACGACTGACCTTTATGACCCGTATCCTGATCATTGAAGATCAACTGGACATCCGAAAGCTCCTGCGAATGACGCTGGAGTTCGATGTTGCCGAAATCCACGAGGCCGAAACGGGTGACGCAGGCTGGGCCATGGCGACGGAAATGCGCCCCGACATCGTTCTGCTGGACGTGATGCTGCCTGGCAAGCTCAATGGACTGGAGGTGTGTCGCCTCATCAAGGCCGAGCCTTTGCTGCAGCACACCAAGGTGGTGATGATCTCGGCCCGGGCCCTGTCGCAGGACAAGGACGCCGGGCTGGCCCAGGGGGCCGATGTGTACATGGCAAAACCGTTCAGCGCTGTGGAGCTGATCGACGTGATCTACCGGCTGCAAGAGCCCGGCGGCACTGCGGCACCCTAGCTGCACGCCTCGCGCGGGTTCAGGACGCGCACTGGCCCGGCCATCGCATGCCAGGTGCCGGGTCCGGCCTCACCCGGGCGAACCACACCGGTTCACTCCATCTCGGAAAAGGTCCCATCATCGAAAACCTGGCGGACATCCGGCAACGGACCAGCCTCACGCTGGAAGGTCAGCCCTGGCCGTGCACGGGTCAGACCACGGGGGTGAGGCTGGCTGGGCTGCTGGATGTGACCATGCCAGACGCGCTGAACGGGGTCGATGTCGGCCGCAGCTCAGCCCGCGGCGCTCAGCCGGTAGGGCTCCTCAAAGTCCAGGAAGTCCTTTTCGGCCAGTGCCTCATCGATCCATGCCTTCACGCCGGGCAGTGCGCGCACGCGGTCCATGTAAGCGGCGATGTGGGGCGGCACCGGCAGGGCGTAGGTGGCCAGGCGCATGCACACCGGCGCAAAGTACGCGTCGGCCACGCTGAACTGGCCGAAAAGCATGGGGCCGCCGTGCTCCTGCAGCAGGGCGCTCCACATGTCGACCAGGCGCTGCACATCGGCGCGCACGCCCGCCTTGTCGCGCCAGATCAGGGCGCCGGTGTCGGGCAGGCTGGCCTCGATGTTCATGGGGCAGTTGCCGCGCAGGGCGGTGAATCCGCTGTGCATTTCGGCGCAGATGCTGCGGGCCCGGGCGCGGGCCCTGGGGTCGGCAGGCCACAGCTGGCGGTCGGACCAGGTTTCTGCCACGTACTCTGCAATCGCCAGCGTGTCCCACACCACCAGGTCACCGTCGACCAGCACGGGCACCTTGCCAGTGGGATTGACGGGGCCGATGGCGCGCTTGAACTCCGAGTCGGCGTCGAAGCTGTCGAAGCGCACCATGACCTCGTCGAACGGGATGCCGGCCTGGCGCAGCAGCACCCACGGGCGCATGGACCAGGATGAATAGTTCTTGTTGCCGATGTAGAGCTTGGGCATGGGGCACCTGTCGATGGGTTCAGAAACGATAGGGTTGCATGCTAGCCGCACCGGCAGGCCGCGGCGATGCCGTTGTGCGGCCGGATTGATGCGCAAGGCGCATCACCGCGCCCTGCGGCGGGATGCCTGCAGCGTCCCGCACACCACCGCCTAGACGGGCCAGACCACGCCGTTGTCGTTCAGGATCGCGTCAAGCGGCAGGTCGAACGCCTCGGGCTCGAACTCGTCGAGGTAGCCATGGGTAAAGCCCAGGCCCACGGTGAAGGGCTTGGGCTGCAGCGTGGCCAGGGTGCGGTCATAGAAGCCGCCGCCGTAGCCCAGCCGGTAGCCGCCGGCGGCATAGCCCACGCAGGGCACGAACAGCAGCGTGGGAACGATCACCTCCGTGTCCTTGGGCTTGGGAATGCCATAGGCATCTTCCTCCATGGGGCAGCCGGGGTACCAGGCGTGAAACGTGAGCGTCTTGTGCAGCTTGTTGACCACTGGCAGGCCGATGCGGCGGCGCTGGGGCTCCTCCAGCAGCTCGCCGTCTTCCTTCCAGCGGTGCAGGGCGGGCAGGGGGTCGAACTCGCCCTTGATCGGCCAGTAGGCGCCAATCACGGTGTCTGGCCGGTTGATGAGCCAGATGCGCATGACCTGCTGTAACAGGTCGGACCGCTGTAGGCGGTCGGGCAGGTTCAAGCGTTCTTCTACCAACGCGCGCCGAAGGGCTGCTTTGTCCATCAGATAATTCCCCCATGCATTTGCTCAGAGCGATTTTGACACCCCTTGTTGCAGCCACGGTACTGGCTGCTGCCGCGCCTCTTGTCATGGCGCAAAACCGGGGCGACGACACCTTGCTGGAGATGCACCAGGCGTTTCGCAAGGGCGACCGCAAGAAGCTCGAACAGCTCCTGCCTGCCGCACGGGGCCACGCCCTGGAGCCCTGGGCAGCTTACTGGGAGCTGCGGGCGCGCCTCGCCGAAGCATCCCAGCAGGAGATCCAGGGCTTCCTGCAGCGCTATGCCGGGACCTACCAGGAAGACCGCCTGCGCAACGACTGGCTGCTGCTGCTGGGCCAGCGCCGGGACTGGCCCCGCTTTGCCGAGCAGCACCCGCTTTTCCGCATGTCCGACGACCGGGAAGTGCGCTGCTATGCGCTGCTGATCGACCAGATCAAGGGCACCGCGCCCGCCACCGTGGCCGAGGATGTGCGCAGCAACTGGTACGCCCAGCGTGATGCCGATGACGGCTGCACCCATGCCGCGGGCGAGCTCTACAGCTACAAGCTGCTGGCGCCGCTGGACATCTGGCGCAAGGCGCGCATGGCGGCCGAGGCCAACCGCCCCCGTGCCATGCGCGCGGCGGTCGAGATCGTCTCGCCCGATGCCCTGCCGCAGCTCAGGGATGTGCTGGATTCGCCCACCAAATACCTGTTGTCGCGGGCCACTGCCCGGGGCACAGTGCGCCAGGAGCTGGTGACGTTGGCGCTGATCCGGCTGGCCACCAGCGATGCCGACAACGCTGCCCAGCAGCTCGACAGCAAGTGGAGCGTGCACCTGTCGCCTGAAGAGCGCAACTGGGTGTGGGGTGTGATCGGCAAGAACGCCGCGCAAAAGCTCAGCCCGAACGCGGTCGGGTACTTTGCGAACATCACCAGGAGCAGCGACCTGAACGACGACCTGCTGGGCTGGAAGGTACGCGCTGCCCTGCGCGCCGGCCAGTGGAAGGTGGTGGGCAAGGCCGTTGACGCCATGAGCCCGCAGGCGCGGCAGGACAGCACCTGGGCGTACTGGAAGGCACGCTCGCTGCTGGCCGGCAAGCCCACCGAGGCCGACCGCGCCGAGGCCCGGCAAATCTTCGAAGCCATTGCGGGCACGCAGGGCTTTTACGAGCAGCTGGCCCTGGAGGAACTGGGCCAGCGCATCACCACGCCACCCGCCCCGGCCCCGCTCACGGCCGAGGAAAAGGCGGCGGCGCGTGCCAACCCGGGGCTCAACCGCGCGCTGTATGCCATCTTGCTGGGCATTCGCGGCGAAGGCGTGCGCGAGTGGAACTACACCACCAACCTGCACCAGAGCGGCGGCATGCCCGAGCGCGAGCTGCTGGCCGCTGCCGACTTTGCCTGCCAGCGCGAGGTGTGGGACCGTTGCATCAACACCAGTGAGCGCACCAGGGGTGTCATTGACGCGTCGCAGCGCTTTCCCATGCCGTTTCGCCGCAGCGTGGTCGAGCGCGCGCAGGCCATCGGGCTGGACCCGGCCTACGTCTATGGCCTGATCCGCCAGGAAAGCCGCTTCATCATGGATGCGCGCTCGCATGTGGGCGCATCGGGCCTCATGCAGGTCATGCCCGCCACGGCCCGCTGGACGGCCAAGAAGATCGGCCTGACCGGTTTCACGCCCGACCAGATCAACGACCGCGAGACCAATATCACCATCGGCACGGCCTACCTCAAGCTGGCGCTCGATGATTTTGCCGGCTCGATGCCGCTGGCCGCAGCCGCCTACAACGCCGGCCCGGGTCGCCCGCGCAACTGGCGCAACGGCCCCGTGCTGGAGGCCGCCATCTGGGCCGAGAACGTGCCCTTTGCCGAAACCCGCGACTATGTGAAGAAGGTGCTGGCCAACACCACCAACTACGCAGCCATCCTCACCGGCCAGCCGCAGTCGCTCAAGGCGCGGCTGGGCACGGTGGGCCCGCGCGATGCCGCGCAGCCTGAGGTCAACAAGGATCTGCCCTGAGACCGCGGCGGCCGCCAGCTCGGGCGTGCTACTAAAATAATAGCTGAAGGTGCAAATGCGAAAAGCACTACAGCCCGGTTTGATCTGAAAATGAGGGAGATGCCATGAAAAGACAGACCGCAATGGCCAGGTTTGCGCTGGTGGGTGTGGGGCTCGTGTTAGCCATGGGCGCGCAGGCACAGCCGGTCTACAAATGGGTGGATGCCGATGGCAAGACGCATTACGGTTCGCAGCCACCCCCGACCGCCCCCGAGGCCGCCCCCTTGAAGATCCAGAGCACCAACGGGACCGGCAGTTCCGGCAACAGCAAGGCCTCTGCGGGCAAAACCCAGCAGTACAACGCCGATGGCACCAAGAAGGTGTCCAAGGATGTCGAGGAGTTCGGCGAAGGCCTGAAGAAGTCGCTGGGCACGGTGGACAGCAAGCAGGTGCCGCTCAACTGCAGCGTGGCGGTGGACAACATCCACCACCAGGCCGACCTGATGCTGGAGGTGGGGCAAAAGAACGTGCGGGACGGCTACATGACGCAGGCCTCGTTCGACAGCACCGCGCCCAAGATCCGTGAGGCCAAGGGCAAATACAGCGTGGCGGACTGCCAGGGTGCCAGCGGCAACAAGAAGAGCTTCTACCAGTGCATGTCCAGCAGCCGCAACCATGTGACCGGTTGCGACAAGCAGTACAAGCACTGACCTGCCCCCGTCCCCGGGCTACCCGCGCAGTGCGCAGGTGCCTCAGGCGTTGTGCAGCACGTCGCCCTGGCGCACCGCGGCCCCTGACCGCACCAGCTCACCCGCCAGGCTGCCCAGCCACTCGGGCTCGGGCTGGTCGCCAAAATGGCGCTCTCGCAGCATCCCGAAGTACGGGGTGGCGGCCGCCCAGGCCGACAGGTCGGCCATGCTGATCTGCCGCCACTCCAGCAGCTTGTACTTGAGCAGCACCTTGGCGGCATACAGCGCGTGTTTCTCGGGGTTGCGCACAAAGCCGTCGAGCCGGCGGCGCGCCACCTCCAGCGCCCGCGGCGCGTCGGCAAACACGGCACCGTGCCCCGGAATGACCACCGAAGGCGAGAGCCTTTCGATCAGGTCGAGCGTGGCCGCGACCTCGGCAAAGGCGCGGTCGCCCTCCAGTTCGGGGAACACCACGCCGAAGCCGTTTTCCCACAGCGCATCGGCCGAAATCATGAGGCGTGCGCGGGGCTCGAACAGCACCACCGAATGCGGGTCGTGCCCCGGCGCGGCATGCACCTGCCAGGGCTTGTCGCCCAGCATCACGCATGAGCCAGGTTCCAGCACCGTGTCGAAGCGAAAAGGTGGGCATTCCTGGCCCGTGGGGGTGTAGCTCAGGGCATAGGGGTCCCAGTGACGCACATGGGTCGCCTGGCCGGGGGGGATGGCTGTGCGCAGGGCGGGCCAGGCCCGCTGCAGGGCTGCGTTGCCGCCGCAGTGGTCGCTGTGCAGGTGGGTGTTGAGCACGCGGTCCAGCGCGCGGCCGCCCAGGCAGGCGCGCACCAGTTCGACCGTCTGGTCTGCATGGCTGCAGTAGCCGGTGTCCACCAGCGCCGTATCGCGCTGGCCGGTGAAGAGGATGTTGTTGGCCGACAGCCAGCCCCGCTCCAGTACGGTGATCTCTGGCGGCAGCAGCGTGTGGGCGGGGGAAGGTGACATGGCGGGCATGGGCAATAACGCTGTCGCAGTCGACGGGGCAGTGGCGGCCCGCGGGCAATCCACGGGCCTGCGCGGGGTCAGCCTACCCCAGCCCGAAGGTGGCCGGCGTCCTCCAAAACCCGTACCCCGCAAGATGGGGGCGGGCGGGCGCAGCACGGCGTGCCTGCGCCCTGCCCGCGGGGGCTACTTCTGGGTGCGCAGTTCGCGCCGCAGGATCTTGCCCACGTTGCTCTTGGGCAGCTCGTCGCGGAACTCGATGTACTTGGGCCGCTTGTAGCCGGTGAGGTTCTGCTGGCAGTAGTTGGCCACTTCGTCCTCGGTCAGGGCCGGGTCGCTCTTGATGATGAACACCTTGATCGCCTCGCCCTGCTTCTCGTCGGGAATACCGATGGCCGCGCATTCGACCACGCCGGGGCACAGGCTGATGACCTGCTCGAGCTCGTTGGGGAACACGTTGAAGCCGCTCACCAGGATCATGTCCTTCTTGCGGTCGATGATGCGGGTGTAGCCCTGCGGGTCCATGATGCCGATGTCGCCCGTGCGCATGAAGCCGTCGGCCGTGAAGGCCTTGGCGTTTTCTTCGGGCTGGTTGTAGTAGCCCGTCATCACATTGGGGCCGCGGATGCAGATCTCGCCCGGCTCGCCCTGGGGCACGCTGTTGCCGTCATCGTCCTTGATGGCAATGTCGATGCTGGGCAGCGGCAGGCCGATGTTGCCGCTGAAGGTGGTGCTGATGACCGGGTTGTTGGTGCCGATGGCACAGGTCTCGCTCATGCCCCAGCCTTCGATCATGGTGCTGCCCGTGGCTTTTTGCCAGGCCTTGGCAGTGCCCTCGCTGGCGGCCATGCCGCCGGCCTGCGACACGCACAGGTGCGAGAAATCCAGCGTCTTGAACTGCGGGTTCAGCAGCAGCGCGTTGAACAGCGTGTTCACCGCGGGCAGCATGTGGAAGGGGCGCTTTTTCAGCTCGGCAATGAACTTGGGGATATCGCGCGGGTTGGGGATCAGCGTGAGGCTGGAGCCCTGGCGGATGGCGAGCAGGCACAGCGTGAGCGCAAAGATGTGATACAGCGGCAGCGCGGCAATGGAGTTGGCCTTGCTCAGGTCGCCTACCTTCGAGAGGGCGGGCGAGAACCACGCCTCGGCCTGCAGCGTGGCGGCGACGATGTTGCGGTGGGTCAGCACCGCGCCCTTCGACAGCCCGGTGGTACCCCCCGTGTATTGCAGGAAGGCAATGGAGTCGAGCGTGGCCTGGCTGGGCGACAGCGACTTGCCTTCGCCCAGTGCCAGCGCCTTCTTGAACGTGACGACCTTGCGCCCGCCCGACAGGGGCAGTTCGTAGGCGGGCACCATCTTGGCCAGGTGGCGCACGGCAAAGGTGATCCATTGGCCGTACCAGAAGCCCAGCAGGTCGCCCATCGAGGCCATCACCACATGCTTGACGGCCGTGCGGTCCACCACGTCAGACAGGGTGTGCGCAAAGTTTTCCAGGATGACGATGGCGGTGGCGCCCGAATCCTTGAGCTGGTGCTCCAGCTCGCGTGCGGTGTACAGCGGGTTGACGTTGACGCAGGTGTAGCCGGCGCGCAGCACGGCGGCCATGGTCACGCCGAACTGCGGGATGTTGGGCAGCATGATCGCCACGCGCGCGCCCGGCTCCAGGCCCAGGCTCTGCAGGTAGGCGCCGAGCGCAGCCGAGCGGCGTTCCAGCTCGCCATAGCTCATCCATTGGTCCATGCAGACCGAAAACGGGCTGCTGGCGTGTTTGCGGAAGGACTCTTCCAGCAGATGGGCCACGGAGCGGTATTGCTCGGGCTGCACTTCGTGCGGTACGCCCGGGGGGTAGCTCTTGAGCCAGATCTTTTCCATGCGCTTGTTCCTTGTGCTCGCTCGTTTCAGGGGAATACGGGGCCAGTGGCGGCCTTTTCCAGGTCCACCGCAGCCGGGCCACTGTCAGCGAACGCGGGCAGCACTGAGGTGCGCTGCCCGGCCGCCGGTGGGCCACAGATTGTGGAAGCGCGGGGCCCCGCGCGGTTACCGGGCTTGTCCTAGGGTGGCAGCCAGTTGCGTCCCGCAAGTGACAGGGGCTGCATCGAACAGGCTGGCAATGAGCGCCGACTCGCGCTGCTCGATCATCTGCAAAAACCGCTCGACCGCACCGCGCTGGCGCGCCAGCTGGCCGAAGGTGTCGAACCCTGCCTCCAGAAACTGCTGCAGCGCCCCCATGCCCGCCGCATGGGCGGGGCCGCGCATCATCCGCAGCATCATGCGCAGGCCGGGCGTTCGGGTCAGCCGCGCCAGGTCGGTGCCCATGGCCAGCACGCGTTGCAGTTGCTGCTCGCGGGCGTGGCGCTGGCCCACCTGCCGCCATGCGGCCACGTAGCGCGCTGCGGCGTCGTGGGTGTCCGTGGCGGCAGCGGGTGTGGCTGGTGCCCAGGCGCGGCCCATGTCCTGGTCCAGTCCCTCGGTCTGCGCATGCAGCACGGCCAGCGCCACGGCCGTGGCCACCACGGGCTGCGGAAACACCGTCTGCAGCGTGCCGGCGATGCGGCTGAACTGCTGGTCGCGGTCGGTGTAGTCGGCGTCGCTGTACAGCTCTTCCAGAAAGAACCGGGTGGCCGGCCCGAACGAAGGCGACACCATCAGGTCGGCATACGTGCCACGAAAACGCCGTGCCTGGAGCGCCTTCACCCGGCCCACCGCATCGCCCAGTGCCGGGTCGCCCCGGCGGTGCAGGCGCATGGCGTTCACATCGGCAATGCTGTCGCGGATGGTCTGGGCGGCATCCATGGGGCGGGTTCTCCTGAGGCGGTGGCGCGGGCGGAACAATGAAGGCTGGCGCCGCACAATGGCGTGGCGGACGGCTTCGCTGTCGCAGTCCGCCAAATTACATCATCCCCACCGGGCACCTCCACCATGATCGCGCGCTGGCAACAAACGCTTTTTTCCATCCACTGGCTGGGCGTGGCCGCCTGGCTGGTCTGGCAGTGGCCGCAGTCGCCCGTGCGGGCGTTGGCCGGTGCGCTGGTGCCGCTGGCGGTCTTTGTGCTGGTGATGACGGTGGAATTTGCCCTGATGCACCACGCCAACCGGCGCGACCCTGCCCCCCGGGCCCGGCTGGCCCAGGTGGTGGCGGCCTGGTGGGCCGAGCTGCGCGTGGCGCTGCTGGTGTTCGGCTGGCGCCAGCCGTTTCGCCACCGGGCGATACCCGACTGGCTGCCGCCAGCGCCCACCGGCCAGCGTGGCGTGGTGCTGGTGCACGGGTTCATGTGCAACCGCGGCCTGTGGCTGCCATGGCTGCCGCTGCTGCGCGAGCGGGGGCATGCCCACATTGCAGTCAACCTGGAGCCGCCGATGGGCTCCATTGACGACTATGCCCACATCATCGACGCAGCCGTGCAGCGCGTGGCCACTGCCACCGGCATGCCGCCCGTGCTGCTGTGCCACAGCATGGGCGGGCTGGCGGCCCGTGCGTGGCTGCGTGCGCACCCGGACGCCCAGGCGCGCGTGCACCGGGTGCTGACGCTGGGCACGCCCCACGGCGGTACGTGGCTGGGGCGCTTCAGTACGGCAGTGAACGGGCGTCAGATGAGTCTGGCGGGGGATTGGGTGGTGGCGCTGCAGCGCTCAGAACCGCAGGTGCTGGCGGGCAAGTTCGTATGCTGGTTTTCCAGCTGCGACAACATCGTGTTCCCTGCGAGCACCGCCACGTTGGCGGGGGCAGATAACCGGCTGGTGCAGGGGGTGGCGCATGTGGAGATGGCGCTGGATGGGGGGGTGATGCGGGAGTGTCTGGAGGAGGTGGGGCGGGGGTGATTTTGGGCCAAATCGGGCTGTAGTCGAGGTTTTGTAATGGCTGGTTGCTATTGTTTTTGATGATTGGCGCTTGGCGTCGGGTGTGGTGTTTGGTCTGTTTGGGCTGAGTCTGTCTCGGCTTCGTTTGATGTGGCGACCGCATGCCTGTGTTCAGGGCGGAAGCCGGGAGTCGCCCGGCTTGCGACTCACTTTCTTTTGCTTCGCCAAAAGAAAGTGAGCAAAGAAAAGGCGACCCTCAGTCTGCGACCTCTTCGCGGTGCGAAGGGGCAGACCTGCGCCGTGGCGGTTGCGGGGTGCGCCGTGGAACTCACTGCGCTGCGTTGCAGCTTCGTTCGGACAGCCACGGCGAGTCAGTTCACGAAGCAGCCGCGCACTTGCGCGACTGCCACCCCGCAACCGCCCCGGCGCAGGCGCAGCCAGAAGGGGGTGGGAGCCAAACAGCCAAACAGCCAAACAGCCACACGGGTCGTCGCTGCGCTCGACCCGGCATCTGCCTAGCCCAGCGCGAGGCGCCTGCGCCCGCGAGACTGGGCCGAGCGAAGCAATGGCCCGAATGGATGTCCGTTCCCCATCCCCTCTGTATGCGCCGAGGAGCGCAGGGTTTGGCGGATCAGGGCTCGCGATTGTCTGAGCGAAGCGAGTTCGAGCGAGACCCCGCCAAACCTGAGCACCGCAGGTTGCCCGAAGCGAAGCGCAGGGACGCAGACAGTGGGGTCGCCCTTTCTTTGGTGACTTTCTTTCGGCGACGCGAAAGAAAGTTACTCGCACGCCGGGCGACTCCCGGCCTCCGCCCTGAACAAAAGCATGCGGTAGCCAAGGCCAACACAGGCTTTGACAAGCGCAGTCAAAAAGCCCCAATAGCTATCAAATAAATAGCTACAAGTGCAAATAAAACAAGCGCTAGCAGCCAAAAACACCCAAAACCACCATGCTCACCGTCCAAAACATCAACCAGTACTACGGCGGCTCCCACATCCTGCGCGACGTGAGCCTGACCGCCACCCCCGGCAAAGTCACCGTACTGCTGGGCCGCAACGGCGTGGGCAAAACCACGCTGCTCAAAAGCCTGATGGGCCTGGTGCCCATCAAGAGCGGCAGCATCCAGTTCGACGGCAAATCCATCGACAAAGCCACCCCCTACGACCGTGCACGCGCAGGCATCGGCTTCGTCCCCCAGGGCCGTGAAATCTTCGGCCGCCTCACAGTGGAAGAAAACCTGCGCATGGGCCTGGCCTACAAAAGCGGCTCCACCCCCGTGCCGCCACACCTGTACGAACTGTTCCCCGTGCTCAAGCAGATGCTCAAGCGCCGGGGCGGCGACCTCTCGGGCGGGCAGCAGCAGCAATTGGCCATTGCCCGCGCCCTGGCCCCCGGCCCGCGGTTGCTGATCCTGGACGAGCCCACCGAAGGCATCCAGCCCAGCATCATCAAGGACATTGGCCGGGTGATCCGCATGCTGGCTGACAAGGGCGAGATGGCCATCCTGCTGTGCGAGCAGTACTACGACTTTGCGCAGGATCTGGCCGATGACTACCTGGTGATGGAGCGCGGCGAGGTCATTGCGCGCGGCCCTGGCAGCGAGATGGAGGCCAAGGGTATCCGCAACCTGGTCGCGATCTGAGGCAGGCACACCGGCGTTGCAGGTGCCTTTTTGCTACGCGCTACGCAGCAGGGGGGTGGAAGCCGCCGGGCGGATGTCTTTGCCCGCAGGCTTCGCGTCAACCCGTTGCATGCAACGGCCGCGCTGCCCGTCGCCAGTGCGAAATGCTTTCCATGATGAGCACCGTGCAAAGCGCCCACACACCGCCCAGCACCCAGCCAGCCAGCACGTCGCTCACGTAATGCACCTGCAGCACCACGCGGCTCCAGCCCGTGGTGAAGATGGCCGCCCCCGCCAGCACTGCCACGGGCGCATGCCACTGCGGCTGCAGCAGCCGCGTGGCCAGATAGGCCAGCATGGTGAACGCCACCATCGATGCGCTGGTGTGACCGCTGGGAAAGCTGTATCCGTCTGCCGTGGCTACGCCATGCAGATGCTCGGGGCGTACGCGCTCGAACAGGCTCTTGAGGACGCGGGTCAGCAATGCGTTGCCCGCCATGGCCACCATCCATACGATGGCCAGAAGCCGGTACTGGCGCAGCCACAGCGCTGCACCCACCGCCACGGCAACCGCCGACAGCGTCCATTTGTCGCCCAGGTGGGTCAGCGTGGCAAACAGCTGCAGCGCAGCCATGCTGGCGCCGGCCTGCAGGCCGACCGCCACGGCATCGTCAAAAGCGCCCCAGCCTCGGGCGCTGTCGTCGCGCCACGATTCGGCCAGCTCGGCCATCACCGTGCCGCCCAGCAGCAGTGCGCAGGCGCTCGCTGCCATGGCGCCCACCAGCACCCAGCGCGCCTGCAACGGGTCCAGCGCGGTGGGCCACCAGCGCTTGCCAGATCTGCGCAGCGCCCGCAGCCCGAGCAGACCGCCCAGCGCCAGCATGCTCCCCGTGGCCATGCCAGCCAGCCACCATGCCATGGGGTGCTGTGCCATCAACGTGGCCAGGGTAAATGTTTGTACGCTGTCGGTCATGGGCGAGCTTTCGAACAATGGGCGGATAGGAGGCAAGTCATGTCGGCAGGGGGCGGGTTGAAAAAAGTCGGCTCACCGCGCGGGTCATCAGCAGGCTCTTGCGCGCCCATGGTCCACTGCCAGTGAATCTGTTGCCACAGCGCCGCGACAGGAAAGCAGCCGAGCGCACATCAGACCCCTTGGTTTTTAACGCGGCGCCGCACAACCCGGCGCGAAATGGGTGAATGTCTGACAGTGGCAGGATGGCACATACAAAACCTACCTGTTCCCGCCTGGGTGCTTGATGGATCCGGGTGAGCGGCGTGTGTCCTTCGCGTGCGGCCAGCTTGTCGGCCGGCACTGACAATGCAAAGGCGCCGGTACCGGCTGCGAATGACGCAACATGCACGGAAGATGGGCTCCCGATGGCGGGGTTGCGTGAAGTGCCGAACGGGTGTGCCTGCTGCCCCCATGCAGATGTGCCCGTGGCACCCGCATCCCGCGAGTCCTGATTTCCACCAGTTTCCAGCATGACCCTCCCTGAACGCCCCCTGACCCTGCGACCCGGCGGAACCATCCACCTGGTAGTGCCGCGCCGCCCCGGCGCTGATCTGCAGGTACTGCGCGACCGGCTGGAAAAGGTGCAGGCCCTGCAGCAACACAACGTGGTGTGGCACGTGCCCGACCAGCGTGCAGACATCGTGGGACTGGCAGAGCGTGCTGCCCAGGCCGCCCGTGACGACCACGGCCTGGTGGTAGCGGCAGGTGGTGACGGCACGATCAACGCCGTCGCGGCGGCGGCCCTGCGCGCCAACGTTCCCATCGGGGTGCTGCCCATGGGAACATTCAACTATTTCAGCCGCGAACACGGCCTTGCGCTGGAGCCCGAGGTGGCCGTGCAGGACTTGCTGGCCGCACTGCGAGATGGCCACATGCGACCGGTGCAGGTGGGTTTTGTGAACCAGCGCATGTTCGTGGTCAATGCCAGCGTGGGCGTGTACCCCAAGCTCCTGGCCGAGCGCGAACGGGCCTCCAAGCGCTTCGGGCGCTCGCGCATGGTGGCAGTGGCCGCGGCCATCTGGAGCATGTTCCGCCCTGCCTCAGGCCGCCGCTGGCGTGTGCTCGTCAAGGCGCACGAGGGCGCTCCGGCGCAGCAGGAAGAGCACCTGGTCACCACCCTGTTTGTGGGCAACAACCCGCTGCAGCTCGACCGCATGGGCCTGCCCCAGGCGCGCCTGGTGGCCGATGGGGGGAGGCTGGGTGTGGTGATGCTGCAGCCGCAGGGGCGCTGGGCCGTGGCGCGCACCATGTGGAATGCCGCGACAGGCAAGCTCGACAGGGACAAGGCCGTGGTCAGCATGGCCTGCACGGAGTTCACCGTATCGCCGGCCAGCTGGAAGCCGCCGCAGGTCAAGCTCGCCTTTGATGGCGAGCGCGAGTGGATGGCCCCGCCGCTGCACTTCCGGGTGGGGGCTCGCCCGCTGTGGCTCGTCACCCCGCAAACGCTGGTGCGCGATGGCGTAGGCGCGGACGAGCGCCCGCCCGCACAGGCTGCTGCATCAGCCGAGGTGGCTGTGGCCGTGCCGCCAGTGGCCGGCGGGCTGCTGCCGGTGTAGGCTGGCGGGGTCACACCGGGCTGTACCACGCCATACACAGCCAGGCGCAATACGGCAGCCGCACCCACGCATTGCGGCGGTCCTCCGAAAAACCACCTGCCCACTTGCACCGCTGCCTGCCAAGATGTCTTCCCTGATGCACCTGTCTGACCTGCACTTCGGCGCTCACGACCCCGATGTGTGTGCGGCCGTGCAGCGGCTGGCGCTGCGGCTGCCGGTGTCCATGGTGGTGGTGTCCGGTGACCTCACCCAGCGCGCCACCGCCGTGCAGTTCGAGCAGGCCTCCCGCTTCATTCGCGGACTGCAGGCCCGCTCCACACTGGTGCTGGCAGGCAATCACGACATCCCGCTGTACGCCTGGTGGATGCGCTGGGGCCGTGCGTACGAACGCTTTGCGGACCAGTTTGGCCTGGAGCAGGAAATGGTGCGCCATGCGGGCGACTTCTATGTGGTGGGGGTGGACACCACACGCCCCTGGCGGCACGAGCGGGGTTCCCTTTCGTCAGCACAGATCGAGCATGTGGCCGGTTTGCTGGAGAAGGCCCCGCCAGGCGCGTGGCCCATCGTCACCAGCCACCACCCGCTGGTGCCGCGCAATGCCGACGACCGCGCGCATCGCCCGCCCCGTGCCGACGAGGCTGTGCAGCGCTGGCAGACGGCAGGGGCCCGCATGCTTCTGTCGGGTCATGCGCATGACCCTGGCCTGATGGAGGCCCCGCCCGGGGTCTGGGTCAGCCGCGCCGGCACGGCTGTGTCGCACCGGTTGCGGCACGGCAGCCCCAACAGCCTGGTGGTACTGACGGCAGAGGCGTCGGGCGCTTCGGCCACCGGAGTGGTACGCCATGCATCGCGCTGGGACTATGACCGCCGCCTGGGCGAGTTTCAGCCCGTGCAGCGCGTGGCGGTGGATTAGCGTCTGTTCACGGTATCTGCGCGCTGGAACGAATGTCGCCCAACGGCCGTATGGGGATTCAGCCGGGCCCACTGGGAGGCCCCAGGGGCCCGTCTGTTGCGCTTTTGCCTGCTGGGTTTTTGCCAGCTTGACCGTACCCGCACTGCCGCCTATTCTGGCGGCCCACCTCCAGGCGGGCGGCAGTTGTCGTCCGTTGGAACCTCGGTACACCCCTGCGTGATACCGCTGGCACGGCTTCGGCAAGGCCACTTTGTTGCCCTCCGCTCCCGTGGTGCGGTACTGGCAACCAAAGACCTCCGTGGTCCGTGCCGGACCACAACCGGCGCATTGTCGCGGGGCGTATGCGGAGGCTTTCCGGGCCTGGCGGGCTCCAACCAGCGAGTTCCATGCATACAGAACCCAGCCCCGATACTTTTCTGGCTTTGCAAACCCTCATCGAGCGATCGACGGGCACCCGTCTTGGCGCTGACGTGCAGGCCGAGATGCGGGCTTTGCTTCGCGAACATTCTGCGGTCAACGTGCCCGGTCCGTCCGAGATGACGCTGCTGGTGGCGGGCGTGCGAGGGTTGCCTGATTTGCTGGCCATTCAGCCGCAGGACGCGGCTGTGGCTGCCATCAACCGGTGCCTGCTGCGCCTTGCCGAGGTGGTGGCCAAGCATCGCGGCAGCATCCATCACTTCGCGCGCGATGCGCTTCTGGTGCTGTTTGGGGCCCCCGAAGCGGGCGCCGACGACGTGGAGCGTGCCGTGCTGTGCGCCGTCGAGCTGCAGATGGTCATGCGCGACCTGAACCAGGAGCACCTGAACGAACGTCTGCCGCCTCTGTTCCTTGGCGTCGGGGTGCACACTGGCACGGTGATGGCCGGACGGTTCGGTTCCCCGGTGTATTCGGAGTTCATGGTGCTGGGTGACGAAGTGGAACTGGCATCGCGGATTCAGGCCTTCAGCCTGCGGGGGCAGGTGCTCATCAGCGATGCCACCTACCAGCGTTGCTGGGGCATGGCATCGGCCAGCGCACCGATGCAGGTCTACCTCAAGGGCCGGCCACGGCCCGAAAGCCTGCGAGAGCTGGTGGCCGTGCCTTCGCGCAAGCTGAAGGTACCCCGACAGGAGTTCCGCCGCAGCCATCGGGTGGACGCACGGCTGGTGTGCGAGTGCCGCCGTGTGCAGGATGGCATCGTCACGCCGGAGCGCTTGCCGGGTACCGTGCGCGATATCGGCTACCACGGCCTGCTGGTGACGACGCTGGAACCACTACCGCTGCACGCTGAAGTGCGGCTGGATTTTGATCTGGCCCTGATCGATTACCGCGCTACCGATGTCTATGCCCGCGTGATTACCGTCAAACAGGACGGTGGCGAGTGCACTGCAGGACTGGAGTTCACGTCCATCAGCCCCGAATGCAGTGCCAAGGTGCAGATGTTTGTGCAGGTGCTGGTGGGCACGCGCTAGCAGATTCCTGGTGGCTGTGCGCACTGTCCTGGCGCTGCGGCGTTACGTCGTGACCCGTCAGCAGCCTAGCTGTCCAGCCAAGTCGGTCAGGCTCGCCGCGTGCACGTCGTTGCATGGCAGGGGGGACACGTCCTTGGGCCGTGCCGCGCCGAATTCGTGGGGACGCTCGATGTAGGCGGTGTACAAGCCGCAGTCACGGGCCGCGGCCAGATCCTCATGGTGGGCTGCCACTAGCGCCACCTGCCGGGGTGCAAGGTCAAACACCCGCGCCACGCCCAGATACGTGTCCGGGTGTGGTTTGTAGGCCCTGAACACCTCGGCGCTCAGCACGCAGTCCCACGGCAGTCCTGCGCGCTTGGCCATATCGGTCAGCAGGCCGATGTTGCCGTTGGAAAGCGTGGTGAGGGTGTAGCGCTGCTTGAGCCGTGTGAGCCCTTCCACGCTGTCCGCCCATGCGTCGAGCCGGTGCCACACGCGGTTGAGGTGGCGCCTCCTGGCCTCATCCAGGTGCGCCAGCCCAAAACGCGGCAGCAGATCATCGAGGATGCCACGGTGCAGGTCGTCCAGCAGGGTCCAGCCCTGCGCACCGGTACGCACCTTCTCCATGGCGGGCTGGTAGCCCTGACGCCATGCCAGCGCAAAGGTGTCAGCGTCCAACCCCGGGTAAAGCGCCCGCAATTCGCGTGTGATGCTGCCGTGCCAGTCAACCACGGTGCCAAAGATATCGAAGGCCAGTACCTCGACATGGGCGAGCGGGTGGCTGGCGGGCAGGGCAGTGGGGCTGGGGGCGGATGTAAGGCCGGATGGGGCGTTATCAAGCTGCTCGTTCATGCTTGCATCGTAGGGCGACTGCTGCGCGCTTGAGCCACCCGGGATGCGGCAATGACGCCACAGTGCCCAGAAACTGGTGGAACACACGACGAGCGTCGGTTAAATTGTCTGCGGGCCGGCCCTTCTGCCAGCCACGTCGCTCGGACGGTTCCGGGCGCTTACGTGAAAGTCACACCGCATGTCTGCATCGCAGGGCAAGCGCCGTTTTGCGCGCATTGATCGCCTCCCACCCTACGTCTTCAACATCACGGCCGAGCTGAAACTCGCCGCCCGCCGCCGGGGTGAAGACATCATCGACATGAGCATGGGCAACCCCGATGGGGCCACACCACCGCACATCGTCGCCAAGCTCACCGAAGTGGCCCAGCGGCCCGACACCCACGGCTACAGCGCCAGCAAAGGCATCCCGCGCCTGCGCCGCGCCATCAGCCACTGGTACAAAGACCGCTACGCGGTGGACATCAACCCCGACACCGAGGCCATCGTCACCATCGGCTCCAAGGAGGGCCTGGCCCACCTCATGCTGGCCACGCTGGACCGGGGCGACACTGTGCTGGTGCCCGACCCGAGCTACCCCATCCACATCTACGGTGCGGTGATTGCCGGTGCCGACATCCGCAGTGTGCCCGTGGCGCCCGACGTGGACTTTTTTGCCGAGCTGGAAAAGGCCATCCGCGGCAGCTACCCCAAGCCCAAGATGATGATCTTCGGCTTTCCCAGCAACCCCACCGCGCAGTGTGTGGACCTGGGCTTCTTCGAACGCGTGATCGCCCTGGCCAAGAAACACGACATCCTGGTGGTGCACGACCTGGCCTATGCCGACATCGTGTACGACGGCTACCGCGCCCCCAGCATCATGGAAGTGCCCGACGCCAAGGATGTGGCGGTGGAGTTTTTCACCCTGAGCAAAAGCTACAACATGGCCGGCTGGCGCGTGGGCTTCATGGTGGGCAACCCGGACCTGGTGGCCGCCCTGGCCCGCATCAAGAGCTACCACGACTACGGCACCTTCACCCCCCTGCAGGTGGCTGCGATTGCCGCGCTGGAGGGCGACCAGCAGTGCGTGAAAGACATCGCTGCCCAGTACCAACGCCGCCGCGACGTTCTCTACAAGGGCCTCACCGAAGCGGGCTGGGCCGTGGACTGCCCCAAGGCCAGCATGTACATCTGGGCCCGTATCCCCGAGCCGTATCGCGCGCTGGGCTCGCTGGAGTTTGCGCGGCAACTGCTGGACAAGGCCAAGGTGTGTGTGTCCCCGGGCATCGGCTTTGGGGACCAGGGGGATGAGTACGTGCGCTTTGCGCTGATCGAGAACGAGGCGCGGATTCGGCAGGCGGTGCGGGGGATTCGGGGGATGTTTAAGGCAGATGGGTTGTTGAAACTGCCCCCGGTGATACCAGCCTGAGAAAGGCGCCGCAAGGCGGCGCTGAAACCCGTTGCAACGACTGCTTACGGCATCGGCGTGCGCCGCCGCGTAGACTGCGGCGCATGTTTCTGGACTACAACCCCGACGACCTCGACGTCACCATTTCCGAACTGCTGGTGGCCACCAGCGACGCTCCCGACCCAGACCTGCCAGCGGCTGTACCGCAGGTGCTGCAGCTGCTGCGTACCCGCCTCAACATGGACGTGGCCTTCGTGTCCCAGATCACCGAGGGGCGCAGAACGATTAAGGCGGTGGACAGCGCCGCAGACTTTTCCTCACTGCAGCCGGGCAGATCGGACCCAGTGGAGGAAAGCTGGTGCCAGTGGGTGATCGAGGGGCGCTTGCCCGAAGCGATCAAGGACGCGGGGCCCCTGGTGGCGGCGGGCCGGGCACCCAACCCCGGCTTTCCCATCGGCACGCATCTGAGCACGCCGGTGCGGCTTTCGGGCGGGGAGATATATGGCACGTTGTGCTGCTTCAGCCGTGGCGTGCAGGCCGACGTGGACATCGGCCGCCTGCGGTACACAGCTGACCTACTGGCTTCCCGGCTCACACTGGGTTCCGGGCAGCGCTGACTCCTGCTGGGCGGTGTTGATTGGCTCCTTACATCGCCCAGATTCGGGGAGTTTCCCCTTCCAGCGACCACATCGCCTGGCGCCAAGCCACCCGCACCGCCTTGAGCAACTTCATCGCAGGCTCCACCTGCGGCGCCAGCACACGCACCACCACCATGCGGTCGTTGGGGCTGGTGGCGCCTGCCGTCGTTTTGACCTGGGGGTGTTGATCCATCACCGTACGGGCCGCGTCCAGCGCAGCGTCGCGGCGTGTGCGGTCGAGGGGCGTGCCTGCGGCAAAGAACATGCTGGCCATGCAACGGTGGCCCGCCAAACCCAAGGGGCTGCTCAGCAGGCGGTCATCGGCGGCGTCGATCACGCCGCGCTCCAGCCACAGGCCGGGCACTTCCAGGTGCTGGGTGAAGCGGCCTTGTTTAAACGGCTGGCCCGCGTGCGGCAGGCCCAGTGCGGTCACGTCCCAGGCGATGCATTCAGCGCCGGGGGCGAGGTTCAGCTTGAGGTGGTTTTCGGCGTGGCAGGCGCTGTAGCACAGGGCTTCCAGTGGCAGCCATTCCAGGCGCGCGCCTTCGGCCAGGGTGAGGTGGCTGCGCTGAAGGGCCAATGGGCCGGTGGACCGGTAGAAGCGCGTGGCGCCGGGCGTGGTGACCAGGCCGTGGGCGCCGGAGCCCACCGTGGTGGTGATGTCCAGCGTGTCGCCGCCCACCAGGCCGCCGGGCGGGTGCACCAGCACGTTGTGGCACACCGCATCCCCCTCTGGGTACAGGCTTTGCAGGATGCGCAGCGGACCGTTGTGTTCGTAGCGGGCCACGGTGCGGGCGCTTTCCGCGGTGTAGTCCAGTTGCAGACGGGCGTGCCAGGGCATATCGGTTTTGTATGCTATCTATTGAATAGCGTTTGAGGTTTAAGAGGCAAGCGCTTGCAGGGGTTTTCGTTCGTGCGGCGCGGTACGGTGGCCGCCGGTGCATGGTGGCTCCCTCCCCCCACAGCAAGCACCGTGCCGGCCATGCGTGCCGTTGTCGCGCGTTTGGTACCCGTGAGGCTAGCGGGGTGCTGCGCAGGAGTCGTCCAGCCTCGCCATTCCGGCAATCTTTTGTAGGCGGCTGCGGTTTTCAAGGCAGGCCTGGTACTGTGTCTCGGCGGCCTTCTGCAGGGCCAGCCGGGCGGCCTGGGACCGGTCGGCCTGGAGCTGGGCCACACGCTCGCGGATCTGCGGCATGGCGGCCAGGGCGGCTTTTTCGCCTTCAAGGATGGCGTTGGCGCGCTGGCTGAAGTCGGCAGCGCCGATGTCCAGTACCCGCGGGCGAATGATCACGTCGGCGCGGGCCAGCTCGGCCTGGCCGAGCTTCTGGCCCATGATGGCGATGGACTGGCCCAGCGTGCCCAGCATGTCGCCGGGCGATTGGCCGCGTGCCTTGTTCGAGATGTCCACCGCGACGACGATGTCTGCACCCAGCTGGCGCGCCGCATCCACGGGCACCGGACTGACGATGCCGCCATCGACGAAATGGAACTTGCCGATGGTGACAGGCTGGAAAACGCCAGGAACGCTGCTGGATGCGCGCACCGCCTGGCCAGTGTTGCCCCGGGCAAACACCGTGCGCTCGCCGTCCTCCAGGCGCGTGGCTACGGCGACGAACGGCTTGGCGAGCTGCTCAAGGGGTTTGCGCCGCACCTGCTCATTGACGTAGTCCTCAAGCTTCTGGCCTTGCACCAGGCCGCCAGATGAAATCTGCAGGTCGCGTATCTTTGATTCGTCGAGCCCCACGGCTTTTTCCTGCAGCTCGAACGCGTTCAGCCCGCTGGCGTACAGCGCTCCCACCACGCTCCCCGCGCTGGTGCCGGACACCACGGCTGGCACCAGGCCGTTCGCTTCGAGCATCTTGATCACGCCGATATGTGCAAACCCCTTGGCCGCGCCGCCGCCCAACGCCAGTCCGATGCGCACGGGCGCAGCGCCGGGTGAGGGCGATGCCTCGGGGGCCCCAGTACGTACGGGCGCATCCCCTGCACAGCCGGCCAGCAGCGCTGCCAGCAGCAGCGTGGACCCACGGCGGGTGAGGAGGTCCGGCTGCGCACGCAGGGGGCGCCGGATAGAGCGGGAAGGCAGTGAACGGGAGAGCAGCATGGGGCAACAACAAGTGCGAAGCGCCGCCGCACGGCACCGCAGATGCGGCCGCGCCAGCGCGTCCTGGACGACGATGGTAACCCCAGCCTCCGCCTGCTGCAGCCCGGCTCGCCTTCAGCGCTGCGCCGCGTCCGGCGTCTGGAATGCGAACTCGCCGTCGGCCATCTTTGGCCCGACCATCACCCGTGCAACCAGACGCCGGTTCCAACCGATGCGCTGCGAGTGCACGTCGTCCCAGATGAGGGTGCACGTCACGGTGGAGCCGCGGATCACCGGCATCTCGTTCAGCGTGGTGTAAGGCAGGTCCAGTGGTTCCTGCGTGTCGGCGTCCCACAGCACGATGCCAATGACCTGGTCTGGCAGGGTCGTGGCGTCTGCCGGTTCGATGCAGGCCGCTTGCACATGCAGGTACGGCCAGCGAAAGCTGCAGTTCGGCGCGTCCACCTTCAGCTTTGGTGCCTGTGGGTCTTGGGTGCTGGCGAGGCAAAAAGTGCCCGCCCACACAAATGCGCCACGGGCATCCAGCAGCTTCCACGGGCGAATGAGCTGCGCCGCACCCAGTTGCAGCAATCGCCCCAGGAATGCCGTCACGCGCCAGCCCACCGAGATTGTTTCGGTGGTTTGCAAGGGTTCCGCGCCACCCACTGCTTCATGGCCGTTGTGCGTCCCATGCGCCGCGGAATCGCGCGCTGCGGCCTGGGCGAGCCACTTGTGGACCAGGTTGTACAGCCACGCCATGGTGGTCCAGAAGCTTTTGCGGTACGTGGCGGACAGCGAGACCCCACGGGTCTGTGCTCCGTCCAGCACCGCACTCAGCCGGAAGGTATCGAGCCCAACTGGCAAGGCACTGAGTTCAAAGTAGGTGTTGCGTGCCTCGAGCGTCAGCACACCGTCGCGGTAGATGCCCGTGAACAAGTACATCAGGTTGCGCGCGGGGCTTCCGGCGCCGCCCCCGGCATAGTGTTCGCAGCCATAGACGGCCACCGGGTACGCCCCGTCGTCGCCTGGCTTGCCCACGTGCAGCACCCGCAATGTGATCTCGATGGTGGCGATGGCGAGCTGGTCCAGCGCCGGTACCACGAAGGGCGAGAACACGGACATGCGGTTGATTTCCCACATCCGACCGGGCAAGGTGCTGGCAGGCGGCGGTGACTGACTGACCCGCACCTGGCACGGAGCGCTGCCGTACAGCGCGCCCTGGTAGTGCACAGACACCGTGAAGCCAGGCCGGTCGACCGGCGCATGCAAGTGGATGAGCGTGCTGTCGGCACTCAGCGAAAACGGCACGCTTTGCCCGTCCAGCATGACTGAAAGATGGCCTGCCTGCAGGGGCTCAAAGCCCTCGGCCGATACCGATGCCAGGGTCAGCACTTGACCGCCATCGACGAGCAGCGGTGCCTGGCCGTCCAGCGCAACTGCCGCCATTCGGCCCGCAGGCGACACATAGCGCAGGCCCCGGAGTCGATGGGGTGCCGGGCTTTCGGAAAAGGCGGCATAAGGGATACGGGCAACGATGCCGCCGGAGCTGACGGCCACTACCCCTTGCGGGCTCAGTGCAAGCGAAGCGTTGATCGCGGGATACTGCACCGATGTCCAGAACGCTGGATCGTCCCCGGCGTCCTCGGGCTTTCGGCCCAGAACGCACAGGTCGAAACGTCCCAGGATCTGACCGTTGGTCGGGTCGATAGACAGCACAACGCCATCTCCGGTGGCGACGTACACGCGGTAAGACCCGTCATTCCCCGGGGCTGGCCCCACCACTGGTGATGAGAAGCTGGGCATGCCGGTGAAGCAGGCCCACAGCAGCCGGGGTGCGGCACCTCGGGCGGCGATGTCAAAGCCGCGCAGCACGCCGTCGGACGACAGCACGAACATCTGCTGCACGTCGCCTTGCTCGTACAGAGCAGCCGATGCATAGATCAGCGCCGGCGTGTCGAACGTGGCGATGCGACGGCCTCCCTGCTCTGCGTCGAGGCAGTAGATCCGGCCGTCGAACGCGCCCAGCATCACACGTCCATCGCGCGTGATCGCGGGCGAGCTGGCGCAGAGGTTGTCCAGCGGGGCGGTCCACAGAATGCGGGCCTGGTCCGAGTGTGGATCGAACGCATAAACCGTCATGTCGGCCGAGGCAAAGCAGCCCATGGAGCCGTCGGGGTGGAACGCGGCGGCACTCCAGATGAAAAAGCCGGTGGCAAAAGCCCAGCGTGGCTTGCCGTCTTTGTCCTCAGCCCGGAGGGCGTAGAAAAAGAAGTTGTCGCAGCCGGCGTACAGCCCGCCATGGCCATCGGTGACCACATTGCCCTCGAGCCAATCGATCGTGCTGGGTGAGCTGCTCTCTTTCCTGAGCTCAGACCGCTCAAGCGTTTTGCCATCGCTGGTGGCATAGATGGCTCGATCGCCGGCTGGAACGTAAAGCCATCCTGTAGGAAGGTAGCACGCGGCCGAGTCGACCACAGCCCCTTGTGTGCCGGCACCTGTCGTTGCGCAAGAGGCAGCATCGGATGCGGCCACGGGCAGGCGGTTCCATGTGCCAGAGGGGCCGAGTGAGTACAGGTAGCCGTCCGACGAACCGACATGGATGGTGTGCGTGGCATCAACGACGGGTGTGGCATTGAGAATGCCTGTGTTTCCCTGGGATACGTGCGAAATCAACTGCGCATGCGCAGAAGGTGCACCGAAGCTCCAGCAACCCGTGTTCTGCGGGTTGCCGCGCATCGTGGGCCAGGGAGCGGGCGGGGTGTGGGTCGGGTTCATGGCTCTACCTTTCGTACAGGCCGCTGCGCGGTGAGCGCGACTTTAGGCGGGTTTGTTCCATCCTGCGAGGCCCGGCAGGTGGGTCATCCCGTGATCGCGGGACGAGAGCCCCGCCGCTGGCGCGCTGGCATGGCCCGCCTTGGATGCGGCGCATGTCCACAGTTCGGCGCCGCGTGTTCATGGGATAGGCAGCAGATAGCGGGCTTTTTAGAGTCGCAGCCGACCATGAAGCCGGGGCCTGCGGTCGCAGCCGACCTAGTTCCGGGTCCATTCACCACCTCTCCAAGGAGCCGTCATGTCCCGATCTGCGCATCCACGCCCAGCCTCCCGATTCGTTTCGTTCGCACGGACCCGTCCATCGATATTGTTTGAATCCTTCGAACATCTGTTCATTGGCAACCAGATCAAACTGCAGACCGCGGATGGCACGGAGCGGCGCGGTGCTGACTACCCGCTTGCGCTGCCCAACGGGCTGCAACTGACCTACGGTCGCGTGGTCGCCTTGGCCGGGGACTTCTTCGGCATCCCGGGCGAAGCGATCGCTGACGATCCCAGTGCGCCAGACCGCTTTTTGCGTGCCTTCGGCCAGATGGCAACGGACCCTGGCGGCGTCTCTCAGGTCCAGGCCATCAACGCCGTGATGCAAGACGAAATCACGGCCTTGCAGCAGGCCATTGAACGTGGCGAAACCGACCTCTACAAGGTCTACCAGAGCCTGGACCTGAACGGGCGCTACAACCGGGCCACGGGCGGTGGCAGCTTCTTCACCGACTACTGGCCCATGGGGCGCTACCTCGCTCTGGCAGCGTCAAATTTCGACCACTTCGGGGAAGATGCCGTAAGCGCCTATGCCATGGGGCATGGGCAGGCCTTGAGCCAGGCGCTGCTGGCGCGCAGGCTCAGCGGCGCCGCCCGTGAGAACGCATTGCAACTGGCCTATGCGCAAAACGCGTTCGCCGACCATTTCCTATCGGATCTGTTCTCGTCAGGGCACCTGCGCACGCCACGCCGCGCGCTTGACCGCATCGGTCGGCAATCGTCTGTGCCCGAGGGCGCTGCGCTGGCCGGCCTGTGTGCCAAGGCCATGCATGACGAGGACAGCTACCACGGGCTCAGCGTCCGCAACGCCCGGGGCGAAACCTGGCGCGCGTATGGTGACAAGAAGCTGCTCGACCATGGCGATGAGGAAAACCTGCGCCGGGTAGTGGCTGCGGTACAGGCCTCGGCCGCAGAGATCTGGAACGCGTTTGCGAGCGGCCAAGTCCCCGAACGTTATGCTGCGCTGGCGTACACGCCTGATCTGGCGGCCCTGCAGGATCGACATGACTTGGCCAACCTCGCGCCGCTGTTCACGGCCGAGACCGGCGGACAGGTGCTGCGCCGCAAGGACGTCGTGGACCTGGCCAGCCGCGACTGGACCAACGACTGGTGGCTTGCGTCCACGGTGGCCCTGCTGCGGGGCACGGAGTCCCAGCGGCTCGCGGGCCGTGCCGATACGCCGCTCAACATCGATCCCATCGTGGTGCAGTTTTTCCGCAATGGCGATGGGCGCATGGGAATGATCGAATACGGCCCGGGTGCCGCCGGATACGGCACCCTCTGGGGGGTCGGCGACATGGGGCAGGGTGCCGGGCTTGTGGCCTTGCTCGACATGGACCTGGAAGGGGACGGGGCCACACAGTTCGTACAGTTGTGGCAGGCAGGTGCGGACACGGGCGTCATCGTGTACGGCCCGGATGCGCAGGCGGCCGGCTATGCCGTGCGGTACGCCAGTGCCGGGGTGCTGACGGGTGCCGCTGGCGGGCAATGGCGAAGCTGCCGGCGGCGCGAGGGCGGAGCGTGGATGGTGCGCAGCGCCGCCGCCTCCGGGGCGCCGAGCCTGGACGCCCTGCATGCCCGCACGGACACGCCGACCCTGGGTATCGAGGTGCTGTGGCGCGCGCCACAACTCTTTGCCCAGCAGCCCGAGGGCTGTCTGCTGGCGGCCGATATCGACGGCGACGGCAACGATGAACTCGTGTGGATGGGTGTGTCCGGCAATATGTCGCTGTGCCTGGCCGCAGCGCGGCTGGGCGACCATGGGCCGCAAGTGCTGGTGGAGCCGCGCGAGCAGCCGCGCGCCAGCGGCTTGCGGGCGCTCGCCGCGGACGTGGACGGAACCGGCAGGCAGGCCATCGTCTGCATCGGCGAGTCGGCCGATGCCACGGGTGGGTTCACGCGGGTGTGCCGGCTCGGCGCCGACGGCCGTAGTTTCGACGTGCTAGACCGCCAAAACCATGCATTCAGCGGCGCCCTGATTGGCTGGCTCGTGGTCGATGCCGACGAAGACGGCGCAGCGGACCTGGTGCGCGTGGGCGCGCTGGGCGGGCGCGTCACGGTCCAGCTGCTGCGCTCGCGCAAAGACGGCTTTTTTGACGCTGGGGTGGTCAACACCTTTGACGTGCCGTCCACGTCCGTGGGATTGCTGGCGAGCCGGGTGGGCGGCCGGGGGCGCTATGTGGTGCAACATCTTTTCGACCATGGCGGGCAGTTGGGGTGGGCCGTGTTCACCCCCAACGTTGTGGGTTCGGGGCTTGGTTTGGCGGCGCTGCAGAGCGACATGGGGCAGGGGGCGGCCGCCATCGGATTTTTTACCGCGAATGCTCGTCTGGCTGCATCTGACTGAGCACGCTCCGGGACTCAGTCCCGGCTCGCGTCTCGCCCCCGTCAGGCTGTCCGCTGCGCGGGTGGGAGGCGGCACGGCTCCCGTGAATGTGGGAGTCCTTGCCATCGCGCCGATGCGACAATCTTCGGCAGGAGGTTAGCCCATGCCCATCCGTGTGTTGGTGGTCGAAGACGAACCCGCCTTCCTTCAGCGGTTTTCGGAGGCGGTGCTGGGCCACGCCCGGCTGGAGCTGGTGGGCGCGGTGACCAGCGTGTCGGCAGCGTGCGCCATGATCGATGCACTCGCGCCCGACGTGGTGCTCACCGATCTCGGCTTGCCAGACGGCGATGGCACGGCCGTCATCCGCCATGCGATGAACCGGCGCGTCGATTGCGATGTGCTGGTGGTCACCATGTTTGGCGATGACGCCCATGTGACCGAAAGCATCGCGGCAGGCGCCACCGGTTACCTGATGAAGGACGCCCTGCCCGACAGCATGGCCGATTCCATCATCCAGGTGCATGAGGGCGGATCGCCGATCAGTCCGGGCATTGCGCGGCGGGTGCTGCAGAGGTTTCGGACTTCGGAGTCGGGAGCCGCAGCACCCTCGCCGCCCCTCCCGGTGCAGGCCCCGGACTCCAATCCGCTCACCGCGCGGGAGACCGACATCCTGCGCCTGGTGGCCAAGGGCTTGAGCTTTGCCGACATTGGCGATGTGCTCGACATTTCTCCGCACACCGTCGTCGCCCATGTGAAACGCATCTACCGCAAGCTGGCCGTGCATTCGCGGGGCGAGGCGGTGTACGAGGCGCAGGCGATCGGCCTGCTCTGAGGCTGCCATCTCGATGCGTTGCAGCGGCGTTTTGGGAAGCCTCGGCCTGGACCGCGCAGAGCCGGTCCGGTGCCTGCTCGCTGGGCAAGTGATGACAGCGGGGCAGGCATGGTGACGGCTGCGCTGGCAGCCCGGTTCGATGACCTCGTTGCCCTGCGCCAGTGTGGCAATCTGTTGCTGGCCCGGGCGCGTTGGCGTGGACAGCCCGTGACCTTGTGGCACCTGGCAGAGCCGCATCCGGCGGCAGCCGCTGCAAGCCGTACGGTGTGCGAGCGCCTGCAGGGTACGCAGTTGCCCGGTGTGGTGGACTTTCACCAGGGCCCATCAGGGGTGACCTGGGTGGTGCCCGATGACAGCGCTGTTTTTCTGGATAACTGGACGGCCCAGCACGGCCTGGTGCCGCTTGCCGCAGCGCTGCAACTGCTGCATTCGATGGCCCTGGCGCTCGACGCATTGCACCGCCACGGTGTGTTGCACCTGCACCTTCGTCCAGCGACCGTGCGTGTACGGGCAGCAAACCCGCCGCATGTCCAGCTGGTGCCCGCTGAGGCCGTACCGATCGAGGATAAGGCTGCGCTCCAGGCCCGAGCCGCGCGCCATGACGCCTGCTACAGCGCGCCCGAGCTGACCGGCCGCACGGCCACTCGGCCGGGGCCGCGCACCGACCTGTACCTGCTGGGGATGCTGGCGTACCGGGTGTTGACCGGTCGGGTTCCCTTTGAAGCCGATGATGCGCTGGGCTGGCTGCATGCCCATCTCACGGTGCCCGCCCCCGATGTCCGCCAGGGGCGGCCCGATGTTCCGGCAGAGCTGGCCGGGTTGGTGGCAGCGCTGCTTGCCAAATCGCCGGAGCAGCGCCCGGCCTCTGCAGCCATCGTGGCGCAAGACCTCCATGCCTGCCTTCAGGCGCTGGAGCAGCCCGTGGCGCCGCGGGCCATGCCGCTGCGTTCTCCGCGCGCGCTGTTTGCGCAACCGCGGCTGCTGCTGGGCCGAGAGGCAGAGTACGAAGCCTTGGAGCAGGCGCTGGAGCGGGTCAGCAGCGGACGGGTGGAGCGGGTTGAATTGACCGGACATGCCGGCATTGGCAAGTCCGCCTTGGCACGGCGGTTTCTGGACGCTGCGCGCCAGCGGGGTGCGCGTGTTCTGTCGGCCAAGTGCGAGCAGCAGCCCGGGCCACGCCCCTATCCCGTGGTGGCCGATCTGCTGGACGACCTGGCCGCGCAAGGGCTGGGCATGCCGCGTGGCATGCCAGGCCCGGAGGCGGCAGCCCTGGTGGCGCTTTCGCCGGGGCTGGCCGCGCAGGCGGAGGTGGCCGCTTCCAGGCAGGTGTTGCCTCCGGACCAGGCGCGCCAGCGCCTGCTGTCGGGGCTGGTGGAACTTCTGACGGCGCTGACGGGAGACCAGGCACTGGTCCTGTGGGTGGATGATGCCCATTGGAGCGATGAGGCCACCCTGTTGCTGCTGCGGGCGGTGCTGGCCGATCGCTCGTTGCGGCGCGTGTTGCTGCTGGTGGGGCAACGCAGCGACGAGACCGGGGCCCTGCCGGACCGGTCCGTGTTCCGGGGTCTGCCCGGCATCGAGATCGAGCTTTCAGGCCTGCAAGATGACGAGATCCGCAGATGGGTTCAGGCCGCATTGCCTGGCGGCCTGGTTCACCCGGCACCTACCCTGGCACGGCTGGTGCAGCGCAGTGCAGGCAACCCGCTGTTTCTGGGCCAGCTGCTGGACGCCATGGTGGCCCAGGGGCAGCTGACGCCCGGTGACGATGGGCGCTGGGAGCTGGACGACCGCCCGGCCGGGCTCTCGGCACTGCCTGCCTCCGCGCTTGAGGCTGGGGCTGCCAGACTGCGTGCGTTGGAGCCGGACGACGCCTGGTTGCTCGGTCTGGCGGCGGCCCACGGCGCGGAGCTGGACGCCCTGTTGCTGGCGCGTGCCGCATCCCGCAGCCCGTCGCAGGTAACGTCCACGCTGGAACGCGCGCAGGCAGAAGGATTGGTCGAGCCCACACGCCAGGGGCGGTGGCGTTTTCTGCACGACCGGCTTCAGCAGGCCGCATACCAGTGCGGCGATGAAGCCGTGCGTCAGCAGTGGCATCTGCGGTTGGGCACCACCCTGCTGGACGCGGACGAGGAATCCCTGCTGTTCGACCTGTGCCGGCACCTGGTACTCGCGCAGTCCTTGCTCACGCCGCAGCAACGCCATGCGTTCGTGTTGGCGGCACAGCGGGCGGCCCGCAAGGCGGGCCTCGGGGCTGCGTTTTCACAGCAGGTCGCGTTGTTGCGCAGTGCCGTGGCTGCCTTGCGGACGGACCTGCTCATGGATTCGGCCGGGCAGCGCTCACTGCTGTTCGATGCGACTGAGGCCCTGGTGCTGGCGCGAGACTTTGCCGCAGCGGACCAGTGCCTTGGAACGGCTGAGCCGCTGGTCACGGACACGCTCTCCTGCGCCCGCGCCGACGAGTTGCGTATTGGCTGGCTGATCGCCCAGGATCGGGGTACCGAGGCGCTGGCACTGGGGGTGGAGGCGCTGGCCCGCCTTGGCGTGGTGGTCCGTCCGCAGCGGGCCATGCTGGAATCACTGTGGCAGTGGCTGCGCCTGAAGAGCGCGTTGCGCGGCATTCCGCAAGCACGCTGGGCAGAGCTGCCGGTGACGTCCGAACCGCTGCACCTGCAGACGGACCGGCTGATCTTTGCCTGCATCAGCGTGGCGCACACGATGACGTCTCCGCTGTATGCCGTGCTCGGCCTTGCGGGAGCGCGCTTTGCGCTGGTACGCGGTTTCACGCCGTGGTCGTGGCAACCCATCTCGGCAGCGGCGCATGTGCTCTCGGGCGTGTTCGACGACATCGACACCGGCCACGCGCTGGGCGAGCTGTCGGTGCAGCTGGGTGAGCGCCTGGGCACGCACAGCCTCAGCTTCAACCACCTGTTCTATGTGATGCACTGGAAGGTGCCGGTCGCGTCCACCCTGCCGCTCTTGCGCGAGTGTTTTGATCTGGCAGAGCGCAGCGGCAACTTCGAGATCGCCGGCTACGCGGCCGGCATGCTGGTGGGTGTGACCTGGAATGCCATGGGGTCCCTCACTGCCCTGGACGAGGCCATCCATGACGCGCGGGGCTTTGTGGAGCGCCGTGACAACGCGCTGGTGCGGGATTGTTGCGACACCTTTGATGCGCTGCTGCGCCTGCTGCGCGGCCCCGCTCCTCAGGCCGAGATCGCGCCCCTGCAACTCCAGCGCGCCAGCGGGCAGGTGCTGCCGCATGACGAGATTTTTGCGCTCATCCATGACCAGCTGGCAGTCATGCTCAATGTCATGGCTGGGTTTACGGGCGATGCGGTGGTCGAATGCGGCCAGCGCGTGCGCCGCAACCTGCATCGCATGGCGGGCAATTTCTCCACGCCCCTTCACCACTGGTTCGAGGCCTTGCTGCATGCCGACCGCCTGCGTGAGCGCCCGGTGGCGAGCTCCAGGCGGCTGGTCAAGCGGCATCTGGGCAAGCTGCGGTCATGGTCGGCGCATTGTCCTGCGAATCACGCGCACCGCGTGGTCAGCCTGGAGGCCGAATGGGCCGCACTGGCCGGAACGCCTGAAGCCGAAACCCTGTATGCGCAGGCCGTCCAGATGGCCAGCGACCACGGGTTCACCGGGGACGCGGCGATTCTTGCGCACCGCTGGGCGCGGCACTGCGCGCGCACGGGGGACACAGACGGCCTGCGCAACAGCCTGGAGCGCGCGCACGCGCTGTATTCACAATGGGGTGCGGGTTGCATGGTGGAGCTGCTCGAAGGCAGCTTGCCAAAGTTTGCCCGTCCGCGGCGAGAGCCGCCACCGCTACCGCTGGACACGGCAACCTTGATCAAGGCGTCCCAGACCATCGGTGCTGAACTGGAAATGGGCGCGGTCGCCGAGCGCCTGCTTCAGCAGGTGATGGAAAACGCCGGAGCGCGCTACGGGGCTCTCGTGCTGCAGCGGGATGAGCGCCTGGTTCTGGCGGCACAGCGAGCAGCTGCGGGCGCACGGGCCGAAGCCCAGCTGCCTGCGGATCTGGAGCGAACGGATCTGCCCCACACACTCCTCCGGTCCGTGATGCAGGGCCGCGAGCCTGTGGTGCTGGAGGACGCGTGCGCGCCCCACGCGTGGCCTCCCGCACAACGCTGGGCGGGCCAGACGCACGTGTCCGTACTGTGCGTTCCGGTGGTGGCCGCCGGTCGCGTTCTGGGCGCTCTCTATCTGGAAAACGAGTTGTCTGGTGCGTGCTTCACCCCGGAGCGGTCCACCATCGCCCGCGTGCTGGCGGGGCAGGCGGCTGTGGCGCTCAGCAATGCGCGCCTGTACGCCGAGCTGAGCGAAGCCCACGACGCGCTGCAGTCGGGCAACCTCCGGCTGGAGGAGCGGGTGCTCGAACGCACTCGTGCACTGGAGGACAACCATGCGCAGATGCGCCGGCTCGAGCGCCTGCACGCGGCCGACGAGGAGCGTCAGCGGATCATGCGCGACCTGCACGACGGCTTGGGCTCGCAACTCTTCGTGATGCTGTCCCGCGTGGAGCGTGAGGACATCTCGCGCGGCGAAATCAGCGATGCGCTGCGTGCCTGCATTGCCGACATGCGGCTGGTACTGGAGGCCATGGGCCCCGATGGAAATGACTTCATGGCTGCCTGGGGCAGCTTCCGGTTTCGCTGGGATGCCCAACTACGCGCAGCCGGCCTGCAGGTCCGGTGGCTCGACGACACGCCGGGGGATGCGCTGGAGCTTGCTCCAGCCACCGGTCTGCAGATCCTGCGCGTGGCCCAGGAAGCGCTCACCAATGTGCTAAAGCATGCGGCCGCGCAGCGGGTGGACGTGGCACTGCGCGCCGTCGGTGCTTGCGTTCAGGTCAGTGTGCGTGACGACGGATGTGGCATTCGCGGAGACGCGATGCCGGGAAGTCGAGGGCTGGCCAACATGCATACCCGTGCCCAGCGCATGGGCGGAAAGCTGCGATTCGACCATCTTCAGCCCGGAACCCGCGTTGAACTGGAAGTGCCCCTGCCCTGAGCTTGCAGACTCACTGGCTCGGTGGTTCGGTGGGGGGCGCCTCGGTGTGCTCACTCCCCCTGGGATCCCCGGTGCGCCCAGCCGGTGGTGTGCTTCTCCAGTGCGCTGAACAGTTCGTACATCACCATCGCCATGGCACCCACCACCATCAGGCCCGCGAATGCCAGGCCCATCTGCATCGACGAGCCGGCGCTGATCAGCAGGTAGCCGATGCCTTCATTTGCCGCGGTCATCTCGCTCACGGTGGTGCCCACGAATGCCAGCGTGATGGCCACCTTGAGCGAGCCATAGAAGTACGGCATGGAGCGGGGCAGGCCCACCTTGGTGAGCACGTCCCAGCGCTTCGCGCCCAGCACGCGCAGGACGTCTTCCAGCTCGGGCTCCAGCGTGGCCAGCCCGGTAGCGATGTTCACCATGATGGGGAAGAAGCTGATGAGGAACGCGGTGAGGATGGCCGGGCCCACGCCAATGCCGAACCACACCACCAGGATGGGCACGAACGCCGCCTTGGGCAGGGCGTTGAACGCCGTCATCAGCGGGTACACCGCGGCATACGCCAGGCGTGACGAGCCGATGATGAAACCCAGCAGCACCCCCACCACGATGGCGATGCCAAAGCCGGCCATGGTGACCCAGAAGGTGCGCCATGCGTGGCCGGCAATGACGCCGCTGAATTCCACCAGCTGTGTGCCGATGGCCCAGGGGCTGGGGAAGATGAACTCAGAGACGTTGAAGGCCGAGCAGATGATCTGCCACAGCAAGATGGTGGCGGTCAGCAGTAGCCAGGGCGACCAGCGCTCTACGGTTTTCTTGTGCATGGTGAGTTCCTGACCTTATTGCTGGATGGGCGCGCCGGCTTTGCGCAGGGCGCCAATGTGCCCGCGCAGTTCGTGCACGACGTCGGTGAACTCCTTGGTGTAGGTGATCTCCAGGTCGCGCGGGCGCGGCAGCTCGATCTCCTTTTTCACCACAAAGCGGCCCGGGCTCTTGCTCATCACGTACACGGTGTCTGCCAGGAACACGGATTCGCGCAGGTCGTGCGTGACGAGGATCACGTTGAACTGCTGCTCCGTCCACAGGTCGCGCAGGATGCACCACAGCTCTTCGCGCGTGAAGGCATCCAGCGCGCCGAACGGCTCATCGAGCAGCAGCATCTTGGGCTCATGGATGAGAGCGCGGCAGATGCTGGCGCGTTGCTGCATGCCGCCTGACAGCTGCCACGGGAACTTGTCTTCGTACCCGCCCAGGCCGACCTTCTGCAGCAGCTTGCGGGCGCGCTCTTCATACTCTTTGCGCTTTTGCTTGAAGTTGCTGCGGTAGGGCTCCACGATTTCGAGCGGCAGCAACACGTTGTCGACCGTGGTGCGCCAGGGCAGCAGCGACGGCGCCTGGAAGGCCATGCCCGAGATCTTGAGCGGCCCGGTCACGGGCTGCCCGTCGATGAGGATCTTGCCCATCGACGGCATCTTCAGGCCCGTGGCCAGCTTCATGAAGGTGGACTTGCCGCAGCCCGAGGGTCCGACGATGGCGATGAACTCGCCGCGGCGCACCTTCAGGTCGATGGCCTCGACGGCAAAGTGGTTCTGGGCGCGCAGCTCTTCGTTGTAGGCGAGCCAGACGTCGCTGAAGTCCACGAAATAGGAATCGGCAGCCTGCATGACAGTAATGATGTAAAGACAGCCTCCAGCGCTGGACTGGTGAGCGCTGGAGGCTATCTGTTTTGTAGCAAAAGGGCCGAATTACTTCTTGGGGAGAATGTTGAGCTCGGCCGCGCTGGGCAAGAAGCCGGAGGTCCAAACATCGTCAGCGTTCACGCGTGTCTTGGTATTGAACGCATCGGACACCTGCGAGGCCATCAGCGACAGGCGCCCGGGCACGACGCGGCCAAAGCCTTCGGCGCGGGCGTCGGCGCTGTTGATGACGGTGTCGATGGCCAGCTGCAGCCGGCGGGTTTCGAGCGGCACGTTGACGATACCGTCACGCGCCTTCACGTGTTCAATCGACGCAGCCGGGTTGGCGATGACTTCCTTGGCACCCTTGGCGAACGCCGACAGGAAAGCCTTGATGGCCGCGGGGTTCTCCTTGATGAGCTTGGGGCTGGCGATGATCACGTTGCCATACAGCTTCACGCCGAAATCGGCATAGGGCAGCACCACCACGTCGGCGGCCTTGGCGCCGCGGGCTTCGAGGTTGAGCAGAGAGGTGAAGGTAAAGCCTGTGATGGCATCCACGTCGCCGCGCACCAGCATGGTTTCGCGCAGCGGGGGGTCCATGGCCGTCCAGGTCACGTTGCCGATGCCGTTGGCCTTCTGGAAGATGGGGAACGCACGGCGTCCGGCGTCGAACACGGGCGCGCCCAGCTTCTTGCCCGCCAGGTCTGCTGGCTTGGTGATGCCGCTCTTCTTGAGGGCCATCACCGATGCCGGCGTGTTGTTGTAGACCATCATCACGGCCACGGGCTTGTTTTGCGCGTCCGGGTTGTTGGCGTGGAACTCCATCACGGCGGCCAGGTCGGCAAAGCCCATGTCATAGGTGCCGGAGGCCACGCGCTGCACCGCGCCGCCCGAGCCGTTGCCGGCGTCCACCGTCACGTCAAGCCCGGCGGCCTTGAAATAGCCCTTGGCCACCGGCTGCAGGAACAGCGCGGCGGGGCCTTCAAAACGCCAGTCCAGCTGGAACTTGATGGGCGTGGGCTGTTGTGCCTGTGCCAGCTGCGTGGCGCTGGCCAGGGCGAGCACGGCAGCGGTCTGGAGGAAGGTTCTTTTTTGCATGGTAGGGCTCCTGTCAGGCATCAGATGGGAAAACGGAGGGAAAAGAACATGTATCGCGCTGGGAGACCGGCAGACGATCCACCACCGGTGACGTGTAGGGGTGTCAGCAAAATCGGTGCCCGCTTTGCGGTGCCGCGGATGCTGTGCATGGATATTGTTCACCGCAATGGTGCGCTCTGCCATGCAGGATTTCCCGAAATGGTGCACGCCGCGTCGATCCCCGTTGCAGTGCATGGCTGCCTGTATCGGGACAAACGCGCAGGCCAGCCGGCATGCCCGGTGGTACAACAACACGGCGATAGCCCACTACACAACCAACAAGGGGACCACGCCATGCCCAAGGTGTCAGAGTTTTTCGAGAACGTGCAATTGCCCACCATGCCCGATGTGGCGCGCGACCTGATCGCCACCATGCGGGATGACGATATTCCGTTCGAGAAGGTGCGCAGCGCCATCTCCAGAGATCCTGCGCTGACGGCCAAGCTGATCCGCCTGGCAAACAGTGCGCGCTTTGGGCTGCCGCGGCAGGTGGCATCGCTGGATGACGCCATCACCATGGTGGGGCTCAACCAGGTGCGCACACTCGCCCTGGCGGCATGCATGTCGGGCGTTTTCAAGGACGCGCCGGGGGTGGATGCCACCGCCTTCTGGAAGGAAAGCATGGCGATTGCCGGCTATGCGCAGTGGCTGGCCCGCACTCTGGGAGCCGATGCCCAGCAGTCGTGGATGGCAGGTTTTCTGGTGCGGCTAGGCGAACTGATCATTGCGCAGAAGGCACCCGAGCAGATCGAGGCCATCGAGCACCTGCCCCACCATGCGGGCGGCCGATGGGAGCGTGAACGCTCGCTGCTGGGCTTCTCGGAGGCGCAGGTGACCGCCGAACTGGCGCGGCGCTGGCATTTTCCGGACAGCCTGGTGCTGGCGCTCGAAACGGCCGAGGACCCGCTGGCGCACACGCCGTTTTGCCGTCAGGGCGGGATCGTCCACGTGGCCATGCTGCTGGCAGAGATCGGCCTGGAAGAACCCATGTCCGCGGATGAAACCATTGCGAGCCTGCCCGCCGAGCTCAAGCAGGCGTTGCAGCTCGACTCAGGCTGGCTGGCCGAGCACCTGCCGCCCGTGGAAGGGTTTGTGGATGTACCCGTGAGATGACGCCGCAGGGGCGCATTGCGCCCTTGCGGCGGATTCGCGGCGCGCGATCAGCGCGGCCGTGCGGCCGCGCTGGCCACGGCCAGGGCCGTCATGTTGAACACCCGGCGCACAGTGGCTGCGGGCGTCAGGATGTAGGCCGTGGCTGCAGCCCCCATCAGGATCGGACCCACCGTCACGCCGCCGCTGGTGGTGGTCTTGAGCACGTTGTAGAGGATGTTGGCGGCATCCAGGTTGGGGCAGATCAGCAGGTTGGCGGCATCGCTCAGCGTGGTGTCGGCCTCGGTCAGGTAGTTCTTGCGGATGCCGGGCTCCAGCGCTGCGTCGCCGTGCAGCTCGCCATCGCACTCGATCTCGGGGTGGGCCGCCACGAACAGGTCACGCGCCTCGCGCATCTTGCGGGCCGATGGTTTCTTGGACGAGCCGTAGCTCGAGTGCGACAGGAACGCCACCTTGGGTGGCAGGCCAAAGCGCTGCACTTCCTGCACCGACATCCAGGCAATGTCTGCCAGCTGCTGGGCTGTGGGGTTCTCGTTCACGTAGGTATCGGCGATGAACAGCGTGCCCTGGTTGGTCATCAGTGCGTTCAGCGCGGCGTAGTCGCTGGCACCCGCCTGGCGGCCGATGATGCTGTGGATGCGCTCCAGATGCGTCTCGTACGTGCCCACCAGGCCGCAGATCATGGCGTCGGCATCGCCGAGCTTGACCATCAGCGAAGCGATGATGGTGTTGGAGCGACGCACGGCAGCCTTGGCCACTTCCAGTGTGGCGCCATCGCGCTTCATCAGCTGGTGGTAGTGCTCCCAGTACTGGCGAAAGCGCGGGTCGTCTTCGGGGTTGCACACCTCCACATCCTTGCCCAGCCGCATGCGCAGGCCCGCCTTTTCGATGCGCGCGGCAATGACGGCGGGTCGGCCGATCAGGATGGGCACGGCGATCTTGTCGTCGATGGCCATCTGTGCGGCGCGCAGGGCCCGTTCGTCTTCGCCGTCGGCGTACGCCACGCGCTTTTGCGCTTCAGGCAGGGCCTTGGCCGCCGTGATCACGGGGCGCATCAGCATGCCGGTCTGGTAGACAAAGCGCGAAAGCGTTTCCTTGTACGCCTCCATGTCGGTGATCGGGCGCGTGGCCACGCCGGATTCAAACGCGGCCTGGGCCACGGCCGGCGCGATCTTCAAGATCAGGCGCGAGTCGAACGGTGTGGGGATCAGGTAGTCGGGGCCGAAGGTGAGTTCCTTGCCTGCATAGGCGCTGGCCACTTCCTCGCTGATGTCGGCCTTGGCCAGGTCGGCAATCTGGCGCACGCAGGCCAGCTTCATGGCTTCGGTGATCTTGGTGGCGCCGCAGTCGAGCGCGCCGCGGAAGATGTACGGGAAGCACAGGACGTTGTTGACCTGGTTCGGGTAGTCCGAACGGCCTGTGGCAATGATGCAGTCGGGCCGGACGGCTTTGGCGAGTTCGGGGCGGATCTCGGGCTCGGGGTTGGCCAGCGCCAGGATGATGGGCTTCGGCGCCATGGTCTTGACCATCTCGGCCGTGAGCACGCCGGGTGCCGAGCAGCCCAGGAACACGTCGGCGCCGTTGACCGCATCGGCCAGTGTGCGGGTCTCGGTCTTTCGTGCGTATGCCGCCTTGGATTCGTCGTAGCCACCGGGGCGGCCTTCGTAGATGACGCCTTTGGAGTCGCACACAAAGACGTTCTCGATCTTCACGCCCAGGCCGACCATCACATTGAGGCAGGCAATGGCGGCAGCGCCCGCACCTGACACGGCAATCTTGACCTGGTCGATCTGCTTGTCCACCAGCTCCAGGCCATTGAGCAGCGCCGCGCTGCTGATGATGGCCGTGCCGTGCTGGTCGTCATGGAACACCGGAATGTTCATGCGCTTGCTGAGTTCGCGCTCGATGTAGAAGCACTCGGGCGCCTTGATGTCTTCGAGGTTGATGCCACCCAGCGTGGGCTCCAGGGCCGCGATGATCTCGATGAGCTTGTCGGGGTCGCGCTCGGCCAGCTCGATGTCAAACACATCGACACCGGCAAACTTCTTGAACAGGCAGCCCTTGCCTTCCATCACCGGCTTGCTCGCCAGCGGGCCGATGTCGCCCAGGCCCAGCACGGCCGTGCCGTTGGTGATCACCGCCACCAGGTTGCCGCGCGAGGTGTAGTCGAATGCCTTGGACGGGTCGGCCGCGATATCGAGGCACGGATAGGCCACACCCGGCGAGTAGGCCAGCGACAGGTCGCGCTGGTTGGACAAAGGCTTGGTGGGGGTGACCGAAATCTTGCCCCGGGTGGGGTTGCGGTGGTATTCGCGCGCAGCGTCGCGCAGGGCCTGTTCGGCGGCGGAAATGTTCTGGGTCATGCGGAAATCCTGGAAATACTGCGTAAGGCAAAAACAAGCGTACTCGATGGCGTGGGCGGCGCACATGCAGGTTTATGCGTATGCAGCATAAGAGCCTGTTCAAAGTCTTTTTGGAGTCGCACAAGTGCCTTGCCGGGATGGGATGCAAGGCGCGGTGGGCAGCCAATAGCTTGGCTATTGGCAAGCGCCGCAACGCCGCAGACCGCCCGGCAAGGCACTTGCCCGAAGGGTTGGAGTGAAATCGGGTGATTGAACGCCCCGGCTGCTTGCATGGGCATGAGCCCATGCGGCGCATCCGAGGCATCCACTCATCCCGATTGCACTCCAATGCGATCTCCAAAAAGACTTTGAACAGGCTCTAAGGCCAAAACCCCCTGACAGCCGTGGCGGACAGGGGGGCGTGCCACGCGGGCGGTGGCGGGCTTTCGGGCAGCGGCCAGGCAGGACGCTAGTGGGCGTCGGCCTGTCGTGCGGCATTCACAGCGGCGGAGGTGTCGCGGCTGGCGCCATTGAAGAAAACGTTCAGGGCCACGGCCGCGATCGAGGCCAGCAGGATACCGGATTCGATCAGCGGGTGGATGGCGTGAGGCATCCACTGGCGGAAGCTCGGGGCAATCAGCGGGATCATGCCCACGCCGATCGAGACAGCAACAATCATCGCGTTGAAGCGGTTGTTCTTGAAGTCCACCCCGCCCAGGATGCGGATGCCGGTGGCAGCCACCATGCCGAACATCACCAGCCCCGCGCCGCCGAGCACCATGGTGGGCAGCGATTCGACCAGCGCCGCCATCTTGGGCAGGACGCCCAGCACGATCAGGATCACGCCACCGGCCACGCACACGAACCGGCTCTTCACGCCCGTGACCGCCACCAGGCCCACGTTCTGCGAAAAGCTGGTGTACGGAAAGGTGTTGAAGATGCCGCCCAGCAGCGTGCCCAGGCCGTCGGTGCGCAGTCCGCGCGTGAGGGCCGCCTGGTCCACCTTGCGGTCCGTCATGTCGCCCAGCGCCAGGAACATGCCGGTGGATTCGATCATCACCACGATCATCACCAGGGTCATGGTCAGGATCAGGATGGGATCGAACACGGGCGTGGCGATCTCGAAGGGCAGCACCAGGTCAAACCAGCTGGCCTTGGCGACCTTGTCAAAATTCATCAGGCCCATCGCGGTGGCCACCACCGCCCCGATGACGATGCCCAGCAGTACGGAAATGTTGGCAATGAAGCCCTTGGCAAAGCGCGCAATCAGCAGGATGGAGACCAGCACCAGCGCCGAGATGCCGATGCCGCTCAGGTCGGCATAGCGAGGGTTGGGCACGGTGGGCACGATCGCAAGGCCCTTGGGCACGGGCGGAATGGCACTGCCGGGTGCGCCGGCTGCTGACTGCGCCTCGGCCAGCCACTTCAGGTGCTCGGGGTTCACCACGTTGGGAGCGGTGGGGCCCACGGGGTTGCCAAAGATCCAGTTGATGCCCACGCGCATCAGGCTGATGCCGATGACCGTGATGATCGTGCCCGTCACTACCGGGGGAAAAACCGCAACAGCCGGCTGACGATGGGCGCGATGAGGATGGAGATCACCCCCGCACCAATCACTGCGCCAAAAATCAGCCCCGCTCCAGCCGTGCCGCCGGTGGCCTGTGCCATCGACACCATCGGCGCCACGGCGGCAAAGGTCACGCCCATCATCACCGGCAGGCGGATGCCAAACCATTGCGTGGCGCCGAGGGCCTGGATCAGGGTGACCAGGCCACAGCAAAACAGGTCGGCTGAAATCAGCATGGCCACCTGGTCGGGCGTGAGATTGAGTGCGCGGCCGACGATAAGTGGCACGGCCACGGCTCCGGCGTACATCACCAGCACATGCTGCAGGCCCAGCGCCGACAGGCGGCCCACGGGCAGATGTTCATCGACGGGGTGAACGTTGGGTTGCATTGGGAAGCTCCTGGCCGCGAACGGGTGTTGTCGGGTGTGTCCTATGGTTGCGTACAAGGATGTGTACTGCTATCCATACAAAAAGTGTATACACATTAGAACGGATGGCAGCTTGCGGAGAACCCTTGGTGCAGGATTCGGCTCTACTTGTGCAGGAAAGCAGCGCAATACACGGTGCGCGAGGGGCGGTCTGGTGTGAACCTGCGTTCGGTGCTTCGCGAACCCGCGAACGTGCACCAACCGTCACAGCCGCGCGGATCGATGCTGCAGTACTTCACCGGGCCGATGAATGCGCCTTGCGAGTTGTCTTGGTCGATTGCTATGAAATATATAGCACTATGGGCAATAAAAACCTGGGCTTACAGCCAAAATGACCCAAAAAGCCGGTGTGGGAAGCCCTGTCGGCCCACCGCACTACAGAATCCGCCCGTACCACCACACCGACAGACCCCCGGCCGTCAGCGCAAGCACCGCCCCCAGGAGGGCCAGCAAGGCCGAGATTTCCGTTTCTTTCTTCTCCACCGTAAGTCGGGAGCTCAGCGTTTCATAGACCTTCTTGAGATCGGCCGCTGTCGCCGCGTGGAAGTACTCGGCATTGGTCAGGTTGGCGACGGTCTTCAGCGTTTCCTCGTCCAGCCGCACGCGCATCGACCAGCCTTCAAAGCCGATCGTCTCGCCCTGCACCGTACCTACGCCCACCGTGTACACGCGCACCCCCCGGTCGGCTGCCCACTTGGCAGCTTCCAGGGGGTCCACGCCGGTGGTGCGCTGCCCGTCAGTAAGCATGATGACCGCTGCGGAGTTGTAGGAGCCGGGCGCCACGGGCACGAATGCCTTGGCCTGGTCCTGCTGCTTGTTGATCTCGTCGATGGACTTCGGACGCATGGCCTGGCGGCCGCCCAGGGCCGAAATGTCGATGCCTGCGTCGGGGAAGATGGTGGCCAGCGACAGCATGATGCCGTTGCCCGTGGCCGTGCCGCGCTGCAGCTGAAAACTGTCGATGGCCTTGATCAGGTCTTCATGGCTTTGCGTGGGCAGCTGGGCCAGCTGGGCGCTGCCGGCGAACGCGACGATGCCCACGCGCACATGGCGCGGCAGCTCGGCGATGAAGGCCTTGGCGGCGTTCTGGGCGGCGGTGATGCGGTCGGGCTCCACATCGGTGGCGCGCATGCTGCCCGACACATCCATGGCCAGCATGATGGTCTGGTTCTGGGCGGGCAGGGTGATCACGGCCATCGGGCGGGCAGCCGCTAGGAGCAGTGCCACCAGGGCCAGCAGGAACAGCAGCGGCGGGATGTGGCGGCGCAGGCGCTGGCCCGGGCCCATGGCCTCGCGCACCAGAGACAGGCTGGAATAGGTGAGCGCTGTTTTCTTGCGCCGGTGCAGCAGCCACCAGTACAGCAGCACCAGCAGGGGCGCCAGCAGCAGCAGCCAGAGCAGGGTGGGCCAGATGAAAACCATGTTCGTAGCGTCCTGGGGCGCGGTGCGTGGTGTGGTGAAAGGATGTCCCGATGGAGCGATGCCTGGGTGGTGGAAGGCCCGTGTCAGGCCGCCCGGCCGGGTGTAACGCGCGGGGCTCGCACCCGCCGGCGGCGCAGGTCCATGAAGCGCAGCAGCGCATCCACCAGGTCATCGTCGGTACACAGCTCCAGCGTGTCGGCCCCGGCCGCGGCCAGCGAATGGAGAAGCGTGGCCTCACGGTCTGCCGCCAGCTGGGCAAAGCGGCGGCGAAAGGCGGCGTCGTGCGTGTCCACCTGCAGCTGCTCGCCAGTCTCGGCGTCGCGCAGGGTGATCATTCCCACGTCGGGGAGGTCCAGCTCCAGAGGGTCCAGCAGGCGCACGGCCACCACGTCATGGCGCTGGGCCAGCTGGGCCAGGGGTTTTTCCCAGCCGGGCGCGCTGATGAAATCCGAAACCACAAACACGGTGTTACGGCGTCGCAGGCTGGCCATGGCCGACCGGAGCAGCCATTGCAGATCGGTGGCGCTGCCCGGCGGGCTGCTGCTGCGCCCGACACCGCTCTTGCCTTTGCCAGCGCCGTTGCCGACGGGGCTGATGGGTGGCGCCAGCAGGTGATGTACCAAGTGCAGCACATGGGCGCGACTGCTGCGGGCGGGCAGCACGGTGTCGACCCCCCGCACCGCGGTGGACGCCGGTCCTGCGCCGTACAGCATGGCGCCCACGCGGTTGCCATGGCGCGTGAGCAGGCGCGCAAGCACCGCGACAAAGCCGGTGAGGATGTCGCGCTTGGCATTGCCCGCGGGCCCGAAGTTCACCGACGGGCTCACATCCAGCAGGAACCAGGCTGACATCTCGCGGTCTTCGGTGAACACGCGAACGTGGGGTGTATTTAGCCGGGCCGTCACGTTCCAGTCGATGTGGCGGACATCGTCATGGAGCTGGTATTCGCGCAGGTCGGCCAGGTCCAGGCCGCTGCCTCGCATCAGCGTGCGGTAGTCGCCCTGCAGCAGGCCATCCAGCCGGCGGATCACCTTCCACTCCAGCTCGCGCAACAGCCTGTCGGCCTGGCCGGGCAGTGCGGGCAGCGGCCTTGGCACAAGGCCCGGTGCCGCCCGGACCGTCTGGGCCGCCGCGGTGGGGTGAGGGTGCGGCTGGGCGGTGTTCATGGTGGGTGCGGCAGGGGTACGGTTGGCGCAGCAGGCGTGGATGTGTGCGACAGGCCCCGGGCTTCAGGCTGCCTTGCGCTCATGGTGCAGTGGGCGCGCGGGCGCCGGCACCTTGGCCATGATGCGGGTGATGAGCGCGTCGGCATCCAGGCCTTCCGACAGGGCTTCGTACGACAGTGCAATGCGGTGTCGCAGCACATCGGCTGCCAGGTCTGTCATGTCTTCGGGCAGCACGTAGTTGCGCCCGCGCAGCATGGCCAGCGCCTGTGCGCCTTCGGCCAGTGCGATGGTGGCACGGGGGCTGGCGCCACAGCTGATGTGCCCGACCAGCTCCTTGAGCCCGTGTCGGGAAGGGTCGCGCGTGGCAGCTACCAGCTTCACGGCGTACTGCAGCATCGACGGGTCGACATACACGGTGCGGCATTCAGCCTGCAGTGCAGCCAGCTGTGCGGTGGTGGCCACCGGCAGCACCTGTACGGGCAGGTCCAGCGCCCGCTGGGCGATCACGAACTCTTCTTCTTCCGTGGGGTAGCCCAGCAGCACCTTCATCATGAAGCGGTCCACCTGCGCTTCAGGCAGCGCGTAGGTGCCTTCGGTTTCGATGGGGTTCTGCGTGGCCATCACCAGAAAGGGCTCGGGCACCTTGTGTGTCTCGCCGGCAATCGTCACCTGGCGTTCCTGCATCACCTCCAGCAGGGCGCTTTGCACCTTGGCGGGGGCGCGGTTGATCTCGTCGGCCAGCAGCAGGTGGGTGAAGACCGGGCCCAGCGTGGTGCTGAATTCGCCGTTTTTCTGGTTGTACATGCGCGTGCCCACCAGATCGGCAGGTACCAGGTCGGGCGTGAACTGGATGCGCTTGAAGCTGCCCTGGATGGTGCTGGCCAGCGTTTTCACCGTCAGCGTCTTGGCCAGGCCCGGCACCCCTTCGACCAGCAGGTGGCCCTGCGCCAGCATGGCCACCATCACGCGCTCCAGAAAGCGGTCTTGCCCCACCACCACGCGCTTGACCTCATAGAGCACTTGCTCCATCAGGGTGGCGGTAGCGGCGTTGCTGCTGCCAGAGAGGCTGCCGGGCGTGGTCGGTTCCATGGTGTGTGCGTCCTTGGTGAGGGTTGCGTGATCAGAACGGAGACATGCCCACGGCGGAGGCTGCGTTCTCGATCGGGACTGCAAAGCCGATGCCGATGAACGTGCGCGCGGGCGTCGGGTTGAGGATGGCGGTCACGATGCCCACCACCTCGCCATCGAGCGTGACCAGAGGCCCGCCCGAATTGCCGGGGTTGGCCGCGGCATCGAACTGGATGAGGTTGCTGATCTGCCGCTTGCCCTCGGGAGATGTGAATTCGCGCTGAAGCCCCGACACCACGCCCGCCGACGCCGACGGGCCAATGCCGAACGGGAACCCCACCGCCACCACATGGTCGCCAGGCCGCAGGTTTTGCGTGGAGCGCAGGGCGGCTGCCTGCAGGTCATCGGGCACCTTGTGGGCCCGCAGCACGGCCAGGTCGTTCTCGGGCTGCGCGCCGGTGACGCTGGCGGTTGTCTCCAGGCCATCATGGAACGTGATGGCGATGCGATCGGCACCCGAGACCACGTGCAGGTTGGTCAGGATGATGCCCTTGTCCACAATGACCACGCCGGTGCCCACGCCGCGCTCGACCTCATCCTTGCCGTTCTTGCTGCGGTTGTAACCAACCACGCGCACGACGGACGGCGCGATGGTCTCCACGGCACGTGCCGCGGCCGACGGCGGCACAGTGGATTCCAGGGTGCGCAGCACGGCAGCATCGATGTCTTCCTGGGTGATCTTGCGGGCAGGGGCCTGCTGGCGCTGCCATGCACTGGCTACCAGCAGGGCTGCCAGAAGCAGAAAGGCCGCCCAGAGCATGCGCATCTGCCGTTGCGAGATGACGACCGAGCCAGCAATCGCGGCCGCGTTCGAGGGGGGGGCCTGCATGCCCGCATCGCCGGCGCCAGCGACCGTGCCTGCATCGGTGGATGAGGCTGCGTCTGCCGCCGGCTCCGCCTGTTTGCGGCCGGGGCTGTGGCGGGAACGGCTGTAGAGGGCGGTCCTGGGCATCCTGTCACCTTCGCTAGACCGCGCCACTGTCGGGCGCGAAGTTTTTACGGTAGCACGGATCACTGGCGCATGCACGGTGCAGGCTTTCATCAGGCATCATTCCTGAATGACCTCCTTGTGGATCGATACACATTGCCATCTCGACGCATCCGAGTTCGACCCCGACCGGGACGACGTGCGCCGCGACGCTGCTGCACGCGGCGTTGTGCACTGTGTGCTGCCCGCTGTCGAGCGGGCAAACTGGGATGCCGTGCGGCAACTGGCTCACCGTCATGGGGACAGCTACGCCCTGGGCATCCACCCCCTGTTTACAGGCCGCGCGGCTGAGGGCGACATCGATCTGCTGGCGCAGGCATTGCAGCAGCACGCGGCCGATCCCCGCCTGGTCGCCGTGGGCGAGATCGGGCTCGACGGGTTTGTGCCGGGCCTCGACATGGAGCGGCAGGAAATGTTCTACCGCGCGCAGCTGCGGCTGGCCCGGCAGTTCGACCTCCCGGTCATCGTGCACGTGCGCCGGTCAGCCGACCGGCTGCTCAAGGGGCTGCGGGATCTGCCGGTGCGTGGCGGCATTGCCCATGCCTTCAATGGCAGCGTGCAGCAGGCCGAAGCGTTCATCGGGCTGGGCTTCAAGCTCGGTTTTGGTGGTGCAGTCACACATGAGCGTGCCCTGCAGTTGCGTCGGCTGGCGGCGCTTTTGCCCGCTGAGTCACTGGTGATGGAAACCGATGCCCCTGATATACAGCCGCACTGGCTGTACGTCACCGCGGCGCAGCGCGCGGCCGGCCAGCCGCAGGGCCGCAATGCCCCGGGTGAACTGCCGCGCATCAGCGCGCAGGTCGCAGCACTGCGCGGCGTGGCGGCTCATGACTGGGCGTTGCAGGTCTGGCGCAATTCGCTGGTAGCACTGCCCAGGCTTGCGGCGTTGGTGGAGCCGCAGGCCGACGCCTTACCTGGCGCTGTGGTGGTCGCATGACGGGGCATACGGACCGGCATACCGCCTGTAACGGAATCGTGTGTGACTGGCGGGCGGCGTGATGCGTCAGCGCCACGAAGGGCAGGCCGGCCCGCCGCTACGGCTCACTGGGCTGCCACCGGTGGTCTCGCCGCAGACGGTGGTCCTGGTCCTCGGCAGTTTCCCGGGGGCTGCATCGCTCAGGCTGCAGCAGTACTACGGGCATCCCCAGAACCAGTTCTGGCGCATCCTCTCGGCGGTCTGGCCGCAGCATCCTTTGCCCCAGGAGCCTGGGGCGTACGCCGCGCGCTGCGAGTGGTTGCTGGCGCGCAGGCTGGGCGTGTGGGATGTGTACGGAAGCTGTCTGCGCGAAGGCAGTCTCGACTCGGCTATCCGCGACGCGCAGGTCAACGACTTCGGCGGGCTCCTGGAGGCCTGCCCGGCCCTTGCGGCAGTCGCCCATAACGGCGGCGAGAGCTGGCGGCATCACGCCGCCGTGCGCGACAGCCTGGCCACCAGCGCCCGCGTACCGGCAGCAGGCCAGATCGGGTCCGTCAGGCTGCCATCGACGAGCCCGGCCAATGCGGCGATCAGCTTTGCGCGTAAATTCGACGCCTGGAAGGAATGCCTTGCGCGATACGGACTGGTGTGACGCTTCGTCCTGTTGAGTGTCAGACATTTCCGAGAGAAAACATGTGAACAGGCCCTGAATGACCCGAAAGAAAACAACCGCCGCGCAAGAGCTGCCCGAAGTCAGCGTGTCGGACGATGGAGAAGTGCGCTATCTGCACCTTGGCACACCCTGGATTCAGGGCTCGATGCTGGTGGCCGAGCCTTTCGAGATCGAACTGGAATACGTGCAGCGCATGATGGCCTGGCTGCTGTTTGCCGATCCGGCCAAGGTGTCCAAGGGCCACGCGATGCAACTGGGCCTTGGATCGGCCGCGATCACCAAGTTTTGCTACAAGAAGCTGCGCGTATGCACCACGGCCATCGAGCTGAACCCGCAAGTGGTGGCGGTGTGCCGCCAATGGTTCAAGCTGCCGCAAGACGGCGCCAAGCTGCGCGTGGTGCTGGCCGATGCCGCCCAGGAGATCCGCAACCCCATGTGGCTGGGCACGGTGGATGCCCTGGCGGTAGACCTGTATGACCACGAAGCGGCCGCGCCCGTGCTGGACAGCGCTGATTTTTATGCCGACTGCCGTGCGCTGCTGACCGACACCGGCTGCATGACCGTGAACCTGTTTGGCCGGGCTTCGAGCTACGAGCGCAGCCTCCAGAGCATGGCCGATGCGTTTGGCCGCGATGCGCTCTGGGCTTTCAAGCCCACCCGCGAGGGCAACACGGTCGTGCTGGCCCAGCGTACACCTGCCCGCCCCAAGCGCGATGAACTCGCGCAGCGGGCCGAGACCATCGAAGACCGCTGGGGCTTGCCTGCGCGCAAGTGGCTGCGTGTGTTCAAGCCCGTAGCCGCCTGACGGCCCCGCCAGCGCCCAGCCCTTGAAAGCCCCGACAGATGACAAACCCCACGGCAAAGCCTGAGCGAAACGCAACACCGGTGCACATCGGCCCGGTGGACTGGCGGCTCATGGTCCAGTGGCTCAGTGACGACAATGTGATTTCGCGCGAGGAGGCGCAACGCACGGTCGCACGGTGCTCGCAGGCCGAAAGCTCGCAGCATGCGCTGGTGCGCCTGGCCAACGTGGCGATGGCACGCGCCAGCGATGGCAAGCCCCTGGACATCGAGGCGCTGGCCGAATACCTGGCGCGCCGTGCCGGCCTGCAGTACCTGCGCATCGATCCGCTCAAGGTCGATGTGGGCCGTGTGGCCGATACCATGAGCGCGACCTATGCCGAGCGGCACAAGGTGCTGCCCGTGCAGGTGACGTCCAAGGAAGTCGTGGTGGCCACGGCTGAGCCGTTCATTGACGACTGGGTGGCAGAGGTCGAGCGGCAGTCGCGCCGCACCGTACGCCGCGTCGTGGCAAATCCTCAGGATATCCACCGTTTCACCGCCGAGTTCTTTGCCCTGGCCAAGTCGGTGCGTGCTGCGCAGAAGGCGGGCGGCAACGCCGGGGGCAGCAGCTTTGAGCAGCTGGTGGAGCTGGGCAAGACCAACAAGCAGCTCGACGCGAACGACCAGGGCGTGGTCAAGGTGGTGGACTGGCTTTGGCAGTATGCGTTCGACCAGCGCGCGAGCGATATTCATCTGGAGCCGCGCCGCGAGCAGGGTGTGATCCGTTTTCGTATCGATGGCGTGCTGCACCCGGTCTACCAGATGCCCATGGGTGTGCACAACGCAATGGTTTCGCGCATCAAGTTGCTGGGCCGCATTGATGTGGTGGAAAAGCGGCGTCCGCAGGACGGCCGCATCAAGACGCGCAACCAGCGCGGTGACGAGGTCGAAATGCGCCTGTCCACGCTGCCCACGGCGTTCGGCGAGAAGATGGTGATGCGCATCTTCGACCCCGACAACGCCGTCAAGGACCTCGACGCACTGGGCTTTTCGCAGCACGATGCGCTGCGGTGGGAGACGCTGGTCAAGCGGCCGCACGGCATCATCCTGGTGACCGGGCCCACCGGGTCGGGAAAAACCACCACCCTTTATTCCACCCTGAAGCGCGTGGCCACCGAAGAGGTCAACGTCAGCACAGTCGAGGACCCGATCGAGATGATCGAGCCCAGCTTCAACCAGACGCAGGTACAGCCGCAGCTGGACTTCAACTTTGCCGAAGGCCTGCGGGCGCTCATGCGCCAGGACCCGGACATCATCATGGTCGGTGAGATCCGCGACCTGGAAACCGCGGAGATGGCGATCCAGGCGGCGCTGACCGGGCACCTGGTGTTCTCCACGCTGCACACCAACGATGCACCGTCTGCCATCACCCGCATGATGGAGCTGGGGGTGCCGTCGTACCTGATCAATGCCACGTTGCTGGGTGTGCTTGCGCAGCGGCTCGTGCGCACCCTGTGCAAGCAGTGCAAGCAAAAAGACGAAGCCACTGCGCGTGAGACGTTGGCAGAAGTCGTCAAGCCCTGGAAGATCAATGGCACCTACCAGCCCTTCAAGCCGGTGGGATGCGTGGATTGCCGCATGAGCGGTTTCAGGGGGCGCATGGGCCTGTACGAACTGCTGACGGTGAGCGAGGCGCTCAAGGACAAGATCACGCAGGCGCCTTCCATCGACATGCTGCGCCGCCAGGCCGTGCAGGATGGAATGCGCCCGCTGCGACTGGCGGGTGCCCTGCGTGTGGCCGAGGGCCTGACCACGCTGGAAGAGGTGGTGGCGGCCACTCCGCCGCTGGAATAGTCCGCGGGTTGCGCTTGTCACTTTTGCGACACGGCGACATCGGTGTCCGCCCCGTAACGCGCAACCAGAAGTAGGTGGAATCCACATCTGCGACAAGGGGCTACGCCCCCACAATCGCGCTGTCGAGAATTCCGTCGAAGGAGACAGTTCGTGAAAATCAAAAGTCAAAAAGACTTCTTTTCCGGCCTCATGTTCATGGGTGTCGGGGTCGCGTTTGCATGGGGAGCGACCACCTACAACGTCGGCACAGGCGCGCGCATGGGCCCGGGTTACTTCCCGCTGCTGCTGGGTATCTTGCTTGCCGTCATTGGCAGCGTGATTACCTTCAAGGCGATGACGGTGGAAACGCAGGACGGCGACAAGATCGGCAAGTGGGCCTGGAAGCCGCTGTTCTTCATCCTGGCAGCCAACTTCGCATTCGGCATCCTGCTCGGTGGCCTGCCCAGCCTGGGCATCCCGGCCATGGGCCTCATCGTCGGCATCTACGCGCTGACGTTCATCGCCAGTCTGGCCGGCAACGAGTTCAACGCCAAGGGTGTGTTCGTGCTGGCCACCGTGCTGGCCATTGGCAGTTACGTGGCATTCGTGTGGGCGCTCAAGCTGCAGTTCCCCGTGTGGCCCAGTTTCATCACGGGTTGAGCAGGAGCACCGACCATGGATTTGTTTGACAACCTCGCTCTCGGTTTTGGCGTCGCGTTCACGTTCCAGAACCTGATCTACTGTTTTGTTGGCTGCCTGCTGGGTACGCTGATCGGAGTGCTGCCGGGCATCGGCCCTGTGGCCACCATCGCCATGCTGTTGCCCGCCACCTACGCGCTGCCACCGGTGGCCGCGCTGATCATGCTGGCCGGCATCTATTACGGGGCCCAGTATGGTGGTTCCACCACCGCCATTCTGGTGAACCTGCCAGGCGAATCATCGTCGGTGGTGACCGTGATCGACGGCTACCAGATGGCTCGCAAGGGCCGGGCTGGTCCGGCACTGGCCGCTGCAGGCCTGGGTTCGTTCTTTGCTGGCTGCGTGGGTACGCTGATCCTGGCGGCGTTTGCGCCTCCGCTGACGGAAGTCGCGTTCAAGTTCGGCCCTGCCGAATACTTCTCGCTCATGGTGCTGGGCTTGATCGGCGCCGTGGTGCTGGCTTCGGGCTCGCTGCTCAAGGCCGTCGGAATGATCGTGCTGGGTCTGCTGATGGGCCTGGTGGGTACCGACGTGAACTCGGGGGTGGCCCGCTTCAGCTTTGACATTCCTGAACTGACAGACGGCATTGGCTTTGTGACCATCGCCATGGGTGTGTTTGGCTACGGCGAAATCATTGCCAACCTGTCGCGCCCCGACGATGAGCGCGAGGTGTTCACTGCCAAGGTCGAGGGCCTGTTCCCGACCAAGGAAGACTTCAAGCGCATGATCCCTGCCGTGCTGCGCGGCACGGCGCTGGGTGCCGCCCTCGGCATCCTGCCCGGTGGCGGTGCGTTGCTGGCCGCTTTTGCGGCTTACACGGTCGAGAAGAAGACAAAGCTCCAGCCGGGCGAAGTCCCTTTCGGTCAGGGCAACATCCGCGGTGTGGCGGCTCCCGAGTCGGCCAACAATGCTGGTTCGCAGACCTCCTTCATCCCGCTGCTCACGCTGGGCATTCCTCCCAACGCCGTGATGGCGCTGATGGTGGGCGCGATGACCATCCACAACATCCAGCCTGGTCCCCAGGTGATGACCAGCAACCCCGAACTGTTCTGGGGCCTGATCGCATCGATGTGGCTCGGCAATGCCATGCTGATTGTTCTGAACCTGCCGCTGATCGGCATCTGGATCAAGCTGCTGACGGTGCCCTATCGCTGGCTGTATCCATCCATCGTGCTGTTCTGCGCGGTGGGGGTGTACTCCACCAACAACAACACCTGGGACATCTGGATGGTTGGCGCCTTCGGCCTGGTGGGCTACATCTTCCACAAGCTTGGCACTGAGCCTGCCCCCTTGCTGCTGGGCTTCATCCTGGGGCCGATGATGGAAGAGAACCTGCGCCGTGCCTTGCTGCTGTCGCGTGGCGACTGGAGCGTGTTTGTCACGCGTCCGCTGTCCGCCGGCTTGCTGGCTGCCGCTGCGCTGCTGCTCATCATCGTGCTGCTGCCATCGGTGAAGAACAAGCGCGAAGAAGCTTTCGTCGACGACTGATCGGCTTTGTGCCAAGCCCTTACGGCGAGGCATCACGGCAACGGCACCTTCGGGTGCCGTTGTTTTTTGGGCAGGCCTTTTGGCAACGTGCAGTACCTGCCAGTGGACAATCTCGTGCAGAGGTCCGCATGTCCACTCCATTTCATCCCGCGCAGCATCCCCACCGGGCGATGCTGCACAACGAAATCCACGCCCGCCCGCCCGAGGCCATGACGGCTCCGCTGGCCATTGCCCACATCGTGATGCTGGCCGATGCCGACGGCCGCGAGGCCAGCCGCGCCCATGTCGCCGATTTGCTGCGCAACCATCACCTTGCACTGCCCGATGCACAGACCACCCATCTGCGCATGGACCTGGGGGCGTACCGCCTGCGCTGGGAGATGCACACAGAGTTTGTCTCGTGGACCTTCATGGTGCCAGCCACCGTGGAGGCCTTTGGCGAGCGTGAGCCGGTCAGCGCGAGCGAGGCCGTGCCGCGCGACTGGCTGTCGGCGCTGCCGGGGCAGTGCCTGTGCAGCCTGAACCTGTGGGTGCTGCCCACCCAGTCTTTTGGCTCGGGTTCCCTGGTCAAGCATGTGCTGCATGAAGACACGCTGGTGGCATCCACCGTGGCCGATGGCCATGGCGAGGTCTATACCGACTTTGCCATTCACCCCGACGGCTTTTCGCGCATGGTGCTGCTCGCAGGGGGCATGGCGCCGCGCCGTCTGGGCCGGCTGGTGCAGCGGCTGCTGGAAATTGAAACCTACCGCATGGCTGCACTGCTTGGCCTGCCCGCGGCCCGCGAGGCCTCCAGCGTGCTGGCCTTTGCAGAGCGCGAACTGGCTGAGCTGGCCAATGCCATCCGAACAGCCAACCGGGACGCTGAACCTGCGCTTCTAGACCGGCTGACGCGCCTGGCCGGACAGGTGGAAAGCCAGTACGCTGCCACGCATTCGCGCTTTTCGGCCAGCAGCGCCTACTTCGAATTGCTGGACAAGCGCATCGAGGACATTGCCGAGTCGCGGCTGGCGGGCATGCAAACAATCCGCGAGTTCATGGACCGCCGGCTGACGCCTGCGCGCAGCACCTGCGAATGGGCAACCCGGCGGCAGGATGCGCTGTCGCAGCGGGTTTCGCGCATGAGCAACCTGTTGCGCACGCGGGTGGAGATCGAGCAACAGCAGAGCAGCCAGGCCCTGCTGACCACCATGAACCACAGGCAGGACCTGCAGCTCAAGATGCAGTCCACGGTGGAAGGTCTGTCGGTGGCGGCCATCACGTACTACATCGTTGGCCTGGTCAGCTACCTGGCCAAGGGGGCCAAGCCGCTGGGCTGGCCGTTTTCACCAGAAACCACTGCAGCGGTTGCCATCCCGCTGGTGGCGGCGGGCGTGTGGTGGTCGCTGCGCCGGCTGCACCATCGTGTGTTCCGCAAACATTCCGAGTGACGCTGCGTCCGACCCAACGGGTCTGCCACCTTGTGACACCCGTTGCCCAAGCCTTCGCGGATGGCGGTGGGGCTCACACACAGCCTCTACGGCAGACGGGTGGGCGGGGTGACACACTATGGACCTTGCCCCGCATGAGGTATCTCTGCCCCGAAAGCTGCCCTGCGCCTTCCCGGAAGCCGGGCTTGGTGACAAGGCTCCGGCAGGTTTCCCGGCTGACGCCTGGTGGCTGGCAAGCAGGTCACCCGTCTGCCAGATGTGTACCGTTCCCAGGAACATAGAAAAGTGCCTCAAGCCCAATCAAATAATGCCCAGATAGCTAGAAAAAGTGTAGCAACCGGATTGCTTCTGGCGGTGTTCGGCTCCATCGCATTCAGCGGCAAGGCCATCATCGTCAAGCTGGCATACCGCTATGGCGTCGATGCGGTCACCCTCATCATGTATCGCATGCTGTTTGCGCTGCCCATCTTTGCCGTCATGGCCTGGTGGGCCAGCCGGGGCAAGCCACCGCTGTCGCGCAAGGACTGGCTGGGCGTGCTGGGACTTGGGTTCACGGGGTACTACCTGGCGAGCTTTCTGGACTTTGCCGGGCTGGCGTACATCAGCGCCAGCCTGGAGCGGCTGATCCTGTACCTCAACCCGACGCTGGTGGTGCTGCTCGGCTGGGCCCTGTACGGGCGCGGTATCCGCTGGGGCCAGGCTGTGGGCATGCTGGTGAGTTACTGCGGCGTACTGCTGGTGTTTGGGCATGAGGCCAACCTGCAGGGCACGAACGCGGCGCTGGGCACGCTGTTCGTGTTCCTCAGTGCTGTCAGCTACGCGATCTACCTCGTCTACAGCGGCGAGATGGTGCAGCGGCTCGGCTCGCTGCGCCTGGTAGGGCTGGCAACCACTGTGGCGTGCCTGCTGTGCCTGTTGCAGTTTGCTGTGCTGCGCCCCTTCAGTGCCGCGGTGGTTGCGCCCGAGGTCCTCTGGCTGTCGGTTCTGAACGCCACCTTGTGTACCGCTGCGCCGGTACTGATGGTGATGATGGCCATAGAGCGCATTGGCGCAGGCATGGCCGCCCAGACTGGCATGGTGGGACCCTTGTCCACCATTCTCATGGGCATCTGGATATTGGGCGAGCCATTCACCGTGTGGGTGGCTGCCGGTACGGCGTTGGTGATCACCGGCATCTTCGTGTTCACCCGCATGGCGCATCGGCCAGCCGGATGACGGGGGGGGAGCGCCGCGCGGCCTGGCTGACCCGCGCGTACATCGCTGCGCCGGGTTCTCAGGACGCCTTTTTTTTCGGCGGCGCAGGCGGCGTTGCCTTGCGTGCGGGTGCACCGGTGGTAGCCGGCTGTGCGCCAGAGGGCGCCAAGGGCGTTGCAGCAGGTTTTGGAGCCATGCGCTGCGCCACCGTGATGGCCGCACCGCCCGTGAACGCATCCAGGTTGCGGCCCATGGCAGCTTCCAGCTGATCCAGCCGCGCCTGTGCTGGCGGGTGTGTGGCCAATGCCAGGCTGAACATGGGGTTGTCCGGGGTGGCAGTGCGCAGCTGTTGCAGTACGGCTACCAGCCCGTATGGATCAAATCCCGCCCTTGTGGCCAGTGCCACGCCACTGCGGTCTGCATCGTATTCGTCGGCCTGATCCAGGCCGCGTGCATACAGGTTGCGGCCCAGCGCCAGGAACTGCGAGGTCACCAGGTTGCCCACCGCATTCGTCTTGATCTGCGAAGCCAGCAGCTGGGTGAGCACGCCCGACTGGGCGGTCTTGCGCATGGCGTGCAGGTGGTGCCTGGCCGTTACATGCGCGATCTCATGCGCCAGGATGCCGGCCAGCTCTGCCTCGTCGGCGCAGCGGTCTATGAGGCCCTTGGTCACGAAGACATAGCCACCCGGTGCAGCAAAAGCGTTGTAGCCCGGGTCGTCGAGCACGGCAAACGTCCAGGGTAACTGGGGCCGCTCGGACTGCAGGCTGATCCACCGGCCCAGCTGGTTCACATAGCGCTGCAGCGCCATGTCCGGGTGCAGTGGCTTGCTGCCCAGCAGCACCGCGGCAAGTTGCCGCCCGATCTGGATCTCGCGCGCCTCATCAATGTTGTCCACCGAACGCGACAGCAGGCTCACCAGATCGTCACCCTGGGGCGCACTGGTGGTGCCTGTGACGGCATTGAGCAGGCCTCCGTTGAGCATGTTCAGAAGATTCTGGGCCTGGCCGGTGGCGGGTGCCAGGGCCAGCACACTGAAGGCGCAGGCAGCCGCGGCCAGTGGTCGGCGCGCCGCGGTGATCAGGGGTGTGGGCATGGCCGGGCTCCTCAATTGGGGCTGAAGTTCGGGTCTGACGGGTTGGCCGTAGAGCCCGTAGCACCCGAACGGGATCCGTCCGTGGGGCGTGGTGGTTCGGCCAGTGGAGCTATCTGGCGGGGTTGCAGCGCGGCACTCGCCGCGAACTGGCGCGCCTGGTCGCCGCTGACCCGCAGGTTCTCAGCCTGGCCGACGGCCGCAGGGTTGGGTTGCGCGTTGGCAATGTCTTCGGCGCCCAGGCCTCGCAAGCCAATGGTGGAGGTCGCCGTGGTCTGGGAGCCACTGCTGCCGCCGAACAGCCCGCCGAGGCTGCGCAGACCCCCCGCGGCCGCGTTGCCACCGGCTCCGCTGGGCGTGGCCGCGCTGCCAGCCTGCGGTCCCAGGTCGAACATGTGCACCCAGCCGCTGATGCCTTGCTGCGTTTGCACCTTGGTCCAGGGGCCCTTGCGCTGGTTGCTGCGCGTCACCACAGAGTTGACTTCCAGCGGAGCGACGCTTGCGCCGCTGTCTGAGGGGGCGTCGCGCAACTGCGTCGCGCGTTTCACCACAGCTGTGTCCTGCGCTTGAGCGCTGCTCGCCAGAAAGCCCCAGACGATCAGAACCATGCTGACGGCAGTGCCGCTGCGTTCCAGCCACTTCATGGCAGACCCCTCCCTTTATGATTTCGGCGCGCTGCCACCGGCAGCAACACGATCGGAGATTGTTATGGATTTGGGTATTGCAGGCAAATGGGCGCTGGTGTGTGGCGCGAGCAAGGGGCTGGGCTACGGATGCGCGCTGGCGCTGGTGCACGAGGGCGTCAACGTGGTCATCAACGCTCGAAACGCGCAGGCGCTGGCAGATGCTGCAACGCGCCTGGCCGCTGAAGCCCAGGCTTCGGGAGCGAGGGTCGTTGCGGTAGCGGCCGACATCACCACGGTGGCCGGGCGCGATGCCGTGTTTGCCGCTGCTGGCGGCCCCGGGCGCGACTTCGACATCGTGGTGACCAATGCCGGCGGCCCCCCCACCGGCGACTTCCGCGACTGGGACCGTGAAGCATGGATCAAGGCGGTGGATGCGAACATGCTGACCCCCATCGAGCTGATCAAGGCGACGGTGGATGGCATGGCTGCGCGGGGCTTCGGTCGCATCGTCAACATCACCTCCAGCGCCGTGAAGGCGCCCATTGACATCCTGGGCCTGTCCAACGGCGCCCGCAGCGGGCTGACCGGTTTTGTGGCGGGTGCGTCCCGCAGCGCCATCGCCGCCAGGGGCGTCACCATCAACAACCTGCTCCCCGGAAAGTTCGATACAGACCGGCTGGCGGCCACTGTTTCAGCGGCTGCCAGCAAGGCTGGCAAGGACGTCGAGGACGTGCGGCGTGCACAGCAGGCGCAGATCCCGGCAGGGCGCTACGGCACAGCGCAGGAGTTCGGTGCCATCTGTGCTTTCCTGTGCAGCACGCATGCCGCCTACATGACGGGCCAGAACATCCTGGCGGACGGAGGCGCCTACCCCGGTACCTTCTGAAGGCGGGTAGCCTGGCGCCCTGCGGGTGGGGCTGCTGCACCGGCCCCCGCGGGCGTGCGAGGTTCGCGGCAAGTCTGGCGGCTGCAAACGATCCTTTGGTGCGCAGCCAGTGGTGTTTTTCCGACAGTGGGCGTGGATGCCCGTACATTTGATGACAATGGGGGGCGCAGCTGTGCGTGATGCGCGCCAGTGACTTTTCAGCAGGCTTCATCCCATGTACGTTTCCACCACTACTGCATCGCGTTCAGGCCGTTACGCAGCATGGCTTCTGGC
>LNFM01000757.1_pt1 | contig 80579 bp, 86 predicted proteins | sample 596031 | NCBI WGS metagenome assembly LNFM01 (sample SAMN04254537, study PRJNA301005) | activated carbon metagenome | isolation source: dual media filters at the Ann Arbor, Michigan drinking water treatment plant | place: USA: Ann Arbor | reverse complement strand
GCTCGGCCTCCACCGCCTCAATATCGACCCGGCGGTTGCCTCCAGCCCGTTTGTTACCACGGTGACCGACGTGGTTGGATTTTTCTCGTTCATGGCCATCGCGACTTTGTGGTTTGGCTTGCGCTGACGCTTGATTTTGCAGGGCTAACTTCGCCTTCAACCGGCGCCACGGTGGGCCGGTTACGCTTCATTCACCCTCTTTGCTGACCGGCCATTAAGGCTGAGTGGCTATCCCTTTAGCGCTTGGGAACCGCAGAGTATTCGCGGGGGAGTAGCGCGTGCGTGGCGAAGCTGTAACGAAAATGGCCCGGTCCGCCCCGGGGGGCCGTCTGTCGGCCCTGGCAGGCTATGTCTGGCGCGGCGGCCGGCAAATGCATGACGCCGCCCGCGTGACGCGGGCGCGCGCGCGCCGCAAATTCTCCGCTTCTCGACTCATCGTACTGCTCGCACTGCTCGCCGTGGGCGCCACTTTGGTCAGCGCCGGCGTCGGCTACGGCCTGGCGCAACAGAGCGACGAGCGCCTGTGGTCGGAGCAGCGCTCAGCCTTGCGCAACGCCATCGGCGAATTCCGCGCGCTGTTTGGCAACAACCGCGAGATCGATCCGCGCTTCGTGCGCATGGTCGAGCAGAGCGCGCGCCTGCAAGGCCTCAAATTCGAAACCGAGCCGGTGGCCGGCGAACGCGAAATTCAGCCGGTGCTGGACGCGCAAGGGCGCATCGCCGGTTTCTTCACCTGGGAGCGGACCCGGCCGATGAGCGCCGCGATGGACGGCCTGATGCCTTATATCGCCGCCTTGGCGCTGGCACTGGTCGGCTTTGCCGGCTTTTCGCTGGCGCAGTTGCGCCGCGCCAGCCGCGACCTGTCGGCCAGCGAAGAACAGGCGCGCCGCGCCGCCGACGAAGACAAGCTGACCGGCCTGCCCAATTACGCCAAGACGCTCGAACTGCTCGATCTGTTTTTGGCCGAACACGCGGCGCACGAGAGCACCACTTTCGCGCTGATCGAACTCGACGGCATGGAGGACGTCACCGCCCATCTCGGCGTGCTCGGCAGCGACGAACTGATCGTCGCCGTCGCCAATCGGATCCGCGAAGCGGTGCCGGAGGAGGCGGTGGTCGGCCGCGTTGGCAGCGATGAATTCGCGGTGATGCTGATCGCCGAAGATGAGATAGACGTCGAGCCGATGATCCGCGCCGTTCTGGAAAACATCGCGCGGCCGCACTGGTTCGATACCGTGGTGCGGGTCAGTGCTCATGCCGGCTTTGCGCAGGCGCCGCGCCATGCGACGACGCGCGGAGAGCTGACGCGCCGCGCCGAGCTGGCCCTGCGCGCGGCAGCCAAGAAGGGCCCCGGCAGCATCGTCGCCTTCGAAGCATCAATCGACACCGTCTCGACCGACCAGAAATTCATCCACCGCGAATTGCCGCGCGCGCTCAGCGCCAATGAACTGGAACTGCATTACCAGCCGATCATCGCGGCGCATGGCGGCCGTATCGTCGGCGTCGAGGCACTGCTGCGCTGGAATCACGCGACGCGCGGCGCCATCGGACCGGCGGTGTTCATTCCGGTCGCCGAGCAGATGGGCCTGATGGACACGTTAGGCGCCTTCGTGCTGCGCCGCGCCTTGCAGGAAGCCAAGCGCTGGCCCGATCTCTATGTCGCGGTCAATCTGTCGCCGTTGCAGGTGCGCGACCGCACCATCGTCGATCTGGTGCGCTCGGCGCTGGAGGAAAGCGGCGTGCCGCCGTCGCGGTTGATGCTGGAAATCACCGAAGGCGTGCTGATCGACAACCCGGAAGACATGGTCAAGCGCATCGAGGACCTGCACGACCTTGGCGTGCGCGTCGCGCTCGACGATTTCGGCTCCGGCTATTCCAATCTCAGCTATCTGCAGCGTTTCCCGCTCGACAAGCTCAAGATCGACCGCAGCTTCGTCGTCGCGCTCGGCACCTCGGCCAATGGCGGCGTCATCATTCAGGCCATCGTCGCGCTCGGCCGCGCGCTCGGCCTCTCGGTGCTGGTCGAAGGCGTTGAGACCGAGCAGCAGCGCGTGCTGCTCAGGCTCGCCGGCTGCGACGAGATGCAGGGCTTCCTGTTCGCCAAGCCGGCGCCGGCCGCGACCATCGACCGGCTCCTCGCGCAGCAGAAGCAGAACAGCGGCGCCAAGGCCCCGGCGGCTCCGGCCCCGGCGGCGCTGACAGCCTGAACCGCAGCCTATAGAGTGCCACTCAAGGGCAACCGGGAGGCGGCGCGATGATCCCCAATAGCTGGGCGGGCTTCGATTTCGGCCTCGGCGAGGACGCCGACATGCTGCGAAGGTCGGTCGCCGATTTTGCCCAGGACAAGATCGCGCCGCGCGCCGACGAGATCGATCGCACCAATACGTTCCCGCGCGATCTTTGGCCGCAAATGGGCGCGCTCGGCCTGCACGGCATTACCGTCGATGAGGAGTATGGCGGCTCGGGGCTCGGCTATCTTGCCCATTGCGTGGCGATGGAGGAGGTGTCGCGCGCCTCGGCTTCGGTCGGTCTGTCCTATGGCGCCCATTCCAATCTCTGCGTCAACCAGATCAGCCGCAACGGCACCGAGGCGCAGAAGCGCAAATACCTGCCCAAGCTCTTGTCCGGCGAGCATGTCGGCGCGCTGGCGATGTCGGAGCCGGGCGCCGGTTCCGATGTCGTGTCGATGGCGACCCGTGCCGACAAGGTCGGCGACCGCTACGTGCTCAACGGCTCGAAGATGTGGATCACCAATGGCCCCGTTGCCGATACGCTTGTCGTCTATGCCAAGACCGATCGCACCGCCGGTTCGCGCGGCATTACCGCCTTCATGATCGAAAAGAGCATGAAAGGTTTTTCGCCTGCACAGAAGCTGGACAAGCTCGGCATGCGGGGTTCCGATACATCCGAACTGGTGTTTACCGATTGCGAAGTGCCGGAGGAGAATGTGCTCGGCGCCGTCGGCAATGGCGTTAACGTGTTGATGTCAGGCCTCGATTTCGAACGCGTCGTGCTGGCGGCAGGCCCGCTCGGCATCATGCAGGCCTGCCTTGATGTCGTGGTACCCTATGTCCACGACCGTAAGCAGTTCGGCCAATCGATCGGCCGCTTCCAGTTGATCCAGGCCAAGCTCGCCGACATGTATGTGACGCTCAATGCGTCTAAGGCTTACGTCTATGCCGTGGCGCGCGGTTGCGACGAGGGCAGGGTGACGCGCGAGGATGCCGCCGGCGCGATCCTGTATGCGGCCGAACGCGCCACCTGGATGGCGCTGGAGGCAATCCAGTGCCTCGGCGGCAACGGCTATATCAACGATTTTCCCTGCGGACGCCTGCTGCGCGACGCCAAGCTCTACGAAATCGGCGCCGGCACCTCGGAAATCCGCCGCATGCTGATCGGCCGGGAGATTTTCGAGAAAACGACGTAAAAGTGTCACTTTATACAGTCGTGACACCTTGCCGGATTTATGTCATAAAGCGCCGTCAACGGACGATTGACCATGGCGCGCAAATCAAGCCGAGCGGGTTTTGCCGAACCGAAAACCCCTTCCAGCGCGCGGCGTCCCGGCGGCTCGGGCGCGGAAGAAGTAGCGCGCGGCAAGCGCAAGCTGCCGCCGGCTGAAACGCTGCCGGACGGAACGGTGCGGTATTTTCTCGTCGCCGGGCCCAAAGGCCGCGTCCTATTGCCGGCCGATATGCGCGCGGCGCTGGATGTGCAGGAAGGCGACGTCCTCACCGCATGGCTGAAAGACGGCGAGGTGCGGATGCACAGCCATCTGCATGGTCTTCGCAAAATTCGGACCGAGGCCGCATCGATGGCCAAAGGTTTAGGCTATGCTTCCGACGAATTGATTGCCGAGCGCCGCGCCGAAGCCGCCAAGGACGAGCAGGAAACACTCCGGGATCGGCGCGAGCAGAAAATGAAACGGCGGTGAGCCTCGTGGTCCTCGATGCCTCCGCCGTGCTGGCGCTCTATGGCGACGAACCCGGGGCGCATCTCGTGTCGGCGGCTTTGCCCGGAGCTTTACTATCGTCAGTCAACTACACCGAAGTGATCGGCAAGTGCCTCGATCGCGGCGAGGCGATAAGCGGCGTGTTGCGGAACATTGCCGCGATCGGCGTGCAGATTGTTGCCCATGATCTTTTGTTGGCGCAGCGCACCGGCGAATTACGCCCGTTGACCCGGCGCTTCGGTTTATCGCTGGCCGACCGCGCCTGTCTCGCTCTGGCCGAACGGGAGCGCGCGCCCATTCTGACCGCCGACCGCTCCTGGAAATCGTTCGCCCTCGGCCTCGATATTCGCCTGATCCGTTAGGCCCCGCGGCACGCCCTCAGTTAAGCTTCGCCAGAATGTCGGCAATCGGATTGTCGGTCCATGCCTGCGTCACGAAATCCTGATGGCTGACATCGGCGCCCGCCGGCAGCAAGGCAACATGGCCGCGCCACAGATTGTTGCCGATGTCGGCGCTGTACGGCACACGCTTCTCGTTCAGGATACTGGCGAGCGCCAAATTTTGCCGACGCGTCGATTGCGTATACGCGCTGACGAAGAACACCTTCTTCGAATTCTTGATCCAGTCGGCGAAATGCTCGATCTCGCCATAGAGGCCGTCGAGCAGCACAAGGCCATGCAAACGGCGGCCGAGGCCGCCTTCGCGGATGCTCCAGGCCGCTGGCAGATAGCCGCCGCTATAGGCGACGATGATCACCGGCATCTTGGCAAATTGCCTGGCGTTGCGCGCATTGCCTTGCAGCGCCGCCAGTTTTTTTGCCGCTTCGTCGACAAAGCGGGCGAAGCCGCCCGGTTGCCAGAAACGTCCGGCGCTGGAATCGGCGGCATCGACCGCGAACTGCGGCGCGACCAGCACGGCGTTCTTGCCGGACAAGGTGACCTGCGCCGGTACGTTCTGCCGCGCCATCACGTCGCGGGTGAGTTCGGCGCCGTGGCCGTGAAAGAACACCACCATGACGGCGGGCTTGTTGATGTCGAAGCCGCTCGGGACATGCAGCAGCACCCGGTTGTCGTTGAAAGTCTCGCGCTGCCACAGCACCGAGCCGCGCGCGGTGCGGTGGCCCTTCTGCCCGTCCTTGACGACGTCGAGAAACGGCCGCTCGCTGCCCGGCACCGGGCCGTCGTAAGGGAAGGGCGCGGTGGCGAATTTGACCAACTCGGTCTTTGGCTGAGCTGGCACACTTGGCAAAGCCGGTGGCCGGGCAGCGAGCGGCGCGGTGGCCGGCACCGAGCGCACCGGGATGACGTTGGCAGACCGCGGGCCATTCACCGGCCAGCGCGCCGCGAAGATGTCGTTTAGCGACTGCGAATGCGCCGCACCAATGGCCAGCACGAAGACCGGCAAAGCGAGCCAGAACAGCAGTCCGGGTCTTACTCTTATTCGAGGCATCGGCGGCACCGCTTGCTACTCCGCACCGAACCTTCGGCGTCTATTGGGGCAAAAGGCCGGCGAACCGGCCTGAAATTTAACAGGCCGCGGCCGGGCTATAAACTCATACCAATAAGCTCAATTTTGTATTAATTGTTGGTCAGGAGTAGGGGGCTGCTGGTGACACAAAAAAAATTGGCCGAAGCCGCCGTTGTTACCGTTGCAGCGGGCGGCGTCGGGACATTCGCGGCGACCGCAATCGTCATTGCCGACATGGTCGGCGTCGGTGTTTTCACCAGCCTTGGCTTTCAGGTGCAGACGCTCAGCTCCGGCTTCTCCCTAATTCTGTTGTGGGTTGTCGGTGGCATCGTCGCGTACTGCGGCGCAACTTGTTACGCCGAATTGGCCGGCATGTTTCCGAGGTCGAGCGGCGAATATAATTTTCTGGCGCGAACCTATCAACCAATCTTCGGATTTCTGGCCGGCTGGCTGTCGGCGACGGTGGGATTTGCAGCCCCCGTGGCGCTCGCCGCCATGGCCTTCGGCGAATACGCCAAACCGCTTTTACCCGGCGTCTCGCCGCTGGCGCTCGGCCTCGGCGTGATCTGGGCCGTCACCATGTTCCATCTGTCGGGACTGCGGTACGGATCGGCGTTCCAGAACGTCTCGACCATCGTCAAGCTTGTCCTGATCGTCGTCTTTATCGTCGCCGGATTTGCCGTCGGCGAGGCGCAGCCAATCTCGTTTGTCCCGACGAAAGCCGATGTCGGCCAGATCCTCAGCGCCGCTTTTGCCGTCAATCTGGCTTTCGTGATGTACGCCTATTCCGGCTGGAACGCCTCGACCTACATCATCGGCGAACTGCACGACCCGACCCGCACGCTGCCGCGCGCACTGTTCACCGGCGTGCTTGTCGTCGCCGTGCTTTACGTCGCGCTCAACGCGGTGTTTCTCTACACCACGCCGGTCGAGAAATTCGCCGGACAAATCCAGGTCTCAACCATCGTCGGCGATCATATCTTCGGGCCGCTCGGCGGCCGCCTGGTCGGCGCGCTCATTTGCCTCGGACTGATCTCGACCGTCAGCGCGATGATGTGGATCGGCCCGCGCGTCACCATGGTGATGGGCGAGGACTTTTCGCTGCTGCGGCTGTTTGCCTACAAGTCGCCGCGCGGCGTGCCGTCCTTCGCCATCATCTTCCAGCTTCTGGCCGCCAGCCTGCTGCTGCTGACGCAGAGCTTCGAGGCGGTGCTCGACTTCATCCAGTTCAGCCTGGCGCTGTGCTCGTTCTTCACGGTGCTCGGCGTCATGGTGTTGCGCACCACCAAACCGTTGCATCCGCGTCCGCACCGCGCCTTTCTCTATCCGCTGACGCCGCTCATCTTCTTAGCGGTGACCGGCTTCATGATGTACTACCTCATGGTCAGCCGTCCGGTGCAGGCTTTGGCCGGCGTCGCCCTGATGCTGGCCGGTCTCATCATCTACGCCATCGCCCAATACAGCCCGGCCGCGCCCGAGAAGGTAGAGAACGTATAATGACAAGGCTCGTTTTTTTCGCTGCTGTTGCGCTTGGTTTTTTCGCTCTCGCTCCCAACGCTTATGCCGCCGAAACTGCAAGCGTCGATGACACGGCGAAATTTCTCGCCGGCATGCCGCCGTCGGAATCTTCGCCGCTTTTTGCGCTGACCAAGGACAAGACCTGGCAGCAGCACGCCAGGACCATGGACAAGGCGTTCGCCACGGTCGAGAAAAGCCCGCTCAGCCAGATCCGCGCCTGGTCGGCGGCCAACCTCAAATCCCACCAGGCGACTCTGTTCTACATGTTCAGCGGCCCGGATTTCCTGTTCGCCGATGCGTTCTTTCCGCAAGCCACCACTTATGTGATGGCCGGGCTGGAGCCGACCGGCGACATTCCCGATCTGACGAAAGCGCGGCGCTCCAGCGGCATCGCCGGTCTCGGCCATCTCGAAAATTCGATGCGCACGCTGCTCTCGCTCAGCTTCTTCATCACCGTCGACATGCGCGAGAAGCTCAACGAGAGCGCGCTGCGCGGCACCATCCCGATCCTTTATGTGTTCCTCGCCCGTTCGGGCAAGCAACTCCGCGACGTCAGCATGGTCTATATCGACGGGCAGGGTGACGTGCAGCCGGAAGACAAGAAAGCCCGGTCCGGCGCGCGCGGCGTCAAGATCGTTTTCACCGCCGCCGATGGCCGCGAGCGCACGCTGTATTACCTGGTCACTGACCTTTCGGACGCCAGCATCAAGTCGAGCGGCTTCCTCAAATTCATGGAAAAGCTCGGCCCCGCCGACAGCTTTCATAAGAGCGCATCCTATTTGATGCACGGCAATAACTTCACCCGCATCCGCGATTTCGTCGTCGCCAGGAGCGCCACCGTGGTGCAGGACGACAGCGGCATTCCGTACCGCTTCTTCAACGAGAAGGATTGGGAGTTGCAGGCCTTCGGCCGTTTCCCCGAGGCGATGGAGCTATTTCCGGAAGGCTATCAGCCCAAGTTCCGCGACCTGTTCCGCAAGGACCGCGCCGGCAAGCTCGACTTCGGCATCGGTTATCGCCACCGCGCCGGCGAGTCGAACCTGCTTTTGGCGGTCAGGAAGGCAAAGTCCGTCGAGGCCCGTTAACTTTTGGGTGTCCCGAATCGCCTAGGTCATTGGCTGACCTTTTTTGTTTTGACGCGTTTTCTTCACGCGAACCGGCCGTCGCCGGACGAAGCCGGCTATGGCCGGCGAAGGCCGGTATCCACTTCGCTTGAAAACGCTATGGATGGGGATCAGGACCATGATGCGGGTGCGCTTGAAGGCCGATGGGCGGATCGTCGAAATCCTGCCCGATGGCCAGGAGAAAACCGTCGATCACAAGGACCCGGCCGCCTTCGTGCGCCATGTCCGCTCGCGCTGCGGCCTGACCCAGGCGGCCTTCGCCGAGAAGATCGAAGTGCCGATCGAGACCGTGCGCAACTGGGAGCAGGGCAAGCGCAACCCGCGCGGCCCCGCCCGCGCGCTGCTCAAGCTGATCGACAGCGCCCCGGAAGCGGCTTTTGCGGCGCTTGGCGGCGGACGGCGCTAAAGCGCTGACGTTTTTTGGCCGTCCGGCATTCCCGAGCGACCCGGGTTGGCAGGCCACGCGCCAACGGGCATTCTCCCGCCCGGCCGCACATTTCCTGCGGCGCCTCGCCGGGAGACCCGCATGCAATACGCCGACGTTCATGGCGCCCATATCCCGCAGATCGGGCTCGGCACCATGACCCTGAAAGACGACGTCTGCGTGCAGGCGGTCAAGGCTGCGCTCGATATGGGCTATACCCATCTCGACACGGCGGCCTTCTACGGCAATGAAAAGGAAGTCGGCGAGGGCCTGCGCGCTTCAAGCGTCGGGCGCGACAAAGTCTTCATCACCACCAAGGTGCGCGAAAACAATCTCCAGCCGGCCGATTTCAACAAGTCGCTCGACCAGAGCCTGACCAATCTGCAATTGCCCTCTATCGACCTGCTGTTGATCCACTGGAACAACAAGGACATTCCGTTTTCCGTCAGCATCCCGGCGCTGTGCGCCGCCAAGAAGGACGGCCGCGCCAAACATGTCGGCGTCGCCAATTTCACGACCAGGATGCTGGACGAGGCCTGGGCGGTGACGACCGAGCCTTTGGTCTGCAACCAGATCGAGATGCATCCCTACATCAATCAGGACAAGGTGGTGGCCGCCAGTGAGAGGCACGGCATGGCGGTTGTCGCCTATTGCCCGATTGCGCGCGGCAAGTTGCAAAGCACTGACGCGATCGAGACCATTGCCAAGGCGCATGGCAAGAGCCCGGCGCAGGTATCGCTGCGCTATCTGGTGCAGCGCGGCACGGTGCCGATCCCGCGCACCGCGACGCCGGCGCATCTGAAGGCCAATCTCGACGTTTTCGATTTTCAACTCAGCGACGCCGAAATGGCCGCGCTGAAAGCGCTCAACGCCGCCAACATGCGCGTCGTCAACCCGCCGCACGCGCCGGTGTGGGACGTTCCGTAATATCAAGAGGAGGGTGACGATGAAATCCGTCGAGAGCCACGGCTTCCAGATTCCGATCGTCGGCCTTGGCACCTGGGAGTTGCGTGGGCGCGACTGCGCGCGGCTGGTCGAGCAGGCGATCCGTCTCGGCTATCGCCACATCGACACCGCGCAGCTCTACGGCAACGAAGCCGAAGTGGGCCAAGGCGTGCTGGCGTCCGGCAAGCGCGCCGAGGTCATGGTCACCACGAAAATCGCGCACGGCTCGCTGGCGCCGTTCGAGGCCGAGCGCTCGGTCAAGGAGAGCCTGCATAAACTGCGGCTCGATATCATCGACCTGCTCTTGATCCACTGGCCGAACGATCGCGTGCCCTTGGCCGAGACGCTGGGCGCGATGGCCAAGATGAAGCGCGAGGGTTACGTCAGGCAGATCGGCGTGTCGAACTTCACGGTGGCGCTGCTCGACGAAGCCAGCAAAGTGACCAGCGAACCGATCGTCTGCAATCAGATCGAGTACCATCCGTTTCTCGACCAGTCCAAAGTCATCGCCGCCTGCAAGAAGTACGGCATCGCTGTCGTCGCCTATAGCCCGATCGCGCGCGGCAGCGCCAAGGGCGATGCGGTGCTGGAAAAGATCGGCGCGGCGCATGGCAAGAGCGCGGCGCAGGTCTCGCTGCGCTGGCTGGTGCAGCAGGACGTCGTCGTCATCCCGCGCACCAGCAAGATCGAGCGGCTCGAGGAGAACCTTGCGATTTTCGATTTCGAATTGTCCGCCGCCGAAATGGCGGAGATCGCTGCGCTGTCGCAGCGCGGCAAGCGCATCGTCAATCTGGCGCATGCGCCGGACTGGGATTGATGTGAGTTGTCCGCTCGTCCCCGCGGAAGCGGGGACCCAGACTAGGCCAAGCAAAACTGGATTCCCGCCTTCGCGGGAATGAGCGGAGTGTGGCGCGCCGCTCTCGAAAGCATGACGACCATGACCCCATCAAACGACTCCGCCCTTGTCCTGTTCTCCGGCGGGCAGGACTCCACCGTCGCGCTCGCCTGGGCGCTGGAGCGCTTTACCCGCGTCGAGACCGTCGGCTTCGACTACGGGCAGCGCCATGTCGTCGAGCTGGACGTGCGGCCGCGGCTGCGCGAACGCATGGCCGCGCTCAAGCCCGAATGGAAAGCCCGCCTCGGCGACGACCACCGTATCTCCATCGACGCGCTCGCCGCCATCTCCGAGTCGGCGCTCACCAGCGAGACGGCCATTGCCTTTGCCGATAGCGGCCTGCCCAACACCTTCGTGCCGGCCCGCAACCTGATCTTCTTCACCTTCGCCGGCGCGCTGGCCTATCGCCGCGGTGCGCGGCACATCGTCGCCGGCATGTGCGAGACCGACTATTCCGGCTATCCCGATTGCCGCGACGACACCATCAAGGCGATGCAGGTGGCTTTAAGCCTGGGCCTCGACAAGCGGGTCACCATCCATACGCCGCTGATGTGGATCGACAAGGCGGCGACCTTCGCCCTGGCGCACGAAATCGCAGGGCAGGGCTTCCTGGATGTCGTTGTCGAGGACACCCATACCTGTTACGTCGGCGACCGCGCGCACCGCCACGCCTGGGGATATGGCTGCGGGACGTGCCCGGCCTGTGAGCTCCGCGCGCAGGGCTATGCCAAGTTTATCGCCCAATAATGTCCCGCGACATTCGAGACCCTGAACGATGACCCAAAAGACTGAAGCGATGCGTCACAATATCGAAGGCGGGATTTTCCTGGTCCTGTACTGCCTGACCATTCCGGCGGCGAACTGGATGATCGGCAATGTCGGCACGGTGTGCGTCCCGAACGGCCCCTGCCTGCTGCCGGTGGCGCCCGGCCTGATGGCGCCGTCCGGCGTCCTGATGATCGGCGCGGCTCTGGTGCTGCGCGACCTGGTGCAGCGCCGCCTCGGCATCGAATTCGGCCTCGCCGCCATCCTCGCCGGTACCGCGCTGTCGGCGGGACTGGCGCCGGCATCGCTGGTCATGGCCTCGGCCACGGCCTTCCTGCTGTCCGAACTGGCCGATTTCGCGGTCTATACGCCGCTGGCGCGGCGCCGGCTGGTGCTGGCGGTGGTCGCCTCCGGCCTGGTCGGGCTGGTTCTCGACTCGCTGATCTTCCTGTGGCTGGCTTTCGGCTCGCTCGATTTCCTGGCCGGCCAGATCGTCGGCAAGGCCTGGATGGTGCTTCTGTCGGTGCCGCTGGTCGCCTATCTTCGCCGCCGCGACACCAGGCTCGGCCTCAATCCCGTTTGACCTCAGCGAGAAACATCCATGACCACGCCGATGACGATGACGATCACGCCGACCGCGCCCAACCCCGCGACGCTCGACGTCCTGCGCACGGTCACGACCGGCACGGTTACGACGATGCTGCTGAAAAAGGGCATTCGTCATTCCTGGATGAAGGGCGCGATGCCATTCGGCCACAGCGGCAAGCGCATCGTCGGCCCTGCCTTCACCTTGCGCTTCGTGCCGGTGCGCGAGGATCTCGCCACTCCGGCAAGTTGGCTCAATCCTATCTCGACTCGTTCGGCCATCGAAGCAATGCCGGACGGCTGCATCTGTGTCGCGGATGCGATGGGCAACATTGGCGCCGGCATCTTCGGCGACATCCTCTGCATGCGCATGGTCAAGCGCAACGTGCAGGCGTTGATCACCGATGGCGTGATGCGCGACAAGCACGGAGTGCTTGGCACCGGTCTGCCGGTGTGGTGCGCGGGCGTTGCTGCGCCGGCCTCGGTCAACCAGTTGACCTTTGTCGGCTGGAACGAGCCGATCGGCTGCGGCGGCTCGGCGATTTTCCCGGGCGACATCATCGTCGCCGATGATGATGGCGCGGTGGTGATTCCGCACGATCTCGTCGAGTTCGTCACGCATGAAGGCGCCGAACACGAATTGATGGAAAGCTGGCTGGTGCAGGAAGTGGAGAAGGGGGCGAAACTCCCCGGCCTCTATCCGCCCAATGACGAGAACAAGAAGCGTTACGAGGACTGGAAGAAGTCGCGCTGATCTTTTATCCGCGTCAAAAATAAAGTGACGCGATGGGATGGCCATGTTCTTTTTTCTCTCCAAGACCGCCGGCCTGCTGCTGCGCCCGTCGGTTGCGATCATGGCCATCGGTGTTGCCGGCCTGCTGCTGATGCCGACGCGGTGGCGGCGCGCCGGCACAAGGCTTCTGGTCGTGAGCTTCGTGCTGCTGCTGATCGCCGGCGTGTCGCCGCTCGCCGACATGCTGACGCACACGCTGGAGAGCCGCTTTCCCAAATGGGACGCCGCGCGCGGCGCGCCGGACGGCATTGTCGTTCTCGGCGGCGCGATTTCGCCGAGCCTGTCGCGCCGCCATGGCGAGGCAATCGTCGGCGAAGATGCCGGGCGCGTCATCGCCATCGCCAAACTGGCGCGCGCATATCCAAAAGCCCGTATCGTCTATAGCGGCGGCGACGGCACCTTGAGCGGCAAGGGTGGCGCCGAAGCAGAATACCTGCAATCGCTGCTCGACAGTTTCGGCGTTGCCAAGGAGCGCGTCACGCTGGAGACGCGTTCGCGCAACACCGCCGAGAACGCGGCCTTCAGCAAGGATATCGCGCAGCCGACGCCCGGCGAGCGCTGGCTGCTGGTGACTTCGGCGCGGCACATGCCGCGTTCGGTCGGCGCATTCCGGCAGGCCGGTTTTGCGGTCGAAGCCTATCCGGTCGCCTGGCGCACGGACGTGGGGTACCGCGTCTGGCCTGGCCTCGGCATCGGCGGCAATCTGGCGCGTCTCGACCTGGCGATGAACGAATGGTTCGGGCTGCTGGCCTATTGGCTGACCGGCCGCAGCGCGGCGTTGTGGCCGGCGCCGTGACGTGGGCGTAACTTGGGCCCTGTGCGCGCGAAAATTGTGAGAATCGTTTTCAATCGGTAATCTTCCATGCACATGGGCGATTCGTGCGCCCGGGTTCGCTTCGCGTGTCCGCATTGCGCGTTTGCGTTCTCCGCCGCACTTTTCTCTATCCAAAGGGAATCGCCCGCCATGTCCTTTGACTTTACGCGATCGAACCGTCCGGCAACGCCCGACGAAACCGCCGCCTATGAAGATGTCGGCCTGCGTGCGAGTTGGGGTGAGCGCGTCGTTACCGGCATCGCGGTGGCGCTGGCGCTCATGTTCGTCACCACGGTCGCGGTGCTGATGGGGCTGGCCTGATCCTACAAGACAGGGTCAAAGGCGCGGCGCGACTCCGAGGCGAACTGCCGCCGCCACATGACGATCAAGACGCCGGTCGTGGTCAGCGCCAGTTCGAGCGGCCCCAGGAACCAGCCGAGATAGCCGAGCGCGAAAAAGAACGCGCGCTGGCCGCGGTTGAAATGCCGCCCGGCATCGGCGCAGACATGCGCGGCGCGGTGCGCGAACTCGATCGCCGCCGGCGTATCCTTTTCCGATGGCGGGGGTGCCGCTCCGACCATGATGGCGAGATAATTGAACAGCCGGTACGACCACGAAAACTTGAAAAACGCATAGACGCAGATCACGGCGAGGCCGAGGATCTTCATTTCCCACATTTCCGCCGTCACCGGCACGCCGAACGGCAGCGCGCCGACCACGGTCAGAACCTGTTCCGGCGCGCGCAGCAAAGTCAGCGTGCCGCCGATGGCGATCAGGCTGGTCGAGGCGAAGAACGCCGTGCCGTTCTGCAACGAAGCGGTCACCTGCGAGTCGACGATGCGCACGTCGCGCGCCAGAAGCTCCATCATCCAGCGGTCGCGGTAGACGTTCATCAGCGCGTTCAGGCTTTGGCGGCCATGCGCGGTTTTCTCGATGACGATCGAATAGGCGATCCAGCAGGCGAGGAACCAGCCGAGCGCCAGCATGTCGGGCAGCGTGAATGAAAGCATGGCACGACCCCTTCAAAGTCTGCCGCAGGATGCCCGCTTGCGCAGGCGGCGACAACCGGGCCAAACTCGGCACTACGGACATAATCGGGAAATACCAAATGCCGCAGACGATTACCCTTGGCTACAAGGAAATGTGCGCCGCCGCCGAGCGCGAGATCGAGACTTTGGCCGTCGAGGACGCCATCAAGCTCGCCGGGCGCGACGATACCGTGCTGGTCGATATCCGCGACATCCGCGAACTGCAGCGCGAGGGTAGGGTGCCCGGCGCCTTTCATTGCCCGCGCGGCATGCTGGAATTCTGGATCGATCCAAACGGCTCTTATTTCAAACCGGTGTTCGGCGAGGACAAGAAATTCGTGTTTTTCTGCGCTGGCGGCATGCGCTCGGCCCTGGCGGCGCAAACCGCGCAGCGCATGGGCCTCAAGCCGGTCGCCCATATTCGCGGCGGCTTCGGCGCCTGGAAGACGGCAGGCGGCCCGGTCGAGGCGCCGGAGGCGGTCACCAAGCCATGAGGCAATCGATAAATCCGGTTGCTGCTGCGCATTCCTAAAATTCATTTGCCGCCGGCTTGCCGCGCCCGCACTTTAAGGCGTCGCAAACATGCAGGTGGGGCAGGCGGCCATGACTCTGAAACTGATCATCGGCAACAAGAAGTATTCGAGCTGGTCGTTCCGGCCGTGGCTGGCGTTCAAAGTCGCCGGCATTCCCTTCGAGGAGCGGGTCATCCCGTTCGAGACTGAGGAATTCAAACGCGAAGTAGGCCCCGTCTCCGGCACTGGCAAGGTGCCGGTGCTGATCGATGGCGATATTCATGTTTGGGAATCGCTCGCCATTCTCGAATATGCCGCCGAGAAATTTCCCGAGGCCGGCCTGTGGCCGAAGGACGTCGCGGCCCGCGCCCATGCCCGCGTCGTCGCCAATGAAATGCACGCCGGCTTCCAAGCGATGCGCAATCATTTGCCGATGAATTTCGCGCGCCGCGTCATCAAGCGCGATTTGACGCCGGAGGTCATCGCCAATGTCAAGCGAATCGAGGCGCTGTGGGCGGATTGCCGCGCCCGCTTCGGCAAAGGTGGCCCGTTCCTATTCGGCGCTTTCAGCAATGCCGACGCCATGTATGCGCCGGTGGTCGGGCGCTTTCATGTGTACGATGTCGATGTCGGCGAGGCGACCCGCGCCTATATGAAGACCATCATGGCGCTGCCGGCCTGGCAGCAATGGGTCGCTGCCGGGATCAAGGAACCCTGGCTGTTTGCCGAAGACGAAGTCGATTGGCCGCAGACCCATAACATCACTTAAAGAAGCGGACCGCCGCGCATGTCCCTGACACTGATTATCGGCAACAAGAACTATTCTTCCTGGTCGCTACGGCCGTGGATCGCCATGAAGGCCGCCGGCATTCCTTTCGAGGAGATCGTCATCCCGCTGTATGTGCCGGGCAGCGCCGAGCACATCCTGAAATATTCGCCGGCCGGCAAGGTGCCGATTCTGATCGATGGCGACGACACGGTTTGGGAATCGCTCGCCATTCTCGAACATCTCGCCGACCGCTTTCCGGCAGCTCGGCTGTGGCCCGACGATCGCCGCGCCCGGAGCCTTGCCCGTTCGGCGGCGAGCGAGATGCATGCCGGCTTCCAGCCGTTGCGCCAGCACTGCACGATGAATCTGTGGCTGCCGGTCAAGGCGCGGCCGATGCCGGGCGAAGTCATCGCCAACATGAAGCGTATCGAGGCGATATGGGCCGAATGCCGCGCCCGTTTCGGCGAGGGCGCCAAAGACGGCGGGCCCTTTCTGTTCGGTACCTTCGGCAATGCCGATGCCATGTATGCGCCGGTGGTGGCGCGCTTCCACAATTACGGCCTGCCGGTTAACCCCGCCACGCGCGCCTATATGGACGCGGTGATGGCGCTGCCGGCCTGGCGCGAGTGGTATGAAGCCGCCATGAAAGAGACCTGGGTGATGCAGAATAACGAGCCGGACTGGCCGCTGGTGCGGGGCGTGCCGTTTTCGCAAAGCTAACCGGCGTTTAACAGGGCGAACCAAAGTTCCATTCGCGCGTTGAGTTCGACAATCTGTCCGCCGCTGGCGGCCGGAAACCGGATTCTATTCGCCGAACGGATTCAGCCGCACATGAAGTTCGAACCAAACCGCAATGTCTGGCGCGTGGCGCAAAGCCACCGCGCCGCCATGCTGGTCGATGCGGCCGTTTATTTCGCGGCGATCCGCTCATCGATGCTCAAGGCGCAGCGTTCGATCCTCATCGCCGGCTGGGACATTCACAGCCAGACCCGGCTGGTCGGCCCGTCGGGTGAGGCCGACGACGGCTTTCCCGCGCCGTTCGCCGAATTTCTCACCGCGCTGGTCACGCGCCGTCCCGAATTGCAGATCCGCATCCTCCTGTGGGATTTCTCCGTGCTGTACGCGGCTGAGCGCGATCCGTTCCCGTCGATGACGTTGCGCTGGAACACGCCGCACAACATCCGCTTCTGTCTCGACGACAGCGTGCCGATCGGCTCGTCGCAGCATCAAAAGCTTGTCGTGGTCGATGACGCGGTCGGCTACAGCGGCGGCCTCGACATCACCATTCGGCGTTGGGACACCAGCGCGCACACAATCGACAATCCGCTGCGCGTCGATCCCGCCGGCAAGCCTTACGCGCCGTTTCACGACGTGCAAATGGCAGTGGACGGCGAGGCGGCGCGCGCGCTCGGCGATCTGATGCGCGAGCGCTGGCGCTGTGCCGCTTACGAGACCGTGCCGCGCACCAGCACCACGGCGGATTGCTGGCCGGATGGCGTCAAGCCGGATTTCACCGACGCCGACATCGCCATATCGCTGACGCAGCCGCGTTTCGACGATCAGAAGGAAGCGCGCCAGGTTGAGGCGCTGTTCTTCGACATGATCGATGCCGCCGAGCGCCGGATCTATATCGAAAACCAGTTTCTCACCGCGCTGCCGATCGCCGAGCGCCTCGCCAAGAGGCTGCGCGAAAAGCCCGACCTCGAAGCGCTGATTGTTTCGCCGCAAACCCATGTGTCGTGGCTGGAGGCGCAGAGCATGCGCGCCGGCCGGGCGCGCTTTGCCGCCGTGCTCAAGGAGTTCGGTGACCGCGTCTGGCTGTGTTACCCGCAGGTCGCGCGCGGCGACGAGGTCACCTGCACCATGGTTCATTCCAAGGTGATGATTGTCGACGACAGGATCCTGCGCATCGGCTCGGCCAATCTTAACAACCGTTCGATGGGCACTGACACTGAATGCGATCTCACGGTGGTAGCCGAAAACGATACCCAGCGCGCCAGCATTCTTGCCATGCGCAACCGTTTGCTGGCCGATCAGTGCGGCGTCACGCAGGACGAAGTCTCCGCCGCGCTGGAGCGACACAACGGCTCGCTGATCGCGGCCGCGCGTGGTCTTAGCGGCGACGGCCACAGCCTGAAAGACATCGTCGATGAGGAGCCATCCTCACCCGAAGCTTTCGCCTTGCTTGCCGGGGTCGCCGATCCGGAACGCCCGATCGGCGCCGAGGAATTCATCAGCAATATGTTTGGAGGTTTCGTGCCGGCGCGCAATTTTTCAACCATTCTCAAGGTCATCGCCGCGGGACTTGTCATCGTCGTCCTAGCCCTGATCTGGCAGTTCGTGCCTTTGGCGCGGCCCGACGCCGTGCGTGAGATGCTGGCCGATCTCAACGGCAGCAGCCTGGCGCCGCTGGTCGTCGTCGGCGTCTTTGTCGTCGCCGGATCGCTGATGTTTCCGGTTACCGTGCTGATCGCCGCGACCGCGGCGGCGTTCGGGCCGTGGCTCGGCTTTGCCTATGCCGGCGTCGGCGCGCTGGCGAGCGCACTGGTCACTTATGGCATTGGCGCGGCGCTGGGCAAACGCACGTTGCGCGATCTGCTCGGGCCGCGCCTCAACCGGGTGCGCCAGCGCGTCGCCAAGCGCGGCGTCATCGCCGTGGCGGCGATCCGGCTGGTGCCGGTCGCGCCGTTCACGGTGGTCAATCTAGCGGCGGGCGCCAGTTCGATTCCCGTGTTCGATTATATGGTCGGCACCTTCATCGGCATGCTGCCTGGCATCATCATGATCTCGGCGGTCGGCAATCAGTTCGCCCGCATCATGACGCAGCCCACGGCGTTCGATCTGGCGCTGCTGGCCGCGGCTGTTGCCGCCTGGGTCGGCCTGTCGATCGGCGTGCAGGTGGCAATGTCGCGCTACGCAGGCCGCCGCCGGTGAGGGCGGACAAAGCGGACAGCGTCCGCATCATGACCTGGAATATTCACGGCACGTTCGGCCGCAATCCGCGTTTCGATCTCGCCCGCGTGGTCAAATTGATCCGCCGCTGGGACCCCGATATCGTCGCGCTTCAGGAAGTCGATTCACGCCGCGCTTTGGCCGGCGGCGCCAACCCGTTCGAATTTCTGGCGACGGCGGTGGGTGTTTACGGCATCGGCGCCAAGTCGCTGACCGGCGCCGACGGCGATTACGGCCAGATGCTGATCAGCCGTTTTCCGGTGACGTCGCATGAAATCCGCGACATCTCATTCGGCGAGCGCGAGCCGCGCCGCGCCATTCGCGCCGTCGTCGAGACGCCGCAAGGCCCGCTCATTGTCGTCGCCACGCATCTCGGCCTCAGCATTCATGAGCGGCGTCATCAGGCGGCGCTGTTGATGGAATTGGCCAGTGGCGACGCGCCGGCGGTTGTGATGGGCGATCTCAACGATTGGTACTGGCCCGGTTCGGTGCGCGCGGTATTGACCCGTGTGCTCGGCGCGCACACGGGCTTCCGCACCTTTCCAGCGAAATTTCCGCTGTTGCGGCTCGACCGCATTTATTGCCGGCCGCGCGGCGCGCTGCTGCGCAGCTTCATCGATCGCGAGGCACGCACCATCTCCGACCATTTGCCGGTGATCGCCGATCTAAGGCTGACCGGGGCAAAGTAGGCGAACGGCCGCAACGCGAAAACCCGGCGCGGGGGAGCGCCGGGTTCTGCCGAATGTCCGATGGTCGGACGGACTATTCGGTCGCTTCCTTGATCGAGTCCTTCATGCCGCCGATGGTGTTCTGCACCTTGCCCTTGATCTGATCGGCCTTGCCTTCGGTTTCGAGCTTGCTGTCGCCGGTAACCTTGCCGGCGACTTCCTTCACTTTACCCTTGGCCTGATCGAAGCTGCCTTCAATGCGGTCTTTGTTCATGGTGTTCCTCTTGTCTGTGCTGTTCGGGAATCTCGCACGGTCAACGTTCGATGGGCCGCTTGTGTTCCCGCGCTGCGGCATCGCAGCACGGGCGACAAACGTATGTGCATGGCGCTCATGCAGCTGGAACCAAAAACAACGCCGGCGACGATGTCGCCGGCGCGTTCGGTTATCTTAAAGACGAAGCGAAGTTACTTCGCGGAGACCGGCGGCTTGGCATTGGGGTCGGCCGGGCTCTTCGAAGATGCGCCAGTGGTCGTGGTCGGCGTCGGCGTTGTCGCCGTGCCGCTGCTCTGCATCTGCGAATCCTTGGACTGGCTGCCGCTAAGCTTGGCGTCGCCTTGATTGGTCGGCTTGAAGTTCGGGTCGGCCGGGCTCTGCGCCGGGTTGGTAGGGCTTTGCGCGGTCGTCGAGGAGCCCTTCGCCGCGGCGCCGGCCGGCGTCTGCGAGCCGCTCTGGTTCTGAGCGCCGGTCTGCTTGTTGTTGCCAGCGGCGTTCAGGTTGGCGGGCGAGGTCGAGCCGGTCTGCGGCTGGGCGGGGTTCTGCGCGCTGGCCGCCGACATGCCGGCGATAAGCGCGACGACGGCTGTCATTGTTGCGAGAGTCTTCATGTTGGATATCCTCCTGGTGAATTTATTGTGCTGTGTTCGACACACGGGGGACCAACCGGTGAATTGGAACATCGTTCCGGGAACTTGGCGTTTTGCTTTTACATAAACGTGATAAACGGCGCGGAACATTGTTCCGCGCCGCACTGCATCGCCGTTTGCAATCACGCTTCGAGAATGGCGACGATCTCATGCGTGCGCGGATCGAGCACGAGGATCTGGTTGCCGACCAGGATGTAGTCGTAGCCGCGCCATTCCGGATAGATGGTGACGACTTCGGTCGGCAACGGATAATAGCGCACGGTCGATGGGATGCGCGTGCCGACGCGGATCGCCACGTTGAGCGTCACCGGCTGCACGTTCTGCCGTTTGATCACGGTCGTGATCTGGCTCCGCTGTTCGCTCGACAGCCGCGCCGCCGCGCCCGCGCCCTGGCCGGTCGTTGTGGCGGTGGCCGATGTGCCGGAATTGGCCGCATCGGCCGAGCTTTTTGTCTCGGTCTTGGTTTCGGTCTTCGCTGCCGCCGACGGAACCTTCATGTCCGTCTTGGCATCCGCTGCGGACTTGGGCGCGCCGGTTTGCGCGCTCTGGCCGCGGCCGGGCGCCAGCTTGTTGACGTCGTTACCGTCGGGCGAGGGTGTGGCGGTCGTGCCGGACTTGATCGACGGCGCAATCTTTTCCGCCGGCGCATTCTGTTGCGCTGCGGGAGCGGGCTGCGGCGGCGCCTGATCCTTCGACGGCGCGGGCGCCTGGGCGAGAGCAGCGCCGGTACCCAACATCAGAACGGCAGCGGCGGTCGACAGTAACTTCATCCTGTTCATTGCAAGCTCCTTTTGCATACCGCCCCGGCGCACATGCACAGTGAAAGGAACGCTGCCGCCGCGCCTGCGTTCCCGCGCACGCGGCTTTATGTCTTGAACGGATGTTCATCGGTTGCCGATGCGACGAACCTCAGCGCGACAATGTCAGCGCGATGTGGCGGTGACAACGATCTCGACCAGATGCGGCGGTTCGAGATCGACGCCGAGGCAGGCGCGCATCGGCGGGTTGGCGCGGTCGACCCATTCGTCCCAGGCGCGGTTCATCTCGCTCTTCTGCTTGATGTCGGCGACATAGACGATCGCCGACAGAATGCGGCTCTTGTCGCTGCCGGCCATTTTGAGGCTTTCGTCGATGCGGCGCAGCGTATTGACGGTCTGCTCATAGAGGCCGGGCGGCGCCGGATCGGGCGTGACGGCAACCGTCAGCACCAGGCCGTCATGGACGACGGCGCGGGAGCGGGTCGGGGTGAGGCCGGGAAAGCGGGTAATCATGCGGGTCTCCTTGATGGGTCACGCCGCAAGCTTATGCCCGGCCGCCACCGTTTCCTAAAGCCTTGCGGCGGGCCATAGTGGTGGCAACACGGAATCGGGAGGCTTAAGGCGTGGCCCAGATCGGCACTCCAATCGACAGCAATTCAACCGAATTCCAGGCCAATGCCGCGCGCATGCGGGCGCTTGTGGCGGAGCTTCAGGCCAAACGCGCCGAGGCGGCCTTCGGCGGACCGGCGCGCGCCCGCGAACGCCATGTCGGCCGCGGCAAGCTTTTGCCGCGGGACCGGGTGATGAATTTGATCGACCCCGGCTCGCCGTTTCTGGAATTGTCGCCGCTCGCCGCCAACAGGATGTACGACGACGCCATTCACGGCGCCGGGCTCATCACCGGCATCGGCCGCGTCGAGGGCCGCGAATGCATGGTGGTGTGCAACGACTCCACCATCAAGGGCGGCACCTATTATCCGCTGACCGTGAAGAAGCATCTGCGCGCGCAGGAGATCGCCCGCGAGAACCGGCTGCCATGCATTTATCTGGTGGACAGTGGCGGCGCCAACCTGCCGCATCAAACCGAAGTCTTTCCCGACCGCGAGCATTTCGGCCGCATCTTCTGGAACCAGGCCACCATGTCGGCGATGCGCATTCCGCAGATCGCCGTGGTGATGGGCTCGTGCACGGCGGGCGGCGCCTATGTGCCGGCGATGTCGGACGAGAGCATCATCGTCAAGAACCAAGGCACCATCTTTCTCGGCGGGCCGCCTCTGGTGAAGGCCGCGACCGGCGAAGTGGTCAGCGCCGAGGATCTCGGCGGCGCCGACATTCACGCCCGCCAGTCCGGCGTCGCCGATCATCTGGCGATGGACGATCATCACGCTTTGTCGCTGGCGCGCCGTATCGTCGCAAACTTGAACGTCAAGAAGCAGCCCGACATCCCGCTGACCGCGCCGCGCGATCCTCTGTTCGACATCGACGAACTCGACGGCATCGTGCCGGTCGATTTGAAGAAGCAATACGACATCCGCGAAGTCATCGCGCGGCTGGTCGACGGCTCCGAGTTCGACGAGTTCAAGCAGTTGTACGGCACGACGCTCGTCACCGGCTTTGCGCGGCTGCATGGCATGCCGGTCGGCATTCTCGGCAATAACGGAATTCTCTTCTCGGAGAGCGCGCTGAAGGCCGCGCACTTCATCGAGCTGTGCAGCCAGCGCCGCATTCCGCTGCTGTTCATGCAGAACATCGTCGGCTTCATGGTCGGCCGCGAATACGAAGTCGGCGGCATCGCCAAGGATGGCGCCAAGATGGTGACGGCGGTGGCGAGCGCGCAGGTGCCGAAGGTGACGCTGATCCTCGGCGGCTCCTATGGCGCCGGCAATTACGGCATGTGCGGCCGCGCGCACGGCCCGCGCTTTCTGTTCACCTGGCCGAATTCGCGCATCTCGGTGATGGGCGGCGAGCAGGCGGCGAGTGTGCTGGCCACCGTCAAGCGCGACAATATCGAAGCCGGCGGCGGCGCGTGGTCGGAAACGGAAGAAGAAGACTTCAAGGCGCCGATCCGCGAACAATATGAGGAAGAGGGCAATCCTTATTACGCCACCGCGCGGCTGTGGGACGACGGCATCATCGCGCCGAGCGAAACGCGGCGGGTGTTGGCGCTGGCTTTCAGCGCGGCATTGAATGCGCCCGTGCCGGAGACGCGGTTTGGGGTGTTTAGGATGTGAAGGACGAGCCGCGCCTTCACTGCCGGTAAACCGTTGCCCGGTCGTACACCGACTTTTGCCACGCGGCCGGATCGTAATCGACAAACGCCCGCAATAGGGCCGCGACCTTGGCCGCTGGCAGCTCATTGCTCACCAGCACGAAGAGCGAGCCTTTGACGCGGCCGCGATAAAGCGCGGCGGCGATGGCCGCTTCAGTTGTCAGCGCCGGCGCATCGACGATCATGCGCGCATTGTAAGGCAGCACCGCCACCAGTTCCGGCGCGCCGAGATAGAACAGCGCATCGCGGCCTTCCGCCGCGAACGCAGTGCGGATCGCCGCCAGCGCCGCCGCATCGGCGGCCGGTTGCAGCGTGCCGCTAGTGGCGTCAGCGCTCTGCCGTTGGGCGCTGATGACGCGGCCGGAAAACGACGCCAGCCCGTAAAGCGCCAGCGCGCCGAATAAAGCCAGGACCCCGTAGCGCAGGGCGCGCGCTGTCGACGGCCGCAGCGCCATCGCCAGCAAGCAGAGAAACAGTAGCATGCTCACTGGGCGGAAGTGCCGCTCGCTCAAGGGCACCGGGGCATTGCGCGCATACAGAACCAGCATCGCCCCGGTAAATCCGGCAAGCGTCAGCAACGCGAAGCGGCGCAAGCGCCGCTCGTTCTCCGGCGCGTTTCTGTCGAACGCAAACGCCGCCGCCAGCACGGCGGCAAGCGGCGCGAGACACAGTCCCACCATCGCCGCGTCGCCGGGCAACACGACGCGTCCGGGCGTTTGCCACAGCCACACCATCAAATCCTGAAACGACAGCGCCGCCGTCCACGGCGCGGCGAGCGCAAACAGCAGGCGCACCGCATCGAAGCCTTCGCCGCCGCCGCCAAAGTGCGTCACCGGCTTGGCCGCAAACCAGAAGGCGTAAACGAGCGCTGCCGCTGCCAATGCGCCAACAGCGCCGCCAACCATGCCCGGCGTGATGCGGCGCAATTGGTAAAGCGCCAGCGTGCCGGAAGCGGCCAAGGCCGCGCCGGTGATAATCAGGCCGTTCAGTTTGGCCATGAAGCCGCCGATAACCGCGACAAAGGCCAGAGCCGCCGCGAAGCCCGCCGTTGCCTGCGGAATGCGCCACGCCGCCAGCACGATCCACGGTGTTGCGCCCTGCAATAAAATCTCGCCGCCGCTATAGAGGCCATAGGCGCTGCTGGCATAGCGAAACGACGCGATCAGCGCCGCCGCCGCCAACGCCACGCCCGGCCCGAGGTCGAAGGTGCGGGCCACCGCGATCCAGCCGAGCAGCGCGGCGAGATTGCTCAAGGCCGCGACAGCCACGATCGCCGTGCCCAGCCGCAGCCCGCTCAGTGTCAGCACGCCGGGCGCAAGATATTGCCCGGGGCTCCACCAGCTCGCCACTGATACGATGTCGCGTGCAATGTCGGCCGGGTCGGGGCGCAGCGTCGCGTCGAACGGCGCGCGTTGCAGCAAGGCGTTCCAGCGCAACAGGCCGAAGGCCGGGTCGTAGGAGATCAGCGGCGGCGCGGCCAGGCTGATGGCAGTCATGACCGCGACGAGCGACACCGCGAGCATCTGCGCGTGACGATAGGACAGCCGATCGCCGAATAAGCCGCCCACCGCGCATCCCCATTGCCGCTCCGGCACCGCACGCGGCGGCAAAAGCTAGCGGCTCTCCGGGGCTTTATCAAACGCGGCGAGTGGCGCGTCAGTGATGCGTCAACCGGCTTCCACCCGACGGGATGGCGCGCTACGGGTAATGCGCCTTGCAAACTGCGATATGACGTCATGCCCTCCGCCCCGAAAAAACCGCCCGGCCACGATTGGGAAGTGTTCGTCGTCTATTTCGATGGCGAGGATGACAGCATGCAGGTGTCCGGTTGCTGGACCCCGGAGGAGGCAATCGTGCAAGCGCGCGATGCGCTGAACGCGTATTGCAAAAGCGACGACGACAAGGACCAGTTCGAGATCGTCGCCGTCGTGCGTTCGGATGCGGCGATTTAGGTATCGTCTGGCAACTGGCGCTGGCCTATGCTGCGGCCCATGACCCAGTCATCCGCCCTCATCGTCGGCGCCGGCTCCGGCCTGTCGGCCTCGCTCGCCCGCACTTTCACCAAAGCGGGCATGAAGGTCGCGCTCGCCGCGCGCTCGGCGACGAAGCTCGCCGAATTTGCCGCGGCAACGGGGGCGCGCACCTATAATTGCGACGCCGCCCAACGCGACGAAGTCGAGGCTCTGTTCGCGCAGCTCGACAGCGAGGGTCATACGCCCGATGTCGTCGTTTACAATCCGAGCTACCGCGTGCGCGGGCCGCTCATCGATCTCGATCCGGCCGAGGTCGAGAAGACGCTGCGCATTTCCGCCTTCGGCGGTTTCCTGGTGGCGCAGGCGGCGGTGCGGCGCATGCTGCCGCGCAATCATGGCGCGCTGCTGTTCACCGGCGCGTCGGCCAGCGTCAAGGGCTATGCGCAGTCGGCGGCTTTCGCCATGGGCAAGTTCGCGCTGCGCGGCCTGGCGCAAAGCCTGGCGCGCGAGTTGGGCCCGCAAGGCATCCATGTCGCGCATTTTGTTATCGATGGCGGCATCAGGAGCGCGCGTAGGCCAGAGCCCGCCGACAAACCGGATTCGATGCTCGATCCCGAGGCGATCGCGCAATCCTATTTGCAGGTGCTGCAACAGCCGCGCAGCGCCTGGTCGCAGGAAATCGAATTGCGGCCATGGGTCGAGAAGTTCTAGGGCCGGCTTGGCTGCTCGCGTGTCTGCGTGCTAGACGGCGCCCATGACACAGCCAATCGACCCCGCCGACATCAAGGACCTCGCGCCGACCGGCGTCTTGCGCGGCGGCGTCGTGCTGGCGCCGGCGGCGTCGGCCTTCTTTGCGGTTCAGGACGGTTCAGGCGCGCCCCGCGGCGTCACCGTCGATCTGCTGCGCGCCTTTGCCGAAACGCTCAAGCTGCCGCTCGAGATGCAGCTGTTCTCCAATTCGGGCCAGGTGACCGACGCGGTCGCTTCCGGCGCCTGCGACATCGCTTTCATGCCGCGCGATGCGACCCGCGAGGGCAGGGTCGCGTTCGGCCCGGCCTATTACATGATTGCCTCGACCTATCTGGTGCCGGCCGGCTCGACCATTCAGTCGATCGAGGAGGTCAACCGCGAAGGCATTCGCATCGTCGCCATCGCCAACACCACGACCGGGCGCAGCGCCGCCCGTACCGCGCCGCTCGCCACGGTTGAGGAAGTCGCCGGCGTCGATTTGATGACGGCGCGGGCGCAGAAAGGCGAGGGCGATGCCTTCGCGCTGTCGCATGACTCGTTTGTCGGGATGCTCCCGCAGGTGCCGGGCGCCCGCGTCCTGAGCGGTCAGTTTCAGCAGACCGGTATCGGCGTCGCCGTGCCGAAAGGCCGGCCGGGCGCCTTGCGCGCCGCCAGCCGACTTATGGAAGAAGCCAAGACGTCCGGCCTGGTGCGTCGCGCGCTCGACGCCGCCGGCTTCAAGGACGCGCCGGTCGCGCCTTAAATGGGGCGCTTAACCGGTAACGCGGACCCACTCGGTGCGGGCCCACTCGGTCAAGTGCTGCCATTTCACGCCGACAACGTCCCAGTTCACCATGGGCCGCGTTGAAACGCTCGCCGTTTCCGCGGCTGTAGCGGCGTTATGCGAGTCGATGAGATAAGCGCTGCTAATGGTGAGCAGTGCGCCGAGAATAATGCCGAGCAATAGCCGCATGATGAATATCTCCCGTGACCCGCAAAGGAACGCGCGGCGGTCGCCAGAGTTCCGCAGCGCGAGCCGGCATCTAGACAACGCCAGGCTGGGCGGGCCGGATGGGCTGTCTGGGGCCCGGCCCGGGGGTACCCGCAAAGGTTTCAAATTAACCATAAGCAGCTTAATAACATACTGAAAACATTATATTATCTGGCGAAAAAAGTTCGCGCCTTTTTTCCAATTAACTGCTATATTGCAGCCATGGGTAATCAGTCGACGAAGACCGCCCGGCGGCCCGCCAAGGCTTCCCGGGGTGTCAAAAAATCCGCCAAAAATTCAAATGCGGACAAGAGCGCGCGCACGTCGGTGAAAAAACCGGCGACGAAATCGTCGCGCCGTGTCGCCGCGACGACGACGCGCGGTGCGCGGCCGGCGACGGCTGCGTTCGTTGCCAAACCGGCGAACAAACAGGCTGCCAAGCCCGCGGTAAAGGCCGTCGCCAAACCGGCGGCCAAGCCCATAGCGGTCAAGCCGCAATCGAAGGCGGAATCGAAAGAGGCGGCCAAGACCCTATCGAAGACGGTGTCCAAGATCGCCGCGCAGATCGCCGCCAAGATGGCCTCCGGCAAGCAGACCGCGAAAGGCGATGCCAAGGTTGCCGCCGAGGAGACCGCCGCGCCGAAAATGATCCGCACCTACAGCCCGCCGGTGCAGCCGGCGGCGCCGGAACTGCCGGTTGTGCGGCATAAATATTCCGTCGGTGAGACGGTGTACTTCACGTCGCCGAATTTCGGCCGCGCCGCCGCCTCCGGCACCTATACGGTGATCAAGCTGCTGCCGTCGGAAAGCGACGACTACCAGTACCGCATCAAGAGTTCCGGCGAGGCCTTCGAGCGCGTCGCCAAGGAAAGCCAGCTCGACCGCGTTTAACCGCATGATCTCCGAAAAGTGGCGACCGGTTTTTCGGAAAGATCATGCGCAAATCAAAAGTGCGGCGCGCTGGCATTGCCGTCTTCGTTTTGCTTTTATGGCGATCAGGCGTTCTGAGACGTTCTGAGCCGTTCAGACGCGAGGAGGGGGCATGCCGGTCTACATCACGCAAGGACGCTACACCCGCGCCGCCATCAAGGGCATGCTGGTCCACCCGGAAGACCGCGCGTTGGAAGTGTCGCGCCTCTTGGGCAAGGTCGGCGGCCGGCTGATCGGCTATTACGTCACCTTCGGCGAATACGATTTCATGGTCATTGCCGAGGCGCCGGACAATGCGCAAATGGCGGCAGCGCTTTTGGCGGCGGGCGCCGGCGGCGGCGTCTCCGATCTGCGCACCACGGTGGCGATGACCTCGATCGAGGGCAAAGGCGCCTTCGCGGTCGCCAGCGATCTGGCGCCGAGTTTCAAATCGGCCGGCGGCGCTTAAAGCCAACGGAATAAACCGCGCCGCCCGGCATTCACTTTACGGCTACAAAAATATCGCAAAGACAAAACCGAAAAACATCAGGGAGATTCTCATGCAGATTTTCTTGCGCCTTCGTTCGATCGCTTTCGCTCTGCCGCTGGCTCTGGCTTTCGCCGCGCCGCTTTTCACCGCGCCGGCGCAGGCGCAAAATTATCCGAACCGCACCGTCAAGATGATCGTGCCGTTCGGCGCCGGCGGACCGGCCGATGTCTATGCCCGCGTGCTGGCGAAATATCTCTCGGACGAGACCAAGCAGTCCTTCGTCGTGGAAAACCGTCCCGGCGCCGGCGCGGTGATCGGCACCGACGCGGTCGCCAAGTCGGCGCCCGATGGCTACACGCTGCTGGTAATGTCGAACACGCACACCACCAATGAGTCGCTGCTGTCGAACAAGCCCTACGAACTGATGCGGGACTTCGTGCCGGTGGCGCCGATCAATTATTCCGACCTCTTGATGGTCGTGCACCCCGACGTTGCCGCCAAGTCGGTCGGCGAATTCGTCGCCTTGGCGCAGAAGGACGCCGGCAAGCTGAACTATGCCTCGTCCGGCCCCGGCACGCCGTATCACATGGCCGGCGAACTCTACAAAGCGATGAGCAAGAGCGACATCGTCCACATTCCGCACAAGGCCTCCGGCGACATGCGCAACAGCGTATTGTCCGGCAATGTGCAGATGATGTTCGACGCCATCACCACGATGTCGGCGCTGGCCAAGGATGGCAAGGTGCGCGCGCTCGCCACCACCGGCGCCAAGCGCAATCCGCTGACGCCCGATTTGCCGACGGTGGCCGAGACGGTGCCCGGCTACGAGGCCACCATCTGGCTCGGCGTCATGGCGCCGAAGGACACGCCGAAAGACGTGGTCGCCGCGCTCAACGCCTCGATCGTCAAGGTCGTCAATCTGCCCGAGGTCAAGGACGCCTGGCTCAAGCAGGGCGCCGTTCCGCTGGTCATGACGCCGCCCGAATTCGACGCATACTTGCGCAAGGATATCGCCAGATGGGCCGACGTCGTGAAGGTGTCGGGTGCTAAAGTCCAATAGGCTAGAATGAACAATCTCGACGGCACATTGAACGGACTGATCAAGCTTTCGCTGGCGGCAGCCTTTGCCGCCGGCGTCGCTTTGTCGGTCTTTGTCGTCGTCAACCAGATGGCGCTCGACCGCGACGCGGCCGACCGCCGCTCTATCGTCCAGCGCGGCGCCGAACTGACCGCCGCCGCCACGACGCCGGGCTCGGCGCTGTCATGCCTCGATGCCGGGGCCGGCGATACGGTCGAGGCCGCTTGCGAGGCTCGCGTCTTCGCCGATGCGCGCTCAACCGCCGCCGCGGTCGCCTATGTCGGCGCGCGGCTGGCTTTGCTGACCGAGGCCGCCGACACGCAGCCTGCCGCGTTGAAAGCGCTGGCTGCCTCGCGCCGCGCCATCGAACTTGACCGCTACGGCATCGCCGCGCATGTGCTGAGCGCGCGCGACGGCTGCACGGCGGAGCGCTGCGCCGCCTTTGCCTGGCTCACCGACGCCGCCACGATAAAGGCCAACATGAAGGCGCAGGCCTTCGATCAATACGTCTCGCGCCACGCCGCGGCCTGGAACGCGCCGGCCCCGGCAGCCGAGCCGCCCGCCGCAGTGTCCGCGGCGCCGCCCGCCGCCGCGCCGGTCCAGTCGGCGGCCGTCGCCGCGCCGGAACAGGTCGCCCATCCGGTCTCGAGCAAATACACATTGCCCTCGGCCGCCTCCATTCCCGCCGTCAGCATCATGAATGCCGAGCCGCCGCTGCCGAAAGGCGCGGTCGAAGCGCAAGCCCAGGCTGCCCAGCCGAAAGCCGATGCCACCCCCGGCGACGACGTGCCGATGCCGCCAAAGCGTCCACAGGCTCCAGCAGCACAAGCGGCGCCGGTGCGCTAGACTTTCTTTTCACCTCCCCCTGAAAGGGGGAGGTCGGCTGCCGGCGCTTTAGCGGCGGCAGGCGGGTGGGGGTCCAAGGCGCCATATGTTCAAAACCGTCCTCATCGCCAATCGCGGCGAAATCGCCTGCCGCATCATCCGCACCGCGAAGCGGCTCGGCCTGCGGACGGTCGCGGTCTATTCGGAGGCTGACGCCAAGGCGCTGCACGTCAAGCTCGCCGACGAGGTGCACGCAATCGGTCCCGCGGCCGCCGCACAAAGCTATCTCGCCGCCGAAAAAATCATCGCCGCGGCAAAAGCGGCGCGCGCCGACTGCATTCACCCCGGCTACGGCTTCCTGTCGGAAAACGCCGCCTTTGCGCAATCGGTTGCTGACGCTGGCATCGCCTTCATCGGCCCGCCGCCGTCGGCAATGCTGGCCATGGGGCTCAAGGACCGCGCCAAGGCGCTGATGGAGAAAGCCGGCGTGCCGGTGGTGCCGGGCTATCACGGCGAACGGCAGGAAGCGAAATTCCTCAAGGAGAAAGCCTACGAGATCGGCTATCCGGTTCTGATCAAGGCGGTCGCCGGCGGCGGCGGCAAGGGCATGCGCCGCGTCGATCGTCACGCCGATTTCGACACCGCGCTGGAAGGCGCGCAGCGCGAGGCGCAATCGGCTTTCGGCGACGCCCGCGTGCTGATCGAGAAGTACATCACCGCGCCGCGCCACATCGAGATGCAGGTCTTCGCCGACACGCACGGCAACGCCATTCATCTCAACGAGCGCGATTGTTCGCTGCAACGCCGCCACCAGAAAGTCATCGAGGAAGCGCCGGCCCCCGGCATGAGCGCCGCCTTGCGCGCCGAGATGGGCAATGCCGCGGTCGCCGCCGCCAAGGCGTGCGGTTACGTTGGCGCCGGCACTATTGAATTCATTGCCGACGGCGCCGGCGGCCTCAAGAGTGGCGGGTTCTGGTTCATGGAAATGAACACGCGGCTTCAGGTCGAGCATCCGGTGACCGAAGCCATCACCGGCCTCGATCTGGTCGAATGGCAATTCCAGATCGCCGCCGGAGAAAAGCTGCCGCTCAAGCAGGATCAGGTGCCGCTCAACGGCCACGCCGTCGAGGCGCGGCTTTATGCCGAGGATCCGGAACGCGGCTTTTTGCCATCGACCGGCAAATTGATCGCGCTGAAATTTCCCGACGGCGAGGGGCTTCGCGTCGATACCGGCGTTACGGTCGGCGACGAGGTGACGCCGTTCTACGATCCGATGATCGCCAAGGTGATTGCGCAGGGCAAAACCCGCGAGCAGGCGCTCGGCGTGCTGGCCAATGCGCTCGACACCACGATTGTCGCCGGCCCGCGCAGCAATGCCGGCTTTCTGGCGGCTTTGTGCCGCGCGCCGCAATTTCGCACCGGCAATTTCGATACCGGCTTCATCGACGCCAACCTCGACGCGCTTGGCGCCACGCCGCAAGGTTTGGACAAGGCCGCCGCTGCGCTCGGCGCGCGCGAACTCTTGACGCGCGAGCGCGCCCGCATTGCCGACCAGATCGAGCGCGATGCCGACGCCGCGCGGTCGCCGCACACGTCACCCTGGGACGCCGATGACGGCTTCCAGCTGTCCGGCCCGCGCCGCCAGATCGTGCCGATCCTCGCCGATGGCGAAAAGGTCACGGCGCAGGTGATGCAGGAGGCGCGCATGACCACGGTGACCATTGACGGAATTGCCGCCGCGGCCGACGCCGTTGCCGCCGTTGCGACAAGTGACTCTGTTTACGTTTTGCGCCATGGCCGCCAGACCAAGGTCGCGTTCCGCGATCTGTCGCTCGACGAAGGCGGCGATGGCCTGGGCGGCGGCACGGTGCGCGCGCCGATGCACGGCAAGGTGCTGGCGGTGCTGGTAGATGAGGGCGCGTCCGTCACGCGCGGCCAGCGGCTCGCCATCATCGAGGCAATGAAGATGGAGCATACGCTTGTTGCGCCGCTTGACGGCACGGTGTCGGAAATCGCCGTCACCAAGGACGACCAGGTGGCGGAGGGCGCGAAGATGATTGTGATCGAGGCCACGAAGGACTGACCCATGCTTACGTTCTATTTCGCGCCGCACACCTGTTCGCTCGCTTCGCACATCGCGCTGGAGGACGCCGGCGCTGCCTATGAGCTGCGGCGCATCAGTTTCAAGACCACCGAGCAGCAGTCGCCGGAATATCTGAAGGTTAATCCGAAAGCTCGCGTGCCGGCTTTGGTCACGCCGCGTGGCGTCCTGACCGAGACACCGGCGATGCTTGCCTTCATCGCCCAGTCGTTTCCGGATGCGCGGTTGGCGCCGCTCGACGACCCGTTCGCCTTTGCCGGGATACAGTCATTCAACAGCTATCTGTGCTCGACGGTGCACGTTGCGCACGCGCACCGGATGCGCGGCTATCGCTGGACCGACGATCCTGCCGCCATCATCGCATTGCAGAAGAAGGTGCCGCAATCGGTCACCGCTTGCTTCGAAATGATTGAGCACAACATGCTGCGCGGGCCTTGGGTCATGGGCGACAGCTACACCATCGCCGACGCGTATCTGTTTACGTTGTCGCAATGGCTGGAAGGCGACGGCGCCGATCTCTCCCGCCTGCCGCGCGTGCTGGAGCACCGCGCCCGCATGACCGAGCGCCCGAATGTGAAGAAGGCCATCGCCGTTGAGTTGGCCGAGTGACCGGCCCGAATTGATTCAAGCGGATTGTCCAGGAATGCCTCTCCACCTCATCAAGCTTTCCGTCGGTACCGATAGCGTTGCCGACCTCGAACACTGGATCAAGCTCAAGCTCAAGGAGCGCAAGGCCAAGGGTCAGAAGCCCGAGCGCGTCCACACCACGCGCATGGTGCCGAAGCGCGCCGCGGAATTGATCGCCGGCGGCTCGATCTACTGGGTGATCAAGGGCCAGATCATGTGCCGCGAGCGCATCCTGGCCATCACGCCCTTCACCGACAAGGATGGCATTCACCGCTGCAAACTGGTGCTCGATCCGAAATGCATTCCGGTCGAGCCGCGGCCGCGTCAGGCGTTCCAGGGCTGGCGCTATCTCGAGGACAAGGAAGCGCCGCGCGACCTGGCCAAGGCCGCGCCCGGTGCGGCCGCGATGCCCGAAGACATGCGGCGGGAGCTACGGGAATTGGGGTTGTTGTAAACTTTGGTGTCGTCCCCGCGAAGGCGGGGACCCAGTACTCACAGTCTTCGCAACCCGGTAATACCGGGGTTACTGGATGCCCGCCTTCGCGGGCATGACAACCTTTTACACCCCCAGATTATCGATCAGCCTTGTCGTACCGATTTTCGCCGCCACCAAGAGCCTGATCGGCCCGTCCTTCAGCGTCGCGACCGGCGCCAAGGTCGCGGCGTGGCGCCCCTCCAGATAATCGACCGCAAACTCGGCCTGCCGGATATGCATGCGGCCTTCTTCCAGCACCATGGCGATCGGCTCGCCGGCCTTGATGCGCGCGGCGCAATTCTTCAGGGTGCGATACAAGACCGGCGCGTGGCGGCGCTCGAGCTCGCTGAGGTAGACGTTGCGCGACGACATCGCCAGGCCGTCCTTCTCGCGCACGGTGGCCATGCCGATCACTTTCAGCGGCAGGTCGAGATCTTTGGCCATTTGCGTGACGACGCGCAATTGCTGGTAGTCCTTCTGGCCGAACATCGCGTAATCGGGCGTCACCTGCGTGAACAGCTTGGCCACGACCGTGGCGACGCCGCCGAAAAAATGCGGACGGAATTTGTCTTCCAGCCCGGCCAAAGCCGCGCCTTCCGGCGCCAGCCTTGTGGCAAATCCTTGTGGATACATCGTGGCCGGCGAAGGCGCCCAGACCAGATCGGCCTTCGCTTCGGTCAGCGCTTCTATGTCTTTTTTTATGGTGCGCGGATAGGAGCCGAAATCCTCGGTCGGCGCGAACTGCGTCGGATTGACGAAAATCGACACGACCACGCGGTCGGCGCGCTTTTGCCCCTCACGAACCAGCGCCAGATGACCGCGATGCAGCGCGCCCATGGTCGGCACCAAAGCGACGGTCTCGCGGTTTTTACGATAGCGCGCGATTTCACGGCGTAGCGCCGCAATTGTGTGCACAAGGATCGGAGGTTTCGCCATCGCTCTACTCGCTGGATCGCCTGTCGGGTTCCTGTCATGGAACGGAGATAGATTTAACAGCCGGCGTTAACCACGGCCATGCGGATTAATGGTTAAAGTGTGATAAACTTGACTAAACTACCGCAATTAATGGACTATCGGCGCACCAAAGGACGCCCTTAATGCTGGTCCAACCGATCAAAAGTAGCACGCAGTCAGCCCACGTTGTCGTTCTCGGCAACGAGAAGGGCGGCTCCGGCAAATCGACCACGGCGCTGCATATCGCGGTCGCGTTGCTCAAGGCCGGCCAGCGCGTCGCCACCATCGATCTCGACTCGCGCCAGCAGAGCTTCACCCACTACATCGAGAACCGACGCGCCTGGGCCGAACGCGCCCGCGTCAAGCTCGAACTGCCGACGCATTACTGCGTGCCGCGCTCCGACACCAATTCGGTCGAGGCCAACGAGGCGAACGAGTTCAACGGATTCTCCAAGGCGATCGCCGCGATCGAACATACGCACGACGTCGTCATCATCGACACGCCCGGCAACGACACCTATCTCATGCGCCTCGCGCATTCGATGGCCGACACGCTGGTCACGCCGCTCAACGACAGCTTCGTCGATTTTGACGTTCTCGCCACGCTCGACCCGACCGATTTCACTGTTACCGGCGAAAGCCACTACGCCTCGATGGTGCGCAATGCGCGCCGCCAGCGCCGCCTGGTCGATGGCCGCCTGACCGACTGGATCGTGGTGCGCAACCGTTTATCAACGCTCGGCTCGCGCAACAAGAAGCTGGTCGGCGAGGGCATCAACGAACTCGGCAAGCGCATGGGCTTCCGCACCGTCGACGGTTTCGCCGAGCGCGTTGTCTATCGTGAATTCTTCCCGCGCGGGCTGACCGCCTTCGACGATCTCGACGAGGCGACTTTAGGCACCCGTCCAAACATGTCGCATCTGACCGCGCGCGAGGAAGTCATAGCGCTCCTGAACGCGCTGCATCTGCCGATGTCGGAAAACGGCAAGCGCCGCGCCGCCGCCCGCGCCGAATGGTATTCGGTCATGGACGAGCCGTTGCAGGTCCACGACCTCCTGGCCTGATCCGTCAACCTGAGGTGCGAGCGTGCAAGCACGCGAGCCTCAAGGATGGACGGCGGCTACCCGCCGTTCGTCCCCGCGAAAGCGGCGACCCAGGGGTCACAAAAAAAAAGGCCTTCATTATGTCGCACTGGCCCCCCGCTTTCGCGGGGGCGAACGGATGATTATCTCTGCCATCGACGAGTCCCAAATCGGTGTAGACTTAAGGCCATGAGCGCCCCGACCCGCAAAGACACCTCGACCCAACATCAGGCTCCGGCCAAACCGTCATCGCGCCCGGAGATCGACGCTTTTCTGGAAAAAGTGAAAGGGCTCGGCCCCGCGGCGACCGCCGGCAAGCGCGGGCGGCTGATTTTCGCGCTCGATGCGACGATGAGCCGGCAGCCGACCTGGGATTCGGCCTGCGCCCTTCAGGCCGACATGTTCCGCGAGGCGGCGTCGATCGGCGGGCTCGATATCCAGTTGCTCTATTTCCGCGGCTTGAGCGAATGCCGCGCCTCCGGCTGGGTGGCGGACGCCGACAAATTGGCGTCGCTGATGCAGCGCATCGATTGCCGCGGCGGCCACACCCAGATCGGCAAGGTCCTGAGCCACGCCCGTCAGGAACAGGCGCGCCAGCGTGTGCAGGCTCTGGTTTTCGTCGGCGACGCCATGGAAGAGGGCATTGACGATCTCGCCCATGCCGCCGGCGAACTCGGCCTGCTCGGTGTGCCTGTGTTCATGTTCCAGGAAGGCGGAGACCCGGTGGCGGAAACCGCCTACCGTGAGATCGCGCGGCTGTCGCGCGGCGCCTATTGCCGCTTCGATACCGGCTCGGCGGCGCAATTGGCCGAACTGCTGCGCGCGGTCGCAGCCTATGCTGCCGGCGGCATCAAGGCTCTGTCCGACTTGTCGGCGCGCAAGGCCGGCGGCGCGCGGCTGCTGCTCGCGCAGATGAAGAATTAGCGCATGCTTATTTTCGGTTTGCTCGCACTGGTGATCGGTCTGTGGGTACTTCACAAAGTATCCAAGGTCGATCCGCGCCTCGGCGCCCGCGTCATCAAGGCCAGCGGCGGCCTGGCGTCGCTCGGCCTTGCCGTTTTCCTCGGCATCCGCGGCCAGATTGGCATCGCCATTCCGGTTGGAATCTTCGGGCTGGGATTGCTCGGCTGGGTGCCGTTCGGCCCGGCCGGGTTTTCCGATCGGACCGAAAAGAAAACCGGCCAGACCTCGCGCGTGCGCACGGCCTATATCGAAATGGCGCTCGATCACGACAGCGGCGCGATGGGCGGGCTGGTGCTGGCCGGCCGTTTCCAGGGCCGGACCTTCGAAAGCCTCGATCTCACGGCGCTGATCGAGCTTCTTACCGAAGTCGACGAGGAAAGCCGCGCGCTGCTAGTTCCGTATCTTGACCGCCGGGACCCCGGCTGGAGTGAACACGCGCAGCGTGACGCGGCACCGGGGCGGGGCGCGGCGAGCAACGGCAAAATGTCGGAACAGGAGGCCTATCAGATCCTTGGCCTGGAAGCTGGCGCGAGCGCCGACGCCATCGGCCGCGCGCACCGCACGCTGATGAAGAAATTCCATCCCGACCAGGGGGGCTCGACGTATCTCGCGGCTCGTATCAATGAAGCCAAAGAAATTCTGCTTCGTCGCCATCGCTGATGTACTCCAGACATACCATCATCAGCGGCTCCTGAACTGTTGACTTGCAAACCCGTTATCGACGCGCGTTTCTTGTTATTGGGCGCGCCCCGTTATCGGGGTCGCGCGGCAGGCTCTAGTTCTTCAGCAGCATGCAGGGAATTTCGCTGCGCTTGAGATTCTTGCAGGCATTCTCGGCCTGGTCCTTGTCGAGCCCGGCAAAGCGTGCGCGGTACAGCGACTTGTCGCCCTTGGCGATTTTTTCGGTGAACGGATCGGCCTTGCCGAGTTGTTCCTTCGCCTTGGTTTGCGCCGTGCTCAGGCGCTCCTTGGCGTTGTCTTCGTCGGGGAAGGCGCCGACCTGGATCATCCAGCCGCCGCGTGCTCTGGCGGCGTGTTCGGCAGTGGAAGCCGGCGTGGCGGCAGCCGCCGGTACCGGCACTTTATCGCCGGCGGCGGCAAGCTGTGGTCCGCGCGAAGGCTTGATCTCACTGACCGGCAAGACGCCGAGAATGCCCGGCGCGGCGCCCGGCGGCTGCGGCGGCAGTTCGCTTTTCACCGTGGCGACGGTGGTGACGCTGGCGGTATTGGCCGGGGGCGGGGTGAGCTTGCGGCTGTCGGAGGGCAGCGCGGAAAGCGCCGCCATGCGCGTTCCGGCGGCGACGTTGACGGTCTTGACCGCGATTGGCTTGATCGGTTCGGTCGAGCCGAGCGATGGCCCGCCTTGCGATGTCGCAACCATGTCCTCGCGCGGATCGCGCTGCGGCGCCGGCGGTTTGGCCGGCAATTTGTTCTCAGCCATGGCGGTGCCTTCGGCAACGGGCGGCGCGGTGCGATTGATCGAGGCGGTGGCGATGTGCCCTTCGATCAGGCCGCGCACGCGGGCATCGCGCGCTTTGGCGGTGTGGCCGCCGAACACGACAGCGATGACGTAGCGGTTGTTGCGCTTCACCGAGGTGACGATGTTGAAACCGGAGGCGTTGATATAGCCGGTCTTGATGCCGTCGACGCCATCGACCGCACCGAGCAGCCGATTGTGACTGCGCATCATCTTGCCGCGAAACGAGAACGCGCGCGTGGAGAAATAATGATAGTAATTCGGGAACCGTTCCTGAATGGCGCGGCCGAGCAGCGCCTGGTCGCGCGCGGTGGTGACTTGATCTTCGTCGGGCAGGCCGGAGGCATTGCGGTAGGTGGTCTGCGACATGCCGAGCGCGCGCGCCTTGGCCGTCATCATGCGGCCGAACGTGGGCTCGTCGCCGCCGATGGCTTCGCCGACAACCACGGCGACGTCGTTGGCGGACTTGGTGACGATGGCGCGGATCGCGGTTTCGACCTGAATGGTTTCGCCGGGCTTGAGGGCGAGTTTCGACGGCGCCTGCACCGCGGCGTGCGCGGATACCGGAAGTTCCGTATTCAGCTTGAGCTTGCCGGCTTCGAGACGCTCGAACAGCATATAGAGCGTCATGATCTTGGTCAGCGATGCCGGATGGCGGATGCTGTCGGCGTTGGTCTGCTGAAGGATCTTGCCGGAATTGGCGTCGACGACGATCGAGGCCTGGGGGGGCGAGTATGCGACGGCCTTGCGCGCACGCTTGCCGCGGGCATCGGCGTCTCCGGCAGTCGCTGCGACGAACACCAGCACTGCCAGGCCGAAGGCGCCCAAACGGAGACAACGTTGAACATGGCCTCCGCAACGCGACATCTGCGCTCCCCAACCCCGGATATGAAATCTACCTAGGCCGCCATCGTGGCCAATTTATAGCGCATTTGCAGCGCAAGAACTGACAAACGTAGGAGAACGCGGTTTACAAAATCTTAAGCCATGTCACTGATTTTGTGGTAAATTTCGCACTGCAATATAATAATTGACATTATTGTGCAGTGCGGTATAAAGCGTCCGTACCCGGGATAGGCCGGGACCATCGATAGCACATTGGCTCCGCTCCGTGCGGGCCGGGAAAGGATGCACAATGGTCAAGAATTTCGAGGACCTCCAGCAGGTCAGCAAAGAGAATATCGATCTCGCGGTGAAGTCGGTCGGCACTGTTTCCAAGAGCGCCCAGGCGATCGCGGTTGAAATTGCCGACTACTCCAAGAAGTCGTTCGAAGAAAGCACCGCGGCGCTCGAGAAGCTGTTCGGCGTCAAGTCGATCGAAAAGGCCATCGAGCTGCAGACCGAATACGCCAAGACCGCGTATGAAGGTTTTGTCGCCGAAGCCACCAAGATCGGCGAGATGTACACCGCGATGGCGAAGGAATCCTACAAGCCGTTCGAAACCATGATGGCGAAAGCCAAGTAGTTTCTGAACGTCTTACGTGCGTTACGTAAGCGTCGCGTGAGTGTGAATAAGAAAAAGCCCGGCGGTTGAGCCGGGCTTTTTTATTGGGCAGCGTTGAAGGGCAGGGCGCTTATTTGGCGACGCGCAGCTTGGTCAGGTTGGTGCCGATCTGGCTGAAGACCGAGCCAAGCCCGCTCGCGCTCGTTACCATGAAGAATTTCGACGGATCGTTGAACTTGTCCGGGCCGCCGGCACAGTTCTGCAACAAGGTCGACATCGGATCGCCGTCGGTGTTGACGTGCACGGTATAGATGGTCACGCCGGCGTTCTTGATATTGGCGCAGGTGCCGGAGCCGTTGCCGGTCTGATACATCCGGTTATCGACCGCCGTACTGGTCTGGCTGCCATTGCCGTACCAGCGATTCTGCGTGTTCAGGCCGTCCGACATCAGAACGATCACGTCCTGATACTTGTAGTTCGAATCCTTGGGCGGCACGGTGAGAGGGCCGCCACCGACCAGCGACTGCCACGCCCACACAAGACCGATCGGCTGGTTGGTGGCGCCGTTCGGCTGCATGGAATCGACCAGGGAGTTCATCGCGGTCCAGTTGTAGTTCAGGCCCATCATGGCGACCGGGCAGGCGTTGTACTGCTCCGCCGGGAACAGCGTTGACGCCTGGCCGATCGGCAGAGCATCGTCAGCCGGGTTCGGCGCTGTCACGAGTTGATCGTAGTCGCGATCGCGATCGGTCACGCAGCCGTTCCAGCTGCTCTTATTGGCGGGCACCCAAGCCTGGGAATTGTTACAGCGGCTTCTGCCGCGGCGCGATCGGCCGCTGCAATTGGACGTATTCTGCCAACTGCCGTTGCCTTCTTCCCAATCGTCCCAATCGATCCAGTCGGCGTTGTAGTTCGAAGCGCCGACATTGACGTCCTTGGCGAACGGGATAATCGAGACATAGACGTCGCCGTTCTGCGCTGCCGAGTCCTTGAGTTGCGTCAACAGGCTCTTGGTCGCCGCTTTTAGCGCCGTCATCTTGCCGTCGGACGCCATCGACCCGGTGTTGTCGAGCGCCAGCGCAACGCGCAGGCGCGACGAGCCCCAGGCGGCGGTCGCTGTGCCGTTGACGGTGATGTTCTGGTAGCCGATGACGCCGAGGAAGCTGGTCGGTACCTGCGCTGCCCCGTCCACCTTGACCTGCGAGCCGCCGACCGTGGTGTAGGTCGCGGTGATAACGACATTCCTGGCTTCCGGCCGCGTGAACAGCGCGTCGAAATAACTCTTGGCCTTGGTCTGCAAATCGTTGTTGGTCAGCGTCGCGGCATCGCGCGACAGCATCAGCGCGGCGGAGTCGAGCGCGGCCTGCATGGCGGCCTTGACCGAATTGGCATGGCTGTAATCGACGGCGAAACCGACCGTGCCCACCAAAGGCAAGGTGGCGATGGCAAAGGTGATGGCGACATTGCCGCCGCTTTCAGTGCGGAAGCGGGCGACGTGGCGGGCAATTCTTGTCCAGACAGCGTGCATGACGGTCTCACCCGAGTAACGGTTGAATTCGTCTGCATGAATAGACGCCAGCGGTTAAATCACCGGTATATCGATAGGTGGCAGAATGGTGCGCCGAAGTAATGAATGGCCCGCGGTCTCTCGGAAACATCGTGTTCGCACAGAGGCTTAAATGGTTAACGCGACGTGCGTGCAATGCCGCGAATGCCGGATAGTTCTTATGCGACGTCGTTAATGCCGAGTTGCAAAGCCGGTTTGGACAGCGGTTTTCCTTATCCGGCGTCTCGCAATACGCAATGGCGAATGTGATGGCGACATTGCCGGTATTGGCGCGGCGGAACCCGGCGAGGTGGCGGGCGAAGTTGATCCAGAGACGACGCATGATGGTGTACCGGAAAGTGGGAATGTCCGGATCGTCATAGGCGCGGGCTTTTAAACGAGGTGTCTCGCGACACCGGCAAAATAGCCGGTCCGCGGTAATGATGACCTGCGGCCTGGCGCGTTTTCGGGAGTGCCGTCAGGCTCCTGGACGGTGAACAGCGCCGCGCGGCCGTTTGTAAGACTTTGGAACCATTTTTAGAGACCTCGGCTGCACCCGAGGCCGAGCGCGCGGCACGCCAATACCGGCCGATCCGGGGGCGAGGGCGGAAAACTTGGGATGCCGAGCCTGGAATGGCTTGTGAACCCTGCGCCAATGGCTATCTGGAACAATGCCGGGACGGCAAAGGCCGGAACAAGGGCCGGAAATCGGGCGATTGGCGCAATCCGGCGTTTAAAATCGGCTTGGAAGGGCGGCATTGGGGTCTTTAAGATGCCGCTTGAAAACGCACCATGGCCTCGTGACGGCGCGGTCGCGGGATGCCACGCTTCTGGAAGGTTCAATCACGTTGCTTGTTTTGGCTCCAACCATGATGCTCGCTGTCAGACCTTCTTTTTCCCCGTCCATAGCGCGCCAGGCGGCGCGGATGGCGGACGATGACCGCAAGCGCAAGAGCCCGACGCCGGGCGATCCGTCGGTCGCGGTCATCACCAAGACCAAGCCGCAGACCAAGCGGCCCAATATGTACCGCGTCCTCATTCTCAATGACGATTACACGCCGATGGAATTCGTCACCCACGTGCTGGAGCGCTTCTTCAGCAAGGATCACGAGGCCGCCACCCGAATCATGCTGCATGTGCATCATCACGGCATCGGCGAATGCGGCATCTTTACGTACGAAGTGGCCGAGACAAAAGTGACGCAGGTTATGGACTTTGCCAGAAAACATCAGCATCCTTTGCAATGCGTGATGGAAAAGAAGTGAGACTTAAAAAAACGATACTCGGGGCCGGGGAGCGCTCGATACAATTGGGAATGGAACTCTGAATGCCGACATTCTCCCGCAGCCTGGAACAGTCGCTCCACAGGGCGCTCGCGCTCGCCAATGAGCGCCACCACGAATACGCCACGCTGGAGCATCTGCTGCTGGCGATGATCGACGATCAGGACGCCTCCGCCGTGATGCGCGCCTGCAATGTCGATCTCGACAAGCTGCGCCGCAGCCTGGTCGCTTATCTCGAATCGGAACTCGAAAATCTCATCACCGACGGCGCCGAGGACAGCAAGCCGACCGCCGGGTTCCAGCGCGTCATCCAGCGCGCCGTCATCCATGTGCAATCATCAGGCCGCGAGGAAGTGACCGGCGCCAATGTGCTGGTGGCGATCTTCGCCGAGCGCGAAAGCCACGCCGCCTATTTCCTGCAAGAGCAGGACATGACGCGCTACGACGCCGTCAATTATATCAGCCACGGCATCGCCAAGCGGCCCGGCCTGGCCGAGCAACGCCCGGTGCGCGGCGCCGACGAGGAGACCGACGCCAAAAGCGGTGGCGGCTCCAGCGGCGACGAGCCCAAGAAGAAGGGCGACGCGCTCGAGGCTTATTGCGTCAACCTCAACAAGAAAGCCAAGGACGGCAAGATCGATCCGCTGATCGGCCGCGACAGCGAGATCAGCAGAACGATTCAAGTGCTGTGCCGCCGGCAGAAGAACAATCCGCTGTTCGTCGGCGAAGCCGGCGTCGGCAAGACCGCGATCGCCGAGGGCCTGGCGCGCCGTATCATCCATGGTGAAGTGCCGGAGGTGTTGAAGAACGCCACCGTGTTCGCGCTCGACATGGGCACGCTGCTCGCCGGTACGCGCTATCGCGGCGATTTCGAAGAGCGGTTGAAGCAGGTCATCAAGGAGATCGAGGCCTATCCGGGCGCGATCATGTTCATCGACGAAATCCACACCGTGATCGGCGCCGGCGCCACCTCCGGCGGTGCGATGGATGCCTCGAACCTGCTGAAGCCGGCGCTCGCCGGCGGCTCGATCCGCTGCGTCGGCTCGACCACCTACAAGGAATACCGGCAGTATTTCGAGAAGGACCGCGCTTTGGTGCGGCGCTTCCAGAAGATCGACGTCAACGAGCCGTCGATCCCGGACGCCATCGAAATCCTCAAGGGCCTCAAGCCTTATTTCGAGGAATACCACAAGCTCAAATACACCAACGATGCCATCAAGGCGGCGGTCGAGCTGTCGTCGCGCTACATCCATGACCGCAAGCTGCCGGACAAGGCGATCGACGTGATCGACGAATCCGGCGCCGCGCAAATGCTGCTGCCGGAAAACCGCCGCAAGAAGACCATCGGCATCAAGGAAATCGAGAACACGATTTCGACCATGGCCCGCATTCCGGCCAAGACCGTGTCGAAGGACGATGCCGAGGTGCTCCAGCATCTCGAGCAGACGCTCAAGACGGTGGTCTACGGCCAGGATAACGCGATCACGGCGCTGTCGGCGTCGATCAAGCTGGCGCGCGCCGGCTTGCGCGAGCCGGAAAAGCCGATCGGCTGCTATCTATTCTCGGGTCCGACCGGCGTCGGCAAAACCGAGGTCGCCAAGCAACTGGCGTTGTCGCTCGGCGTCGAACTGATCCGCTTCGACATGTCGGAATACATGGAGCGCCACACGATCTCGCGTTTGATCGGCGCGCCGCCGGGCTATGTCGGTTTCGATCAGGGCGGCTTGCTGACCGACGGCGTCGACCAGCACCCGCATTGCGTCCTGCTGCTCGACGAAATCGAGAAGGCGCATCCCGACCTGTTCAACGTGCTGTTGCAGGTCATGGATCACGGCAAGCTGACCGATCACAACGGCAAGCAGGTCGATTTCCGCAACGTCATTCTCATCATGACGACCAATGCCGGCGCGTCCGACATGGCCAAATCCGCCTTCGGCTTCACCCGCGGCAAGCGGGAGGGCGAGGACACCGACGCCATCAACCGGATGTTCACGCCGGAATTCCGCAACCGTCTCGACGCGACCATCACCTTCGGCCATCTGCCGCAGGAGGTCATTGCGCAAGTGGTCGAGAAGTTCGTGCTGCAGCTCGAGGCGCAGCTTGGCGACCGCAACGTCACCATCGAGCTGTCCGAGGAAGCGGCGCGCTGGCTGATCGCCAGCGGCTATGACGAGCTGATGGGTGCGCGGCCGATGGCCCGCGTCATCCAGGAGCACATCAAGAAGCCGCTCGCCGATGAGGTGCTGTTCGGCAAGCTGAAGAACGGCGGCCATGTCCGGGTCATCGTCGACAAGGACGAGCAGGGCCGCGACAAGATCGGCTTCGAGTTCCTCGACGGCCGGGTTACGCCGAAGCCGGAAAAACTGCCGGCGGTGCGGCCGAAGGCCAAGCGCAAGTCGTCGCCGCGGCCGCCCAAGCCGAAAGGCGACGGCGGCAAGGATGGCGGCGGCGGCGGCAAGCGTGGTTCGGTGCCGAAAGTGCCGCTGCTCAAGGCGTAAGGCCAGACGCAGAATTGACATGACGAAGGCCGGGCCCTGTGCCCGGCCTTCGCCGTTCGGTTATCGGCATTTCACAGGCGACGCATGCGCTGGACGCCAGTTGCGGCGGCCTCCGCTCTATGGGACACGGGGCAGCCATGCCCGGGACCGGTCCTTTGCCGATGACATTCCAATCCGCGACCGCCGCCTATCTCGGCGGCATCCGGTCGGCGTGGACGTCCGTTTTTCTTCTGGTCATGGCCGGCACCTATATCGGGCTGGGCGCGCTGGCGCATGATTTCGGCCTGAGCGCTTTGTGGCTGATGCTGTCGACCTTGTTCGTCTGGGCCGCACCGGCGCAGGTCATCCTGATTTCCGGCATCGGCACCGGCGCGGCGCTGCTCGAAGTCGCGCTCGCCGTCACCTTGAGCGGCATCCGCCTGTTCCCGATGGTCGTGGCGCTGCTGCCGCTGGTGCGCGACCGCGACACGCGGCTGCGCGACCTTTTGCTGCCGACGCATTTCACCTCGGTCAGCATGTGGGTGGAGTCGCTGCGCATCCTGCCGCAGCTGGCCGCCGAGCACCGGTTGGCTTTCTGCAACGGCCTGTCCACCGGCTATATGGGCGCCGCGGTGATTTTCGGCTTCGTCGGCTATTATCTCGCCGCCGGCCTGCCGCCGCTGCTGGCGGCGACTTTGCTGTTCCTGACGCCGTTGTCGTTCCTGATTTCGACCGCGCGCAACGCCCGCATCATGATGGACAAATTGGCGCTCGGGCTTGGCCTTTCGCTCGGCGCCTTGCTCACCGTCATGAACGTGCAGTTTGACCTGATGTGGGCCGGCGTCGGCGGCGGCACATTGGCCTATGCGATCCACCGCGTCCGCGAGGCCATGGCATGACCGCGGCGATGGCCGAGCTGTGGCCTTTTCTGGTCCTCATTACCGTCGGCTTCCTGCCGAACGAAATCTGGCGTGTTTTCGGCCTGGTGCTGGCGCGCGGGCTGAACGAAGATTCCGAAATTGTCATGTGGTCGCGGGCGGTGGCGACCGCGACTTTGGCCGGGGTCATCGCCAAGCTGCTGCTGTTTTCCAACGGCTCGCTCGCCGCGATACCGTTGAGCGTGCGGCTCGGCGCGACGGCGATCGGCTTCTTGGTTTTTCTGGTCGCCAGGCGCTCGGTGTTTGCCGGCGTCGCCGCCGGTGAAGTTTTGCTGCTGGCCGGCGGATATCTGTTCGCTAACTGACGTATTTCAGGAAAGCGCCGCCGACAGTTTCTTGGCGATATCGGCCAGCACGTCCGGCTTTTCCTTTTCGCTCGCCGGCGGCTTCATCGGCACGCCGCTTTTGCGCGGGATGACGTGGACGTGCAGGTGAAACACAACCTGTCCGCCCGGGCCTTCGTTGAACTGCTGCACGGTGATGCCGTCCGCGCCGAGCGCGGCCATGCCGGCTTTCGCCACCTTCTGCGCCACCTTGGCGACATGGGCGAGATCGTCGGCGCCGATGTCGAGCAGGTTGCGGGCAGGGGCTTTCGGCAGCACCAGAGTATGTCCGGGCGCGCGCGGCATGATGTCGAGAAAGGCGATGGCCTTGTCGTCTTCGTAGACCTTGTAGCAGGGCAACTCGCCGCGCAGGATCTTGGCGAAAATGTTGTTCGGGTCGTAAGCAGGCATGAACGTTTCCCGGCTCTTTGAGAATCCCTAATCCTGTTCGAGCAAATCCTTGCGGAAAGGCGCGGCCGCCGCAAGCTCCTCTCCGGCCGCCTGTACATAAGCCCGCTCGCGCGCCAGATACTCGGCCACCGCCCGGCGCAGGCCGGGGTTGGCGATGAAGTGCGCCGAGTAGGTGGTGTGCGGCATGTAGCCCCGCGCCAGCTTATGCTCCCCCTGCGCGCCGGCCTCGACCCGCTTCAGTCTGTTGGCGATGGCGTAGTCGATGGCCTGATAGTAGCAAAGCTCGAAATGCAGGAACGGGTGGTGCTCGATCGCGCCCCAGTTGCGGCCGTAGATCGTGTCGGACCCTAAGAAATTGATGGCGCCGGCGATCCAGCGGCCGGTGCGCTTGGCCATCATCAGCAGGATGCGGTCGCCCATTTTTTCGCCGACGATGGAAAAGAACTCGCGTGTCAGATAGGGACGCCCCCATTTGCGCGAGCCGGTGTCGATGTAGAACCTGAAGAAGGCGTCCCAGATGTCCTCGGTCAAGTCCTTGCCGGTGAGCCAGTGCACCTCGATGCCGGGGGCGAGGGCTTCCTTGCGCTCGCGCTTGATCGCCTTTCGCTTGCGCGAGGCGAGCCGGCCGAGGAAGTCCTCGAAGGTCGCGTAGCCTTCGTTCTGCCAGTGGAATTGCTGGTCGGTGCGCAGCAGATAGCCACGCTGGCCGAGTAGGGTCCATTCGCTTTCCGTCACGAAGGTGACATGCGCCGACGACAGTTCGCTCGCCGTAGTGATCTCGGCCAGCGCATCGGCCAGCGCGTCGCGTACCTGCTCGGCCATCGGGCCCGGGCGCGTGAGGAGGCGCGGCCCGGTCGCTGGGGTGAACGGCACGGCGACCTGGAGCTTTGGGTAGTACTGGCCACCGGCGTGCTCGAACGCCTCGGCCCAGCCGTGGTCGAAGACGTATTCGCCCTGCGAATGCGATTTCACATAACAGGGCGCGCAGCCGGCCAGGTTGCCGTTGGCCGTCTCGGCCAGCAGGTGGCGCGGCTGCCAGCCGCTCCTGCCGCCGACGCATTTCGCCTGTTCAAGAGAAGATAGGAAATCGTGTGATACGAAAGGGTTGTATGTATGTCCTCGTGTGGATAACTCCGGGGATAACTCATCCTCATGTGATACTTTAACTGTGCCGCCGCTGGCCTCACCGCCGGCGCAGGCATCCCATTCCACAGCCGGAATTTTGGCCAGCGAGGGCTCGATGCGAATGCGGAGTTCGAGATCGGTCATAAGTCCCGAGGGCCTTGAGAGTGGCGCGTCGAGATCATCCTAATCCGAAACCGGCCGGCGGGGATCATCCGTTTGTGGAACTCACCCAGCAGCTAGCGGCAGACCACCACATCGAAGCCGGTCGGCATACCGTCCCACCGATAGCCTTGCGTCGGATAGCAGTTGGCCGGGATGCGGCCGCAGCCTGCCGGCGTGCAGGCAATCTGGCCGCCGGCGCGCGGCTGCCGCACGACGCGCTGTTTTGGAATCTTCTTCTTGGTGCTCGCTTGAGATGCGCCCGCCGAGGATTGCGCGGCAGCCGGCGCGGACAGCGCGCCGAGCCCGAAAGCGGCGGCGATGACAAGGATGGCAAAGTGAGGTGTTTTCATGAATCCGGCTCCGCCTGCTTGATCGACGACAACGGCGACTGCGCGACCCTTGTTCCGCCGCGCGACCAGACTAAGACGGACGGAAGCCTTCGAAGATCATTTGGTCGGCATGACGCGCGGCGATTTGCCGGTCGTGTTCACTACGCACTGTCCACGTTAAAAGAGGCAGGCCGAACGCATGGCGCGCCAGCCACGGCGCCGGCGACGGCAGGTCCTTGACCGAATAGGCAAGGAACTGCGGCCGCGACTGCGGCGCGTGCAACACAAATGCCAGCCGGACTTTCTCCGCCGCCGACAGCCGGTCCCATTCGTGGTGGGTGTAGTGCCGCTCGGCGACGATGCCGCGTGGAAGTTCCGGTGCGATATTTCGAAGCGCGATGATCGGCGCCGGATCGAACGACATCAAGGCTGCCGGACCTTTGTAAGCCGCCAGGATTTCGGCGGCCCGGGCAGCAAGCCGCAAATCGCCGTCGAAGCGGCTCTTGAGTTCGATCACCAGCGGCGTTCGCCCGGCCGTCAGGTCGCATAATTCGCGCAAGGTCAGAATGCGCTCGGCGGTCGCTTTGAAGCGCACTGCTTGAAGCGCCGCGGCATCCATGCGGGCGAGGGCCTCGCTGCCTTCGGTGAGGCGGCCGAGCGCATCGTCATGGTGCACCATGGCTTCGCCATCGGCACTGATCTGAACGTCGGTTTCGATGGCGTAGCCGCCGGCAATGGCGGCGGTGAAGGCTGACGCGGTGTTCTCGATGACGCCGGCCGCCGCATCGTGCAGGCCGCGATGCGCGATCGGTCGAGCGGTGAGCCAGCTCAGGTCCGGCATGAATGGTTCCGGTTGCGGTCAGGCGACCTCGAATGTGGCCTCGACCTCGACGGCGGCATTCGCCGGCAAAGCCGACACGCCGACAGTGGAGCGGGCATGGCGGCCGCGGTCGCCAAACACTTCCACCATCAGGTCGGAGGCGCCGTTCATGACCTTCGGCCCATCGGCAAAACCGGGGGCCGAATTGATGAAGCCGCCGAGCCGCACCACCCGGGTGACATTGTCGAGATCGCCGATGGCGGCCTTCACTTGCGCCAGCAGATTGACCGCGCAGGCGCGCGCCGCCTTCTGGCCGTCCTCGACCGAGACGTCGGCGCCGAGCTGGCCCTTGGCGGCGAGCTTGCCGTCGGAACCGAAGCAGAGCTGGCCTGACACGGTGACGAGATTGCCACTGCGGACGTAGGCCACGTAGTTGGCGATCGGAGCAGCCGGCGTCGGCAGCGTGATGCCGAGGTTAACCAGCGCCTTTTCAACTAAACCAGGCATGAAACGTCTCCGATAGCGGCCATTGCGACAGTTATATTTCTTGAGAAATGTATTGGCCGATTGGTCCATTATGCGCAAGCGCGGCCGGGCGGGCGGTTGCTGGAAACCTTACCGGCGCTTATCTTCGAAATACGCGCCTCGTTCCTGCCCCGATAGGCGTGCCTAGTTCCTCGGCTGATGCTGCAACGCTGCTCGCGAGAGGCCTGAATTTCATGATCCTGCGCGTCACTGCCAAACGCCTGATTTTGCCATTCCTCGGCCTTCTGGCCGCAGGCCTGTGGACCGCGACAGCCGGCCTGCCGGCCCGCTCCGCACCGGTGTCGCCGCCGGCTGCGGTTCCGGCGGCGCGGATGGAAGCGGTCGTGCTGGCTCCGCACCGCGCCATCTACGATCTCAAACTGTCGAAATCGAGCGGCAGCCGCGGCATCCAGGCGGTGCGCGGGCGTATCGTCTACGACTTTTCCGGCAATGCCTGCGATGGCTACGAACTGAATTTCCGCCAGGTCTCCGAACTGGATTCCGGCGAAGGCAAGAACGCGCTGAGCGACCTGCGCTCGACCACCTGGGAAGACGGCGAGGCGACGAAGTTCCGCTTCAATTCGGAAAACAAGCTCAACGACAATCCGGCGGAGATGGTCGATGGCACGGCCGAACGCAATGCGTCGGCCGTGGCGGTCGAACTGAAAAAGCCGAAGAGCCGCAAATTCACCGTGCCGGTCGATGCCGTTTTTCCAACCGAGCATATGCGGCGCATCGTTCTGGCGGCGCGCGACGGCAAAACCATTCTGGAGTTTCCGGTCTATGACGGCTCGGAGACCGGCGAGAAGCTCTACAACACGCTGACCGTTATCGGCCGCGCCATCGAGCCGGGTCAGAAGCCGGTCGGCGATGCGGCTGCGAAAACGCCGGAAATGGCCGCGCTCAAACGCTGGCCGGTGACGATCAGCTATTTCGAGAAAAAGGACGAGAAGGCCGAGCAGTCCGGCGAGCAGACGCCGGTCTACGCCATCTCTTTCGAGCTTTATGAAAACGGCATCTCGCGCGCGCTCATTCTCGACTACAACGATTTCACCATCACCGGCGAGATGTCGTCGCTGGAGATGAAGAAAGAGAAGCCGTGCAAGTGAGAGTTTGTACTTACAGGCGAGGGCGGACTACATTGCGGCGAGAATTCCTTCAGCCCGCGGCGCGCTAGACTGATTCATGACCACGCGGATTCCAGGGTTTTTCGAAGGGACGGGAATGCCCGATCCCGGCTGGTGGGAGGCCTTGTGGCCGGATCCTGCCAGAGTGTTGCGGGATATTGGGGTCACGTCCGGCAGTGACGTTGTGGACCTATGCTGCGGCGATGGGTGGTTTACCTTCCCGCTGTCCAGGCCGGCGCGCAGCGTGGTTGCCATCGACATCGATGCGGCGCTTTTAGAGATGGCAAAGATTCGAATGGCCGAACGGGGCGGCGCACCGAATTGTACGTTTATCGAGGCCGATGCCTACGAAATTGTTGGGCTGCTGAACGCGCCGGTGGATTATGTTTTGCTGGCCAATGCCTTTCACGGCGTCCCGGATCGGCCGCGTCTCGCTGAAGCCGTTCATGATGTTCTCAGGCCCGGCGGTCTATTCGGCATCGTCAATTGGCATGCAACGCCGCGTGAGCAAACGCCGGTGCTGGGGCAGCCGCGTGGGCCGGCGACCGAACTCCGGATGACATTGGAACAGACGATTGCCAGCGTTGAATCCGGCGGGCTCAAATTCAGCAAAAATGTCGATGTGTCGCCATACCACTATGGCGCAGTTTTTGAGCGTCTCCGGTAAACATGCCACCCTTGCTAGACAACAAAAATTCAGCGTCGCCTTCCGTATTTCGTCCGGCAGCGCTGCTGCGCGAAGCGCGCCGGCAAAAAGGATTGCAGAACGTCGACGTGCCGGCGGTCTGCATTCTTGACCCGGACGGCGACATGGTGCGGCGCTTGCGTAAAGAGCAGCGGTCCAGGACCTTCGAAGGGTGGCCTTGCTACCACACCCAACTGGACGCCTTCGAGCTCGCAGGGCAAACCGTCGGCATCGTGGGTTGCGCGGTCGGCGCGCCCTTTGCCGTATTGGTGGCGGAAGAGTTGTTTGAGGCCGGTTGCCGTCTGTTGCTGAGCGTGACATCTGCTGGTCAAATCGTGCCAGCCGGGCCAACACCCTATTTTATCGTTATTGACCGCGCCTTGCGTGATGAAGGGACCAGCTATCATTACGCGGCGCCTTCCGAATACAGCGATGCCAATGCAGGTTTGGTTGCAATGGCCGATGCCGCCCTTAAAGCCGCGGGCCTGCGTGCCATCGTCGGTTCGACCTGGACCACGGACGCGCCTTTCCGAGAAACCGCAGAAGCGATAGCGGCCGCGGAGAAGCGCGGCATACTTGCTGTCGAGATGGAAGCGGCTGCGCTCTACACCTTTGCCAGAGCGCGCCAGGTCGATGTTTTATGTATCGCACATGTGACCAACACGATGGGAAATGCCGACCAGGATTTTGAAAAAGGGGCGGCTGATGGAACGGACGATGCGTTGCAGATTCTTGAAGCTATCGTGCGAGCGTGGAAATCCTGAAAATTCCGTATCCGCCGTAAGTTAATAGCGAAAACGAGGCGCTCGCCACTTGCCGTCTGTTCGCTTCTACTCCTCATCCAGCGCTAACCCCTTCACCACCGCATCCTTGCCGAATTTCGAGCGCAGCTTGTCGATGGCGTGTTCGGCCTGCGCGCCGCGGCGGTCGATCAGGTCGGAGAGATCGTCGCCGGTGGCGTCCTGGAGGTGGCTAACGCCGATGCCGATCAGCCGGAAGCGCGCCTGGCCCACTTCATGGCGCAACAGGTCGCGGCCGGCGTCGAAGATGCGCGCCGCCAGTTGCGTCGGATTGCCGAGCGCGCGCGCCCGCGTGCGCAGCTTGAAGTCGGCGGTCTTGAGTTTCAGCGTCACCGTCGAGCCGGCGAGCTGCGCTTTCTTGAGCCGCGCCGAGACCCGTTCGGTCAGGTCCCACAGATGCTGCTCGAGCGGCCGCAATTCGCCGATGTTTTCGTTGAAGGTCGTTTCCGCCGAGACGCTTTTGGTGTCGCGCACCGGATCGACGCGGCGCACATCAATTCCGCGTGCCAGATGCCAGAGCCGGGCGCCTTCCTCGCCGTAGCGGCGCATCAGGTCAGTCTTGTCGGCGCGTTGCAGGTCGGCGATCAGGCGATAGCCGTCGGCGGCAAGTTTGGCCGCACTGACCGCGCCGACGCCATAAATGAAACCGACCGGCCGGGTGCTGAGGAAGGCGAAAGCATCCGCCTGTCCGATCACGGCAAAGCCGCGCGGCTTGTCGAGGTCAGAAGCGATCTTGGCGAGAAACTTGTTGGCCGAGAGGCCAGCCGATACGGTGATGCCGAGGTCGCGCTCGACCTCGGCGGCAAAGCGCGCCAGCACCTTGGCGGCGCTCATGCCGTGTAGCCTTTCGGTGCCTGTCAGATCGAGAAACGCCTCGTCGATCGACAAGGGCTCGACCAAAGGCGTCAGCGCCAGCATCCTCTCGCGCACGGCGCGGCCGACCTCGACATATTTCGACATGTTCGGCTTGACCACGGCGGCGTGCGGACAAAGTTCCAGCGCTTTGAACATCGGCATCGCCGAGCGCACGCCATAGGTGCGCGCGACATAGCAGCAGGTCGAGACCACGCCGCGTTTTCCGCCGCCGACGATGACCGGCCGGTCGAGGAGAGCCGGGTCGTCGCGTTTTTCGATGGTGGCGTAGAAGGCGTCGCAGTCGATATGGGCGATGGTCAGCGCGGCGAGTTCCGGGTGCCGCGCCAGGCGCGGCGAGCCGCAGGCCGGGCAGCGTTTCGCGGCGTCAGCCGTATCGGTCAGGCAATCGCGGCAGAACGCCGTCACGGAATCTCGCGCTCCCAGGGTTCGCCGCCGAGCGCATGATGCGCGCGGGCGATGTCGGCTGCGCCGCACCCCGATTCAGTGACAAATGCGGCGGCCAGTTGCTCGTCCGAAGCGAGGTAGGCGAGTACCCCGGCGAGGAATCCTGGCTCGCCGGCGGCGGCGCGAATCTCGTCGGGGCCGAGGCCGGTGACGGAAAGGAAGCGGCCGAGCCGTTCCGGTTCCCCGGCGATATAGCCAAGTGCCTGAATGGCCAGCGATTCTGCCGCCTCTTCAGGCATATTGCGGGGCGGCTTGATCAAGTTTCGTTTGCCTTTCTTAAACAAATCGGGACTACCGTTGTTATTCAATCATGCCCGAGCGCGGCTGGCCTGGCGACGCCGTCGGCGCGTTGAGTCGGTGCCTTGGGGAAAAAGTGGGGCGGCAGATGGCGAAGACCGTCCTGATCGTGGAGGACAACGAGCTTAACATGAAGCTCTTCCACGATCTTTTGGAAGCGCATGGCTACGATATTGTCGGTACGCGCAGCGGCATTGAAGCGCTCGATCTGGTGCGCAAGCATCGGCCCGACCTGGTCCTGATGGACATCCAACTGCCGGAAGTGTCCGGGCTTGAAGTCACCAAATGGCTCAAGGACGACCCGGAACTCAAGCACATCCCCGTCGTCGCTGTCACCGCCTTCGCCATGAAGGGCGACGAGGAACGCATCCGCGAAGGCGGCTGCGAGGCCTATTTGTCCAAGCCGATCTCGGTGGGGAAATTCATCGAGACCATTCGTCATTTTTTAGGCCCGGCGTGAAAGTTCAAGTGAGAGTAAAAGCATGACCGCCCGCGTTCTTGTCGTCGACGATATTCCGGCCAATGTGAAGCTGCTCGAAGCGCGGCTGTCGGCCGAGTATTTCGACGTCTCGACCGCCTATAACGGCGCCGAAGCCCTGACGGTCGCCGAGCGCGCCGAATGCGACATCATTCTGCTCGACGTTATGATGCCGGACATGGACGGCTTCGAGGTCTGTCGGCGGCTGAAGTCCAATCCGGCAACCCATCATATTCCGGTGGTGATGGTCACCGCGCTCGACCAGCCATCCGACCGCGTGCGCGGGCTGGAAGCCGGCGCCGACGATTTTCTCACCAAGCCGGTCACCGACGTGGCGCTGATCTCGCGCGTGCGCTCGCTGGCGCGGCTCAAGATGGTCACCGACGAGCTGCGCATGCGCGCATTGACCACCAAGGAAATCGGCATCCAGAATCCGGAGCGCGAAGCGGTGACGGAGACCGGCCGCAACGGCCGTATTCTCATCGTCGACGACCGGCAGTCGTCCTATGAGCGCATCGTGCAGACGCTTCAGGCCGAGCATACGGTCGAAGTACAGGCCAATCCGGCCGATGCGCTGTTCAACGTCGCCGAGGGCGACTACGAACTGGTGATCGTCTCGCTCGGCCTCAAGGATCATGACGGCCTGCGCCTGTGCAGCCAGATCCGTTCGCTTGAGCGTACCCGCAATATGCCGATCCTGGCCATTGCCGAGGCCGACAACAATGCGCGGCTGGTGCGTGGGCTTGAAATCGGCGTCAACGATTACCTGATCCGGCCGATCGACAAGAACGAGATGCTGGCGCGCGTGCGCACCCAGATCAAGAAGAAGCGCTACACCGAACGGCTGCGCGACAACGTGCAGGCCTCGATCGAAATGGCGATCACCGACGCGCTGACCAGCCTTTATAACCGCCGCTACATGGAAACCCATCTGGCGGCGCTGACCGAGCAGGCCGCCGCGCGCGGCAAGCCATTGTCGGTGCTGATCCTCGATATCGACTTCTTCAAGGCGATCAATGACGGCCACGGCCACGATGCCGGCGACGACGTCCTGCGCGAATTCGCGGTGCGCATCCGCAAGGCGATCCGCAATATCGATCTGGCCTGCCGTTATGGCGGCGAGGAATTCGTCATCGTCATGCCGGAAACCGATATGACCGTCGCCGGCATGGTCGCCGAGCGTATCCGCCGGCGCATCGCCACCGAGCCGTTCCCGATCCAGCAGGGCGCCAAGAATCTCGACGTGACGATTTCGATCGGCATCGCCTCGCTCGGCGAGGCGGGCGACAGCGCCGCCGCCATGCTCAAGCGCGCCGACACTGCGCTCTACCGGGCCAAGCGCGACGGCCGCAACCGCGTCGTTCAGGACGCGGCCTAGGCGCGTAGATAAGGCGCCAGCCGCTTGAGCCGAAACGGCTCGAGATCGACATAAGCGGCGCGGCGTTGCGTCATCTGCTGCGCCAAAGCCTCGCCGATTGCCGCCGAATGCTTGAAGCCGTGGCCGGAGCAGGCCGAGACGAAACCGATGCGCGGATCGCGCGGATCGGCGTCGATGATGAAGCGCGAGCGGTCGACGCGGGTATAGAGGCAGGTTTCGGTGCGCAAGCAGCGCGGCCCGAGATCGGGCAAAAACGGCGCGATATAGGCGCGGTAGACTCGGTCGATTTCCGCCTGCGGACTGCGCGCACGATCGACGTTATCGGGATCGGTAACGCCGCCGCTTTCCTCGTGGCTGACCTTGACGCCCAGAGATGGATCGCCGTCCAGCGGAAAACCGTAGAGGCTGCTGTGGACCTCGCGGCTCTGCGGCACCGGCCAGATGAAAACCGGGCAATTCGCCGGCGCGAAGCGTTCGGGGTTGGTTTTGATCTCGAACCAGTGCAGCACCTGCCGCGTCACGGTGAAATGGCGGTTTAGTTCATCGGCGATGAAGCGCGGCAGCCAGGGACCGGCTGCGATCAACACCTTGTCGGCCAGGTAGCGCTGGCCATCGGCAGTGACGACTTCGACAGCCTGGGCGAGGGGATCGATGCGCGCCACCGCCGTGTCGCGCCGAAGCGTCGCGCCGGCGCGCGCGGCCAGTTCAAGTTGCGCGGCGATGCAGGCTTCTGGAAACAACGTGCCGGCTTCCTCGTCGAGGATGGCGCGGTCGCCGGCCTTGACCGCGAATTGCGGATAGCGGGCGCGGATCGCGTCCGGCGTATCGAAAGTCTGGTGCGGAATGCCGTAGCGGCGCGCCGCTTCGCCGATATTGGCGAAGAAGTCATCGACGTCGTGCATCACCACGGCGTCGGTCCCGGAAATGGTCAGGCAGCCATTGCGCTGAAACAGTTTTGCGCCGGTTTGCGCCTCGATATCGCGCCAGAGCGCGTGCGAGCGCAGCGCCAGTTGCGAATATTCGACGCCTTCGCCGATGGCCGCGCGCGTCACGCGGGTGTCGCCATGCGACGAGCCGAAGGCGTGCGGCGGCGAGAACTTGTCGATGCCGAGAACCCTGGCGCCGGATTTGGCCAGTTGATACGCGGCGGCGCTGCCCATGGCACCCAGGCCGACGACGATGCAATCGTACCTTGTCATCGGCGCGCGGTGCTCAAGGGCGGACGATGGTCCAGCCTTTTTCGTTCAGCTCGATCAGGGTGACGACGCCGGCCGTGACACGCTTGGCGTTCTCGACCAAAGGCGGCTCCTTGCCTTCTGTTCTGGTCATCGTGTCCAGCGTGTTCTCGCAGGCGATGAACGCGACGTTCGGCATGCCCTGCTTGAACGATTTGAGGCGGTCGAGCACCGGCGACTTGTCGGCGCGCAGCATGTTCAGGCCGGCATTGAAGGCGACGATCTGGATCTCGACCTCGTCGCCTTTCTCCGAATAATACTTCGAGACATTGGCGGCGACGTTGAGCACGGCGTTCATCTTGGCCGGCTCGCTGTCGCTGATCTGCAAGGCCAGTTTATGCTCGGCCGCCTGCGCGCCGGCGAAAGCGAAAGGCAGGAGTGCGAGCGCGATCAGCGCGGCTCGAAAACTTTTCAGCATTGGCGGACTCCCGGCGGCTTTAAATTCAAGGGTAGCAGCGTCCGGCAGAAATGCGAAGGGCGCCCAATGGGCGCCCTGGCATGCAATTCGATTGGAACGAGATCTACTTGATCTTCGATTCCTTGTACTCGACGTGCTTCTTGGCAATCGGGTCATACTTCTTCTTGACCAGCTTGTCGGTCTGCGTGCGCGAGTTCTTCTTGGTGACGTAGTAGTGGCCGGTGTCGGCGCTCGACACGAGCTTGATCTTGAGGCTGACGGCTTTTGCCATTGTGACTGTCCTTGAAAACCTGAATGGGGGAGGCAAACGGTGCCTGCGGCGCGGACCCTAGCGTCCAACGCCCAAATGTCAAGAAAAGCGGGCTTTTGCGCGGCGGGGCCGCTTTTGGGCCTTTTACAGCAGTTCCCGCATGAAAATGCCGTTCTGCTGGTAGTAGAACGGCACCGGCAGGGCATGCGCCATACCGGCTTCGACCCTGACCGCCAGTTCCTCCAGAACCACGCTGGTAATAGTCGGCATGTCGATCGTGGCGGCCTGGTCGATCGGCATCCACACCAGTTCGACCAGTTCCGATTCCGGCCCGACCACGCCCTCGATTGTGTGGGCGATGCCGGTGGCGTCGGCGGTGAAAAAGCGGGTGTCGAAACGCTTCGGCCGTCCCTGCGGGGTAAGGGCGCGGGCAATGAAATGCACCTGGCCAAGGTCGGGGTGCACCTTGGCCTTGGTGAATTCTTCCCAGATCTCGCCGGGCGAGGCTGGCGCAGTCTCACCTTTCGAGCCGAGCAGCAGGCCGGTTTCCTCGGCGAGTTCGCGCACCGCGGCGAGCGCAAAGCCGCGCGCCAGGGCCGGGCTCGGATCGGCGACGCGCTCCAGCAACTTGGCCTGCGTGTCGGGATGCAACTCGCTTATCGCCGGCATGGTGCGGTCGGGCGCCTCGATGCGGCCGCCGGGAAACACGAATTTGCCCGGCATGAATTTGTGGCTGTGGTGGCGGCGGCCGAGCAGGACTTTGGCTGTCGGCCCCGAGCGGTCGATCAGCATCACGGTCGCGGCGTCGCGCGGCTCGCTCACCGGCGAGGTCTGGTCGCGTTCCGATTTCGTCATGCGGTCAGTCAGTCTTTGGTGGAGATCGCTCATCGTCGAGATTTCCGCTTCTGCTTGCCGGGATGGCGCTTCGCAGCCGGGCCGCGCATCGGGCGTCTCGGCGGGTTGGGCGTGTGACTCTTTTTACCGGGGCGCTTGCCGCTGCCGGGAGATAGAAGCTCAAAACGCAGTGCGCCGGCAACAGGCGCGGCCTCGACCAGTTTGACGGTGACGGCATCGCCGAGGCGATAGGTCTCACCGGAGCGCTGTCCGACCATGGCGTGGTTGGCCTCGTCAAAAGCGAAATATTCGTCGCCAATGGTGCGCGCCGGCACGAAGCCGTCGGCGCCGGTTTCGCTGAGTTTCACGAACAGCCCGGCGCGGTGCACGCCGGAGACGCGGCCGTCGAAGCTGGCGCCGATGCGGTCAGCGAGGAAATGCGCGATCAGCCGGTCCTTGGTCTCCCGCTCGGCCAGCATGGCGCGGCGTTCGGTGGCGGAAATCTCCGCGCCGATTTCGGCCAGCACCGGCACGTCGAAACTGTCGGGCAGGCCGTCCGGCCCGAGCCTGAGGGCGCGGATCAGGCCGCGGTGCACGATCAGGTCGGCGTAGCGGCGAATGGGCGAGGTGAAGTGCGCATAGCGGCGCAAATTGAGGCCGAAATGTCCGTAATTCTCGGCGGCATATTCGGCCTGCGCCTGCGAGCGCAGCACGACATCGTTGATGAGCTGTTCGCGCTCGCCGCCCTTGGCCTGCCGGAGAATCGTGTTGAACGTCGCCGGCCGCAGCGCGCCCGATTTCGCCAGCGGAATTTGCATCGAGGCGAGGAACTCGCGCAGCGCGTTGATCTTTTCGATGCCGGGCTCGTCATGCACGCGATAAACCAGCGGCACGCGCGCTTTTTCCAGCGTCTCGGCGGCGGCGACATTGGCGAGGATCATCATTTCCTCGATCAATTTGTTGGCGTCCTGCCGCTCCGGCACGACGACGCGATCGACGGTGCCGTCGGCTTTCAGCAATATCTTGCGCTCGGGGATGTCGAGATCGAGCGGCTGGCGTTGGTCGCGGGCGCGCACCAATGCCTCATAGGCGGCAAACAGCGGCTTGATGATCGGTTCGAGCAAAGGCCCGGTAGTGTCGTCGAGACGTCCGTCGATGGCGAACTGCGCCTGCTCGTAAGCAAGCTTCGCCGCCGAGCGCATCATGATGCGGTGGAAGGTGTGCGAGCGCTTGCGGCCGTCGGCGCCGATGATCATGCGCACGGCCAGCGCCGCGCGGTCTTCATGCGGACGTAGTGAACACAGATCGTTGGATATGCGTTCGGGCAGCATCGGCACCACGCGGTCGGGGAAATACACCGAATTGCCGCGCACCAGAGCTTCGCGGTCGAGCGCCGAGCCGGGCGTCACATAATGCGCCACATCGGCGATGGCGACGGTAATGATAAAACCGCCTCTGTTGGCCGGGTCTTCATCCGGCTCGGCGTGCACGGCGTCGTCGTGGTCCTTGGCGTCGGGCGGATCGATGGTGATCAGCGGCAGTTTCCGCCAGTCCTCACGATGCGCCATGGTCGCGGGCCGGGCGGCTTCCGCTTCGCGCAAGGTTTCGCTACGAAACACGCTTGGAATCGAGTGGGCGTGAATGGCGATCAGGCTGACCGCCTTTTCGCTGGCCAGCGAGCCGAGACGCTCGACGACGCGGCCATGCGGCAGGCCGAAGCGCGACGGCCGCGATGTTTCGACCGCGACGAGGTCGCCTTCCTCGGCATCGCCGGTGGCGCCTTGCGGAATGCTCATTTCCTTGCCGAGCATCTTTTTGTCGACCGGCTCCAGCCGGCCGCCGCCATTCGGGTTTTTATGAAAGATGCCGAGCACGCGGTGCTTCGGCCGATCGACGATCTTGATGACCCGGCCGGAATAGCGGACGTCCTTGTCGCCGGTTTCCTCGACCTTGACGAGGATCTTGTCGCCGATGCCGGCCGCTTCGCCTGGCTTCATCCGGCGCGGCGTGTGAATGCGGATTTTCGGCGCCGGGCCGTGCGCTTCCTCGTCCCATTCGTCGGGTATGGCGATCATGTCGCCGTCGCGGTCGCGCGACATCACGTCGGCGAGCACGGTGGAGGGCAAGGAGCCGGGGTGATGCAGTTTCTTGCCCTTGCGTTCGACCGCGCCTTCGTCGGCGAGGTCGCGCAGCACGCGTTTCAATTCGGCGCGCAGGTCGTTCTTCAGATTGAAGGCGCGGGCGATTTCGCGGGTTCCGACCTTGCCCGGCGTCCGGGCGATGAACGCTAAGATGTCGGTCCGGGAGGGAAGCGTGGACGTGTATTTGGGAGGTTTGTTCAAAAGTTAGTTCCTGCGCCGAAACGGCGCGTGTGAAGGGTAATGTAAGAGGTTGGGGGAGGCTTCGCCAGCACAGGGGATGCGGCTTCTCTTTTCCCTCCCCTTGCAAGGGGGAGGGTCAGGGTGGGGGTCATCTCATATGAGCAGCGAGACCCCCACCCGGATCGCCATCTGACTTCGCGTTTCAATTTCGAATACTAAAGGCGATCCGACCTCCCCCTTACAGGGGGAGTGAAGAAAGACGTTATTCCGCCGCCGTCGCTTTAGTTGTCTTGCCACCGGGCTTCTTGGCGGCGGGTTTCTTCGCCTTCGAGGCCGGCTTCTTGCGGGCGCTGGCCGGTTTGGCGGCGGCCTTGGCGGCCTTGAGGGCGCCTGCTTCGTCGCCGATTTCCGGCGTGTCATCGACGATCTTCTTGGGCTTGCCTTTGGCGACCTTCGGCGCAGGCGTCTTCTTTGCCGGCTTCTTGCCGCGCGGTGAGTTGCCGACTGCGGCGGCACGCGCTTCCAGAAGCACGATGGCCTCGTCGAGCGTAATCGTCTCCGGCGTCTTGTCGGCGGGCAACGTGGCGTTGATGCCGTTATTGCTGACGTAAGCGCCGAAGCGGCCATTCTTGACCACGATCGGGCCGCCCTGTTCCGGGTGATCGCCGAGCGTCTTGCCCGCGGACGCGCCGAAGCGGCGACCCTGTTTCGGATTAGCGATCTTCTCGGCGATCAGATGCATGGCGCGGTTGAGGCCGACGGTGAGGACGTCGTCGCCTTCTTCCAGGCTCGCATAGACCTTGCCGTGCTTGACGTAAGGACCGAAGCGGCCGACGCCGGCGAGGATCGGCTCATTGTCTTCCGGCGAGATGCCGACCGTGCGCGGCAGCGACAGCAAAGCCAGCGCTTTTTCGAGATCGATATCGTCCGGCTGCACGCCTTTCGGCAGGCTGGCGCGTTTCGGCTTCTCCGGCGGGGGCGGCTTGGGGCCTTTCGAGCCCTTCGGCCGCTTTTCCACCTTGGCCTGTTCGCCAAGCTGCAAGTAAGTGCCGAAGCGGCCGCCGCGCAAAGTGACGTCCAGGCCGGTTTCCGGGTCGGTGCCGAGCACCTTGGTGGTCTGCTGGCCGGCGGCGCCCGGCGTCATCTGCCGTGTATAGGTGCATTCCGGATAGTTCGAGCAACCGATAAAGGCGCCGAAGCGGCCGACCTTCAATGACAATTTGCCGGTGCCGCAGGTCGGGCACTGGCGCACGTCGCCGCCGTCTTCGCGCTTCGGGAAGATGTGCGCGCCGAGAAGTTCGTTGAGTGCGTCGAGCACCTGCGTGATGCGCAGTTCCTTGATATCGTTGACCGCGCCGATGAAGTCGATCCAGAAGTTCTGGAGGACCGTCTTCCAGTTCAGCTCGTTGTTCGACACCTTGTCGAGCTGTTCTTCCAGCGCGGCGGTGAAGTCGTATTCGACATATTTCTGGAAGAAGCTCTCCAGAAAGCCGACGACGACGCGGCCCTTGTCTTCCGGGATCAGGCGCTTCTTGTCGATGCGGACATAGCCGCGGTCCTGCAGCACCTGAAGGATCGATGCGTAAGTGGAAGGCCGGCCGATGCCGAGCTCTTCCATGCGCTTGACCAGCGCCGCTTCGGAAAAGCGCGGCGGCGGCTCGGTGAAATGCTGCGCCGCCTCGATCGCCTGTTTGGTCAGCCTCTCGCTTTCCGACATTGCCGGGAGGCGCTTCGACTCGTCGTCTTCCGACGCTTCGTCCTGGCCTTCCTGATACAATGTCAAAAAGCCGTCGAACTTCACCACCTGGCCGCTGGCGCGCAGATCGATGGTGCGCGAACCGTTCTTGGCGACGATATCGACAGTGGTGCGTTCGAGTTCGGCAGATTCCATCTGGCTGGCGACGGCGCGATTCCAGATCAGTTCGTAGAGGCGGGCCTGGTCGCGGTCGACATACTTGGCGACTTCGGCCGGCGTACGGCTCGGATTGGTTGGCCGCACCGCTTCGTGCGCTTCCTGCGCGTTCTTCGACTTGTTTTGATAAGTGCGCGCCGTCCCCGGCACATACTCCTTGCCGTAATTCTTGCCGATCATCGAACGGATGTCGGCAATCGCTTCCGGGGCCATGTCGATGCCGTCGGTGCGCATATAGGTAATGAGACCGGTGGTCTCGCCGTCGATCTCGACGCCTTCGTACAGGCGCTGCGCCAGCCGCATGGCGATCGCCGGCGCGAAGCCGAGCTTGCGCGACGCTTCCTGCTGCATTGTCGAGGTGGTAAACGGTGGTGGCGGGTTACGCCGCGCCGGCTTGGCTTCGACCGAGGCGACGGTGAACGACGCGCCTTCGAGCGCCTGCTTGATATCCTCGGCCTGGGCACCGGTACCTATGTCCAGACGCTGCATCTTGGTGCCGTCGACGGCAGTCAGGCGTGCGTCGAATTCGTCGCCGCGCGGCGTCTTCAATTTGGCGATGATCGACCAGTACTCGCGGGCGATGAACTTTTCGATTTCAAGTTCGCGGTCGCAGACGAGGCGTAGTGCCACCGACTGGACGCGGCCGGCCGAGCGGGCGCCGGGGAGCTTGCGCCACAGCACCGGCGACAGCGTAAAGCCGACGAGATAGTCGAGCGCGCGGCGGGCGAGATAGGCATCGACCAGCGCGCCGTCGATGGCGCGGGGATGCTTCATCGCCTCGGTCACCGACTGCTTGGTGATGGCATTGAAGACGACGCGCTCGATCTTCTGGCTCTTGATCGCGTTCTTCTCGTTGAGCGCTTCCAGCACGTGCCAGGAGATGGCTTCGCCTTCGCGGTCAGGGTCGGTTGCGAGGATGAGGGTATCGGCGCCCTTCAAGGCGCGTGCAATGTCGTTGACCCGCTTCTGCGACTGCGGGTCGACTTCCCAGAGCATCTTGAAATCGGCCTCCGGATCGACCGAGCCATCCTTGGCCGGCAGGTCGCGGATATGCCCAAACGAGGCCAGAACCTCGTAACCGGGACCAAGATACTTGTTGATCGTCTTCGCCTTGGAAGGCGATTCGACAACGACAACTTTCATGAATTTCCAATAGGTTAGACGCCCGAACCGAAACGGAGCGGGTCGGAATCGACGGCTCGTGTTGCCGGGAACATGGGGAAGGCGTCCCTTGCTGTCAAATCCGCGCCCCGGCCACGCCTGCCGCCGGGGGCGTTGAGCCAGTCAAAAGCGGCCTAAAGACGACGCTCTTGCGGGCTACGCACGTATACAACCATGAGATGTATTTTATAATTAACACCATTATAGGTGTTACTATTTGATATGTTCCGTGTATTTTTACCTTGTGACAAGCAATGCGGTGCTTTCGCGGCGGAAGAAGACAATGCCCGAACCTACACAAGAGCAAAGCGGCCAAACGGCGGTCGCCAGCTATGTGGCATCGATTTCAAACGACCTCGCCGCAATGTCACGCCGTAATGGCCTCGACACCCTCGGCTACCTCCTCGAAATGGTAAGATTGGAAGCCGAGAGTCTGACCCGTCATAACGGTCCGAACGGCCGGCGCTCTTAACCAACCTCGTCATGCCCGGCAATGTCCAGTGAGGCTCATGGCACCCTCACGCCGATCTTCTCCAGCAACGCCAAAGTTGGATTTCCGTCCGGCACCATGCCGTGCTTGCGCTGTTCGGTGCGGATGTTGTCGCGCAGGTCGAAGTCGATGCGGCCCTCGAATTCCTTCACCGTGTAGCCGAGCGCCGCGAGCCGCTTCTGCAAGGCGATGCGGGCTTCGCGCGGCAGCGGCCGGTCGTCTGCGGGCCAGGCGGCCTTGATCGGGGCGCCGCCGTTCATGCGATCGGCGAGATGGCCGACGGCGATCGCATAGGCATCCGAATTATTGTAGGCCTTCAGCACGTTGAAATTTTCAGTGACGAGGAAGGCGGGGCCTCGTGAGCCGGCCGGAAAAAACATGATGCCCTGAATCTGTCCGTCGCGCGGAAACGCTTTTCCGTCGGCGCGGCGCACGCCGAGCTTCTGCCATTCGGCAAATGTCGCGCGGCTCTTCATGGTGTCGAAGCCATTCGGAATGATGACCTCGAAGCCCCAGGGCAGGCCGTGCCGCCATTTGAACTTCTGCAAATAATTGGCGATAGAGCCGAACACATCCGGCACGTTGGTCCAGATATCCGGGTGGCCGTCGCCGGAGAAATCGGCGGCGTAATCGACATAGCTCGACGGCATGAACTGCGCTTGCCCCATGGCGCCGGCCCAGGATGAAACCATCTTGCTGCGGGGGAACTGCTCTTTCTGCATGATGCCCATGGCGACGATCAGTTCGTTGCGGAAATAAGGATGGCGGTATTTGACGTAACCGAGCGTAGCGAGCGAGCGGAATACGTCCCATTTATCCTTGGCCGCGCCGAAATCGGACTCCATGCCCCACAGCGACAGCAGCACCCAGCGCTCGACCGAAAACTTCTTTTCGACGCCATCGAGCGTGCGCGCCCATTCGCGCGCTTTGTCGCCGCCGCGCGTAATGCGGCCTGACGTGACGATGCCGTTGATATAGTCGCCGACCGGCCGGCCGTATTCGGGCTGCTTCCTGGTCGCGGCGATGACGCGCGGGTCCGGCGTGACGCCCTGCATGGCGCTGTCGAAGGTGGCGCGGGTAATGCCCTTGGCCTGCGCGTCCGGCCACAATTCGTTGACGAAGGCTGAGAAGGATTGATCCTGCTTTTGCGCCCATGCCGGCGTGCCAAGCAAAGCGAAACAGATCAGCGCAAAGGCGGTCTTGAAAATCATGAAGGCGTCCGGCGGGGTTCGACTCGTCGCGGGCAGTCTACACCAAGGACACCATCGCGCCGCCGTGCCGTTCCAGCCGGCCGGCCAGTTCGAGTTCCAGCAAGACCGTGCGCACCACCGCTGGCGAACTGCGCGACAGCCGCACCAGATCGTCGATGGCGGTGGGCGAAGGTCCGAGCAGCGAGACGATGCGGCTGCGCTCGTCGTCGCCGGGCTCGGTGTCGGGGGTCAGCGGGATTTCGTCCGGCTCCTGCGCGGGCAGATCGAAACTGCGGCCGAGGATCGGCTCCAGCGCGGCGATGACGTCGGCGGCTTCCGTCACTAAAGTCGCGCCCTGCTTCAGCAGGCCATTGGTGCCTTCGGCGCGCGGATCGAGCGGCGAGCCGGGCACGGCGAAAACCTCTCGGCCCTGTTCGCCGGCCATGCGCGCGGTGATCAGCGAGCCGGAGCGGCGCGCCGCCTCGACGATGACGACGCCGAGTGCCAGCCCTGAGATCAGCCGGTTGCGGCGCGGGAAGTCGCGCGCGCGCGGCTCCCAGTTCAGCGGCATTTCCGAAATCGCCGCGCCGTGGGCGAGCAGGGCGTCGAGCAGTTCGACATGGTCGGCCGGATAAATCCGCGCATGGCCGCCGGCAAGCACGGCGACCGTGCCGGTCGCCAGCGAGGCGCGGTGCGCGGCGGCGTCGATGCCGCGCGCCAGCCCCGACACGGTGCCGAAGCCGGCGGCGCCCAGATCGCGCGCCAGATTTTGCGCGAACTTCATGCCGGCGGCGGACGCATTGCGCGAACCGACAATGGCGACCAGTGGCTGCGCCAGCAGCGCGCGCTTGCCGCGCACGGCGAGCAGCGGCGGCGGATCGTAAATGGTTTGGAGGCGTGCCGGATAATCTGGCTCGCCAAGCCCGATCAGTTCAATGCCGCGCGCGCGGCAGGCTTTCAACTCGGCTTCGGCTTCCTCGGTGCCACATATATGTGTGCCGGTCGCGCCGCCGCGGCGGGCGAGCTTCGGCAGCGCGGCGAGCGCGGCGCGGGCGCCGCCATAGGTGTTGATGAGATCGCGGAAGGTGCGCGGGCCGACATTGTCGCTGCGCACGAGACGCAGCCAGTCGAGCCGCTGCTCGTCGGTCAGTTTGATGCCGTCGCCCAACGGTGCCCCCACGGCGGAATTGCGGGGGACAGTGTCGCTCAGGCGGCGCGGCGACACAACCCGATTTACAGATACACAACCTGAAGGCGGCTTAGCCCTTCGCGCCGATCTTGCCTTCGTCGCCGTTCAACAGGCGGCGGATATTGGCGCGGTGCATGACCCATAAAATGATGGTCAGCAAAAAGAACAGCGCCGCGACATTCGGCAGGCCGAGGCCGAGCAGGCTGACCGGCGTCAGCGCGCTGGCGATCAAAGCGGCAAGCGACGAGTAACGCGAGAAATAAGCGACGACAAGCCAGACGCCGATGAAGATCAACGCGCCGGGCCAGGCCAAGCCGATCAAGAGGCCGATATAGGTGGCGACGCCTTTGCCGCCTTTGAATTTCAGCCACACCGGAAACACATGGCCGATGAAGGCGCCGAGGCCGGCAATCAGCGCGGCTTGGTAGCCGGCGACATACATGACGATCAGCACTGCGACCGTGCCCTTGAAGATGTCGCAGAGCAGCGTTGCGGCGGCGAGCGCCTTGTTGCCGGTGCGCAGCACATTGGTGGCGCCGATATTGCCGGAGCCGATGCTGCGCACATCGGGGCCGCCGGCCGCCTTGGTCAGCAGCAGGCCGAACGGAATCGAGCCGAGCAGATAGCCAAAGACGAAAACCAGCGCGATGACGAGCAGCGGGCTCATAACGCCTCGAAGATGGTGCGGCCGGCGACGATGGTGCGCACGACGCGGCCGGTCATGCGCGCTTCGTCGAACGGCGTGTTCTTGCACTTCGACTTGAGTTCGTCGGGATTAACGAGCCACGGCACGTCGGTGTCGATGACGATGACGTCGGCCGGCGCGCCATGCGCCAGTGTGCCGCCGGCTAGTCCAAGCAGTTGCGCGGGAGTCGTCGACATCGCGCGCAACAGCGACGGCAGCGTGACGTCGCCGGCATGAACGAGCCGGAGGCCTGCGCTGAGCATGGTCTCAAGGCCGATGGCGCCGGCGGCGGCTTCGGCGAAAGGCAGGCGCTTGGTCTCAACATCCTGCGGATTGTGATCGGACATGACGACGTCGATCAGGCCGGACGCGACGGCTTCGACCAGCGCCTTGCGATCTTCTTCCGCGCGCAGAGGCGGCGACACTTTCAGGAAGGTGCGGTACGGCCCGATATCGATTTCGTTCAGGGTCAGATGATTGATCGACGCCGAAGCGGTGACATTAAGTCCGGCATCCTTGGCGCGGCGCAGCACCGCGAGCGATTCCGCGCAAGTGATCGAGGCGGCGTGGTAGCGCCCGCCGGTTAGCGCGACGAGACGCAGGTCGCGCTCGAGCAGCACGGCCTCTGCCGCGCGCGGAATGCCCAAGAGGCCGAGGCGGGCGGCGAATTCGCTCTCGTTCATGACGCCGTCGCCGGTCAGGTCCGGGTCTTCGGTGTGATGTACGATCAGCGCGTCGAAATCGCGCGCGTAGGTCAAAGTGCGGCGCATGACCTGCGCGTTCGTAATGCTGCGCGCGCCATCGGTGAAGGCGACCGCGCCGGCGGCCTTGAGAAGACCGATCTCGGTCATCTCCTTGCCTTCGAGCCCCTTGGTGATCGCCGCCATTGGATGCACATGCACGATCGCGGTGTCGCGGGCGCGGCGCAAAACGAAATCGACGGTGGCGGGGTCGTCGATGACCGGCGACGTGTCGGGCTGGCAGATGATGGTGGTGACGCCGCCGGCGGCAGCGGCCTGGCTGGCGGAGGCGAAAGTCTCGCGGTAACCGGCGCCGGGCTCGCCGATGAAGGCGCGCATGTCGACGAGGCCGGGCGCTATCACCTTGCCGCGGCAGTCGATGACGTCGGTGCCTTCCGGCACGCCGGCGGCGCCGATGCCCTTCTTGGCCTCGCGGATGACGCCGTCGGCGACCAGAAGATCGCCCATGATGTCGAGATCGCGCGACGGATCGATGATCCGGGCATTGGCGAACAATATGGGGCGGCGGTCACTCAGCATGGTTTTGCAGCATCATGCGTTCGGCAAATTGCGTGACAGGGCTTCAAGCACCGCCATGCGTATTGCCACTCCCATTTCGACCTGTTCGCGGATCAGCGATTGCGCGCCGTCGGCGACGATACTGTCGATCTCGACGCCGCGATTCATCGGGCCCGGATGCATGACCAAAGCGCCCGGCTTGGCGTAGGCCAGTTTCTTCTCGTCGAGGCCCCAGTAATGGAAATACTCGGACACCGACGGTACGAAGGAGCCGTTCATGCGCTCGCGTTGCAGGCGCAGCATCATGACGATGTCGGCGTCGGCGAGGCCCTCGCGCATGTCGCGGGCGACTTCGACGCCCATGCGTTCGATGCCCGGCGGGAGCAGGGTGGTCGGCGCGACGACGCGGACCCGCGCCCCCATCGTGTTGAGCAGCATGATATTGGAGCGCGCGACGCGCGAATGCAGGATGTCGCCGCATATGGCCACGAGAAGCCCCTCGATGCGGCCCTTGTTGCGGCGGATGGTGAGCGCGTCGAGCAGTGCCTGCGTCGGGTGCTCGTGCGCGCCGTCACCGGCATTGATGACCGAGCAGTCGAGCTTGGAAGCGAGCAGGGCGACCGCGCCGGAGGCGTGATGGCGCACCACCAGAATGTCGGGGTGCATGGCGTTGAGCGTGATCGCGGTGTCGATCAGGGTCTCGCCCTTGCGCATCGACGACGAGGAGGCCGACATGTTCATGACGTCGGCTCCTAATCGCTTGCCGGCGAGTTCGAACGAGGCTTGCGTCCGGGTCGAGACTTCGAAGAACAGGTTGACCTGGGTGCGGCCGCGCAGCGAGGCCTGCTTTTTCTCGATCTGGCGATTGAGCGTGACGAATTCCTCGCCGAGATCCAGCAAGCCGGTGATATCGGCTGCGGAAAGCCCTTCGATCCCCAACAAATGACGATGGCTGAGGACGAATGAGGATTTCGGCGGAGTGGTCATTAAAGCCAGTTCTATAGGCGCAAGGCCTCGGGCGGGCAAGCCGGTTCGAGGTCGTTTCGCGCCGATCCACAGGCCGGATTTTCAGGCCTTTGGGGAAAAGCCTTAACGGTCAGGAACCAGACCGCGTGTTCCGGGGTTGTTAGCGCAGAACCGCCCGATTTGCGGGCAGCATACGGAGAATTCAGATGAACCAGTTTATGAAATTTGCTGCGGCCGCCACTCTGACGGGCGCAATGGCGGTGGCGCTGGCAACCCCCAGCCAGGCGCGCGACGGCCGCAATGCGGCGGCAATCGGCGGCTTTGCCGCGGGTGCCGTGGTCGGCGCGGCGGTCGCCAGTTCGGCGAACAACGGCTATTACGCCGACCGCGGCTATTACGCCGACCGCCGCGGCTACTACTATAACGAGCCGGCCTATGCCTATGAGCCGGCGCCGCGTACCTACTACTACAACGATCCGTCGGCCCCGACCTATGCCTATGAGCCGGCGCCGCGCTATTACGGTGCGCGCAGCAACGCCCGCTGCGGCGGTTCGCCGGGTTCGACGAACTACAAGCCGTGCAACACGGGTCGGTAACGACCGCGTGAGCTATGGATGAGAGAAGGGGCGGGCCGAAAGGTCCGCCCTTTGTTTATTCGCGCTTGAGCACGGCCAGCCGGTCGAGCGCGCCTTGCAGAATGAACATGGCGGCATGCTGGTCGATGACCTCGGCGCGACGGTCACGCCGCATGTCGGCTTCGATCAGGCCGCGCTCGACGGCGGCGGTCGACAGCCGCTCGTCCCATAACGCGATAGGCAATTCGGTCAGCCGGGCGAAGTTGCGGGCAAAGGCGCGGGTCGACTGCGCGCGCGGCCCCTCGGAGCCATCCATGTTGATCGGCAGGCCGAGCACGAAGCCGACCGTGCCGCGCTCAGTGGCCAGTGCCAGGATGCGGGCGGCGTCCTTGGTGAAAGTCGAGCGCGCGACCGTCTCGACGCCGGTTGCCAGCCTGCGGTCGGGGTCGCTGGCGGCGACGCCGATTGTCTTGGTGCCGAGATCGAGCCCGAGCAGGCCGCCGCGCGCGGGCCAGTGAACGGCCGCCTCGACCAATGGCAATACGACGCCCATGACCACTCCTATGCGGCAGCGGTAGCATGTGTCCAAAGCCCCGCCAACGGGCGAACGACACTGGCGCGGCTTGAGCCGGCGGGGCACAATAGGTCGTCCAGGGATGGGGGATTGTCATGCTGGCGATTTGCGCAAGGGCGCTGCGGTGCGCGCCGCTGTATCTGCTCGCCTTGCATACCGGTGCCGCGCTCGCCCAGCCTTTGGAAGCGCCGCCGTCGTTCAACGCCGCGCAAATCCGCGGCATCGACCGCGTCGGCGCCAATTACACCATCCAGAACCCGGTGCGCAGCGACGGCCTGATGCGCAATTATGTGCTGGCGACGCCTTACGGCGAAATCCAGGTCGCCGGCGACGCCATGCTGCGGATGCGGCTCAACGAACTGGTGGCGCTGTCGCTTTTGGAAAAAGTCGGAGGCTCCGACACTTTCGCGAAGTCGCTGGTCGAAGCGGGCCTGAACCCGATCAAATACACCGGCCGGCTGATCACCAATCCGATCGGAACGGTGCAGAGCACGCTCGGCGGCATCGGCGGCATGTTCGCGCGTATCGGCTCCGGCCTGAACAATGCCGGCAAGACGCAGGACGATCCGCTGGCCGGCCTGCTCGGCGTCACCAGCGAACGGCGCACGCTCGCCGCTGCCTACGGCGTCGATCCCTACACCGACTTCCTGCCGCTCGACGCCAAGCTCAAGCAATTGTCGGAAGCCGCAGCCCTTGGCGGCCTCGCGGTCAGCGGCGCGCTTCTGGTCGTGCCGGGCGCGGCCGGCATCGTCGTGTCGAACCTGTCGACCGCCAACAAGCTCGACAACATCGCCATCTCCGATCTGGCCCGGCAATACACGGCGGCGCAGATCCTCGACATCAATCGCGCCAAGCTCACCGATATGGGCGTTGCGCCCGAACTCAATGCGGCGATCCTCGCCAACCGCAATTACACGCCGATCGACATGGCGGCGATGGTCGCCGCGCTCGACAGCATGAAGGATGTCGCCGGACGGCCGGTGTTCATCGATCGTGCCGCGGCGGCCGATACGCGCGCCACCGCGTTCTTCATGCGCACTCTGGCCGAACTGATGGCCAAGGAAGCGCGGCCGCGCGGCTATGCGCAGATCGTCGCGCTCGGCGGCCTGCCGTTCGCGCGCACGCGCGACGGCCGCATCGTCACGGCCGCGCCAATCGACGCTCTGTCGTGGACGGCGGAAAGCGCCGCGCGCTTTAGCAGCTTCACCGCCGAGCGCAAGGCGCTGGCGCCCAAGGCCGCCGGCGAGTTGCGGATCACCGGGCAGGCGACGGCTTTGGCCAAGAAGCAGTTGAAGGCCGAAGGGTGGAGCGTGGTGGAAGGGCAGAAGCCGCCGACCCCCTGAGGGCCGATCCGGCTTTCCCACCGGAATCCGCTCAATCCGCCCCCGGAAAGGCCTGTGACGCCGCCGTCTTTTGCGGCTGGCAAATGCCGGCAAACCGCTTTACGTAAAGCCCTGAACCGCCGGGTTGAGGCAGTATTTCGAGGAATTCATGTCCGTTGACGCCCAAACCGTCCGTCGCATCGCCCGTCTCGCCCGCATCGCGGTCGCCGAGGACGAGGTCGAGCATTTGCAGGGCGAACTGAACGCCATGCTGGCCTTTGTCGAGCAGCTCTCGGAAGTGAATGTCGACGGCGTCGAGCCGATGACCTCGGTGACGCCGATGGCGATGAAGATGCGCGCCGATGAGGTGACCGACGGCGGCAAGGCCGAGGCGGTGCTCGGCAACGCGCCGCAGAGTGACGACGGCTATTACATGGTGCCGAAGGTGATTGAGTAATGTGTCTGGCCTGCGAGCAGGGCGATCAGGAGCGCATGTGGGAACTGGTGGAGATCATCTCCACCGGCAAGCTTCCCGACGGCCATACGCTCGACGATTTGCGCGCCATGGGCCTGCCGCTGCCGGGCGAACTTTATCGTGAAGAGCAGCCGGACGGCACCGTCATCATCAAGCAGCGCTCGCCGACAGAAATCGAAGCGCTGAAAAACAAGAACTCTTTTGTGTGCGACACGCCGACATGACTGAATTGACTTCGCTGACGCTTGCCGAGGCCCGCGACCGCCTGCGCAACAAAGACATCACCGCCGTCGAACTGGCCAGCGCGCATGTCGATGCGGTGGCCAAAGCGCGCGCGCTCAACGCCTTCGTGCTGGAAACGCCGGAGCAGGCGCTGGCGATGGCTAAAGCCTCCGACGCGCGCATCGCCAAGGGCGAGGCGGGGCCGCTGGAAGGCATTCCGCTGGCGATCAAGGACCTGTTTGCCACGCAAGGCGTGCGCACCACCGCGTGCTCGAAGATTCTCGGCGATTTCGTGCCGGCCTATGAATCGACGGTGTCGTCGCAACTGTGGCGCGACGGCGCGGTGCTGCTCGGCAAGACCAACAACGACGAATTCGCCATGGGCTCGTCGAACGAGACCTCGCATTTCGGCGCGGTGCAATCGCCGTGGCGCAGGGAAGGTTCGAACACGCCTCTGGTGCCGGGCGGCTCTTCGGGCGGTTCGGCCGCCGCGGTGGCGGCGCAATTGTGCCTGGGCGCGACCGCGACCGACACCGGCGGCTCGATCAGGCAGCCGGCGGCGTTTACCGGCACGGTCGGCATAAAGCCGACCTACGGGCGCTGCTCGCGCTGGGGCATTGTCGCGTTCGCCTCGTCGCTCGATCAGGCCGGTCCCATCACCAAGACCGTGCGCGACGCCGCCATCATGCTGCGCTCGATGGCCGGGCCCGACGCCAAGGATACGACCTGCGCCGACTTGCCAGTGCCGGATTACGAGGCCTCGGTCGGCAAATCGGTCAAGGGTTTGCGCATCGGCATTCCGAAGGAATACCGCCTCGACGGCATGCCCTCCGAGATCGAGAAGATGTGGACGCAAGGCTGCGAGTGGCTCAAGGCCGCCGGCGCCGAACTGGTCGATGTGTCATTGCCGCATACGAAATACGCGCTGCCGGCCTATTATATCGTGGCGCCAGCGGAAGCCTCGTCCAACCTCGCGCGCTATGACGGCGTGCGCTACGGCCTGCGCGTGCCGGGCCGCGACATAACCGACATGTATGAGAAGACGCGGGCCGAAGGCTTCGGCGCCGAAGTGCGCCGCCGCGTCATGATCGGCACCTATGTTTTGTCGGCCGGTTATTACGACGCCTATTATCTGCGCGCGCAGAAGGTGCGCACTCTGATCAAGCGCGACTTCGAGCAATGTTTTGCCGCAGGCGTGCATGCGATGCTGACGCCGGCGACGCCGTCGGCTTCGTTCGGCGTCGGCGAGAAGGGCGGAAGCGATCCGGTCGAGATGTATCTGAACGACGTGTTCACGGTGACGGTGAACATGGCGGGCCTGCCCGGCATCGCCGTGCCGGCCGGCACCGACGCTCAGGGCCTGCCGCTCGGCCTGCAACTGATCGGTCGTCCGTTCGACGAGGAGACCTTGTTCGCGCTTGGATCTGCCATCGAGCGCGAGGCCGGGCACTTTGTCGCCAGGCCGTGGTGGTGAGGCTTGGTGGCGAACCAGGCGGCGCTATAGGCAACAGATCGTGATTCCTGAATACAGCCGGTCGCCCTGACATATGGCTTGGCGTCGCGCGGCGGTAACGACATACTCGGGTCGGCATGGGGGGGACGCCATGGCTGATTTGGGAACGCGGGCAGCGGTCCGGGATGTGTACAGCGCCTATGCGCGGGGCGATGTGGCGCGGGTCGCTCTGCTCATCCACGAAGACATCGACTGGATCATTTACGGGCCGGTGGCGGTGTTTCCTTTTGCCGGCGTGCGGCGCGGCCGCGCCGCGGTGCTCGCGGCCATGGGCGAGATCGCGGAGAGCTATCAGCTCGAAAGCCACAAGATCGACCAGACCCTGATCGACGGCGACCGCGCCGCGGTTCTGGCCGATGTCGGCTTCAAGCAGCGCGCCACCGGCCGGTCGCTGCGCTTTCGCGTTGCCAATTTTTTGCGCTTCGACGATGGCCGCCTGATCGAATTCCGGGAATTCAGCAACAGTTTCGACGTGGTCGAGCAGGTCCTCGGCCACGAATTGCCATTGTGATCGGCTCCATCTTGCCGCCGCGCCGTGGGGAGGCTAGCTCTACGGCATGAACGTGCAGAGCAAGCCTTCCAAATTTATCAAGGGTGCGACCGGCGACTGGGAAGTCGTCATCGGCATGGAGGTCCATGCCCAGGTGTCGTCGAAGTCCAAGCTGTTCTCCGGCGCCTCGACCGCCTTCGGCGGTGCGCCGAACAGCCATGTCTCGCTGGTCGATGCGGCGATGCCGGGCATGCTGCCGGTGATCAACGGCGAATGCGTCAACCAGGCGGTGCGCACGGGCTTAGGCCTCAATGCGCAGATCAATCTGCGCTCGGTGTTCGACCGCAAGAATTATTTCTATCCCGACCTGCCGCAGGGCTACCAGATCAGCCAGTACAAGCAGCCGGTGGTCGGCGAGGGCGTCGTCGTCGTCGATCTGGCCGAAGGCGAGGCCGTCAGTATCGGTATCGAGCGGCTGCATCTCGAGCAGGACGCCGGCAAAAGCGTGCACGACCGGCATCCGCAGATGTCGGCGGTCGATCTCAACCGCTCCGGCGTCGCACTGATGGAAATCGTGTCGAAGCCGGACCTGCGCTCCTCCGAGGAGGCCAAGGCCTTCCTCGCCAAATTACGCTCGATCATGCGCTATCTCGGCACCTGCGACGGCAACATGGAAGAAGGTTCCTTGCGCGCCGACGTCAACGTCTCGGTGCGCAAGCCCGGCGAGCCACTCGGCACGCGCTGCGAGATCAAGAATGTCAATTCGCTGCGCTTCATCGGCCAGGCCATCGAGCACGAGGCGCGCCGCCAGATCGAAATCATCGAGGACGGCGGTGTCATCGTGCAGGAGACGCGGCTGTTCGACCCGAACAAGGGCGAAACGCGCTCGATGCGCTCCAAGGAAGAGGCGCACGACTACCGTTACTTCCCCGATCCGGATCTTCTGCCGCTCGAACTGACGGCGGAAGCGGTAGCTGAGCTCAAAGCGAAGCTGCCGGAACTTCCGGACGAGAAGAAAGCGCGTTTCGTGCGCGACTTCGGTCTGTCGTCTTACGACGCCGGCCAACTTGTGGCTGAGCGCGAGACGGCGGAGTACTTCGAGACGGTCGCCAAAGGCCGCGACGCCAAGCTCGCGGCGAACTGGGTGATCAACGAACTGTTCGGCCGTCTCAACAAAGAGGGCAAGGCTATCGCAAGCTCGCCGATGAGCGCCGGGCAGCTCGGCGGGCTCATCGAACTGATTTCGGACAAGACGATTTCCGGCAAGATTGCCAAGGACTTGTTCGAGATCCTGTGGACTGAAGGCGGCGACGCGCGGGCCCTGGTGGAAAGCCGTGGCATGGCGCAAGTGACGGACTTGGGCGCCATCGGCGCCATTGTCGACGACCTCATCGCGCAAAATCCGGACAAGGTGGCGCAAGCGAAGGCCAATCCGAAGGCGATGATGTGGTTCGTCGGCCAGGCGATGAAGTCGTCCGGTGGCAAGGCGAGCCCGCAAGCAGTTAACGATCTCCTAAAATCCAAACTCGGCGTCTGATCGGCGCGCGTCGTCGCGATCGATTGCCGCGTTGCGGTAAAGTCGCGCGCGGCGATGCGCATGGCGGCAAACTTTGCCGGTGATGTGACGCGCTGCGCCGAAAATTTCGTACGCATGAACATGCACGCCGCGAATCACTTTCACTGATTCGCTCGATTTTGATCGTTCGAGGCTCTCGAACAGCGTCGCACCAACAGTTTTTTGCAAATTATTTTTGTGCTGTGCATGAAGCCTTCGGCGGTGAAAAATTTTCGCTTTAAAAACGCGCTTTAGCGTCCGGAATCGCGCGCCGGCGTGCCGCTTTTGCGAAAAGGGGACGCGCAAATAATCCTTATTTCATCGCATTATTTGCAGAATGCGTGTTTTGGCGCTGTTGTTTCGCATGAATGCCTTGTCAAGCACCGCTGCGTTGCGTTTCGTGCTTGTCCCGATCGATTTTCGCGTTCGATTTGGGCGGCTTACGCACACCGAAGTTGAAGAGTCACTTTTTTTTTCGCCGCGCTGTAGTAAACCAAATGTAGTGCAGGTCGATCCCCGACCGCACTAATGCGACACCCGCGATGTTACATCGCTAGGAGGGCAGCAATGGCAAAACGTAAGAAGAAGGCAGTGAAGGCGGCGAAGAAGACCAAGAAGCGTAAGAAGAAGCTCTAGGTCTAACGCCACTTCCCTTTCCTCGGTAAGTCTACATCGAGGATTGCGTCATAGGGAGCCGGTGTGCGTCATGGAGTGATAGCGCAAGCGGTCGCATCCGCGGCGCCCCGGTTCCGGTGACATCAGAGGGCGTCGGCGAGATATCAGTCTCGCCGACGCCCTCAGATTTTTTTAGCGCTTTGTTTCGTTTGAACGGCAGCCGGGCGCGGCGCCGTTGTAAAATCAGCCAGCCTTCTTGAGGCGCTTGTTGCAGGCGCTCCAGTACTTCGGCCAGGTCTCGCCCTTTTCAGTCTTGCCGGCGGCCTTGGCGGCTTTCCATTCGGCGCCGCACTTCTTGGCGCGTTCGCGGGCCGCGAGCTGGCCGGCGGTCGGCGGCTTCTTCGGCTTCGCCTCTTTGGCCGGCTTGGCGGTGGCGGCAGGCGCCGCGCTTTGCGCCGATGCGCTCGCAAGCGACAGCGGCGAGGCGATCAGGCCGACAGCCAGAACGGCCGCGCACAATGTCCCGGTGACAAACTTCATCGACAGCGCTTTCTTCATCGTGTCCTCGCTCCCCAGCGGCCCTGGCGTTGCCGTGCGCCGCCGCAACCCTAAGGTGGCAGATTACACAGCCAGGGTTGTGTGCGTCCAGTGCGATACCAGGAAGCGTGTCTTTTCAGGGGGTTGCCCGCGGGGCAGGAGGTTGCGGTTTACCGCGCGAGCGTCATAGTCGCGTAACCGGTAGTGCCACATGGGCATCTAAGGAGGGCGCAATGGCGAAGCGGGCGGCGAAGACCAAGGTTGTGACCAAGGCTGCAACCAAGGGGAAGAAGAGTGTAAAGCCGAAGCCGGCCGGCAAAGCCGCCGCAGGGCCAAAGCCGATCGATCTCTATTACTGGGCGACGCCGAACGGCTTCAAGATTTCGATCATGCTGGAAGAGTGCAAGCTGCCTTACGCGCTGCACCTGGTGAACATTGCCAAGGGCGAGCAGTTCAAGCCTGAGTTTCTGAAAATCTCGCCGAACAACCGCATGCCCGCGATCGTCGATCCGAACGGGCCGGGCGGCCGGCCGATCTCGATCTTCGAGTCGGGCGCGATCCTGCAATATCTTGGCCGCAAGACCGGCAAGTTCTATCCCGCTGACGAGCGCGGCCGCGTCGAGGTCGATCAATGGCTGTTCTGGCAGGTCGGCGGCGTCGGGCCGATGGCGGGGCAGGTGCATCACTTCAAGAACTATGCGCGCGAGACCATTCCCTATGCGATCGCGCGCTATGTCGATGAAGTGAACCGGCTCTATGGCGTGATGAACAAAAGGCTCGCCGACCGCAAGTTCCTCGCGGGCAAATATTCGATCGCCGACATGGCTTGCGTCGGCTGGGTCAATGGCTGGGAGAAACAGGGCCAGTACATCGACGAGTTTCCCCATCTCAAGCGCTGGCTCGAAACGATGAAGGCACGCCCCGCAGTCAAGCGCGGCATGGAGTTAGGCCTGTCGCTGCGCCAGGGCGTCGATATGAAAGATCCGAAGGTGCAGGCAGTGCTGTTCGGACAAAGGGCGCGCGCCAACTAGGCGCACGCCCTTTAATCGTCGTTGTCAGATGAACGTGTGCTAGTCTGCGCGCGTCCACTTCTGGCTCTTGCACAAAACGCTGAGCACGCAGCCCTGCACATTCATGGCGTTGGCGTTGATGACGGTGACGTGCGCGTCATAGGTCTTGCCGTCGTCGGCATTGTAGATCTTGCCCGACCATTTGTTCGCGCCCGAAGGCGCCATGCCTTGCACCACCGGTACGCCGAGCAGGGGACGCGCGCGCTTTGACTCGTCCTGGTTATGCCGGTCGGTCTTCGGCTTTCCGTCGGCGCCGACCGGGTCTTTCAACCAGACAACTTTGCCGCACAACTTACCGCCGCAATCGGTGATGCGCACCTTGGTACCGCCGTTCTCCGACAGCCAAGTGCCGGATGCCGGCGCGGCGAGAGCGCCCGACGTCAAGATGGAGAAGCCAACAAGTGCGGCGGCGATCGGTGTGATGGTTCCAAGTTTCATGTCGAAAAGTCCCGAATTGTGAACGTCGAACCCGCCTCGATCCAGATTGAATGAGAGTCGGTCATATCACTGTAATAATGCGCGTTGGTTAGCTTTGGTTCAATCAACGGGGTGAACGATCTGTAACGGCGCTTCGAGGGCACGCGGAAGTGCCTGCGCCGCAGCGGTTTCTTCGCCACTTAGGAAAAGACACCGGCCGATTGTTCATCTTCTCTTTATCGCGATATTTAAACAGTCATTCAAATTTTATCCCGAAGATCGCTGCACAGGGACGTGTCGCCGCAGGGGTTGCGGCGCTTAAAAAAACGGGAGGCCGACATGGCCGACATTGAAGTGATGATGGTGGCGGACGACGTAACGACCGAAGGCTGCTTCGGGCTCGGCATGGTCTATTCGGCGGGCGCGGGCGTCGCGGTCGATCTGGTTCAGGCGCATAAATGGTTCAACATCGCGGCATCGCGCGGCCATAGCGATGCGGCGCGGCTGCGCCGTGAAATTGCCGAGCAGATGAGCGACAGCGAAATCGGTTGCGCCCAGCGCGCCGCGCGCGATTGGCTCAAGAGCCATCCGCAGGCGCCTTCGCCGGCCATTGAGATTCGCGCAGCCGCCTGATTGCAACAGCCGCGCTTAATAGCGCGACGCGCGTTGCCGCTTCGGCTTGGCCGCTTCCGGGTAGGCCGGGTTCTCGTAGCAGCGTCCGGCATTGCCGCTGGCCGCTGCCGAGCACTGCGCCAGAGTGACGAAGCCGCAATTGGTGCCGCCGACGGTACTGTCGGGATATTGCACGCACCACGGATATTCGATGCCGGCCAGGGCCGGCGCGGAACTCAGGGTCGGCAAGGCCAGGGTTGCCAGCGCAAGCGCCGCGACAGTCGTTTTCAGCATTCGGCATCTCCTTCAAAGCGAATCTGTTTGACCATTTAACGCCGGCCAAGGGCATTTCCGTTTGCCTGGGCGGCATTAAATTTTAATGGCGTCTCGGGAACCTGAAGCCTTGAGATGGGGAGGCCGGCGATTATTTTACAATATAGTACGCCGCCGGGCCCTTCCGCGAATTGACGGACAAACCTCGATTCTATAGGCCTTTCGGCAGACGGAGCTGTGGCCGAGTGGCTGAAGGCAACGGTTTGCTAAATCGTCATACGCTTCACGGCGTATCCAGGGTTCGAATCCCTGCGGCTCCGCCATCTTAGCTTTTGCGCCAGCCAGGCGAATCCTGAACCTTAAACCTTTGCCCGCAGTCCCTCGTCAGGTACGGGGGCCTGAACCCTTTAGCGCGAATCTCTTGTTTGCTCCGGCCCGCTGAATGGCTTCCGCAACCTGATTCAGGGGTGGGTGGCGGCGGGACGCAGGTTCCAACCGGTTAAGCTAAGAGGCTGTAGATTGTGCCAAATGCAGCGGCAATTCATTCTGTAGTTGTGTTCTTCTGAACTATACAAATCAAAGATTGCGGCGCGGAAGCTTTGCCTAATTCATTGATTCTATAGCAATTAATCTTAATCTTCCCGGTACAAAGTGGCCTCGGCAGCGGAAAAATCGCGGCCGTTCTCAAATGCGTGTTTTTTGCGCAACACTCGGTCGAAAAGCGGCGCTTTGGCCTGTGGGCGAGGCGCTTCTTCGTTGCGCCTCAGAGTTCATTCGCTAATGTCCGACTTGCGACGAAAGGGGGGCATCCCCGTGTCGTGGCTTTCCGGAAATGTTTTCCGGGTTGCGGGGAGCAAGGCGAAGTTCCATCGGTGCTGTCGCACTGGGCGGATACGGAACCCTCTCACAAGAAACAATGTTTTGGAGGTTCAGAATGAAGATGGTGAAAAGCCTTTTGCTCGGCACTGCAGCGGGTCTCGTTGCGATGTCCGGCGCTCAGGCCGCCGATCTTCCCGTCAAGGCCAAGCCGGTCCAGTACGTGAAGATTTGCAGCCTGTACGGTGCGGGTTTCTATTACATCCCGGGCACCGATACGTGCATCAAGATCGGCGGCT